>Ga0116156_10005409_pt1 | contig 10600 bp, 9 predicted proteins | sample AD_UKC045_MetaG_FD_89891 | JGI IMG/M metagenome (GOLD analysis project Ga0116156, IMG submission 89891) | Active sludge microbial communities of municipal wastewater-treating anaerobic digesters from USA - AD_UKC045_MetaG | ecosystem: Engineered > Bioreactor > Anaerobic > Digestate | place: USA... | reverse complement strand
GACGGCCACGCCCAACACCAGGCAGGCAAGGCGGGTCGGAACCGTCAGCGCACGGTAGCGGTCCACGACTTGTTCAGGCAGCCTGCAAAGCCATTCCATGCGGGGAACTCCGACTTTCCTGCCGAGTCCGGCCGGCAGAAGCCCGGCTTCTCCGAAAAAAACCGGCTTCTCGGGTTGTCGTCCGGTGTGGGTCAAGCGGCTCGTCGCGAACCCGCGTCCGCGTCGGTGATCCGCGGAAACTGCACGCTCATCGCGACGCCGCCTTCGGGACAGGAGCTGACGGAGATTCGGCCTCCGCAGGCGGCCGCGATCTGCTGCACTTCCGACCACGGCATCGGGCGCGCCTCTCCCGCTCCGGCGACGCCGGCCAAGCCCGAGTCGATCAGCAACTCCACGGGCTCCGAGCGGTCGTCCGCCACCTCAACCTCGACACCCTGTTCGTCGCTGTAGGCCGTGACCACGATTTCGCTGCCGGCAGGACTGGCCGACAACGCATTGCCGATCAGCCGGGTCAACAGCAGTCGCAGGGTCCGGCGATCGCCGCGGACCATCGTGTACGGCGGCGCGTCCACCTCGATCGGCACTCGCCGCCGCAGGCTTTCGCGTTCCAAGGCTTCGCAGACTTCCTGCAGCAGGTCGCTGATGTCGAAGTCGGCGATATCGGCCGAGGAGGGGGATGGAAACGACAATAGACTGGACATGATTCTCTCCCCGCTGCGAGTAGGACGCCCCGGCCGGACCTGTGCGGACGGGCGCGCGGAAAAGCGGGAAGCTTGTACCCGAAATCAGTCCACGGTGTCAACGTGCGTTTCTCAGTTCAGCCCGTCCAGGCAGCAAGAATCCACCTCGTTGTCGGAGTCCTGGCTGACCCCCGTGACCTGCTCCATCAGCCAGGCGTTCGCGTCCGATAGCATCGCTGTCGTCAAATCGTCGGCGCAGGGATACTGCCGCAAGGTGACGTGCAGCGCGGCGGCGTGAAACAGCCGCAGTTCGTCACAGCTTTGCTGCAACGGATACTCCAGCGAATCCCGCCCTTGAGCGATGAAAATCGGCAACTGCCGGATTTGACGCAGGCCTGCCAGCGGCGAGAGACCTTCCGGGAACGATCCGCCGATCGACAACACGCCGGCAAATTGTCCGGGATGCTGCAAGCCCACGCGCAGCGCCATGGTGCCGCCACACTGAAAACCGCCCAAAAACACGTGATCTTCAGCGATGTGATAGCGGCCACAGGCGAGATCGATGCTGTCAAAGATGCGCTGTTCCGCTTGCTCGATGGCGCGCGCCGTCTGGCTCCAGCGGCAGCCCAACTCGCCGGGCAACGGCTCGCTGCACCCGCAGGGGCCGACCGCTACGTAATTCCGCAGACTGAGGTGCGGTATGATCCGCCCCAGTTGCCGCTGGTCATCGCCGGGCCCGTGCAGCCAGACCAACAGCGGGTAGGTGTAGCTGGGTTCGTAGTGATGGGGAACAAACAACGTACAATCCGGACTGCGGGACGGAAACAATTCGTCCATCGCGCGGTCCAGGCGGGAGACGTGCCGAGGCGGCGCCTTGACCCGAGGGGTCCAACGTTGCATGCGATTCATGGTATCGAATGAAGGCTGATTGTCGTGGATGAAGGGTAGGTTCAGGCGTTGTAAACCAGTCGCCGGTGTCTGTCAATGTCAACTGGCTCCTCGCGCGGGCGACAACCCGCGTTCGCCGTCCAACAAGCTGACCGGGCAAAGTGGCGCGGTCAAACCAAAGAAAGGGACACGGTGCTAGCTGGCGGTCGCGGCGCCGGTCAACTGGTTCATCGTGCCGACCAGTCCCTTGACCGCGTCGACGCTCTTCTGAAAGTCGGCCCGTTCTTGCGCGTCCAAGTCCAGTTCGATGATGCGTTCGACGCCGCCGGCGCCGAGCACCACGGGCACGCCCACGTAGTAGCCGCCGACGCCGTACTCGCGATCGCAGTAGGCCGAGCAGGGAATGAGGCGCTTCTTGTCCTTGACAATCGCCTCGACCATCTGCGCCACGGCCGCGGAAGGCGCGTAATAGGCGCTGCCCGTCTTGAGCAGATTGACGATTTCGGCGCCGCCGTCGCGCGTCCGCTGCACGATTTCGGCCAATCGCTGCGGCGAAATCAGCTGGGTGACCGGAATGCCGCCCACCGACGTGTAACTGGGCAGCGGCACCATCGTGTCGCCGTGGCCGCCCATCAACAGAGCGGTGATGTCCTCGACGCTGACGCCCAGTTCCATGGCCAGGAACGTGCGGTAACGGGCCGTGTCCAACACGCCCGCCTGGCCGACCACGCGGTTGGCCGGAAAGCCGCTGATCTGCCAGACGCGCTGCGTCATCACGTCCAGCGGATTGGTGACCACGATGATGATCGCCTCCGGGCTGGTCGCCTTCACCTGCTCGGCGACCGCGCTGACGACGCGGGCGTTGGTGACCAGCAGATCATCGCGGCTCATGCCGGGCTTGCGGGGAATTCCGGCCGTAATCACGACCACGTCACTGCCTCGGGTGGCTTCGTAATCGTTGGAACCGGCCACGTTCGCGTCAAATCCCGCAATCGGCGACGATTGCATCAAATCCAGGGCCTTGCCCTTGGGCATGTTCTCGGTAGCAGGAATATCGACCAATACGATGTCGCCCAGTTCGTAAACTGCGCACCAGTGCGCGGTCGTGGCGCCGACAAAGCCGGCGCCGACGATGGTGATTTTTGCACGACGCCTCATCGCCAGATTTTCCTTTCGTACTGCGGAAGAAGAGAACCAATGACTGCGGCCAACTGCCCGCACGACGCCGTCCAGATCGCGAATCACGAGAACTTCTCATTTCGCAACTAACCACGAATATGAAGTTCTGCGCGGGCAAGTCAAGTGGGTTGACAATTTTGTCCTCGGCGTTATAGAAGGCACTCCCGAGGTGTCTTCGTTGGCGTTACACTGGGACCGGGGAGGGTCCGGCCGGAATCAGGCGTCCAGGCAGCCGTCAGGCTGCCGCCGCGCTTTCGGATCGCCGTTCCGCCAAGGTGGTGATGCGTCATGGCTGCATCGATTCCCGAGTTTTGGCAATTGTTGCTGGATAGCCGGCTGGTGAGCGCCGAACAGTGCCAGCAGCTGATCGCCAGTTTTGGCCAGGTCAAGGGCGCCGCCACCCAGGGCAACGCGCGCACGCTGGCCGAATGGCTGATCTCGCGCGGCGTGGTGACGCGTTACCAGACCATGGTCCTGATGGCCGGCCGCTCGGGACCTTTTTTTTACGGCGACTACAAGCTGTACGATCGTCTCGAAAGCGGCGGTCTGGCGGGCATGTTCCGCGCCGTCCACTTGGCCACCCAACACCCTGTGGTGCTGCAGTTCTTGACCGGACCGGCGACCCAGGATCCGCAGCAGTGGGCGGCGCTGGCACCGCAGTTGCAGTTGCACGGCACGATCCAGCACCCGCACCTGCAGCGGTGTTTCGAAGTCGTGGACTTGACTTCCTACCGGTTCCTGGTCCTGGAGGACCTGCGCGGACAGAGCGTGGACCAGTTGCTGCTGGGCGGCCAGCGTTTAACGCCCGCCGAGGCTTGCCGCTGTGCGCGCTGCGCCGCCTTGGCCCTGATGCCCTTGCACCAGCGCGGTTTGGCTCACGGCGACATTCGCCCGGCCCGCCTGTGGCTCGAACCCGGCGGCAACGTCAAGCTGCTCCGGGAACCTGTCAGCGGCTTTGCGCCCGTGTCCCTGTCGCAGCCGGACGCCAGCGGGCTGCTGACGCTGCGGGCCGACTACTTGGCGCCCGAGTTCCTTCAAGAGGGCAAACCGCCGGATGCGCTGACGGATATCTACGCCTTGGGCTGCACGCTGTACGAATTGCTGTCCGGTCAACCGCCCTTCCCGGCCGCCGACCTGCGCTCCAAGATGCACCTGCACGCCACGCAGCCGATTCAATCCCTGGAGGCGATGGGCGTTCCGCAGCCCCTGGCGCAAGTCGTCGCTTACCTGATGGCCAAGAATCCGGCGGTCCGCTACCAGCACCTGAACCAGGTGATCGTGCAGATCAGTCCTTTTGTGGACCCCAGCCGCTTGAACCCGGCCTCGCCCAAGCCGCCGGCGACGCAGGCGGCCTACGAGCGCTGGCTGCAACAACGCCGAACGCCCGCCGGCACACCGCTGCCCGCCAGTCCCGCCGGCGGGGCGGCCGGTTTTCCAGCCGTTCGGCCTGCGGCCGTCATCGCTCCCCTGGCCGCCGCCGGTCAAGGAACGCCAACGGTGGCGGCGTCGAGCGGCAGTTCCGTCCTCAAGGCCCGGCAGCGCCACAAACCCAACCAGCAGCGGTTGCTGTTCCAAGTGGGCATCGGCGCCGGCGCCGTGTTGTTGCTGATCATCGTGCTGCTCTTGCTCAGCAGCGGCTCCGGCCAGCGGCCCGTCAAGCCTCGCCGCGGCGACGCGGCTCCGCGCACCGAAACGCCCTCGGAGATCCTGCCCTCCGAGGCCCCGGGGCAGCCGCCGCAGCCCTCGCCAACCGAGCCGTCCAAGGAGCAGGTCACGGAGCCGGCCAAGGAGAGTCCACCCGAAGTGTTTCCCGACGGCACAAACCAGCCGCCGCCCGCCAAGCCGTCCTCGACGCCCGCTGAGGCGAGTGCTCCCAAAACCGTTCCCGACGAGGAAGAACAGCCCCAGTAACAGCAGGTCTCAAGATTGCCTTTTTTGAAGGACCCACCGATGGCAGCGCACCAAGTCGTTCTGATTCCCGGCGACGGAATTGGCCCCGAAGTCACCGCGGCGGTCTGCCGGATCTTTGCCGCCGCCCAGGCTCCGATCCAGTGGATTGAGCGCCAAGCGGGCGTCGCGGCCCTGCAAACCGGCAACAACGTCCTGCCCGCCGAGACGATGGAAGCGATCGAACGTTACGGCGTGGCGCTGAAAGGACCCTGCACCACCCCGGTCGGCGAGGGCTTCACGTCCGTCAACGTGGCGCTGCGGAAACGGCTGAACCTGTACGCCGCGGTCCGCCCGGTCCGCAGTCTCGAAGGCGTGCCGACGCGATTCGAAAACGTCGACCTGATCATCATCCGCGAAAACACCGAAGGTCTATACAGCGGCGTGGAAAACGAAATCATCAACGACGTGGTGATGAGCATGAAGGTGGCCTCCGAAACCGCCTGCACGCGAATTGCCCGGTGGGCCTTCCGTTTCGCCACGCGCCGCGGCCGCCAGAAGATCACGGTCCTGCACAAGGCCAACATCATGAAACTGACCGATGGTCTGTTCCTGCGCTGCGCCAGAAAAATTCACCAGCAGGAATACCCCAACATCGAGTACCAAGAGACCATCATCGACGCCGGCTGCATGAAGCTGGTCCAAGACCCGACGAAATTCGACATGCTGCTGATGGAAAACCTGTACGGCGACGTGGTCAGCGACCTGTGCGCGGGCCTCGTCGGCGGCCTGGGCGTCGTGCCCGGCGCCAATTACGGCGACAAGGGCGCAGTCTTCGAGGCCGTCCACGGCTCCGCTCCCGACATCGCCGGCAAGGGCCTGGCGAACCCACTGGCACTGCTGATGTCCGGCGTGATGATGCTGAACCATCTGGCCGACGCGCGCAGCGACGCCACGTGCCGCCAGGTCGCCGAGCGGATCAAGGCGGCTTACAACGCGGCGCTGAAGGAAGGGCAAAAAACCCGCGACCTGGGAGGGGAACTAGGTACGGAAGCATTCGCCGACGCGGTGACCCAGCGGCTGTGACCCGTCGCCGTGAATGACCTTGCCCGGCAACCATCGGAATGCGCCGAGGAAACGGCGAAGGCGTCCGGCCAGTGGAGACGCAGCCCGGCGAAGTGATTTCGGACATGGGCACGTGGCCGGGGAAAAGGGGACATGCTACTTTTCTGCATGATCCGGAAGCCCATGGAAAAGTAGCATGTCCCCTTTTCTGTTGCCGGTCATCACGTCAGCCAGTTCTCGACCTCCAGCCCGGATACCTTCTCGAAGTCTCGCGTGTTTGCAGACAGCAACGTGGCGTGGTTCACCAGGGTGATTGACGCGATCTTGAGGTCCGTCGACGCAATCCGGACGCCCTGCCTGCGGAGCTGGCGGAATTTCTCAGCGGACGTCTCGTCAAAACGGATCACCCGCCAGCCCGCGAAGAACTCGAACATCGCCTTCAGGCGATCGTAGTACGCAACTTGCTGCCGCACGTCGGTGTACCGGCCGATCAAGCTTAGCCAACTCCGGGACTGCTCCTCCAGCGTTGCGACCGTTGTCGCGACTTCTTCGGACGGCAACGATTCCAGTTTATCCAGCAGAGCGATCGCCTTCAGTGAATCCTCGTGCTGGAGCACTGAGATGTGGTCCGTGTCAAGGATGATCATGGCTGCTCACGGGCCTCCTCCTCGTGCGCAAGTCGGCGTTCTTCTTCACGCAGCCGCAGAGCACCGTCGATGACCTCTTTCATGATCGGATCTCCGCGAAACATGCCCACCGTGCGCCGCCAATCTTTGGTGGGCGTTTGGGGTTGAGGGCCCTTCCCCCCCGCTAGCTCGTCCAGCCGTCGTTCAAGTTGGGTAACCCGTTCTTCCAACGTTCTTTCCGCCATGACAATCCTCCCAGCTTTGTTCGCCGTCAGCTGACAACCATTCTACGTTGGCCACCGTCGTTCGTCATCTCCGCTTCCGATGGTCGGGGGTTTCGGCGCCCCGCCTGGTCGCTCTCGAAGGATCGCCCGCCTTCTCAGGCGAATTCCTGTTGCTGGGTTCCGGCCTCCCCCTCTAGTCCCGCAGATCGCGATGTACCACGCTATATACGATGGGTGGCTCTTTCCGCGCACGCCAGCAAAGCGATTCCTGGCTTTGGTTTGGATTGGGCAATTGCTGGAAGCGGTGTGAATCGCTGCTCCTTGGTCGTCGGGTTCCAGACGATGATTGCCGCATGGCCGCCGCCACTGTAACCTTTGGCCGTGGACCCTCAACGGTCGAACGTGAAGAAGTCCTCGTCTACGAACTTGCCGGTCATCAGGAGTTCGGGCCGGCGGTGGGGCTAGGCAATCAGTTTCTCCGCACCGTCCGTCGGCCGGCGTTTCAAGCGGCAAATGGCATCGCCAACCGCTGGCTCAGCAGCCAACGCGTACTCAGGATCTGGCGATTTCGACTCCCAGGAGCCGCGACAACGCTTCGCGAACCACGACGCTGCGGCTTGCCAGAGCGTGTCTCGCCGCGTACTTGTCGATGGCTTCAACCACATCGGCTTCTTGGGCCGTGAATACGGTCCCCACTGCCACGCGGTCGCGATGCCGCGCCGCCACCTCTCGCGCCCATTGTTGTAGCTCAGGCAACTCCTGTTCGACCTGCTGCCGAATCTGCTGATGTCGTTCCCTCTCCTCCGGAGTGGCCGACCGCAGAGTACGCTGGCGTATTTCGTGAATCACTGGAATTCCCCTTCTCTTGGCTCGGTTCAAATCTAGCCACCGACCTCAAAGGCCGTCACCGGATAGACCGTGATTTCGTCGAATTCCTCGTAGACAACCAGAATGAGCCGCCCGTCCGGAGTGTAGCCGGTCGCCACAGGCCGGCCCGAACTTCGGCTGATTTTCTTCTCCAGTGGATTACAGATCACTGCTTCCACCTCTTCCGGAGTAAGTCCGTGCTCGGCGACGTGTTCCACGTTGCCTCCGGGTTCGTAGTTCCAAATGACATCATACCACGGCATAGGCGTCCATCTTCCTGCCCGTTGCCACGCGACGTGCTGTCATAGCTATTGTAGCGGAACATCGAATCACTTGACAGCCTATAGACGTGAAAGGGGGACGTGAAAGGGGCCACCCAAGTTTTATCACTGTCTGGCGTCTGAAGAACGGGCATGTGTCGCCCAGCCTTCGGCCTGGAAGGCGTCTTCCGAGGACGCGTCGCCGGAAGTTCGCCGTGTTCCCAAGACGGCCGAATGCGGCCCGCCGTCCTCGCGTCGCTCGCGACGTGTCTCGTAAGTCTCAAACCGAAAGTTCAATTTTCTTTGGGAAACGTTTCGAAGTTGCCTGCGGACACGCTAAGGATCGCCCCGGAAGCCAAACTGCACCGCCCGGCCGGTGTTGGAAAGATCGCAATCCTGGCCTACAATGTGTGCCTTGACATCAAGTCAGAAGGATCAGGATGACATGGACCGGATGCGTTCGAGCGACCGCGACGACGAACACGTGGCCGAGGAGTACGGGGGAATCATCCCGGCTTACAGGGATACGTCCCAGCGTTGGCAGCACATCAGTCCGGAGACTCGAAACGGGGTCCTGCGAGCGATGGGGTTGGAACCGGACCGGCCCAGGCCGTTGATCGGGCCCGACATACGTGTGCTGGCGCCCGGCGAGACGATGGCGGTTGAATGTCCCGGCGATTTGGTCCTGGAGGATGGCACTCGGCTACGGGTCGAAAAACAGATTCCGCCGGACTTGCCGTTGGGATACCATCAGTTCCAGCCGGACAACGCCGAGCGACGCGTCTGGATCATCAAGCGGCCGAGCAGCTGTTGGCTGCCGTCCGAGTTGAAGGTCTGGGGATGGGCAGTGCAATTGTACGCGACCCGCTCGCGTGCCAGCTGGGGCCTGGGCGATCTGGGCGACCTGCGACGACTGGCAAATTGGTCCAGACAGCTTGGCGCGGGGGTCGTGATGCTCAACCCCCTGTGCGCCGTCGCGCCACAGATTCCTCAGCAAGCCAGCCCCTACTATCCCAGTAGCCGCCGGTTTCGAAATCCGCTCTACCTCAAAATCGAAGAAATACCGGGCGCGCAGAACGCGTCGGTCGATCTGCCCACGCTCACTGTTGCGGCTCGGCAGTTGAACGAACGTCCGCGGATCGACCGCGACGCGGTCTTTGGCTTGAAAATGGACGCTCTGGAAAGAATCTGGCGGTTGCGCCTGGAAGATCCGGCCTTCGACCGCTACTGCCTGGAAATGGGCGAGAGTCTTCGAAGCTTCGCCAGCTTCTGCACCTTGGCCGAGCGATATGGCGGTGATTGGCATCAGTGGCCGCGCGAATATCAGCGTCCGGATTCGCTTGCCGTGAAGCGGTACGTTCAGGACGGGTCCGATCGCTTGCGGTTCCACATGTGGCTCCAGTGGCAGCTGGATGTCCAGTTGGCCCGGGCGGCTGCTGAACTGCCCTTGGTGACCGATTTGCCGATTGGCGTTTCCCCTGGCGGAGCCGATGCGTGGCAATGGCAGGACGTGCTGGCGGAGGGCGCCACGGTCGGAGCGCCGCCGGACCAGTTCAACATGGACGGCCAGGACTGGGCGTTGCCCCCGTTCATTCCGCACCGGCTGAGGGCCGCCTGCTATGCGCCGCTGATCGAGACGATTCGCGCGTCGCTGAGGCATGCCCGCGGGCTGCGCATCGATCACGTCATGGGCTTGTTCCGTTTGTATTGGATTCCTCGCGGACCCGGGCCGAAACACGGCGCGTACGTACGTTACGCTTCTGAGGAATCTCTGGCGATCGTGGCCGTGGAAAGCCATCGGGCCCAGGCCTGGATTGCGGGGGAAGACTTGGGAACCGTGGAGAACCAGGTCCGCCGCCAGTTGGCTCAGAATCGCATGCTGTCTTACAAGCTGCTGTGGTTCGAGGACGATTTGCCCGACGAGTTTCCGGAACTGGCTCTGGCCGCCGTGACCACGCACGATCTGCCGACGGTCGCTGGGCTCTGGACGGGCTTCGATTTCGCGGCGCAAGAGCGGATCGGGCTGCAGCCCAGCGAGGAGGGATTTCAGCACATCCGCCGTCGGCTGATGGCGACCACAGGGCTGACCGACAACGCCACGCCAGCCGATGCCGTGGCAGAAGCCTATCAAGCGTTGGGGCGAGCACCATCAGCCGTGCTGGCGGCGAGTCTCGAAGATGCTGCGGCGGTCGAGGAGCGTCCGAACATGCCAGGCACGGTCGACCAGTGGCCCAACTGGTCCTTGGCCCTGCCCCAGCCGCTGGAAGAGATCGAGTCGATGCCGCTGCCCAGGCAGATCGCCGACGCGCTGCGGCGGGAAAAGTCTGAATCTCGAAATCCGAAACTCGAAACAGGTCCCAGACCCGAGATTCCAGTGACTTAGGATCGGCGAATCAATAACTGTCGCGATTTCAAAGTAGCCATCACGCTCCGCGTGATGATCGCCAACAAGAACTGGACAGTTATTGATTCGCCGATCCTTGGACGAGAGCCGCTAGCCAAAAACGGAATAGCGAATACTGAATCGTGAAGACTGAATGCAGAATAGGAACTGCCCGGCTTGTCCACGAGCGTTCTTCATTCAGTATTCGCGATTCAGTATTCACGGTTCTGATCCTCGTCTCCAAGCTTCTCTGAGGGACGCGTATCCGTGGACGCTCCGCTTCCTGAAAGCGAAGCAGAGCTTCCTAACGACTTGGTTCCCAAGCGGAGTTCGGGAACCAGCACGCAAGGGGCAGGTCCGTCGTTGCCGCCTACAGCCACTTCTGGCGTTGTTCCAGATGGACAAACGGCTCGGCTTCCGGCATGCCCTTGACCTTCAGGCCGTCGCTGTCCCACTCGACCGGTTTGCCCAATCGCATGGCGACCATGCCGACCATGGCGACCTCGGCCACCGTGGCGGACGTGTCGAAGCCTTGGAAGGT
>Ga0116156_10005406_pt1 | contig 10602 bp, 8 predicted proteins | sample AD_UKC045_MetaG_FD_89891 | JGI IMG/M metagenome (GOLD analysis project Ga0116156, IMG submission 89891) | Active sludge microbial communities of municipal wastewater-treating anaerobic digesters from USA - AD_UKC045_MetaG | ecosystem: Engineered > Bioreactor > Anaerobic > Digestate | place: USA... | reverse complement strand
TGTACTGCAGTGGTTCCAGAGCGCGGCCGCCCCGCAACGCGACTTCTTCCGCCAGCCGGATCATTTGGTAAATCGTCTGGCGGCCATTGAGCCGCATCACGTACTCCTCGACATGGTCGTACAGTTGCTGGCGAGTTTCGCCGGTGCCGGTGGCCGCCAGGATATCCACCATCATCGGGATCATCACGTCTTGCCAATTGCGGCGCAACAGCGACAGGGTGCCGTCAAAATCGAAGATGGCGGCTTGAAAGCCGCCGCGGGGGAAGTGCGGATTGACGACCTCGACCGAATCGCAGGTTTCGGCGCAAGTCATTGCGGGACAATCGGTTTTCATGGGGTAACGAAGAGACGGTTACGTTTTCTTGATTCCTGGAGCGACGGCAACTCGACGTGGCCAAAGGTCGCCTTGTGGCCAGGCGAGCCCGCTTTAACTGTCCGCCGTGTAGTGTAACGTATTTTCCGGGAGTTCGCAGCGGCTCGACTTTTGTGTAAACTTCACGTTTCGTGCGCGGCACCTTGCCGCGGCGAACTTGAGGCAAGAGTACCTCAAAACGGCTAACAAGACCCAAATCGGAGACCTCCGGTCGGCGGTTTCGGCGGGGTCAGAGACCCGCGCCGAACGGTAGACCCGCGCCGAACGGTAGGGTTCCGGGCAAGTTGGCTACGTTCAGTCCATTGCGAAAGGGATAAATCAGCCATGTTGAAAGGGAATGCCATTGTCGGGCAGTCGGGCGGTCCGACGTCCGTCATCAATGCCTCGCTGGCGGGCGTGATCGAAGCCGCAGTGCGTTCGAAGACCATTGACCGCATTTTCGGGATGCGATTCGGAATCGAGGGCGTGCTGAACGATTTCCTGCTGGACTTGGGCGCCGAATCGCCCGAGACCTTGAGGGGGCTGCGCTCGACGCCCAGCAGCGGCTTGGGCTCCAGCCGCCTGAAGTTGAAGGAGGAGCACTTCGAGCCGATTTTGCGGCAACTGAAGCGGTACAACATCCGGCACTTCTTCATGATCGGCGGCAACGACACGATGGATACGATCCACCGGGTCGTCGAGTACGCCCGCGATCACGGCTATGAGATGCACGGCGTGGGCGTCTGCAAGACGGTGGACAACGACCTGTTCGGCGTCGATCACACGCCGGGCTTCCCCAGCGCGGCGCGGTATGTCGCGCTGAGCGTGATGCAGGGCGGCTTGCTGGCCCGCGACATGCAGCGTGTCGATCAGTTCACGATCTTCCAGACTGTCGGGCGCAGCGCCGGGTGGTTGCCGGCGGCCGCGGCGTGCGCCAAGCGATCCCCGGCCGATCCGCCGCACATCATTCTCATGCCGGAACGCCCATTCCAGCTGGATGCGTTCCTGGACGCGGTTAGCGAGGCCCAACGGAAGTTCGGCTTTGTGTCCATCGTCTGCGGCGAGGGCATCACCAATCCGGACGGCTCGCCCGTGAGCGCTTCGCAGGTCAAGGATAACTTCCAGAACGTTGAATTCGGCGCGATGGGCGGCACGAGCGTGGCGATGGTGCTGCACCGGATCATCAGCCAACGCTTCGGCTGGCGTGGCGAATTCCAGGTCACGGAATCGCTGCTGATGTGCGCGGCCGATCGCGCGGTGAAACTGGACATCGACGAAGCCTACGGTTGCGGCCGAGAGGCGGTCCGGCTGGCCGAAAAAGGCGTCGAAGGCGTGATGGTCACGATCGAGCGCGTCTCCAAGCCCGGCGAAGCTTATCGCAGCCGGTTCGGCACCATCCCTCTGTGCGACGTGGCGAATGCGGCGCGTCCCATGCCGGACAAGTTCATTCGCCGCGACGGGATGTTTGTGACCAAAGCGTTCCTGGACTATGCCCGGCCGCTCCTTGGCGAGTTGCCGGCGTATGCCGATTTGACGATCAAGCGTGCCAAACCGTAGCGGGGAGCGACGCAGCTGGAGTGACGCAACCGATCGAGGCTGGGAGGCTTTTCCGGTGAAGGATTGGACCGCATGACGAGTTGTTGGCGCTCGATCGTCGTCGCGCTGCTGGTCGCCCTCGCGGTGCCGGGTTGCCGAGGCTGTTTTCAGTCCGAGGACGATGCCGCAGCAAAGAAGAAGGAAGAACAAAAGAAGGAGAAACCCAAGCCGGATTTTGAACCGGGGCGACTGCAAATCCTATTGCGCGACCAGGGCAGCGCGCAGAATCTGGTCAAGGCGGGCCATTGGATGACCGCCACGCAGCGGGCAAAGGCCAACAACTTTGACTTCCACGCCGAACTGGAATCGGCGGCCACGGACCGCAGCCGGGACCCGTTCGTCGTTGCGAACACGGCCTTTCGCATGACGATGTTTCGCCCCGTCGTGTTGCCCAAAGGTCAGACGCGCGAGTTGGAGGCGACGTTTTTTATTCCCGACGCGCCTCCCAGCGGAGATTTGGCGGCTCCGACGACGGTCTGGTTGCGCAATACGCTCCGCGCTCGCCGGGGCGGGCGGGAAGTGTACGCGGCCGACGAGCCGACCACGATGATGCCGGCGTATCAGTATTTCTTCCTCGTTCTGGCGGCCGATCCCGACCGCTATGCCTACCTGAAACGCCTGGATTCGATCGTCCCTCCCCTGGTCGACGAAGGGAACCTGGCGGAACCGACGATGCACTATCGCGTCCTGCTCGCCCCGTCGGACCGCCGCGTGCCGGTGCCGTCCCAGCCGCTGGCTTGGACGCCGATCGCCTACGTTCTGTGGGACGGTTTGCGCCCCAACCTGCTGACGCCGGACCAGCAGCAGGCCCTGTTGGACTGGCTGCACTGGGGCGGGCAGGTCATCGTCAGCGGCCCGACTTCCTTGGATTCGCTGCGGGGCAGTTTTCTGGAGCCCTACTTGCCGGCGCTGGCTACCGAGGCGGTGCGGCTGCAGCCCGCGGACTTCGACCCGCTGAATCAATTCTGGTCGCTGGCCAACTCGCGGACGAAGATCAGGACGGCGCTGAGCGTGGCTGCCAACAAGACGCTGGTCGGAGTGCGCCTGCAGCCGCATCCGCAAGCTGTGCCGCTGCCGTCGACGGGCGACCTGGTGTGGGAACGCCGGGTGGGGGCCGGCCGAATCGTCGTCACCGCTTTCACCTTGTCAGACCGGCCCGTGGTGAACTGGGGCAGCTTCGACAGCTTTTTCAACGCCTGTCTGCTGCGCCGGCCTGCCCGCGTTTTCCGGCTCTCGCCGGAGGCGGAACCGGAGGCGCAGTGGGCCGCGTTTCCGGGGGCCGGCCCCATGCGGGACGGCCGCTTCGTGAGCCGCTTGCGCTACTTCACACACGACGCCGTACCCGCCGTCCCAGCCGAGAAGCCGGTGCCGGGAGTCGCGACTCCGGGGCCGGCACCAGGCGCGGCGTCGCTGCCGCTCCACGCCGCGGAGTCGGGCCAATCGCAAGTCGCCGCCTGGAGCGATACGAGCCCGGTCTCCGAGGCTGCTCGGCAGACGCTGCGGGAGGCCGCCGGCATCTCGATTCCCGAGGCGGGCTTTGTGTTCCGCGTGCTGGTCGTTTACCTGCTCGTGCTGGTGCCCGTGAATTGGGTCGTCTTCCGCCTGCTGGGCCGAGTGGAATGGGCTTGGCTGGCGGCGCCGGTGATCGCCATCGCCGGGGCCGTCGTCGTCGTGCGGTTGGCCCAGTTGGACATCGGCTTTGCCCGCAGCCGGACGGAAGTTGCCGTGCTGGAACTGCAGGCAGGCTACCCCTCGGCGCACCTGACGCGCTACACCGCCGTCTACGCGTCGCTGTCGACAGCCTACGATTTTGCGTTCGAGGACGATTCCGCGTTGGCCATGCCCTTTCCGCACCAGGTGCCGTACGCGCCGGGGCTGCGCGAGCCGATCAACAGCGTGAGTTTGCGGCGCGACCAGCAGATCACGTTGAACGGCTTTCAGGTCGCCTCGAATTCGACGGGGCTTGTCCACTCCGAGCAAATGCTGGACCTGGGAGGAAGCGTGCAGCTGACGGGACAGGAATCATCCGCTTGGGCGGTCAAGAACGGCACCCGACTTTCGCTGGAGGATGTCGGCGTACTGTCCAACCAGGCGCCGGGACAATGGGAATTGGCCTGGGTCGGAAGTCTGGCGGCAGCGAGAACAACAGCTCTTGAGTTCCGCCCCGTCGAGACTGCCGACGCCTACTTGGCCAACGCCTCCGAGCAAGGCAGGCAGAACCTGCGGCGATTGCTGGAACTGGCTTGCCGCGACCGGTCGCAGCAAGCGGGCGACGTGCGTCTGGTCGCTTGGACAGCGCAGCCGCTGCCCGGTTTGAGCATCCGTCCGCAAGCCTCGCAAGAGTCGACCCGAACGTTGGTTTTGATCCACTTGCGTCGCGGCGCCCTGCCGCCGCCGCAACCCGATCGGAACCTGAAAGCCGAGTTGGTGGCCGAGCCGGCCACCTTCAGCGATCGGGAAAAGTGGGAGGATGAGCCTCCCTAGCGCAAAGAGTGGGTCGCGGGCGCCGAACGCGACTCAGTCGGCATGGCAGGGTAGTGACCTGACCGGATTCCGTTCGGCGCCCGGAACCCACCAGCCGACCCAACCGGGCGTGACGAGGGCCTGCCGCGATGGATTCCCTGATGCAACTAGCAGCGGTGGCCGTCCTTGCCGGCGGCTGTGCCGGTTGGGGCGTCGCGTTTGGCAGGCTGGCGCGCAAGCAGCCCGTCCTGGCGCACCATCCTCGTCGGCCGTCTCCTTGGGGATTGATCGATCTGGCCCTCGCCGCCGTGGTGCTGATGGCGTTCCAGATGGTCAGTGTGCTCGTTCTCCGCTACGGATACGCAATCGATCCCAGGCGGGGCTGGGAGCATCTTTCGTCGCGCGAACTGGCGTTGGCAACCTTTGCCGAGCCGGTCGCCAATTTGGCGGGGATCGCCGCGGCCTTGGCCGTGATTGGGTTGCGTACGCGGGCCGGGCGCCGGGACTTCGGAATCTCGTTGCAGCACGTGCCTCAGGATTTGTGGTTCGGTCTGGCGGCCTTCGTCATGCTGGCCCCGCCGGTCTATGCGATTCAGAAGCTGCTGGTCGCGTGGTTTCCTTATCGTCATCCGCTGATCTCGATGCTCCAACAGCATCCGGAGACGGCCGTTCGAGCAGCCGTCTTCTTCTCGGCCGTCGTGGCGGCACCGATCGTCGAGGAGTTCTTCTACCGCGTCCTCTGGCAAGGCTGGCTGCAGGAGGTCTGGCCGCGGCGGGAACAGTCTCAGCACTTGGTCTTCGGCAGCCCGGCGGTGCCGGTCCGGTCGCCGAGCGACAGTCGATCACCAGACGCCGAAAGCGGGGTGGGGCCAAGCGATCCACCGTCGCCGGCCGCAGAGGCACTGGCCATTGTCGCCTGTTCGACATTGTTTGCGGTTATGCACATTTCCCATGGGCCAGCCCCCATCCCGTTGTTCGTGTTAGCGCTGGGGCTAGGTTACTTGTACGCGAGAACCGGCCGAGTCCTGCCGTGCATCGTCGTCCACGTGTTGCTGAACGGTTGCAGCCTGGCCATGTTGCTGATGAACCTGCAGCACACGTAGATTGGGTGCCAGCGACCGGCGCCGAACTTCCTTGCCTGTGACATCGCAGGACTCGATGGGCATCCGGATTCATCCCGTACTGGGGGTCGTGCCATTCCTCTGCGGGCATACAGAGAATTTTCTCTTTTTTGTTCGCCGATGGGCCAGTGGGCCTGAACTGCCTGGAAGATCTGCTGTACAATCACACGGATCGAATCCTCAGACGGACGGGCCGAGGCGAGGCGTTGACGCACGATGGTTGAGTGTCACGAATGAGGGGTGCAATATGTCTGCGGCGTTGAGCTTTGAACATTTCGTCTCCTTGCCGCTGGTTCACAAGCTCAAGGAAGCGCTGCTGGCGTTCTTTCGGGCGTCAGAAGTGGGCGCTTGGGAAGTCGATCCAACCCAACGGAACGACCGAGCGGCGATACATTTCATTCGGGGAAACTGGGAACTGAGCGACTCGCCGGGTGTGGGTGGCGTGTATCGGGTGCCGGGGTTTCCACGCTGGGCGGCGCAGCACGGATATCTGGCGAACACAATCCCCATGTTGCTGAGCGTTGCGGTGGAGGACTCGGCCGACGGCTTGGTGATTCATGCGACGCATCAGGCCTTCAGTCGGGAGTCCGGAGGAGAAATGTGCGAAATCTGTGGAAATGCGGTCAAGGCTGAATTGAAATCGCTGGCGAAGTACCTCAAGCAATCCTATCACCTGCCAAACGCGCCCGAAGTCTCCTCGCAACCGGCCGCAGATCCGTCGTGTCTGGTCTGAGCGTCTATGAGAATCGACAACGATCCGAAGTTGGATTTCGATGATGTCCTGATTCGCCCCAAACGGTCGGAGGCGCCAAGCCGCAGCGATGTGGACCTGGAGCGTGAATACGGATTCTTGAACAGCAAGCGAACTTGGCGTGGGATTCCCATTGTCGCGTCCAACATGGACACCGTGGGAACGATGGAGATGGCGCGGGCGTTGGGGCCGAACCTCTTGACGTGCCTGCACAAGTACCATTCCGAGTCGCAGTTGGCCACGTTCCTGCAACAGGGCGCTCATCGCGATCATACGTTCGTCACGATCGGGATTGGCGACGAGGACTTCAGCACGCTGACTCGCCTAGTCCAGCAGGTGGAAGTGCGGTTCACGTGTGTGGATGCGGCCAACGGATACACGAAGTACTTCGTCGACCGCGTGAAACGCGTGCGCGAGACATTTCCCGGTTTGACGATCATGGCCGGCAACGTGGCCACACCGGAAATGGTCCAGGAACTGCTGATTTCCGGAGCGGCCGACATTGTCAAGATCGGCATCGGTCCGGGCAGCGTCTGTACGACGCGGACGACGACGGGGGTGGGGTATCCGCAGTTGTCGGCGATCATCGAATGCGCCGATGCGGCTCATGGTCTGCGCGGGCACGTGTGCGCGGACGGCGGATGTCGCGTGCCGGGCGACGTGGTCAAGGCGTTTGCCGCCGGGGCGGATTTCGTGATGCTGGGAGGCATGCTCGCCGGCCACGACCAATGCGCGGGAACATGGATCGAGGAAGATGGTCGCCGCGTCGGGATGCAGTTCTATGGGATGTCCAGCCGCACCGCCCAGGAACGATATGCCGGCGGCGTTAAGAGTTATCGTGCCTGCGAGGGCAAACAGGTGGTCATCCCGTATCGCGGCTCAATCCAGGAGACCGTTCGCGAGATCCTGGGCGGAATCCGCAGCGCATGCGCCTACGTCGGAGCGGCGCAGCTGAAGGATCTGTGCAAATGTACCACGTTTGTCCTTTGCCACCGAACCCACAACACGGTTTTCGATCCCTGAAGCGTGGTGAATCAGTCGCATTTCTGCAGCATGGCTCTCCCAGCCGTAGCATGGCTCTCCGAGCCGTGCTGATCTTTGCGGCCTTTCGCCATGACCGGCACGGCTCGGAGAGCCATGCTAAGAAGAGCTTGCGGACGCCGGATTGAATCTTGCCGCCATTGCGCTTACAGTTTCGGCACTCGCCGCCGTTGTTATGGGGCGAATGTGCAGGAGCCAACTTGTTTTAACTTTGACCTCAATGCAAGCGAACCACCCCATGAACTACCTTCAGATGCAAGATCCCGAAGTTTGGGCCGCCTTGGATGCCGAACGGAAGCGTCAACAGGACGGCTTGGAAATGATCGCCAGCGAGAATTACACGAGCCCGGCCGTCCTTCAGGCCGTCGGCAGCGTGCTGACCAACAAATACGCGGAAGGCTATCCGGGGCGGCGGTATTACGGGGGTTGCGAACACGTCGACGTCGTCGAAAACCTGGCTCGCGAGCGGGCAAAGACACTGTTTGGGGCCGAGTTCGCCAACGTTCAGCCACATTCCGGTTCCCAGGCGAACATGGCGGTGTACTTTACGGTCCTCCAGCCCGGCGACACCGTCCTGGGCCTCGATTTGGCTCACGGCGGCCACCTGACGCACGGTATGAAACTGAACGTTTCCGGGCGGCTGTACAACTACATCAACTACGGAGTGACCCGCGACACGCACCGGATCGACTTCGATCAGGTCGCGTCTCAGGCTCGCCAATTCAAGCCGAAGATGATCGTCGCGGGGGCCAGTGCCTATCCACGCGAGATCCCGCACGGCAAGTTTGCCGAAATCGCCGCCGAGGTAGGCGCGAAGCTGTTTGTGGATATGGCCCATTACGCGGGTCTGGTCGCCGCCGGACTGCACGACAATCCCGTTCCGGTCGCGGACTTTGTCACGACAACGACGCACAAGACGCTGCGGGGCCCGCGAGCCGGCTTGATCCTGTGCAAGAAGGAATACGGCCAAGAGGTCAACAAGAACGTGTTTCCGGGTCTGCAGGGCGGGCCGCTGGTACACGTGATCGCCGGCAAAGCCGTCTGTTTCGCCGAGGCGCTGCGGCCGGAGTTCAAGGTCTATTCGCTGGCCATCATCCAGAACGCCAAGACGCTGGCCGAAACACTGGCGGCGGGCGGCCTGACGTTGATCAGCGGCGGGACCGATAACCACCTGATGCTGGTGGACGTGACGCCCTTGGGAATCACGGGCAAGATCGCCGAAGAAACGTTGGGCAAATGCGGGATCACGGTCAACAAGAACATGATTCCGTTCGATCAGCGCAAGCCGCTGGATCCCTCCGGAATCCGCATCGGCACGCCCGCCCTGACGACCCGCGGCATGGGGATCGCGGAGATGCGAACCATCGGCGGTTGGATTCTGGAGGCACTCCAACACCCGGATGACGCCGCCGTACACAGCCGCATTCGCGGACAGGTTTCGGAGCTGTGCTCGCACTTTCCGGCGCCGGCGATCTGAGTCTGCGGCACGAGAGACAAATTGACGGGGGGCGAGTGAAGACGTCCCGCTGTTCGAAAAGCCGGGCTTGGGTGACGGTGAGTCCGCCGACAAAAAAACGCGGCGAGGTTCGTGATCGCGGACCCCGCCGCGTTTGGTGTTCGTCGTCGTAGCCGTTCAGGCCGCCGCCCGCAGCTTCAACGTGCGCTGCTGCTCGTGGTAAGGCTTCAACTCGTCCCGCAGTACCAGGACGTTCGCCGGCGCTTGAATGCCGACCCGCACCTTATCCCCCGAAACCCCCATCACGGTCAGAATAATCGAATCACCCAATTTGATTCGTTCGCCCGCCTTCCTCGACAGAATCAGCATGCCCGCAACCTCCTTGTCTATGAATGCGAATGAAAGTGTATGAATCCAGTGTCTAATTCCAGCTGGGAGCGCTCGCCAAACGAATGCGGTGGACTCGTTGGCCGGTCGAGCCGTAAAACAGGATGCTGTTGGATTTGGTCTCCCAGATCGCGATCAGCTTGACGCTGCGCGGACCGTGCAGGCAGAAGTAGATACCGCACGGGTCGCCCTGTTTTTCGAGCACCTGCTCCGTCAATTGAAATGCCCCAACCTCCAATTCGTTTTGATCACACAGTTGTTGTTGAACGTAACTTCGCAGATCCACCAAGGTCCTTATTTGAAGGGATGATCCCTGCATACTGCAAAAATCTCCATTTGGCTGACAGCGGTTGATGTGGACAACGACTCACAACAAGTTGGGCTTAGCATTCCCAGGAGGTAATATCGGCAGGATGGGATAGATAGCTTTGCTAGGAAGTCACGGAAATCTGTACTGTCTAAGGTGGCTAGAGCGAGAGTCTGTGCCGCTCATCAGCAATCGTCATCGGTCGTGATTTGGCTTGAACGTCAGAACTTGAACAAGGATTTGCCGTGGTTCCAAGAATGGCATCTGGCAGATGAAGCCGGCGAGACCGCTGGCGGTCCGGCTGATGCGGGGATGGTCGCGACGGGAGACCCTTGAAGCGGTCGCCAGCCGAAGAGATAATCAGGGTCTATCCGTTCGGCCTTTGTGGAAGGTTCGCATGCGCAACAAGATCGCATCGTTGGAGGAACTTGCCAGACTCCGGGAGACGTATCGCCGGCAATCCCAGGTGATCGTTCATTGTCATGGTGTTTTCGATCTTCTGCACATCGGGCATATCCGTTACCTGCAGGCCGCCCGGCAACTGGGCGATATCCTGGTCGTGACGGTGACTGCGGATGAGTTTGTCAACAAAGGTCCGCATCGGCCGGTATTCGAAGAGCGGCTTCGCGCCCAGGCGTTGGCGGCTTTGGACTGTGTCGATCACGTCTGCATCCATCGCCGTCCGACCGCCACGGAAGCCTTGCGCATGCTGCGACCTGACGTGTACGTCAAGGGCGGCGAGTTTCGAGAGCACAAGACGCCGGAGTTGTTGAATGAGGAGGCCGAGGCCGCTTCGTTGGGCATTCGCGTCGAGTTTATCGACGAGTTTCGGTCGAGTTCTTCCTACCTGATCAACAACTACCTTTCCCCGTTCAGCGACGAAGCCGATCGATACCTCCTCAAGTTTCGCCAAGGCCATCGGGCCGGCGACGTCCTCGATCGTTTGGCACAAGCCCGCGACCTGCGAGTCCTCGTCCTGGGCGAAGGGATCCTGGACGAATACGTGACCTGTTCCACGCTGGGGCAATCGACCAAGTCGCCCAACGTCGTAGGGCGGTTCTTGTCGCAAGAGCGGTATCTGGGCGGTGCCCTGGCGGTGGCCAATCACTTGGCCGGTTTCTGTCGCCA
>Ga0116156_10005405_pt1 | contig 10603 bp, 6 predicted proteins | sample AD_UKC045_MetaG_FD_89891 | JGI IMG/M metagenome (GOLD analysis project Ga0116156, IMG submission 89891) | Active sludge microbial communities of municipal wastewater-treating anaerobic digesters from USA - AD_UKC045_MetaG | ecosystem: Engineered > Bioreactor > Anaerobic > Digestate | place: USA... | reverse complement strand
TGACGCACTACCGGCCCTTCAATCATTAAGCGCGGCGGAACAACCCCCGGAAATCCGCGGCCGCGCCCTGTACTACCTGGGAAAAATCCAGCGGGAAAAAGGCCAAATCGATGCCGCCGCCGCCACACTCAACACCCTGACGCAGACCCTGCCGGACAATCCCATGATCCCATACGCCCGGTATCAACTCGCGTATGTGCTGTTGGATAAGCAGGACTTTGAAAAGGCCGCCCTCGAATTCTCTGCCATTGCCAATAGCCCGGTGGATCCCGCGTTGCGGATGGAATCCCGCTACAGGGCGGCGGAAGCCTACGACAAACTGGGATGGTTCAGCGCAGCCTTGGGGGCCTATGAACAATTAAGAAAAGACTTTCCTGATTCCGAATTCGCGCGCCGCGCGGACTTCGGTTATGCCTGGGCGCTTTACCACGAAGGCAAATATCCCGATGCGGATGCCGCCGCTCAAGCATTCATTGAGAAAAACCCCGAATCCCCTTACCGCGTGGGCATGGAGTATCTCCGGGCCAATTGCCTGCAACAGCAAAAACAATACGATACGGCACTGAACATCTATCAAACCCTCCGCAAAGAACACCCCGAAAGCGAATTCGCCTGGCGATCCCAATACAAAATGGCCTGGGCATTATTTCTGAAAAACGACATTCCAATAGCCAAGCGTGAGATCACCGCTTTTCTCCAGGAACACAAAGACAGCGATCTCGTGGGGGATGCCGGTTTCCTCTTGGGGACCATTTTAATGACAGAAAGCAATTATGAAGACGCGCATCAGGAATTCAGGCTGGTCGCCGAAAAATACCCCAACAGCGAGTTCGGCGTCGAGGCACTATACCGTTCCGCCGAATGCCTCGCCCAACTCGGCCTCACCGATCAAGCCGCCGCCGCCTTTGAGGAATTCATCAAAAAATACCCCGACAATCCCATGACGGAACAGGCCATCATGCGGGCTGGCGACGCGCAATTCAATGCGGCCGCCTTTGAACAGGCCGTAGCAAAATACAAGGCTATTCTGGAAAAACCCGCCGATCCCAACATCGAACAAAACGCCCTATACCGTCTCGCCATCACCTTTCACAATATGAAAAACTACGCCGAAAGCGCCAACACCCTGAAAACACTCCTGGAGAAATTCCCGGAAGGTCCCCACAAGGCTGAGTGTCATTTCCGCATCGCCGAACATTTATTGCGGGACGCCAAGGACGCTATTAATGCATTGCCCGAATATCAAGCGGCTTTCGACACGGATCCCAAAGGAGAATTTGCCGGGCTTTCTCTGCGCGGTATCGCTCTGGCGCGTTACGAACGCAAAGATCTCGATGTGGCCGCCGAGCTTTTTCAGCGGGTTATCAACGAATTCCCCGCCGTACCGCTCAACGAGCAAACCTACGCATGGCTGGGCCAATACTTTTTTGACGCAAAAAAATGGGAACAGGCTGCGCCCGTCTTTCAAGCCATGCATAAAGCCCTCCCTGACTATCCCAATCCGGAACGAATCCTCTTCCTGATTGCCGAGTGCAGTGACAAAGCCGGTAATATGGACGAAGCCCTGACCCGCTATCAGGCCGTTGTGGACGCCGCACCCGCCAGCGGCAAGGCGGCGGAAGCCCAATACCGCATGGCGCAACTCTATGAGACCAAGCAGCAAAACGATAAAGCGGCGGCCCTCTACGAAGCCGCCTCCACTACCACCAACAGCGAAGTGGCCGCCCGAGCACAATTCCGTTTAGCCGAAATCCATGAAGCCGCGGGAGAGCTTGATAAAGCGGCGCGCAGTTACATGCGGGTGGCCATCCTGTTTCTGGACCCCGAATTATCTCCCGAATCCCTGTGGCGCGCGGGGCAATGCTATGAAAAAACAAAAATGCCGGATCAGGCGCGCAAAGCCTATGAAGAACTCGCCGCGGATTATCCCGATCACCCCAACACGGCAAAAGCCAAAGAAGCGCTTGCGAGGATACCTCCAAAATGATTCTGAGCCGCCATATGGTCTTTGCCTTGAGCGTAGTGCTCTCGCTCGCACTCCATGGCGCTTTTCTCGTATTTGCCCCACGCATCGAAATTTTCCAACGAAACGTCAATCAATCCATCCTGGAATACTACAGCGTCCGCTTGACCGAAGACGGCGCCATCATGGCCGCGAACGAGGAAACACGCCGCACGGAATCAGGCAAAGAGGGCGATTCACAGGGCCTGGTTTCTCGTCCTGGAAAAGTGCAAGACCTTATCGCACGGGGAAAGGAAGAAACAAACACGGGAAGCTCCCCGCAGAACACGCCCACTGAAGTATCGCATTTGACGGAACGGGTCGCCTCGGACACCATCCACCGCGAACATGACCTTCAGCCGGACGAACTGGCCATGAAAAGCGTGGATGCCAAAATTCTTGAGATTAGCCAGGAAACCGCCCGAAAAGAGGTTCAGGTGGCCCGCCGTTTGGTGCGTCCAAGCCCCAGCCGCATTCTAGAAGACGGGGAATACCCCACCCTCCGAACCCCTCGAAACAGCGAAGAAGACAAACCGCTGCGCCTTGAAATCCAACCAAGCCCTTTTACCGCGCAAGATCAAATTGTCAAACAGACAGAAACGCCACCCAGCCCGGAAACGTTGGCCCCGCCGCCTCCGGCGCCGGATCAGGTCATGCCGCGAAACGCACTCGCGCAAGAAACCCAACAGGCCCGCACGGAAAATCCTCATTCCCTCCTGGATAATCTTGTGGACATCAAACTCACCGCCTATGTTCCGGAAAAAAACTCGCACGGTTATTTCCAACTCAAGATCGCACCCAAAGAAAATGAAAGTATTGAGATCCTTCCCAAAGACGTCACCTTTATTATCGATGCTTCCGGAAGCATTACCCAAAGCAAATTAAATGTCACCCGGCGCGGAGTACAGGCCGCCGTCACATTGCTCCACCCGGAAGACCGATTCAACATTATCGTTTTTCGCGAAGCCCCCATCCCTTTCAAGCCCGAATTGGCGCCCGCTACGGAAGAAACAAAAACCGCGGCAATCGCCTTCCTCGAAAATCTTCAGGCAAAAGGCGAAACCGATGTCTACAACGCCATTAATCCCGTGATTTCAGGCTCGCCGCGTCCAGGGATTCCCAGCCTGCTGGTCGTCATCAGCGACGGCCGAGCCACCGTCGGCATTCGTGACGCCCGCGCCATCATCAACGGCATAACGGCAGAAAACAATCTGCGCAACAGCATTTTCGCCTATGGCGGCGGCGAAACCGTCAACCGCTATTTGATGGATCTCCTCGCATATCGCAATAAGGGAGAATCCCACGTAACCGCCAAAATCGCCGATATCGAAAAAGATCTCCCCGCCTTCTTCCAAAACATTTCCGATCCGCTTTTGGTCAATATCAAAACAGACTATGCCAGTATCGAAGAAAATAGCGTATTTCCCGAAATCGTACCCGATTTCTACAAGGGGCGCATCGTGACCGTCTATGGCCGCTTCGACCCGGCAAAAGACTCCGAGTTCGTCATGCGGCTCGCAGGCGCCGCGCAAGACCGGTCCAAGGAACTCGTTTTCCGCGCCAATCTGCGCAAAGCAGCCACGGGGAAACAAGCTATTGCAAAACAATGGGCATTTCAAAAAGCATATGCCATCATCGGTCAGATTTCCCGCGACGGAGAACGCCCGGAATTAATGAATCAACTTAAAGAACTGAAACAAAAGTATGGCGTCAGCACCAGCTACGACCAATAATAGCGGCCTTGCACACCCCGCCAGCGCATGGATGAAATGCCTTGCTGCTTCCGGGCATTCCCTCAATGCTCTGCTCTATCCCGTCTATGGCGCCGCGCCAGAGGTCATCTTCGAACGCCTCTCACTGCTTCACTCGGTCCTCGAATCTTTTCTAACGCATTTCGGCGACTTGCCCATCCGGATCTTTCGTTCTCCCGGACGGATCAACGTGCGCGGAATGCATGTTGACACCCACGGCGGTTATCTCAATCTCATGACGCATCAGCGGGAAATCATGATTGTAACCGCTCAAGCCCCAGATGACACCTGCATATTCGCCAACACCGATCCGCGCTTTGGAAAAATTTCCTTTCGCCTGAAAGAAATCGCCCCTGACAGCGCAATCGCAAAACCCTGGTTGGAATTTATCACGGAACAGGCCATCGAACAACACCTGAAAAAGGGCGAATGGACCAACTATGTACAAGGAGCAATGGCACGTGCATGCCGTAGTGCGGGCAAACCGATTCATGGCATCTTCGGCGTCATTGGAAGCGATCTCCCGCAAGGCGCGGCACTCAGTTCCTCCCATGCGCTCTGCGCTGCCACCCTCTGGGCCGCCCTATCATGGAATACCCTCACCCTCTCTCCGGATGATCTCATTCTTGCCATTCGCGACGCGGAGTGGTACACAGGCGCACGCACCGGCACCAGTGACCAAGCCACCATGGTCCTGGGAAAACTGAACACCATGGTCAATGTGACCTTGCTTGCGGAAGAGTTGGATTCTTCCGGCGCGCGTTATTTACCCTTTCCTGATGATCTTGCCTTGCTCGTCATCAATTCCTTCACCCAACGCAGCCTGAGTGGAGCTCAACTCGCCGCTTACACCCGCAACCGCTTCGCCTACAGTATGGCCCTGGAAATTCTCCGCCAGGAACTGTCCGCCTTGGGATATCCCCCGGATCACGTCAAAAAAATGGACCGCTTATCCCAAATTTCACCGGAAGCACTAGGCGGTGCCAAATCGTTTTACCAGATCCTCTTGCGCATTCCACAGGAACTTTCCCTCCTCGAAATGCGTCAGCGGTATGTATTGCCCGGTTTTGATGAAGCCTACGAACAGTACTTTGGAGGAGTTCCCCCGGAACAACGACCCAGCACCATAGGAATACGCGGTCCACTACTCTTCGGCATTGCGGAATCCGAACGTGCACGAGCATTCCTGCCAGCGCTCGAATCCGGCGATTTTTCTCTAGCGGGAAAACTCATGACCGCCGGACACAACGGCGACCGGATTAGAAACGAATTTAATGAACCCTATGTTCGGTCCGTTTCAGATCAGGATCTGCATCAATGGGCGGCCTCAGAAACACCCATCATTTTTTGCCCAGGAGATTACGGCGCAAGCAGCGCCGTACTGGACACACTCGTCGATACTGCTCTTCGGGCCGGCGCACTGGGGGCTTGCCTTACCGGGGCTGGGCTGGCAGGAACTGTGCTTGCCTTGTGCAGAAAAAAGCACACCGCCCAAATTCTAGAATCTATTCAAAACAAGATGGCCTCGGAACACTATACCCGATTGGCGAACCTTCCAGCGCCTCTACGCCCTATACAACTATCCCAGGCCGCAGTCATTAACCACGCCCCCGATGGCGCCGGCGAACTATGCCTTCCTTCCTGAATCACTCACTGTCCTGAACTGGACGCCAGTTATACTTTATCCCTTCATTTCTGCCCAACTATAAATTTGACTCTGTCATGCCTAAAAGAGTCCAATGGTGGCGGTGCCACGGACGTGGGGCGTTAGTGCCTGGGAACATTCCACCGGCGGGTGGTGGTCTGTTTTAACCTCCACCATGTGGCGAGGCAGTAGGTTGCTGCCGGCATACCCGGCAAACCAGTCGAGGAGTACATTGTAATGAATCATGCGGAAACCGAAAGGGATGAATTTTACAAAAACGCGCGCTATGATTTGCCCGGACCCTTGGTAGGCGTTCGGGTGCTTGAAATCACCACCACATGGGCCGGACCCCGGTGCGGATGCATTCTGGCGGATTATGGCGCGGATGTCATCCGAATCGAATTAGCCCAAGTGCCTGACATTTCCCGCATGCTGCCGCCCCATTTGCCCGGAACAAATCCTCCGGACGGGTTTCTGCATGCTTCCGCCAATAAAAACAAACGCAGCATCGCACTGGACATTCGCAAACCCGAAGGACGCAGCGTATTCATGCGCATGCTCCCAAACTTTGATATCGTGCTCGAAAACTTCAAAAAAGGAACCATGGCCTCCTGGGGATGCTCCTACACCGATTGCTGCAAAATCGTCCCCAACATCATCTACATCTCAATAACGGGATTCGGACAATTCGGCCCCTATTCCGAACGTCCCGGCTATGACCCGGCCGCCCAAGCCTATTCAGGATTCATGTGGTTAAACCGCGAAAATGAAAACGACACGCCCATGCGTGCGCCCACCTTTCTGGCCGATGAATTGGCCGGCTTGCATGGCGCATTAAGCGCCGTGGCCGCCATACGGCATCGCGAACGCACCGGCGAAGGCCAGCATATCGATGTCTCCCTCCTGGACGCCACCATGGATTCCAGCACGGGTTTGCTTGTACAAGCGGCCGCCGGCATCGAACCAACCATTATCGGCAATCCCATGCCCTTCGCCGCGCCAACTGGCATCTTCAAATGCAAGGACGGCTATGTGTATGCAGGGGTTTTGTTGGACACCCACTGGAAAGTCATGGCGAAAATGATCGGGCGTCCCGAATTGGCTGACGATCCCCGCTATTCCAATTTTTTAGGCCGCATTATGCAGCGGGAGGAAGTGGATAAAATCCTCGGCGAATGGTGCGAAAAACACACCCGCGAAGAAATTGTGGAGGCCTGCCAGACCCATCAAATCGCCGTGGCCTCGGTCTGTTCCGCCATGGAAGCAGTCAATGACCCCCACGTGCAAGCGCGGGCAGCCTTCTCGCCTGTCAAAACCGTGGACGGGACCGAACTCCGGTTGAACAGCCCCGCCCCTAAAATGTCCCGGACCCCCTTGCGAAACCGCGCCGCCGCCCCCATAGTCGGCCAACACACCGATGAAATTCTGAAGGCAATGGGTTTCAGTGAGGCTGAACGCGCCAAACTGCGGGAAACAGGCGTCATTCAATAGCCGTGTACACATGCTGAACCTGACATAAGGCACAGGGAATGGCCAGCCATTCATCTATAGCAGAAGCGAGCAACCAGCCCTTGAGTATTGCCGTTTTCGGCGCTTCCGGCGATCTGGCCTTGAAAAAAATATACCCGGCGTTGTTTGCATTATTCTGCCAACAACTTCTCCCCGCACATTTCAAAATCATCGGCTATGCCCGAACGGAACTCTCTCATGACGCATTTCGTGATCGGATCATGCGTCATCTTACTTGCCGCTATGTGCCCGGGGAGAAATGCGAGGAGCGCATGCAGGCCTTTCTCGCCGCTTGCGAGTACGTTTCCGGCGGATATGATTCGATTGAAGGCTATCGCAAACTGGACGCCGCCATGAAGTGCTTTGGCCCGGATCAGGCGGAAAACCGTCTCTTCTATATGTCCATCCCGCCGTTCCTCTTCCTCGATGTCGCGAACACCATGCACACCGCCGGTCTGGAATCCCGTCCTCCCAATGCATGGTCTCGCGTGGTCCTGGAGAAACCCTTCGGATCAGACCGGGCTTCTTCCGATTTCCTTACGGAAAACATGGCCAAAGTCTTCACCGAAGACCAAACCTACCGCATCGACCACTACCTCGGCAAAGAAGTCATCCAAAACCTCATGGTCCTGCGCTTCGCCAACCTCATCTTTGATCCCATCTGGAACCGGTCCTGCATCCACCATGTTTGCATCTCCTGGGGCGAAGATATCGGCGTGGAAGGCAGGGCAGGCTACTTTGACCAATACGGCATCCTCCGCGACGTTATGCAGAATCATCTCCTGCAAATCATGGCGCTCGCCGCCATGGAAGAACCTATCCGGCTCGACGCCAAATATATCCGGGACGAGAAAGTGAAGGTGTTGCGCGGCGTGCCTGCCCTCACACTAAACGATGTCGTAATCGGCCAATATACTGCCGGTGAACATAACGGCGCACACCATAAGGGCTATCTGGAAGAAGAAGGAATTCCTCCGCACTCCATCACGCCAACCTACGGCGCTGCCGTGTTGAAAATTCACAACCGCCGCTGGGACGGCGTCCCATTTCTCATCCGTGCGGGAAAAGGACTCCGTGATCGCAGGACGGAAATCCGCATCCGGTTCCGTGAAGTGCCCGCCAATCTCTTTACCCCCAATTCAGCGGACATCGCCCCGAACGAACTCGTTATTCGCGTTCAGCCAGACGCTGAAATCTCCTTCCAAATCACCACCAAAGTCCCCGGATTGAATATCGCGCTGGCCAAAAATGATTTAAACCTGCAATATGCATCCGCCTTCCAGACAATCATCCCCGATGCCTATGAATGCCTTCTCCTGGACGTCCTCGAAGGAGATCGAAGCCTGTTCATCCGCGCGGACGAACTGGAAGCCGCGTGGGATATCTTCACACCGGTATTACACGATCTCGAATCCTGCACTATACAACCTCAAGGGTATCCTTTTGGAAGCACCGGCCCACAGGCGGCCCAAGCGTTGGCTGCCCTGCATGGCGTGGAATGGTAGACTCATCCCCGATGATACAATCGGCCTGAAGGAAAAGACGCAACATGATCTATATGCGGACTTTTGAGTCACTAGAGGCATTCCATCTTCAGGCGTTCAGCATTCTGAGGGAGGCGCTGCAGGTCTCATTGCCGCATCCTCACGCTGTTTTACTTTCTGGCGGGAATACCCCTCTGCCCATATACGGCGCCATCGCCCAACATCCCTTTCCCATCGCACAAACGCTTCACATCGCATACACAGATGAACGTCACGTCAATATGGAATCTCCAGACAGCAACTTCGGCAATTCTTCTCCAATGCTTGCGTCGCTAGGGATTCCTGCAGAACATGTCATGCGCGTCCGGACCGAACTCCCCCTTGAACAGGCTGCAGGCCAATATCACAATACGCTGAATATGTTTCTTCAGAGTGGGGGAGTGCTCCCGCTCGGTCTATTGGGCATCGGATCGGATGGACATACTTGTTCTATTTTTGCTGACCATGATTTACATCTCGATGACACCCTCTTGGCCGCACCCGTATACCGCCATGCCACCCCGCACCGCATCACCGTCACTCCGCATCTGTTGAAACAAGTCAAACGAATCATTTTCCTGGTAACGGGCAACGAAAAAACGGAAATCGTTGATCGGCTGCTGCATGCGCCGGATACCGTTATTGCGGGAAAAGCCGTCGCGCATTGCCCGCATGTTGAACTATGGAGAGCATAAACATGCCTGAAAAATTTTATTACCTTCACAGAATCGGCCTGGCGATTTTGATAGTGCTCGCACTCGGATGCAGTACTGCCCAGAAAACTTCCACCCAGAAATTAGTGGAATTGAATTCGGTAATTCCGGATATACTGCTCGATATTCGATACGCAACTCCCAACAACTTCACCGGGCAAACCGTCTACCCCTGCGCCCGCTGCTTCCTGCTGCATGACGCCGCATATGCCCTGCGCGAGGTACAAAACGAACTCCGGCCCATGGGATATCGCCTTAAAGTCTTTGACGGCTACCGTCCCCTTTCCGTGCAACGGCGCTTCTGGGCTATCCTTCCTGATCCGCGTTATGTAGCCGATCCCGCCGTCGGCTCACGCCATAATCGCGGTTGTGCCGTAGACCTCACCCTCGTAAAGTCAGATGGAAAAGATGTTCCCATGCCCACGGAATTCGATGACTTCACGGAGAAAGCACATCCCGCATACATGAATCTTCCCGAAGACGCTCTGCGTAACAGAGCCCTCCTGAAATCCGTCATGGGACGCCATGGATTCACGCAATTCCCCACCGAATGGTGGCACTTTGACTATTCCGGTTGGGAAACGCACCCGATTCTGGATATGCCCCTGGAATCAATAGGATCGCCAACATTATAGCCCGGGGCAGAAGCTGTCTTCGGTGCCGGGGCAGGGGTGGTAGCCGGCGGAGTTGAAGAATTGGATGAGGCGTAATAATTCGGAGAGGCCGATGGTCCAGTCGTGGGGGTTGTAGTCGCTGGCGTGGGGGGCGCAGGTCTGATCGCCGCCGGAACCGGGAGCATAGCCGTCTTCGGTGCCGGCTTGGCAGTGGAAGCCGCCGGAGTTGAAGAATTGGATCACGCGGAGGAGTTCGCTGAGGCTGATGAGGTAATCGGCGTTTTGGTCGGCGGTATGGTTGGGGGGGATGCAGGAGCCTTCGACAATCACGGTTCGGGAAACGAGGGGGGCCGGGTTGCCGGAGGCATCGGTGACGCTATAGGTCACGGTGTAGGTTCCGGTGGCATTGGGGTCGAGGGCGGAGGTGTCGATGGTGACAGCCGGGAGGGCGGCGTCGCAGGCATCGGCGGCGGTGGCGCCGGGGTCAGTGTAGGTACTGAGGCATTGGATGGTGAGGGGGTTATCGCCGACAAGGGTGATTGTGGGAGGTAAGGTATCGGTTACTTGGACGGTTCGGGAAACGAGGGGTGCGGAATTTCCCGTAGCATCGGCAATGGTGAAGTTAACGGTGTAAGTTCCTGGGACGTCGGTGTTTAGAAGGGATGTGTCAATAGTGACGGCGGGAAGGGCCTGGTCGCAGGTGTCAGAGGCTGTAGCTCCGGCATCGGTATAGGGGGTATGGCATTCGTGGGAAACGAGGGGGTCGCCGATAAGGGTAATTTCGGGGGATGTGGTATCCTCCACGGTGACGGTTCGGGAAACGGGGGTGGCGGGGTTGCCGGAGGA
>Ga0116156_10005399_pt1 | contig 10609 bp, 9 predicted proteins | sample AD_UKC045_MetaG_FD_89891 | JGI IMG/M metagenome (GOLD analysis project Ga0116156, IMG submission 89891) | Active sludge microbial communities of municipal wastewater-treating anaerobic digesters from USA - AD_UKC045_MetaG | ecosystem: Engineered > Bioreactor > Anaerobic > Digestate | place: USA... | reverse complement strand
TGATCGGTGACCGGTGACCGGTGGGCGGTGATCGGTGATCACCGCCCACCGGTCACCGATCACCGATCACCGCCCACCGGTCACCGGTCACCGATCACCGATCACCGCCCACCGGTCACCGGTCACCGCCCACCGGTCACCGATCACCGATCACCCCTCCCCCGCCTCCGCGCACTGTTTCTGGTACGCCGCATAATCCATCAGCTTGGACAGTGCCGTTTCGTCCGTCAGCCGCACCTTGATCGTCCAGCCGGCCTGGTACGGATCCTGGTTCAGGATCTCCAACTTGTCAGGCAAATCGCGGTTGACCTCGACGATCTCGCCATCCACGGGGCTGTACAGCGGGCTGACGGCCTTGACCGATTCCACCTCGCCGAATTCCTCGCCCGCCGCCACATACTTGCCGACGGGCGGCAATTCCATGAACACCAGGTCCGTCAGTTGCTCGACGGCGAACGCCGAGATGCCGATCGTGGCCACCTTGACGCCGTCCTGGTCTTCGACGTGTACCCACTCGTGAGTTTCGCTGAACAACAACTCTTCTGGCTTCACAACTGCATTCCTTACCTTCGTTTCCGTCGCGATCGTTACTCCCTTTGCCTCCGCCGGTAAAACGGCAATTCCACCACGCCAGCGGACTCCGGCCGCCCGCGGATATCCACGGTCAGTTCGGCGCCCACGGCCGCTGCTTCCGGCCGCACGTAGGCCATGGCAATCGGCCGCTGGAGCGTCGGCGAGAACGTCCCGCTGCTGACCTCCCCTACCCCCTGCCCTTCCGCGAGCACCGGGTAGTGCTCGCGCGGCACACGCCGCCCCGCTAGCGCCAGGCCGATGCGCTTCGGCTGCTGCGGATCGTCCTTCAGACGCCGCAAGGCATCCGCGCCGACGAACGAGCGATCCTTCAAGTTGACGGCAAAGCCCAGCCCCGCCTGGTACGGGTTGATGCTCTCCGACAACTCGTGGCCGTACAGCGGCATGCCGGCCTCCAAGCGTAACGTATCCCGCGCGCCCAGGCCAGCCGGCCGCAGTCCCGCATCGCGGCCGGCGCGGAACAGGTTCGTACACAATTCGACCGCGTCTTCGGCCCGCACGATCAATTCAAATCCGTCTTCGCCCGTATAGCCCGTGCGCGTCACCGTACAGGGGCGGTCGAAGCACTCCGTCACCCGGCCCGTGTAGTAGCCCATCGGCTCCAAATCGACTTTCACCAGGCGGCTGAGAATCTGTAAGGATTGGGGGCCTTGGATCGCGATCATCGCCGTCTCGATCGTCCGATCGGCCATCTCGACATCGCCGTCGGCCGGGGTCAGTTGGGCGCGGAACCAGGCGACGAGCTTCTCCCGGTTGCTGGCGTTCACGACCAGCAGGTGATACCGGCGGCCGCCGGGCGTTTCCAACTGCGAGGCCAGAATGTCGTCCAGGATGCCGCCCTGCTCGTTGGTCACCAGGGAATAGCGGATCTTGCCCGGCGGCAGATCGGCCACGCGCCGCGTCAGCACGCGGTCGAGAAACCGGCCGGCGTCCTGGCCGTCGAATCGCAGCCGGCCCATGTGCGAGACGTCGAACACCCCCGCCGTGTGCCGTACCGCGCGATGCTCCTCGACGATCGACGTGTACTGGACGGGCATGGACCAGCCGGCAAAGTCCACCATCCGCCCCCCCTGCTCGACATGCCAATCGTACAACGGCGTTTTTGCTGGTTGCTGGTTCATGCGGGCATTGTAGCCGATGCAGCGCCGGTTACCAGTGCCGAAGCGAACATCGCCAGAGAGCATTGTGCGGATGGCTACGTTGTCAGAATGCGCCGGATTGCTTCGATGACGGCTTGCGAGTTGTCCGCCAACGAACACGTTTCGCTTTGGGCGGTCCGCAGATCTTTCACCTGGCACTGGCCTGCCTGCAATTCGCGGCTGCCGGCGATCAGGGCCGCGCGAAAGCCGCGCTGGTCGGCGTACTTCAACTGCTGGCCGATCTTTCTCGCCTCCGGGTACACCTCGACGCCCAGGCCCGCGCGGCGGACTTGGCCCGCCAGGCGCAGGTAATCGTTCAAGTGCCCGGCGTCGAAGAAGACGATCAGCACGTCGGCCGGCGTCCGTACCTGGCCGATCATGCCCAGTTCTTCCATCGCCGCCAGCAATCGGTCCAGCCCCAACGACGCGCCAATGCCGGGCAGATCCTGCTTGGTATACAGGCCCGCGAGGTTGTCGTAGCGGCCGCCCGAACAGACGCTGCCGATGTTGGGCAAGGCTTCCAGAAAGGTCTCGAAGACCGCCCCGGTGTAGTAGTCCAGTCCGCGGGCAATCGACACGTCCAGCGCCACGTGATCGTCCGCCACGCCCGCGGCGCGGACCCCGGCCAGAATCTGCGCCAGGCGCGCGACTCCCTCCTGACCGGCCTGGCTGCCGGCGACCAGCGGCTCCACTTGCCGCAGAATCTGCTCGTTGGAGCCCGTCAGTCCGGACAGCCGCAACACATCCGCCGCCTGCTCGGACGTCGCGTCCGCAGCCACCATCATCTCGTCGGCCACCCTGTCCGGGCCGATCTTCGACAGCTTGTCCAGAGCGCGCAAGATCGCCGTCGACTTGTCGCCCAATCCCAACCTCTCCAACAGGCCGTTCAGCACGCTGCGGTTGTTGATGCGGATCGTAAAACGGTCGAAACCGATCGCGCGCATCAGGTCGTGGATCACCAGCACCGTCTCGATGTCGGCCGCGACGCTGCGCGTGCCGATCGTGTCAAAGTCGCACTGCATGAACTCGCGATAGCGGCCGCGCTGGGTGTTTTCGCCGCGCCACACCGCGGCGATGTGGTAGCGTTTGAACGGCGTGCCCAACTCGCTGATGTGCTGGGCCACGAAGCGAGCCAAAGGCACCGTCAAATCGAACCGCATGCCGACCTCGCGCCCACCATGATCCTGGAACCGGTACAACTGGCGGTCCGTCTCGTCGCTGCCCTTGCCGGTCAGCACTTCCAGGTACTCCAGCGCCGGCGTATCGATGGGACTGAAGCCGTACGAGCGATAGACTCGCTTGGCGGTATCGATCAGCCGCTCGCGCGGAATCATCGTTTCCGGCAAGTAATCGCGGAAGCCCTTGAGGGTGCGGGGTTGGATCAGCGAAGGGGTGGACATGAGAAACGTTTCCTGGACGTCCAAAGAGGGCGTGGGCAAAGGATGCGTGCGCCGTGCGTGCATCCGGGCCTTTACAGAATACGGTCTATCGGCTGTATTGGATAGGTGCCCACGGGCGGCGGTCGACGCGGGCTGGGTTAACGGATTCCTTTCCTCGTTCATCCCGAATTCTTCATCCATTGATCACCATCGACGGTTCTCAAGGCGAAGGCGGCGGCCAGATTGTACGGTCGTCGTTGGCTCTGTCGCTGGTCACCGGCCAGCCGGTCACGATCCGTCGCGTCCGAGCGCGGCGGCGGAAGCCGGGCTTGATGCGCCAGCACCTGACCGCGGTCCAAGCGGCCCTGCAGGTTTCGTCAGCCCACGTGCAGGGCAACGAACTCGGCTCGACGCACCTGGTGTTCCGCCCCGGCGCGGTTCAGCCCGGCGATTACGCATTTCGCATCGGCACCGCGGGCAGCACGACCCTGGTCCTGCAGACCGTCCTGCCGGCGCTGATGGTCGCCGGCGGCGAATCGTCGCTGACGCTCGAAGGCGGCACGCACAACCCGTTGGCTCCGCCCTACGATTTTCTGGCCCGCTGCTACCTGCCGCTGATCGCCCGTCTCGGTCCCCAGGTGGCGGTGACGCTGCACCGGCCTGGCTTCTTTCCCGCCGGGTTGGGGCGGATCTCGGCCGCGATCCATCCGTCGCCCCGGTTGGGCCGGATCGAGTTGCTGGAACGCGGAGCGTTGATCGACCGCAAAGTCCGCGCACTGGTCGCTCGCCTGCCGCGGCACATCGCGGAGCGGGAGTGCCGAACGATCGCCCAAGCGACGCGGTGGGACGACTCCTGCTTCGAAATCGAAGAGATCGCGGAGGCCCCCGGTCCCGGCAATGCCGTCACGATCGAACTGCAGTTCGAGCACGTGACCGAGGTCTTCACCGGGGTCGGCGAGCGCGGCGTGCCCGCGGAGGTCGTCGCCCAACGGACGCTGGAGCGGGCCCGGCACTACCTGGACGCGGGCGTCCCCGTCGGCGAGCACCTGGCCGACCAACTGCTGCTGCCGATGGGGATCGGCGCCCATCAGGGGACCGGCGGCGGGACCTTTCGCACGTTGCCGCTGTCCTCGCATTCCCTCACGCACGTCCAGGTGCTGAAGAAATTCTTGGACGTGACCATCCGCGTCGAGGTGGAACCGTCCAACTGCGTCGTACACGTGGAGCCGTCGGCAACGTAAGCACCGTTCGAGAAATAACTGTCCGTTTTCTGCGTGGCGTAAGCTTGCAGCTTGCGGCAAATAGCGGGATCGCAAGCTGGAAGCTTACGCCACTTTTTTCTCGAACGGTGCTAACCGTCTTGAAACGAACTCAACGATGCCGCAAGCTGGGCCTTCAGAAGCACGGCGAGTGCCAGACGTATGTTCGCAGCGTTTGGCGGTTAGTTCCGCGGTGTTGCCGTAAAAGAGAAGAGCCCGGCTTCTCAAAAAAGCCGGGCGTTCCGTTGGACCTTCCGAGCGTCGCCTTAGAACCGTTAACAAAACCGAAATCGGAGACCTTCGGTCGGCGGTTTCGGCGGGGTCGGAGACCCGCGCCGAACGGTTTTGTTAGCGGTTCCTAGTCCTGTTTCACCGCGATTCTTTTCCCGCGGGCACCCTCGCCCTTGGGCAGGCGCAGTTCCAGGACGCCGTTGCGATACCGGGCGTCGATCTTGTCGGCTTCGACGCCTTGCGGGATCGGAATGCTGCGGTAGAAGGTGCCGTAGTGGTAGGCGGAGCCCGCCCCCTCCTGGCGTTCCACCTTGTGCTCCGCTCGGATCACCAGGTGGTCCCCCCGGATTTGGACGTCAAAATCACCCACATCAAAACCCGGTGCTTCGGCGCGCACGAGGTACTCGCGATCGTCCTCGTTCACGCCCAGCCCCCAGCCCCCATGTTCGGCGAACCCATCGCCGCCCAGGCTGGGCCAACCGGACCAGAAACGGTCCAACCAACTGTCGAACTCTTGGCGGAGGCGCGCCAGCTGATGGACCGGTTCCGCTGACACGCTCCCGCGGTCATTGCCGCTCTTCTTCCACGGGATCAAGCTGAACATGGTCTCTGCCTCCTTTTCACAATGCTCTGTTCACACCATTTCTCTAGCCCGCCTTGACGGCGATGCGTTTCGGCTTGACCGCTTCCGTCTTCGGCAGGTGCAGGCTCAGCACGCCGTTCTTCAACTCGGCGGAGATCTTGCCGCTATCGATCGTCTCGCCGATGGCGAACGTGCGAAAGAAGTCGCCGATGCCGTATTCGCCGTACAGGTGCCGGCGCTCGGTATGGCGGGGGGCCACCTTGCCGTGTACGGTCAACTCGCGGTTTTCAAACCGAATGTCCAAATCTGCCGGCTCGACGCCCGGCAGGTCACCGTACAGGACCAATTCTTCGTCCGTCTCCAAAATGTCGAACCGCGGGGTGTACGATGGGCATTCGCGCGTCCGTTCCACCGCCGGCGTCGCTTCGGGATGCTCTTGCTTTGCTAATTGGGACATCGTTCATCCTCCTTCTGTGGTCAGTTGTTTTGAAAATGGCTTTTCATCTCGCGGAGCGAGATGGCTGCTGTGGTCAGTCCGCCCGGACCTCGATCCGGCGCGGCTTGGCCTCGGCCCGCTTGGGCAGCGTGATCGTCAACACGCCGTTCTTGAAGGCCGCTTCGACCTTGTCCTCGTCCACCGCCAACGGCAGTTCCAACACGCGGGCGAATTTCCCGTGTCCGCGCTCCTGGCGGTGCCACGTCCCCTTGTCGGAACTCGGCTCCTTCCGCTCGCCCTTGACGGCCAACTGGTCGCCGTGCACGTAGATCTCCAGCTCGCCCAACTCCATGCCGGGCAGTTCCGCCTCGACGAACAGGTTCTCTTCGTCCTCCCAGACATTCATCAGCGGATAGGCGGTCGGCGCCAGCGGAAACCGCCGGCCGGTCCAACGGCCAAAGAGCCGATCCATTTCGTCGCGCAGGCGATTCACTTCACCCTGCACATCCGCCATCGGTTGCCAACGTGTGCTCAACATGATTCGTTCCTCCTCTCAAGGTTATGCGTCACTGTGCCGACTGCTCGGCGCCTCTTGCCTGACTGGGAACTGGCGTGTTTCCAGTCCCGACAGAAATGGAAAGCAACCGGCGTGCCAAACGGTTTTCTCGGGGGCTTGACGGTCACCAGGAGCGTGCAACGGAGCCCGAAACGAGGCGAAAACTTGCGTCGTTCAATGGTTTGCAGCCACCGAAAGGAACGAACTCGCCGGCTCATGCTCGCTCGCCGCCAGCCAGACGGCAGAGAGGCCCGTCAAAGTGACAGACTAGATTCTGTCAAAGTGACAAAATGAGACGCTAGCGCGCGGATTTCGAGCGAAGGCGGCGTGTGGAGACGAGCAAAGACCGCCTCTTTTGACTGCTCGAGGCCGTTCAAGAAAGAAGCCCGGCTTCTGCGACGAAGCCGGGCTTCCGGGCCGCTCGCGACGCGGCTCAGACGGTCCAACCCTGGCGGTACTCGCGCTTGACCAGCGCATTAACCTCGGGCACGTTCGTACACCTCATATTCGCCGAGTCCCATTCGACCTTGCGGCCCACGCCGGCGCGGATGGCCAGGCAGCCCAACAGCACCATCTCCGACAGGGGACCGCCGTAGGAGAAATCGGAGACGGCCTTATACCCTTCCTTGCACGCGCCGAGGAAGTCCAGCTGGTGGGTCCTGGCTTGGACACGCGGCAATGTCTTGGGCGGAGATTTGAAGGCGCGGTGCGCTTCCTCGGGGATCATCCGCGGGCTGCCGCCGTAGTCGCCGCAAGCGATGATGCCCTTGTCGCCGACGAACACGGTGCCGCCGGCCTTCAGGTCGCGTTTGTACTTCTTCTCCAGTTCGGCCACGATCGGCGGCCGGTTCTGAATGCGGAGCGGATTGCCCTCGTCATCCGTCTTCGTGGGGTCGGTCTTGTCGAAGTAGCCGTCGTACCAGTAGACCTTGACCGGCGGCTGGTTGCCGCGAGCCGGATAATTCCAGCGGATGACGTTGCGCAGCGGGAACCGCTCGTCGCTGCCGCCTTCCTGCATGAGCGCTTCGACGCTCGTCGGCTGGGATTCGTTCAGCTTCAAGGCCCAGAACGGGCCGTCCAGGTTGTGGCAGCCCCAATCGCCCACCGAGCCGTCGCCGAAGTCCCACCAGCTGCGCCACAGCAGCGGGTGCAGTTCGTCGTGGTAATCGCGGAAAGGCATAGGGCCGATCCACTCTTCCCAGTGCAAGCCGGCCGGCACCGGCTTGGTGGGCAGACGCCCGCCGACGCCCCCGCGGCCCGAACGGGCCCAGCTGTACGTCTCCAGCACGTTGCCCACGGCGCCCGCCCAGATGTACTCGACCAGCCGGCGGATGCCCTCGCCGCTGTGCCCCTGCTGGCCCAGTTGCGTGACCACGTTGTACTTCTTGGCCGCGGCCATCATCAGACGCACTTCCTCGATCGTGTGCGCCAAGGGCTTTTCCACGTACACGTGCTTGCCCAACGACATGGCGATCATCGCCGTCAGGAAGTGGTGATGGTCCGGAGCGGCGACGAAGACGGCGTCGATGCTCTTGTGCATCTCGTCGAACATCTTGCGATAGTCGTAGAAGATCTTCAGCTTCGCCGGATTCACGTCGGGAGCGTACTCCTTGAACCAGTTGTTCGCCGTGGCCAGGTGGTTTTCGTCGACGTCCACCAAGGCCACCAGGTTCTCGGTCACGGCTCCGCTGAGGCTGGCCAGGCCCTGGTTCGCACAGCCAATCACGACCGTGTTGAGTTTCGAATTCGGCGCGCGTTGGCCGAGTATGTTGGGCGGGGCGAACACCTGGGAAGCCAAGCCCAGGCCGGCGGCGGCCGCCGTGCCTCGCAGAAACGTGCGACGAGTAAACCGTTGCGTCATGACGCGTCTCCTTTCGTGAGGGAAGGGAATCGTGGGGTGCGAGTTTTGCTTATCCTACCAACTTCCCGGCAGGATGCGGTAGGGCGGGCATCGGTTTCGAGGGCATAATTCGGGCTGGCTCGGAACGTTGCCAGGCCCGCCTTGCTCTGGCGGTTGCCCCAGGATTAGAATGCAGAGACACGCGAATCACGGAGAACCGTTTATGTCTGTCGCCACATCGGAAGCTACGGTCTTGCGGTTGGGGCCCGGCGCTGCGGGAATGGTCCTGACGCCGGAGGAATTCGACGCCGCCGAGTTCGAAAGAAGCTATCGCTACGAATTGATCCACGGAGTGCTGATCGTGTCGCCCGCACCGCTGCCGCAGGAACGCAGTCCCAACGAACGTCTGAGCTATTGGCTCCAGTTCTATCAAGAGAACCACCCTCATGGATGGTCGCTGGATGATACCTTATCGGAACACGACGTGCTAGTCGGCGATGACCGGCGGCGTGCCGATCGAGTCATCTGGGCCGGGCTGGGCCGACAGCCGCGTGTGGACGAAACGCCGACGATCGTGATCGAATTCGTCTCGTCCGGCAAACGCAACCTGACGCGAGACTATGAGACCAAACGCCGGGAGTATTTGCAGATCGGCGTACAGGAGTACTGGGTGTTCAACCGCTTCAACCGCACGTTGACCGTCTTCCAGGCGGGCGGCAAGAAAACCGTACTCGGCGACGATCAAGTCTACACCACCCCCTTGCTGCCTGGCTTTGAGCTTCGCTTGGCCGAATTGTTCGAGGCGGCCAATCGTTGGGATGCGGAGTAACGCAAAACGCTTGCCTGATCTCGCCCATCTGTTCTTCCACTCATTTTTTCTGTCACCCCCATCTTTCTGTCAGCTCCTCTTCGTCTGACGCGTTTGGGCCCAAGCTCGCATCGTCGAACCGAGAAACACGCGAAGGAAAGCAGGAACAGACCGGGGAGAGCTGACAGAAAGATGGAGTGACAGAAAAATGAAAGATGACATCAGGTGGTCTTGCTGTCGGGAGGCCACAGGTTGGAAAACTTGGCCTACTGGGGCCGATAGATCCCCAATTCCCGGATCGCGGGCGACCCGCCGTAGTAGCCGGTGATCTTCAGTTCGACGGTCGTGGCCTGCACCTCGTCCAGCTTGATGACCAGCAGGTTGTCGTCGTAGTGGGCGTTCTCGAGCTTCTTGACGGCCTTGCCGTCGCACACGATTTCGAAGTCCTTGGGGGCGAACCGGTGCTGCTCGTAACCGACGATGCTGATCGCGGCGATGCGTTCGGGTTGCGGCAGGGTGACGACCAGCCGGTACAGACTTTTGCCGTCCACTTCGTCCCAGTACGTGGCCGTGTTGCCGTCGATGGCCGCCTGGTCGCCACTGGAGGCGCCGTCTTTCTCCAAGTCGTCCGGACTGCTGGCCTTGCCTTGCGGAGCGATGTTGACCAGCGAGCCGATCACGAACCAAGCGCTTTCGGCCACCTGGCGCGCGGCGGGCTTGGTGCAGACCTCCAGGACCTTCTGGACGGCTTTCTTGGCTTCGTCCGGATGCCTGCTCTGGATCTTCTTCGCGATCTTGACGACCGCCACCGCCGCCTCGACCTCGAGGTCCTTGTCCGTCAGGCATCCGGCGGCCAGTTCCAACGCCGCCACGTGCGGCACGTCGCCCAACGCGGCCAGGGCCATCTTCTTGTCTTCGGAGCGTGGTGCCAGCGTCAAGGCTTCGCCCAGCAGTTTTGCCGTTTCCGCCGGTCCCCGGCCACCGGGCAGTCCGGCCATGCGGACCAGTCCGCGCAGGGCCAACACCTTGTGAGGCAGGCTCTCCGCCGTGCGGGCAATCGGCGGCAAGTCGGCAATCGCTCGCGCGTCGGGCCATTCCGCCAAGCCGCGAATGGCCGCGTCCTTGACGGCCGCATCCGCGTCTTGGACCACAGCACGCAGGGCCTGCAGCGAGCGATCGGACGGCACGCGGGCCAGGACTCGAAGCAACGAGCTGCGCACGTCCGCATTCGCACCCGGCAGTCCGGCCAACACGCTAGACGCGGCCTCGTCCTGATCTTGCGTTCGCTGACACGTGGCGATGACGGCCTTCTCGACAGCCTCGCGCTGGCCCGCCGCCGGCGCGGCCGCCAAGAGCCTGACCAGGGCGGGGAGGTTTTGAGAATTCGCCAACGTGGCCAGCGCCGCCAGCGACTCGATGCGGATCGTTTCGTTGGCGTCCTCCGCGGCCGCGAGCAGCACCGACACCGCGGACACTGTGCTGCGGGCCGCCAGCGTTCGGATGGCCTCGGCCCGCAGCTGAAGCTCACCGCCCTGAGCTGCTGCCACGAGCGCCGCATCGACCTCGGTGCCCCGGACCCGCTGCAGGCTGTGCCGCGCCGCTGCTTGCGGTGCGCCGCTGCCACCGGCCGCAGTCTCCAACAGCAGCGTTGCGCAGGCGGCGTCGCCGATGCGTCCCAGCGCTCCCAGCGCCGCCGTGCGCACGGCCTCGTCGCCGCTCTTGGCCGCCGCCAGCGCCATCGGCAAGGCCGCCGGTTCGTTCACCAGATCCAACAGCGCGGTCTGGGC
>Ga0116156_10005389_pt1 | contig 10625 bp, 6 predicted proteins | sample AD_UKC045_MetaG_FD_89891 | JGI IMG/M metagenome (GOLD analysis project Ga0116156, IMG submission 89891) | Active sludge microbial communities of municipal wastewater-treating anaerobic digesters from USA - AD_UKC045_MetaG | ecosystem: Engineered > Bioreactor > Anaerobic > Digestate | place: USA... | reverse complement strand
TGTTCACTTCGCAACGAAATAATTACACAATTTGTTGAAATATCTTTTATAGTACACTTAAATATTTGTTGTTTAAGCGGATTGGTATTGTCATCAATATACTTATATATTATTGCAATATCATTTTTCCTAAAATTTGTAATATTGCCGTTATAACTAAATTTGTATAATTTTTCTACATCATCATAATTTTCGTAGCTAAGTAAGTCTATTATTTGATGTTTTTCATTTTTATCTTCAATATTGCTTAACCATAATGCCGAAAAACCGAGCTCTTCAAAATCGGTATTAATTCTGTTTCCAAGTTTAATTGCAATTAATTCGTTCCAAGCAAACGATAAATAGTTTTGAAAATATTTTAATGATACTGAATCGGCAAGTTTATAAACCATATAGAATTTATTTAGTTTTTCAACCAAATATTTAGGAATCTCACCAAAATCGACAGGATTAAATGAATTGTATAAAGAAAAATTGCCATTTGCTTGTTGTAATATTTCGCAAACAATTAAATTTCTTACTTTACAAAAATATATCTCTTCGTTATATCCTCTTTTAACGTTTCTATAAGTATTATTACTTGAAGAAGAATACATAATATTATTGGAACCACTTCGGTTACTTCCAAAAACACTTTGCAACATTAAATCGTAACCCAAAGCCTGCATTTTTTCGTTTTCCCACACCCCGTTATTGTTTGGCTTACCGGATTTTAATTCTATTATTTCTTTCCTATCGGCATCATCAAAAAATTCAACCATTACATCCAAACGCCCTTGTAAACCGTGAAGCTCGGAATAAAACGTTGGTTCTATTGATATATTTGCATTTTGTTCGTTTTTTAACTTTAACAAATAAGATGAAAATTTTTCTATTTGAGGGTAGTGGTTAAACTTTATTTCCGTTTTAATCTCTTCAAATTCGTATTCCGTTAAAAGGGAAATTGACATTAAACTTTTTTCGGCAGCTTTTTCAAATAAATAATCAAAATCTTCATTATTTTCTATTATTCTTAAATCAAGCATGTTGTTTACAATATTTCCCCTTATAGTTGCTTTGCTGCTGCCTCCGTTAAACATTTTATCTAAAAAGAAAAGTTTAAAATTTGAACCGTTAAAAGTAAAACAACTTGCTATATCGCTTACATCAAGTAAAAAATCAGGTTCAACTACAAAATAGTCATTTATATTAGTATTATAAATGGTGTTATTTAATAAAGATTGGGTTAATTTATAAAAGTATATTTTTGTGTAAAGCGGAATGGTTTTTAAATAATCAAAATACTCGTTTTCGTAACTTGTATTTTTGTTAATTTTTATATTAATTTCTTCATCGCTTTCTACTACATTACATAATAATTCAATTACGTTAGAATTATAGTTAATATTTTTTACTATTACCTTTATTGGTTCATCGGTTTTTAATTCTATTTTTTCCGATAACTTAAACAAATAGTCAACCGATACCAAACTTTCAATTTCTTCGGGTATTTTTAAACCGGAAAAGAAATTTATTAAACTTGCCAATTCCTTTACTATAAATGAACTTTGCGATTCATAAACTTTATAATTTTTATTTCTTCCGACTTTAGCAATAAACAATGAAGATTGATTCAGTTTTGAAAAAAAACCAAATTCAATATTAAATTTGTCTTTACAATACAATAATTTGGTTTGAAGTCCGGTAAAAGATCTATGTTCGTTTATTAATACATTAGTTAAAACCTCGTTAAAAAGTTTGCCCAAATTTCTTATTTTTTTTCGTGGTTCTTCATCTAATTTACTTATTTCTAAGCAAGATTTGTAATATAATTCTGCAATTTCGGGTAAAATCAAATTTTTAGCCATTAATCAAATAAAGTTTTTTCTAATAAATCAAATTTAAATAACGATGAGTTACGTTTTTGAATTTTATTATTATTTACCGCAATGTTTAACGCCCTTGCTTCTCCTATAATTATTAAAAGTTTGGAAGCCCGAGTAATTGCGGTATATAATAAATTACGTTGTAACATTATATAATGCGATACCGATAGAGGCATAATAACACAAGGATACTCGCTACCTTGGCTTTTATGAACAGTTACTGCATATGCTAAAGTAATTTCATCCATTTCGGGTATTGCGTACTCAACCGGTCTGCCTTCAAATGAAATTCTAACAACTTTTTGGTTATTATCAAACGAATGAATATACCCAATATCACCGTTAAATACGTTTTTTTCATAATTGTTTCTTAACTGCATTACTTTGTCATTAATTTTATACTTTTTATCACCAATAGAAAAAGCTATGTCGTTTTTATTAAATTCTTCCTGTAGCAAAGTGTTTATATAGTTTACTCCTATTTCACCTCTATACATTGGCGATAATATTTGAATATCTTCATTTAATGTAAATTTATATCTTTTAGGTAAAACTTCGCATGCAAGCTGTTTAATTTTTTCAACCATTTTTGAAGGATCTATTTCATTAATAAATACAAAATCCGTTCCTTGTTCGTATATATCGGGCACTTTTCCTTTATTTATAGAATGTGCTGCCGTAATTATTTTGCTTGTTTCGGCTTGTCTAAATACTTTGGAAAGTTTTACGCAAGGTATGCGATTACTGTTTATTACATCATTTAAAATATTTCCCGCACCAATAGACGGTAGCTGGTCAACATCGCCTACAAAAATTACCGTTGTATTGTTATTAATTGCACAAACTAAATTATACATTAAATAAGTATCTATCATAGATACTTCATCAATAATAAGTAAGTCGGTTTCCAATTTATTTTCTTCGTTATAGCCAAAAGATAAATCCATTGGGTTAAATTCCAATAACCTATGAATTGTTTTGGCGTCCATTCCTATTATCTCGGTCATTCGTTTTGCAGCTCTTCCCGTTGGTGCTGCAAGCATTATTTTTTTTTCTTTTTTAACATATAATTCAATAATACCACGTAATGTTGTTGTTTTTCCGGTTCCGGGTCCTCCGGTTAAAACCAATAAATTATGTTTAATTGAATAATTAATTGCCGTAATTTGTTCTTCGCTAAAGTTGGCTTTAACCATTTCTATATATTTTGTATCCAACTTGGTTAATTTCTTTTCTTCTCCTGCCAAATCGGTTAAAATTCTTTCAATTTTTCTTTCGGCATAAAATAATTGTGCAATATACAATCTATCTTCCGAAACAACTATTCTTCGTTGTTTACAAAGGTTATTTATAATAATTGCATCGTTTGAAAGATCGTAATTTAACATATCAAAAGTTTTTTGATATAGCTCGGATTCGGTTAAATACACATGCCCGTCCGAAATAGCTTCGTTAAGAATAAATATTACTGCTGCTTCCATTCTTTTAGGATGTTGTTCGTCAAAACCCAAATTTCGGGCAATTGCATCTGCGGTTTTAAACCCAATACCCCATACTTCATAACTTAACCTATATGGGTCTTCGTTAACAATGGTTTCTGCTGCTTTTCCGTAAGTTTTATATATTTTTAATGCAAAATTAGAAGAAATTCCCAAAGCCTGAAGATTAATCATAGTCTTTCTAATATCTGCTTGCTCTTCCCAACTTTTTCTAATCCCTTCAAACTTTGCAGGCGATATTCCTTTAATTTCTAATAAACGATTAATATCGCTTTCTAATATTTCTAATGTTTTTTCACCGAATTTTTCGTAAATTTTTTGAGCGGTCTTTTCTCCTATTCCCTTAATTAAACCGCTTGATAAATACTTAATAATACCATCATTACTTGTGGGATAAATAATATTGTATTGTTCTATTTTAAATTGTCTTCCGTACTTTGGATGATAAACAAAATCGCCTTGTAGCTCTAATTCGTCCCCTTCGTTTAATTTTGGTAAATTACCCACAACGGTTTCACCGTTAGATAAACGTATAATCGAATAACCGTTACTTTCGTTATAAAACACATATTTAGAAAATTGCCCTTTTATTGTAAGCATTTATCCCTCATTAAATTTTAACTATTTCACTTAAAATGCTTTTGTTTGTTAAAATAACTTTAATATTGTTTTTGTTTGTGCTTCTTAGTTTATTCATCATTGTTGTTGCAGCCAAATAGGGGGTGTTACATTCCTGACTAATATGAGCAAGCATTATAACACTTGGTAAAGTTTCCGATTTTTTTAATACATTTCCAATAAACTCGGCACTTTGTTCGTTGCTTAAATGTCCTATATTTTTAATTCTTTCTTTTAACCAATCAGCCCGTCTCGAGTTTTCCAACATAACAACATCGTGGTTACTTTCAATAACCATCAAATCCGAATTTTTAAAGCATTCTTCCGCTGTTTCGGTAGAGTAACCAATATCTGTGGCAATGCTTACTTTTTTTACCGAAACATCGTTTTTTACAAATATATTGTATCCGTAACATCCACCGGGTACATCGTGCGGTACTTCAAAACCTTTTACTTTAAATCCCGATATATTAAATTCTTCATTTTCATATGCTTTAACCAAGTTATCTTTTAGCATTTTTTTTAAAATATCTTTCCTGTTTTCTATCATCTTCTTTTTTCTTAAATGTACATAAACAGGTATTTTAAATTCGTGCATTTTTTTTAGAAATGCCAAATTTAAGTGGTCATTGTGTAAATGAGTTAATAAAACTCCTTTTAATTGGCTATATTTTATATTTAATTTTGCTAAGTTTTCATCAAAATATTTTACGGTAAAACCACAATCAACTAAAATTGCCTCATCTTTATTCCATATAACAGTACTATTGCCTGCACTTGTACTGCCTAAAACACATAAATAGTTATCCATTCATTCCTTACATTTATAATAAAATAGTATTAATACCAAAAGTAAAATCGTTTTTACTTCTGTAATTTAACTTCCAAGTAAATTCAAATTTAAATGGAAATATGGGATGCCCCAAGCTAAACCCTGCTTCATAAAACGGTTTTAAAAATTTAATTGAGTTATACGAAATATAATTTTCCGTTTTATTACTAATATTTGTTAATGCCATGTTTACATATACATCTAAATTTAATTCCGATGTTTTAAAGAATGGGAGAGCCAACATTCTAAACAATTCATCTCTAAATGAATGTTCAAAAAATGCAGTAAAAACTCTATCTCCAAATACCTCACCTACATCTAATGAACGAAATGAAAAATCTTTACCGGCAGACGAAATATTACCGGGTAAGGCATACATATACTGAACCGGAACCGTTCCATAGGAATTTACACCTTTAAACTCAAATCTTGCCGTTGCACTCCTAAATGTATTAAACCTTCCGCTTAATGCAAGGTTATAAATAGTAAAGTTACTTTTAGATTTAATAATATTATTGTTGCTATATAAAATATCTCCGCTTAAAATAGCAAAAAATTTACTCATTCCTATTCTTCTAATAAATAACCCGTCTATTATATAAGGTCTAAAATCTAAAATAAAACCTGATGTAAGAGCTGTAATTTTACCGTCATTAATACTTAAATTTGCAGCATAATATTTATCTTTCTTAAAAAACGAAAAATTTGTTTTATTAATTAACGAATAATCATTATTATTAATAAAACCGGCTTTAAACGTTAAAAACGGAAAAACCATAGAAGTTACTTCACCTTCAAAACCTTTACTACGATAATAATTTCTAAAATCGTACTTAGTAAATAAACTTAATACAGTTGAAGTAAAACTATTATAATCAATAGATTCTTCAAATAACGATTTAGTTTTATCATAAATATTAAATTCAATATTATGGGTTCTATATTTACCTAAATAGTATTTATTGTTAAAATTGTATTTAAATTTTTTATCCGAAAAGCCATAACCAAAATTCATATCACCATATAAACGAGAGTTAAATAATTTTCTATATTCCAACCCAAAATTTAAAGAGTGCCCTTCAACTTTATTAAATGAATAAATATCTAAAGGACCGGTAATTGAAAGAGTATCGTTTAACTCAATTGAAGTTGCCAAAAACGAAAACTTATCCCAAAAAGTTTTTGGTATGGCTTCCAAACTATCTATTCGTTTATATGCTTCGTTTTCTTCAATCGTATTGGGTATAGTTTGTACTGTTTCCCAATAACTTAATCCTCTTGTATCTGCTTCGGGGGTTACTGTAATTATTGCATAGTCAAAAAAGTCATCTTCAATTTCGGTATTAACTTTATAATCGTACATTATTGAATTCAATTCAAATCCTAAACGAGCTAACCCCATAATGTTTGCTTCTACAAATAGCCTATAATCAATTGGCATATAAATATTTTCGCTAAAGGGAACATATTGTTGAAAAATATTTATTTTCGTGAATAAACCCGCAGTATTGGCTGCTTTATTTAGTGTAACATCCGTTTTAATTAAAGCATATACACTATCTATAATATATATGTGTCCGGTAAATCCGGGATAATATTCTTTTTCGGGTGCAAAATATATTTTATAAACCTTATTATTATCCATTGCAAGTGAATCTTCCAAGTAAAAATAATAATAATCTAAAGCATCGTTTCCAATGGGACTTGGCAAAGGTCTGTCAAAAAATCTGATATCATCAATATAAAAGTTTTGAATTATTCTACCACCTGTTAATAAATTAATTGAAGAGGGAAAATTGGCTGATTGTTTGCGTGCAATTATTTCTTCTTTGTAATTATTGGGTTTTTTATAATATCCTTTACTTTGGTTCTCTAAAATTCCCGCTATTTGTAATGCGGTCGAGTCTTCCGAAGTTCCGACCCCAAGAGATATACTGTTAGCACCGGCTTCCACTTTTTGAGTTGTACGAATTGCACCCTTAGTATATGCGGTAAATTCGTAACTTAGTATTTTTTGTTCACGTAAGTTTTTATATTCAATTGCTTTTTTAATAATAGGAATTGCCGGATTATACCCCGGTATTACGGTTACTTCGGGCAAATTAATTGAAATTGATTTAAGCTTAAAGTTTATATTTCTGTCACTTTGCAAATCAACTTTAACCGTATCCGAAATATAACCGATATACGAGGCAATAAATGTATAATTACCCGGATTAAGCCTAATTTCGTAATTTCCTTCTGCATTTGCCGATGTGCCGAACGTACTGTTTAATATTCGTAAATTACCATATAGCAATCCCTGAGAAGTTGAGGCATCTGTAATTTTACCTTTCACTACATATTCTTGTGCATAAATATTTACACACAATACTGCTAATAATAAAACAATTTGAATATTTTTCATAAAGTTAATTTATTTTATTTGCGTAACACAATTACCATTGAATCGCTACTTTCGGAATCATCCAATTTATTAGGAGGAATTGAATAAAGACTGCCGTAAAACCATACTTTACTAAAAGCTTTGCTTAATTCTATTAGGGCTTTCATTTCTTGAGCCAAGTACCAACGAGTATAAAAAGTATTTTCTTCTAAACTTGTATTACCATGTTCATCGGTTATTTTAATTCTGCTTGTGGTTAACCATCTTTGGTTTATAACTTCATATGTATCTTCGGGAGTGCCAAATGTAAACTCAACAGTTTTTCCGTCTTTTTCAAAATTCCAAGTGTTCGGCAATCCGTCCGGCCAAAAATATCTGGGATGAGTAGCTTCTATAACATATATTCCGCCTTTAACCAAATTTTTTGACACACTGCGTAAATGAGTAACCATTTCGTCATTTGTAGTAATATGTGCTATACTTTCCAATAAATTAGCTACCAAATGAACAGGTTTTTTAAGTCTAAAATTGACCATGTCAGCTTTAAGTAATTTTATTTTTACGGCATCTTCTTCTGATTTTTTGGCTGCATAATTTAACATTTCTTGCGATATGTCCAATCCAAAACTTTTCCAATCTCTATCAGCCATTAGCCTGGCATGTTTTGCCGGTCCACAAGCCAATTCCAAAAACCACTTTTTTTCCAATTCATCTTTTTTAACTTTTCCGTGATTTTCAAAACACCACTCTAAAAAATCACATTCAAGTTTAAAATCTCTATCTTCAAATGCCGCTTCGTATATAAACGTGTTTTCATAAAATTTATTGGTATCCATTACTTTTTCTTCCGAGTTGTTTTTCTTTCTTTGGCTTTATTAATTTTTGTTTTAATATTCGCTATTTGTTCATCTGCTTTAATTTTCATTTCTTCTAATGTATTTTGATACACCGAATCACTTACATGTTGCAAAATTAATGTTAATAATTTGTTAAATTCTTTTAAATGCGTATTAATACCTATTTTTTTACCGTTATTACAAATAACATAAATAGGCGTAGATGGTTTTTTGTTAAATACTCCTCCGGTAAGTTTTTCTATATCTTTATAATAAATTGTCTCCGTTCTATTATTAAAAACAAAATTAGAAACTATTATCTTTTCTTCATCGGCTTTAATATCATAAGGGAAATATTTGTAATTGGTAAAATAAAACCTATTTACTATATATATTAGTATTATGTTTATTAAACCCAACGGTAAATAACTATAATTTTTATTAGGAGCAATTATAAATACAACTAAATGCGATAGCAAAACAAAAGTAATAAATATATTTGCATATCTATAAACTATTTTTGCAAATATGGGATAAGAGAATGTTTTCATAGTAAGTAATTATTTTTAAATAACTTATTAATTAGCTAAATTTTTTTTATAAATGCAATAGCAAAAAGCTTAAAAAGTAATTCTTTAACCGGTTACAGAATAATTATAGCCTTACAATAAAATGTATAAGTTAATGTATAGAATTTCCAATCTTATATTTTTCTTCTAATATCTTAGAGTACTTATTTACCCTATTCTACTACTAAGTTTTACAAAAAAATTGTATTTTTACATTGATATTTATGCAATAATGTAAACGGAGATATAATTATGTTTAGAAATATTTTTATAGCGTGTATCTTATTAGTTTTGTGCATTAATGCACAAGAAAAATTACCTAATGTAAATAGAGAGTTCAGAGCGGTTTGGGTTGCAACCGTTGCTAATATAGATTGGCCCAGTGCACCGGGTTTGGATGTTGAAAAACAAAAACAAGAAGCTATTGCAATTTTAGATAGAGTTAAAGAGATGAATATGAACGTTGTTGTTTTGCAAGTTAGACCGCAATGCGATGTAATATATAAATCATCTTTGGAACCTTGGTCGTTTTATTTAACAGGCGAACAGGGTAAAGCACCCGAACCGTATTACGACCCTTTAGAGTTTTGGATAAACGAAGCACATAACAGAGGAATTGAAGTACATGGGTGGTTTAACCCTTATCGTGCGGGACATCCGGCAAGCAAACAAAGCATTTCCGAAAATAGCGTTATTAAGCAAAAACCTAATTTAGTTGCAAAACTTGGTAACGAAGGTTATTATTGGCTGATACCTACAATTAAAGAAGTACAAGATCATTCTTATAATGTAGTTATGGAAGTTGTTAAAAATTACGATATTGACGGTATTCATTTTGACGATTATTTCTATCCTTATCCGGAATATAATAACGGTGCTGATTTTCCCGATGAAGAAAGTTATAAAGAATATACAAAACAAGGGGGTAAATTAAATAGAGGGGATTGGAGAAGAGATGCCGTCAATAAATTTGTAAAAAGAATTTATGACGGAATTAAAAAAGAAAAGCCTGAGGTTAAATTAGGTATAAGTCCTTTTGGCTTATACCGTCCGGGTTATCCCGAAACAGTAAAAACAGGATTTGATCAATACGAAACGTTATACGCCGATGCTCGTTTATGGTTAAATAAAGGTTGGGTAGATTATTATTCGCCTCAATTATATTGGCTTACAAGTAATCCTCGTTATAGTTATCCCGTATTATTTAAGTGGTGGTTAGGCGAAAATAAAAAAAACAGAAACATTTTTCCGGGTTTGTGGATTAACCCTCGCTACAATATTAAAGAAATGTCAACCGAAATAATTAATCAAATAATGATTACCAGAGCAATGAATTATGAAGCAGCCGGCACAGTATTATTCAGTATGAAACAGATAATGAATAATTATGATACATTGGCAAAACCGATAATTAATAATATTTACAACGAACAGGCAATAACACCAACTTATACATGGATAAACAAACAAGCACCTAACAAACCAATTGTTGTAAAAGAAAATAGGGATAATCAAAATTACTTAAATATTACCGAAACTAAAGGCAAAAAAGCTTTTTTATATATAATTTACAAAAAGAAAAATAACAACTGGACTTACAAAATATACCCCGCCGTTAATAACTTTATAGCTGTTGAAAAAGCCGAAAAATATGCAGTATGTACAACAGATAGGCTGGGCAATATTAGTAAACCGTTTTTTGTTGATTGAAAAACCGAGAACTTATGCAAAGATTAAAACGGTAATATATTGGTCTCGGAATTAATTTAACATACTTTTAGAACCAAGATTTACTGGAGAGAAGAAGGAAAAGCAGGAGAAACCCCTCTCAAGTCTGAGGTTTATTTCCTGTCCTTCCGTTTTATTCCTGTATCTCTTGGTTCGGAAAAGATTTAAAAGCAGGATAGTGCAATTGTGTAAACCCTCTATCAAAACCGATGAATTCTTTTTAATTCAAAATTCAAAATTCAAAACTCAAAATTATTTCACCAGTACCATCTTCTTCAAATCATTAAATACC
>Ga0116156_10005388_pt1 | contig 10625 bp, 6 predicted proteins | sample AD_UKC045_MetaG_FD_89891 | JGI IMG/M metagenome (GOLD analysis project Ga0116156, IMG submission 89891) | Active sludge microbial communities of municipal wastewater-treating anaerobic digesters from USA - AD_UKC045_MetaG | ecosystem: Engineered > Bioreactor > Anaerobic > Digestate | place: USA... | reverse complement strand
GGCCGCGGAAGCTTTTCGGACGCAGCTTCAGGATCCGACCGCCGTCAAGGTCATGGTGCAACCCTGAAAAAGGCAGAACATGAACGAACTGTATTTAGCGCACACGGAATTTATCGAGCGGGATGCCCCGGAGATCCGGGCTTTCGCGCAAAACGCCGTCGGAGACGCGGCAACGCCCCGGGAAAAGGCCGTCAAACTCTTCTTCGCGGTTCGCGACGGAATCTATTACGATCCCTACCGGATCGATCCCCGGCGCGAAGCGTTCCGGGCAACCACTGTCCTTCGTCAGGGGTACGGTTACTGCGTGACCAAAGCGGTCCTGCTGGCCGCGCTGCTGCGGTCGCAGGGCATTGGCTGCCGGATTCATCTGGCCGATGTACGCAATCACCTGACCACCAGGCGCCTCAAAGAAATGATGAAGACGGACATTTTTTACAATCACGGCTACAATGACGTTTTGCTGGACGGCCGCTGGCTGAAAGTGACGCCGACTTTCAACCTGTCGCTTTGTGAAAAATTCAAGGTCAAACCGCTCGACTGGGACGGACTATCCGACGCGGTGCTTCACCCCTTCGACCTGGAGGGACGACGGCACATGGAATACATCAACGACCGCGGCTCCTTTGACGATCTGCCCTTTGACTTCCTCATTGAAACCTTCGTCACCCGCTACAGCGGCTCGATCGAGGAATTTACACGACAGACGACCCAAACGGGTAATTTGAAGCAGAGGCCGAAGACGAGGCCGGGAACCTTTCCGCAAATCAAACATGACCGCCATGACTGATTTCAGTGAACTGAAAGCCATCCTCGACGAACGCCGGGTTTCTTCAGGCGAATCCGTCCGCCATCTGCATTCCCAAGACGAATCCTTTCATGCGCCGTCGCTTCCGGATGTCGTCGTGTGGCCCCGTACCACCGAGGAAGTCAGCCGTCTGGTCCGCTGGGCCAAGGGAAAGCAGGTGCCGGTCACGGCCTGGGGCGCCGGCACCAGCCTGGAAGGAAATCCCATTCCCGTCAAGGGCGGTATGGTCATGGACTTCAATGAGATGAACCGGATTATCGCCGTCCGTCCGGAAGACTTTCAGGCGGATGTTCAGGCCGGAGTCATTTACAAGGAACTTAACAAGGCGCTCGCCCGCGACGGTCTTTTCTTTCCGCCGGATCCGGGGGCGGCGGCCACCATCGGCGGCATGATCGGCAACAATGCCAGCGGCATCCGCTCGGTCCGTTACGGCGCAACGAAGGATTACGTCATGCGCCTGACCGTCGTGCTGCCCGATGGCGACGTCATCCACGCGGGCAACCGCGCGCGCAAAAGCTCGTCGGGGTACAACCTGCCCGCTCTCTTTACCGGATCGGAAGGAACGCTGGGCATCATCACCGAAGCCACGCTGAAGCTTGTTGGCCTGCCGGTGAATTTCATGGCCGTGCGCGCAACCTTCCCCACCGTTCTGCACGCCACCACAACGGTATATCAGATCATGCGCGCCGGGCTTGCGCCCGCCGCCATGGAATTTCTGGACACCAACGTCGTGCACGTGCTCAACGCCGATCGGGACCTGACGCTGGAAGAAAATCCCACGCTGCTGATGGAATTTTCCGGGTACAGCCGGCAGGGGCTGGCGGAAGAGATGGCTTTCGTGGAGGAAATCTGCGGAGCCAACGGCGCTCTTTCCATCGACCGGGGAATCGGCGCTGAAGAAAGAGCGCGCCTGTGGGAAATCAGGCATCAGACCTATGAATCCATCAAGCGGTATCACACGGGCCTTTCGCCCCTGATCATGGACGTGGCGGTGCCGCTTTCGCGCTACAGCGAAATGGTGGACTTCAGCAAAAACGAGGTGCGGGATCTGACGGCCTACCTCTTTGGCCACGCCGGTGACGGCAACATCCATGTCCACGTCATGGATGATCCGCAGGACGCGAAACGCTGGGCACGCGTAGAAGAGGCCAGCCGCAGCATCGTCATGAAGGCGCTGGAGTTTGAAGGCACCTGCACCGGCGAACACGGCATCGGCATCGGCAAAAGCCGCTTCATGGAGACGGAGCATGGGGCAAGTTTGATACTCATGAAGCGCCTGAAGGAGCTGCTAGACCCGGAAAATCTCTTCAATCCCAGGAAATTTTTTCTCTGATCAAAACCCGCCGCACAGGCCGTGAAGGGAGCTCCCTGCCATGGAAGACATCATTTACAGGGGTGTGCTGACCAACATCGGCGAACTGTCTTTTTTGGCCGGGGACGACGGCAGCCGGCATCTGGAAGGCGAAAAAATATGGAGCGGGTATTGGACGCACTGGAGCGGCAAGAAGGTATGCGCCCGCAGACTGCCGCAAATCGATTATGAAACAGGCAAACCCGTCATTCTACTGTGGCCGGACGCGCCCTCCCCCGATCCGCCCTTTGTCGAACTCTACTTCAATGAACGGCTTGTGAAATATCCCTTGTCGTTTCTGGGGCATCTGGCCGTTTTGGTGAACGGGAAAGTCTTCAACTTCTCGCATTGGATGAACGAGAACGAGGCCATGAGTCCGGAAGAATATTTTTTCCGGCCGGCGCTGGGTGAGTTCGCGCCGGATCCGGCGAGCGGTCGCGACAATACGGAAAACCCCCAAAGGCCCTACTACGACAAGTTCGGCAGGCTGTTCATGCGGAACATTCATGTACTGAGGATTTCCGACCTCGACACGCGAAGTCTTTCCGGATTCTTTTTCACCGAACTGGAAAAAATCCGCAGCACGCCGCCCAATCCGAAAGAGCCCGGCAAGTATCGGGACTTTCACATCCTGACCCGAAGCTGCGCCACCATTATCCGCGATGGATTTCAGAGCCTGGGGTTCGAGAAGATCAACGGCATCTTCCCCCGGGATCTTTTCGTCAGCATGGCTTATTTCTTTTTAAAACAGCTTCGGCAGCCAAACGTTCAGGCTTCTTTTTATACGCTGCGGCAGCTTCAGGTTCCCGAGGCCGCCCCCAGCGCGATGCCGCCGTTGCTGAATCCGCAAAACAGGCTCCGGTACAGAACCCTCAGAAAAGAATACGACGTCGGATGAAATGTTTATGAAAGAAAAAACACAAGGACGCTGTTTCACTTTGGGACAACTTGAATGCGCCCGACCTCCGGCCTCTATGGTTCATCCTTCGGGTATGGGCTTTCATTTTGAACGCATCGGGAGTATAGTGCATTGAAAAAATTAGGTAAAAAAGCAGAAAGGGAGGCTCTTATGCAACGCAGGCAAAAGGAATGGTTGGAAGTCAGTCGCCGGGAAATACTGATCATGTCCAGCAGCTTTGTTACGGCCCTGATGCTTGGGAATATGTCGGGGGCCGGGCTCGGCCACGCAGCGGAAATAAAATTTCCGGAAGGGAAATGCACAGGCAAAATGGAAAAGAAAGTATTGGTCACATACGCCAGCAAGTACGGTTCAACCGGGGGAGTTGCCGATGTCATCGCAAAAGAGCTGTGCGCCAGAGGCGTAAGCGCCGATGTTGCTTTGATCAAGAATGCCCGCAACATCGGTTCCTATCAGGGCGTGGTCATCGGGAGCGCCATCTACATGGGCCGGTGGATGTCGGAAGCGGTGGATTTTGTCAAAAAGAACAAAGAGGTTTTGCGGCGGGTGCCTGTAGCCTATTTCCTCGTGTGCATGACGCTGTCCAGACCGACCGAAAAAAACCGGGCCGAAGTGCTGGCCTATATGGACCCCATCCTGAAGGGAATACCGGAAATAAAGCCCGTCGGTCTTGGAACATTTGCCGGCGCGATGCATTACGGCAACCTGTCCTGGATATACAAAAAGATTCTGAAGTCCAAGGGAACCCCCGAGGGAGATTACCGCAACTGGAATGCCATCCGTTCCTGGGCCCAGGAACCCGTGTATGCCAAATTTTTCAGCTAAAAATTCAGCGTAAAGAGTTTCACCGGCCTGCCGTCCGCCGGGCCCGGAATGATTTCCGAATTGTCGCGGCCGTTCAGATCGCCGCCCACTTCTTCGTCGATGATGTTCAGCGCTTTTTGCATCTGCTCAATATATTCATCCGCCGGAATCATTTCACTGTAGGTCCGGGTAAAGGCATAGATGCCGACATTGGCATCCTGCGCCCGACGGGCCATGTCGATGGCGTCTTGTATTCTTTCCCGGACGATTTTTGCCGTGAGCACCGTATGGACCGGCAGAAAATCCCACAGGGCCACGGCATTGCAAAACAGCGTGGTCGGCCGGTAGCTCCCCAACGAAATGGCCGCGTTGTAAATATCGCCTTTCTGTATCGTAATCCTGACGACCAGCTCATCCTGCTTCTGGACGGGTAATTCACTTCGGCGATAGCCGATTTGCCATTGCACGTCCATTGATTCCTGCTGAAAAATATCTGCGCCGCCGAGGATGGGTTTGTCCGGATTGACAAAGAGTTCCGCGTCGCTCTCCAGCATGGTTTTCAATACGGCGGCGATTTTCAGCAAGAACGATGAACGGGTTCCGGAAGAAGACACGGACATTCCTTTTTCAAAAAGTTGTTTGGCTTGATCCAGTGCCTTGTAAACAGATCGTTGAAGTTTTTTAAACTCTTTGACATTGGCCCGGGCCTGGGGATGATTCCGCATGTATCGCACGGTGGACATGGCTTGCGCCAGATAGACGATGGCGTATTCACAGTAGAAATCCTCCGTGTGGAAATCGCAATGCTCCTGGATGTTGTCCGCTTCCTGGATGGCCTGGCGAAAAACAGCGGCCGCCGTTCGGTGAGAAGGCGTATCCAGCGCCATGTTTCTCAAGAGCATCATGCGCAATGTCCGGGCCACCAGATCTGTCGGATTAATGGATAAAACCATCCGGAGAATTTCCGCCGCCTCCGAACAGCGTTTGCGGTAATAGAGCGTCTTGGCAATTTCCACGCCCAGCAGAGAATTATGCGGATACTTGAAAAAAGTGGCAATCGCGTTATCGTCGCTTGTCTTGCCGGACGCGGCCTCTTCGCTTCCCATGGGCCACAGCAGTCGGCCCAGTTTTTCGATCGAAGCCGGAGAATTCTGCAACGTTTCATCATGCAGCAGATCCGAGACAAAATCGAAATAATGGGTCGTCCAGATGGAGGTGATCCACCAGATCGGCAGGGATTCTCCGTTGAACAATCGGGCTTCCACGGGCTTCGGACAAAGAATCACATGGATGTCATTGATCAGGAGGCCGTGGCGCGCGTAATCCGATATGCGGATCATGGGATCGTCCGGCAGGCTAGTGTTCAAAAGAGACAGCTGTTGATTTTCCAGAACGCCGTATTCTCCCGCCGTAATGGCGATCGATAGAAATCTGTTTTTGCTGTAATATCTGGAAAGCGGCCAGCGGATGGCGATCTGGTGCGCCAGCGCCACCGCACTTTTCAGGCATCCCATGTAATGGGCTAGGTTGCCGCCCTCCTTTTCCTTCGGGAAATCGACGTATAATGTCGTGATGTCGTAAGCCTTGACCTTGCCCCATTTGCCGTAAAGGAAGTGACCGATGGCCTCGCCGATGTAACTTTTAATGGCTTTTTTCAACCATCTGATGATTTCATGATCGATGACTTCACCGCGGCTGGTCAAGGCAAAACCGATTCGGACCCCTTCGCTGTAGTCGCCGTTTTTCTGAGAGCTGGCGCCCTCCGGAAATAACTTGATTAAAGTTTCAAAATTCCATGTCTGCGAGATTTCCGGCCGCTCATATCCCAGCCAGAAAGCGATGCTTCTCAAAACATTGAGCTTGTATGCCGTATCCAGAGGTTCTTTTTTCAAACGGATGAGCATGGAATGGGTGACTTGCGGCAAAGCAATTTGGTGGGTAGTCAGAAGCGCGTTGATCCGATTGCACAGAGCCCGCAAAGACAGGTTCAGGCGAAGCGTTTCTCCCTTCTTCTTCAGCAGTTCCTCAAAATTAATATCACCGGTTACTCTGAAATTTTCCCTGTTGTCCGTATGAACGCAAATAAACTGCTCAAGACTTTCCATATCCGGTGTTGTGATAACGCCATTTCTAGCGGCAAAACCGACAAATGACTCGCAGACCGATAAATTATCATTGATTTGAAAAAAGGATTTGAAACACTCCGCTGATGGAAATGCTGACAAGAGCGCTGCTATCGCCTTCTCATTTTTTATCATTTTTGCATATCTCCTTCTTATATTATATACTTACGATACATTGATGAGTTTTCTATAAAATGCTTATTTGCACGATTCGTTTTAATTCCGTTTTATTGGTTTACCGATAATTCAATATTTTTTGTGAACCAACATATCAAATTGACTGTCTTCCTGCCAGCAATTATAAGATTACCTTCAAAAGGAAGATTCAAAAACGTTCAACCGGTTTGAGTGGCCTTTATAAATATGGATGTCCGTTCCCTTAAAAAGGCCTGATGATTTATCCCTTAACAGATTGGAAGGAGATAAAAATGGACCCGAATACCGTTTATGACTACCCAAACAACCTGGTCGATTTATTCGAGGAAAGTGTAACCAAGTTTCCGGACATCCGATTCCTGGGCACCAAGAACCCGGAAGCCGGAAAGTATGAATGGCTGACACGCAGACAGATTGCCGAGAGGGTAAACAACCTCCGCGGCGCTCTTTCGAAACTTGGGTTATCCAAAGGCGACAGAGTCGGCATTATCATCAACAATTGCGTGGAATGGTTTGTCTGTGAGCAGGCCGTCCACGGATTGGGCGCGGCCTTTGTCCCCATGTACCTGCAGGAACTGCCGAAAACCTGGAAATACATTATTACGGATGCGGCCGTAAAATTCCTGTTTGTCCGCGACGAATCTGTTTATGAAAAAGTTAAAGCCTTCAAACAGGAAATCAGCACGCTTCAGGAAATCTTTGTTGTTTACGGCAAAGGGGAAAACAGTCTTTCCGCCCTGGAGGAAATGGGCAGGAAGAATCCCGCTCCTTCCGTCAAGCCTCACTGGTCGGACATGGCGCACATCATTTTCACATCCGGCACGACAGGTGATCCCAAAGGCGCCATGATCTCCCACGGCAATGCCACCTGGGCCGCCCGATCCAGCATCGAAACATTCGATCTCGACGAAACGGCGCAGGTGATCTCGATTTTGCCCTGGGCGCATGTTTACGGACAAAACTGTGATCTGCACAATTATATGGCCTTCGGCGGCGGAATTGCGTTTGTCGAATCACTGGAAAAATTCATGCAGAATGTTCAGGAGACCAAACCCACGGCCATTAACGGCGTCCCGCGTATCGTCAACAAAATTTACGACGCCATCATGATGGGCGTGAAGGCCGATCCCATGAAGAAACAGTTTTTCGATGCGGCCCTCGATGTAGCGGCCAAAAACCGGGACCTGCCGGAGAAAACAAAAGAGTCCCAAGATTACGACGCACTGGTCTTTTCCAAGGTCCGCGCCATTTTCGGCGGCAATCTGAAATTCATCGTGAGCTCCAGTTCTCTTCTCAAACCGGAAATCGCCCAGTTCTTCCATGATATCGGCCAGCCGACGTATGATTGTTACGGCATGACCGAAACCTCCGGCGGCGTTACCATGAACTGCACCAAATTCGGGAACAAATTGGGAACTGTGGGCAAACCGATTCAGCACACGAATATTGTGATCGACAAATCCCGCGTGGGAGATGACAGCCCGGACGGCGAGATCTGTGTTTACGGGCCGCAGATCATGATGGGTTACTACAACAAACCCGCACTCAACAAAGAAGTCATGATGCCGGATCAATGGAACGGCTTTGCGGGCATTCGCACAGGCGACCGCGGCTGGTTCGACGAAGACGGTTTCCTGCACATCACCGGCCGCTTCAAGGACGAATACAAACTGGAAAACGGCAAGTATGTGCATCCGGAGAGCATCGAAAATGAAATCAAGCTTCTGCCGCAGGTGATGAACGCCATGGTTTACGGCGATGGAAAACAATACAATGTGGCGGCGATTGTTCCCGACCTGTCAGCGTTGAAAGCCGATCCGGAAACCAAGGAGTGGGTCAAAGACACGCTGGAGGAAACCCTGAAAAACGAGGATTTAAAGAATTATCTTTCTCAAAAGATTATGGCGCATGTCCGCAAATCCTTCGGCGGCTATGAAGTGCCGCAGAAGTTTCTCTACCTTACGGAAGACTTCACCGTGGCCAACAGCATGCTGACCCAGACCATGAAGCTCAAAAGGACCAACGTCCTGGCGAAGTACAAAGACCAGCTTCTGGCGCTTTATTAAAATTTTCCGCCGGCCACTTTGCTAGAAAAGCCGCATCCCCGTTACAGGGTGCGGCTTTTTTTCTTAGCGGAAAGGCGGGAAAATCATTTCTTTTTTGAAGCCGGTTTACGCGCAACGTTTGTCTTGCTTTTTACCCCTTTCGCCGCCGGCTTCGCGCTTCCGGGCTTTACCGCTTTCTTCCCTGCCTGCTGTTTCAACGGTTTTTCTTTGGCCGGCTCCAGCGCAAGCCGCAACACTTCCATCATGTCGCTCACAAAATGGAATTTCACCTTTTTCTGCACGTTGGCCGGAATATCATCGAGGTCCTTCCGGTTCCACGCTGGCAGAATGAGGGTTTTGATTCCCGCGCGATAGGCCGCGAGCACCTTTTCCTTGATCCCGCCCACGGGCAGAACCGCGCCGCGCAGCGTGATCTCTCCGGTCATCGCCAGTTGCTTTCTCACCTTGCGGTTGGTCAGAAGCGATGTCAGGGCCGTCAGCATCGTGACGCCCGCCGATGGGCCGTCCTTGGGCGTCGCGCCCGCCGGAACATGAATGTGGATGTCGCGGTCTTCGAAAAAGTCGGGATTCACGCCTAGCTCGCAGGCGTTGGTGCGCAGAAAGCTCAGCGCCGCCGCGACGGACTCCTTCATGACATCGCCCAGTTGTCCGGTCAGCGTGAGCCCCTTCTTGCCCTTCATGGCAGTGGCTTCGATGAAAAGCATGTCGCCGCCCACGGGCGTCCAGGCCAAACCGATGGCGATGCCCGGTTTCGTAATCCGCGCGTCGATGTCGGTGGGCACGCGCACCGCTCCCAGATAACGGGGCACGTCTTTTTCCGTCACGATCTTGGACTTGAGGCTCCCCTCGGCAATCTGCGCCGCCACGCCGCGGCAGGCGTTGGCGATCTCACGCTCCAGGTTGCGCACGCCCGCTTCCCGCGTATAGCCGGTGATGATCGTGGAAAGCGCCCCGGAAGACAGCTTGAACTGCTGCGCGGTCAGGCCGTTTTCCTTGAGCTGGCGCGGAATCAGGTACTTCTCGGCGATTTTGATCTTTTCTTCCTGCGTGTAGCCGGTCAGTTCGATGACTTCCAGGCGGTCCAGCAGCGCCGGCGGGATCGTATCGAGCATGTTGGCGGTCGTGATAAACATCACCTTCGACAGGTCAAACGGCACATCCAGATAATGATCCGTAAAGGTGTTGTTCTGCTGGGGGTCCAAAACCTCCAGCAAAGCCGACGAGGGGTCGCCGCGGAAATCGCTGCCCAACTTGTCGATTTCATCGAGCATGAACACGGGGTTTTTGGATTCCGCGCGCCTCAGGCCCTGAATGATCCGGCCCGGCAGGGCGCCGATATACGTGCGGCGATGTCCGCGGATTTCCGCCTCGTCGTGGACGCCGCCCAGCGATATGCGCCAGAATTTGCGTCCCAGCGCCCGGGCGATGGAATGCCCCAGCGAGGTTTTGCCGGTGCCCGGAGGCCCCACGAAACAGAGGATCGGGCCCTTGGAATCCGGCTTGAGCTTGCGGACCGCCAGATACTCGATAATCCGCTTTTTCGGTTTGGCCAGTCCGTAATGATCTTCATCCAGAATTTTGCGCGCCGCGGCAATATCCAGATTGTCCGCCGTGGCTTCATGCCACGGCAGCGCCGTGATCCAGTCGAGGTAGGTGGAGGAAACCGTGTATTCCGCCGAAGACGGATGCATGCGCGAAAGTCTTTCCAGTTCGCGCAATGCCTCTTTTTTGGCTTCCTCGGGCAGATTTTTCTCTTCAATTTTCTTGCGGTACTCGTCCGTCTCCACCGTGTTTTCGTCGCTCTCGCCCAGTTCCTGTTTAATGGCTTTCATCTGCTGGCGCAGATAATATTCCCGCTGGTTTTTGTCGATGTCGTCCTTGACTTTGGTTTGGATTTTGTTGCCCAGTTCAAGCACTTCCATCTGGTGATTGACCATGCGCGTCAGCTCTTTCAGGCGCAGCTTGACGTCGGCCGTGTCCAGTACCTTCTGTTTCTCCTCCACCGGAGCGTTGATAATGGACGCAATCAGATCAGCCAGGGTTCCCGCTTCGCTAATGGACTTGGCCATCGGACCGAACTCCGGCGGCAGAAACGGCGAAAGCTTCAGAATCCGGTCAAACAGCGTCAGCAGATTCGCCATCAGCGCCTCGGTTTCAAGATCTTTCACTTCCTTTTCATCCACGAGCCGGATGCGCGCCTGCTGATAGGGCTTTCCCTCGATGATTTCTTCGACGGAAAAACGGCTGAGCCCCTGCAAAAGAAGCTGCGTTCGGTTTTCTGCCGTTTTGGCCATCTTCAGAATGACCGCGCAGGTGCCCATCGCATGCAGGTCTTCCCTGGCATAGGGCTGGATGTTTTCCTGCTCCTTTTTGGCCATGATCAGCCCCACCAGCCGGTCTT
>Ga0116156_10005382_pt1 | contig 10627 bp, 11 predicted proteins | sample AD_UKC045_MetaG_FD_89891 | JGI IMG/M metagenome (GOLD analysis project Ga0116156, IMG submission 89891) | Active sludge microbial communities of municipal wastewater-treating anaerobic digesters from USA - AD_UKC045_MetaG | ecosystem: Engineered > Bioreactor > Anaerobic > Digestate | place: USA... | reverse complement strand
CCAGCCAGAAGAGAAGTCGGTGAAACTTTCCTCTCTTTTAAGTGAGTAGACACAAAGTAAGACAACCTGATTGAGATAACAAGATTCTTGCTCAATCTTGAAAGAAATGGCTTCTTATCTTTATTTGATTTACTATCATGCATTACTAATTATACTACATATATTGGAATTACTTCTTTTCCTCAAGTTCTTCCTCAATGGCAGTATCAATTGCAGATGCTAATTCCTCTTCAGAAATCTTTTCTTGCTTTTCAACCTTATTTGCTTTTGGCTCTTTTGATTTAGCTCCTTTAAGACTTAATCCAAGATGTCTTTCGGTAGAAGAAATTGAAAGAATTTTTACAGAAACATCATCACCAACAGATACTATATCTGCGGGATCCTTAACTAGCTTATCTGATAATTCTGAAATATGGATTAAACCATTTAATCCCTCTGCTATTCTAATAAATGCCCCATAAGGAACAACCTTTTGAACTTTTCCTTTAACAACATCACCAATCTTATACTTAGAGATAGCCTCTGACCAAGGATCTTTAAGTAATCTTTTAATACTATAAGCAACTCTTTTCCCACCATCTGATACGCCTATTACCATTACATTAACCTTACTTCCAACCTGGAAAAGGTTCCCAATATCTTCAACTTTGTCCCATGACAATTCCGAGAGATGAACCAGTCCCTCCAAACCTTCAGCATTAACAAAAACTCCAAAAGGAGTGATCCCACTTACAGTACCTTCTAAGATATCTCCCTCTTTGACCTTATTTAGGGTTTTCTCTCTTTGTTCCAAATCTCGAGATTGAGTAACCATCTTCTCTGAAAGGATAATTCTGTTCTTCTCCCTATCTAATTCAATTATTCTTGTCTGAATCTTATCCCCAACAAGAGAATTTAATCTCTTTTGTACCTTTGAAGATATATCTTTACCCACCTGTCTTACTCCATCAATATATACTCTTGATGCATCAAGTTGAGAAGTAGGAATAAAACCACGAATATCTTTTCCAATTTCAACTATTAAACCACCATTATTTGCCTCAACTACAACTGTTTCCACGACATCATTGTCTTTTCTTGCTTTCTCAAGAACTAACCAAGTACTTGCTTGCTGTGTTCTTCTTATCAAAAGATACAATATGTCTTCCATCCGAAAGCAATGAAAAAGTTGCAGTATTAAAGGCTCTTTCTGCAGCAAATGCATTCCTTTCAATACACGGAACTTGAACCAGCCCGTTTATCGGATCACACGTCAAACCTAAGTGGTGTTCCATCCCCATTTCTGCGGCATACTCAATTTGATATGGAGTACCTCCTAATAACTGAGTAACTGCAGCTCCTGCCATTGCACATGCAGTTCCAATTTCTCCCTGACATCCCACTTCTGCTCCGGAAATAGACGCATTTGTTTTAACTAAATTACCTATTAATCCGGCTGTTGCTAAAGCTCTTAATATCTTTTCATCCGAGAAATCAAAACTTTCCTGCATCCTAAATAAAACTGCCGGTAAAACACCACAACTACCACAAGTGGGAGCAGTAACAATTTCCCCACCTCCGGCATTTTCTTCGGCAACTGCTAATGCATACGAAAAAAGCAATGTCTTTTCTTTTAAAGAACCGGTGTAATTTTTCGCTTTAACATAATAAGAACCGGCTTTCCTTTTTACATTCAATCCACCGGGTAACGTACCTTCATTATCTAATCCGTTAATTACAGATTTTTTCATTTTAGACCATACATTTTTTAAATATATGTAAATCTCTTTCCCTTCTGAATATTCTACGTATTCCCAAAAACTATTTGAATTCTGTTTTATCCATTCTAATATTTCTTTCATACTGTTCAATTTATACGGATGATATTCTATATTAGTATCTTTAAAATCAGTTATCTTTCCACCGCCGACACTATAAATAGTTTCATAATTAACAATTGTCTGCTTTTTGATTGCCTCAAACTTCATCCCGTTTGGATGAGAAGGTAAAAATTCATTAGCCTTCCAAATAATTTCAGTTTTATCTTTTCCAAAAACAGATTCAATCGCAACATCGGTAAGATGCCCTTTTCCTGTTGCAGCTAAACTTCCATATAAAGTTACTATAAATTTTTCAGAATCAATATTTTTACCATAAAATATTTCAGCTGCTTTTTTAGGACCCATTGTATGACTACTGCTGGGACCATTACCAATTCTAAATATCTCTTTAATAGATTCCATATAACTCAAAATTAATAAGATAAATTACTAAATTATTATTAAGAATTCAATTTAATAAATTTCGATTACTAATTTGTTTTTAATTATTAATTGAAAATATTTTAGGAAGAATTAAATGATGATTAATTATTGTGATAACAATGAGTGAATTTTTTTAAGTGTAGTGCGATATTTTCCACAAAACCGTTTGATATTCCCCACCAAAAGTGTAGTAAAAGTGTAGTAAGTTCTACCCGCAAATAAGCAAAAATAAGCGGAATAAATAAAAAAAGTGTACTATTTTGAGAAAATGACGAGCTTATAAACCCAAATAAAAAAGCCGTAATAAATTGTTTTATAATAATTTACGGCTTACTTTAATTTTGAGCGAGCGACGGGGTTCGAACCCGCGACATTCAGCTTGGGAAGCTGACACTCTACCAACTGAGTTACGCTCGCAATTTAAGATTACAAAGATAATATTATTCTATTAATTTTTCAATAATAAACAATATTAATACTTAAATTAATTACCGCTTTCGTATTCCTTAATTCTTTCTTCTTCTATTTCTTTTTTAAATTTTGAAAGAACGGGGGCAAGAGATTTTTTTAATCTAAATTTTGCCTCGTCATACACCATCGGTTTTAATAAGTAGTCATCTATTCCAAGTTTTAAAAATTTAGAAAGTATAGTTCTATCATTTGCGGCTGTAATAACAATTACAGGAAAATCTTTATACTTATCTTGTTTACGTATTTCTTGTAAAAACTGGTAACCATCCATATTTGGCATAGTTATATCCAAAAAAGCTATTTTCGGATTTTCTTTTTCCATTAAGGCTAAAGCTTCTAATCCGTCATGAGCTTCAACTACTTCAAAATCAAATATTTTTTGAAGTATTCTTCTCATAAATATTAATACTGTGTTGTCATCATCAATTACAATAACTTTTAACATTTGTTACCCCTTCAAAACATTTACTATAATACTATTTAATATACCAAAAACAATTGTGAAAATAAACATTAAAATTAAAACAATAAGTAAAAATATTGTAGTTGTTTTATCTCTCATCTCTTTATAGTAATTTTGTAACCCTATATAAATTAAATAAAAAGAATATAATTGAAATATAATACTTAATGAACCGGATTTGGGATGGAGGAAAAATATTTCACCAAGATAGGCAGGAATTATGCTAAATATTATTAACTTATATATATAATGTAATGGATATAAAAACTTAAAAGATTTAATTAAAGAATTAATCATAATAATAGATAGATAAGTAGCAGCTAAAAGTAAAATTAACTCAATTAATGCATAAATTATTGTTGTGTTAATAGGAATTTTATATACAATATTATTATACTTAATGCCTACCAAATTTAATCTAATAATTGAAACAAAAGATGCTAAAAACGTTAAAGGTACTAATATTGTAAAGTAAAGTCTTTTATTGCTTACAGAATAAGTAAAAATATTACTAAATCCTTTTTTGGGATTAATTAAAAGTTGTAATGCTAATTTATACATAAATTTTCAATAAATTTATTAAGTTTGTAATAAAGAAAATAAGAATTAATATTGAAGAAAATAGATTTAACAAAAATACCATATTTTGATAAAATATTTATAACAATAATTGTATTAATAAGTATTTTGTTATGGAATTCAATAATTATTTATCCAATTAAAATATTTGTTGTGTTATTACATGAAATCAGTCACGGTTTAATAGCATTACTAACCGGAGGAACAATTGAAAAAATAGAGATAGATTTTAATCTTGGCGGAAGTTGTAATATTATTAACGGAAATTATTTGTTTATAGCTTTTGCCGGTTATTTAGGTTCATTATTTTGGGGTTCACTTTTATTTCTGTTTGCATTTGACAAAAATAAACTTAAATATTTTTCTACATTTCTTTCATTTTTATTTTTATATTTTGTTGCGAATTATATTTCAGGGATAATTGGAATAATATTCTCTTTATTTTATATTGTAATATTGTTTATTTTTCCACGCTATTTTTCTTATAAAGCAAACAAACTATTTTTTGCTTCAGTCGGCTTAACAAGCTGCCTATATGTTTTAACAGATATAAAAGAAGATATATTTGTTACTGAGTTTAGAGTAACAGACGCTCAACTACTAAGCGAATATATAGGTTTATCTCCTTTTTTTTGGGGAACAATTTGGTTACTAATTTCTATTGCTGTTGTATTTTATATTGTTCGTCTAAAATTATTTAAGATTAATTAATTATTGGGTTCTTTAACAAAATACAATATGTATAGCCCAATTAAAAAGAATAATCCTATTGACAAAATAGAATACTTTTGTTGATTACTTAAGTAGCTTACAATACCAAAAACAACGGGTCCCAAAATTGCCGAACTTTTGCCAAAAAAAGAGAAAAATCCAAAAAATTCTGTTTTTCGCTCAATAGGTATTAAAATACTTAAAAAACTTCTACTAGTTGATTGTGTTGCTCCCATAACACTTCCGGCAAGTAAACCGACAAAATAGAAAGCAAATTTCTCTGCTATTATTGGTTTTATATTAAAATTACTAACTAATATTTTAATAATAAATGAGTCATCAGAACTTGTTAGATATGCTAATAATATAGTAAATAACCAAATGTATAAACTGAATATCAATGTTCTTCTTTGCCCTTGCTTATCTGCAAGTATTCCAAATAACAAACTACCAATAATTGCCGTTGTTTGTACAATAATAAAAAATATTATTAATTCTGTTAATTCAAATTTAAGTGTTGTACTAGCATAATTACCCGAAAAATAGATTATTGTATTAACACCTTCAATATAAAAAAAGAATGCAAGCAAAAACAACGACAAGTTTTTATAATTTTTTAAATGTTTAATTGTGTCAAGTACTCGCGAAAAACCAATTTTAACATAATTATATTTCGGAACTACTTTTTTATCTCTATCTTTAATAAATAAAAACAACGGAAGTGAAAAAACTAAAAAGAATAATGCAGATAAAGGAAAAGTTTCTTTAATCTGATTTGATTGAATAAACGGGAAAGCCAATAATAAGGATGCTAATGAACCTAGATAACCCATAGCAAATCCATAACCACTAACTCTACCGAAATTTTTTGGTGTTGTAATTTCAGGTAAAAACGAATCGTAAAATACTAATCCGGCTTCAAAACCGACATTTGCAATAATAAATAAAACAATTGATGAAACAATCATTCCGGGTTGTAAAAAATATAATAAAGCAGTAGATACAATGCAAATTACAGTAAAAAACAATAAAAATCTTTTTTTACCTGCGGAATAGTCCGAAATTGCCCCTAATACAGGAGAAATAATTGCTGTAACTAACATCGAAATTCCGGTTGCTATACTCCAATACAAATCACCAATAGATTCACCGTTCGCAATTATTTTTTTAAAGTAAACAGCAAATAAAAACGTAACAACTACAATTGAATAAGAAGTATTTGCAAAATCGAATAATGTCCAAACAAATATTTGAGACTTGGAATTTTGAGATTTATCAGTCAGATTTTTTTGTGGGTGTAATTTCAAGCAATCCCCTACCAAATTTATTTAACTTTCCTTCAGTTTTCAATTCATTTAGAATCGCATCCAAAATTCCATTAATAAATTTACCGCTCTTAGAAGTACTAAAATCTTTTGCTATTTCAATTACTTCATTAATTGATACTTTTGGAGGTATATCGGGGAAAAATAGGAGTTCAGATATTCCGATACGTAATAATAATTTATCTATTAAAGCTATTCTGTCCATTTCCCAGTTATCTACTCGTTCTTTAATCATTTTATCCAAATCCGGAGTATATCGTGTAACTTTAGCAAAAAGCTCTTTACAAAATAACCTATCTGCAGCAGAATCTATATCCGAAAGAAGTGCCTCAGTTAATAGTTCAATTCTATCTTTATTCATTTCATTAGCATATAATAATTGTAACGTCTTTTCTCTAACAGATCTTCGGTTATTCTTTCTCGAACTCATTTTTAATCCTATTTAAATCGGGGGTATTACTTATATGAAGATTTTAAAACAAAAAACAAAAATAAACAAATTTTAGATAAAAATAAATATTTATATTAAAACAAATAAAAAAGGTAATAAAGTATATATCTATATCTCTATTACCTTTCTATATAATTAAAAGTAATTTCTATTTTTTTACAATTTCGCCTAAGCGACCACTATATTGAGATGTACCGGAATAAATCTGTCTTATGCTTCCAATTTTTTCAAGTCTCTCTTCCGCAATCTTTTGAGAAGCTACATTTGTAGGAATATTATTTTCAAGTGATTTCGCAAATATTCTTTTTACTATTTCGTATATGCCTTCAGCTTGTTTCATCGCTCTATCTTGGCGGTATCCTTCGATTTCGTTAGCAACATTTATTAAACCGCCTGCATTTATTACATAATCAGGAGCGTATAATATACCTTTATCAAAAATCAACTGACCATGTTTATCTTCATCTTCAAGTTGATTATTTGCTCCTCCGGCAATAATTTCCGCTTTAAGTCGTGGTATTGTTTCATCATTAATAATACCCCCTAATGCATTAGGACTAAAAATATCACACTGAATATCATAAATTTCATCAGGTTTAACTACGTGAGCTTTTACTGTTTCAAGAACTCGTTTTATTTTTTCATCTAACAAATCCGTAATAAAAAGTTCGGCTCCTTCACTATATAAATGTTCACATAAAAATCGAGCAACTTGACCGGCACCTTGAATAGCAATTCTACGTCCTCGTAACGAATCACTCCCCCACTTTTGATGGGCACAAGCTTTCATACCAACATAAACACTATACGAAGTAACAGGAGCAGGTTCTCCGCTACCACCTAATGACTTGGAAATTCCGGTAACGTACTTCGTCTCCATTCTCACAAATTCCATATCCTTAACCGTAGTCCCTACGTCTTCGGCTGTAATAAAACGTCCTGATAAACCATCAATAAACTTACCGAAAGTTCTAAAAAGCAGCTCGTTTTTCATACTTGCCGAGTCACCAATTATTACAGCTTTACCACCACCAAAGTTTAAACCTGCAACGGCACTTTTATAAGTCATTGCTCGTGATAATCTTAAAACATCCTTTAATGCAGCATCGGTACTTGTATAATTCCACATTCTTGTACCTCCTAGTGCAGGACCTAATTTAGTATCGTGAATAGCAATAATAGCTTTAAGTCCGGATTCTTTGTTTGAACAAAATACTACTTGTTCATGTTCGTGCATTTCAATATTGTCAAATATTTCCATTCACTTACTCCATTTTATTTATTTAATTAAATAGCAAAAAGCCAAAACAACGATAATGCGATGCTTTCTCTAACTCTATAAAACAAAAGTTTTTTGAAAACGTACTTTGTATCACTTGCAATACCTATTGCATTTATATTAAAGAATTTACAAATTTCTAAAACTCTTTTCAAGTGAAATTGGTCAGAAATAATAATTATTTTTTCTTTTCCGCTTAAAAATATAGTATTTTTAATATATTTTACTTGTTCTACGGTAGTTGATGTTGTTTTTTCAATAATTAGGTCTTCTTTTTTAACACCAAGATTAATTAATCTATTGTAAGAAACTTCTGCTTCGGTTAATTCTCCAGGAGCATTTCCGCCAGTAACCAATATTTTTTTTAATCTATTTTGTTTGTATAATTCAGCAGCTTTTTTAATTCTACCCGTTAGAATTGGGCTCGGTTTATTTCCTTTCCAAACAGCAGCTCCCAATACAACCCCAATATCATATTTTTTCTCCTTTAAATCATGATTTGAATATGTTAATGCATAAATAAATGATGCTATTAATATAAATGAAACTATAATAGTAGAATAGCCAATAGATTTTATATAAACATAAAAACCTGAAGTAAAATTCATTAATAACACTACAAAGAGTAAATACAATAATACATAATAATTAATTGTAAAAAATATCGCAATACTTATTCTTTTTATTGGATACCCCCATAATAACTTATTACCCCATATTTCTTTTATATTAATGCTTATGATTAATAAAATAAATACAACAATCGAAATCAAAACAATAATATACAATACTTTAATGTTCTTAATAATTTTACTAAAACTTTTTAATGATAATCTTAATAAAAAAATTAAGGTGACAAAAAAACTTGAGACAAATAATATATTTCCAAATGATTTAATATTAAATTCAGAAATCGAAAAATCGTTTAAGTGATATTTTAGAAAAATAAGACCAAAATAATTTGCAAAAAGTATAATAACTAAATATAAAAACCCAATATATTTTTTCATCTCAAATTGGCATCATATTAATAGTTTTGTTATCTGAATTTAATATCACATTTATATCATAATTTATGTTAAAACAATCTATAATTAAATCTTTATTCAATACATCATTAGGTTTACCGTATGCCAATATATTTCCGTTTTTTAATAACAAAATCTTATCCGAATAATAATTTGCCAAATTTAAATGATGTGTAATTAAAGCAATACTAATATTTCTTTCTTCTTTTAATAAAGACAATAATTTAAAGAGTAAAATTTCATTTTTAATATCTAAATGAGAGTTTGGTTCATCAAGTAAAATAATCTTTGAATTTTGAGCTAATGCTCTTGCAATAAAAGCACGTTGTGCTTCTCCTCCGCTAACTTCATTAATACTTTTATTACGTAAATTATAAATGCCCACTTTATCTAAAACTTCATTAACAAAATTTATGTCTTCCTTTTGTTCATATCCCAAAACACTTAAATGCGGGTTTCTCCCCATCATAACAATTTCAAAAACAGTAAAGGGATAAACAGAATAGTATAATTGCGGTACATATGAAATTAATTTTGCTATTTCTACCCTTTTATATTCGGTAATATCTTTATTAAATAAATTTAGTATGCCTAATTTCGGTTTTAATAAACCAGCAGCAATTTTTAATAAAGTTGATTTTCCACTTCCGTTTGCCCCTAAAAATGAAACAAATTCGTTATTATTGATAGAAAAACAAATATTATTTAAATAAAATTCTGATTGATTTTTGCCGTAGAAATACGAAACATTATCAAAATCAATAATATTCACTAAATACTCCCTTTACTCACTTTGCTGCAATTCCGTCAAATAATACTTTTACTAAAAATTTGACCTCATCGTTAAGATTTATATTTTCAATTGATTTTATTGTTAAAAGTGAAATAACATATGGAAAAATAAAAGATGGATAGAATAGAACTAAAGTGTCAGGATTGATATCAATGATTTCCTTATTTGTAATTCCAAGTAATATTCTTTTTTTATAAATTTCGTAAATTTCATTATCAAAACGTAAACATGCATCACTACATCTTTTACTGCCAAATTTAAATTTATTAGTTCTTACATTTACAAGCAACTGAAATTTATCAGAATAATAAATGCAAAACTCTAATATATCATAAGTAATTCTTTCAACCAATTCCCTAAAAGTTTTAGATTCTTTATCTGCTGTTATTAATATTTCTAAATGAGATTTAAATATCTCTTCAATAATATAATCGTATATCTCTTCCTTGCTGTTAAAATAGTTATATATTGTACCTTTTCCAAATTGAGATTTTGATGCAATTTCATCTAAAGTAGTAGAATCATAACCGTTTTTTGCAAATAAGACAGTAGCAGCATCTGCAATTTCAGATTTTCTTAATAATTTTTCTCGTTCTTTTCTATTCAATTCTTTCTTTATTTCCATAAAAGTACATAATGTATAAAATATTGAAAATAAACATAAGTTAAAAGTAGGATAAATTCAAGCGAATTTAATAAGAGAAAGGTATAAAAAAAAAGAGTGCCTTAGCACTCTTAAAATTTTAATTTAATTTGAAAAGAATAGGTATAGCTACCTGAACTTTAACAGATTTACCACGTTGCTTACCAGGTTTAAATTTAGTCTGTTTTACAGCGTCCATAGCTGCTTCATCACAACCCGCACCAATTCCTTTAATTAACTCAACTTTTGCAACATCGCCGTTTTCATTAACAAATGCTTTAACAAATACACGACCCTGAACACCTGCACGTTTAGCAATTTCGGGGTAAACTATACGGCTTTGAATACCTTGAATGTCACCAATAGGTTCCGGTTGTTCTTCCACAGCAACAAAAAATACTGCTTCTTCTTCAACTTCATGTTTCTTCTCTTCCTGAGGAGGAGGAGGAGGAGCAGATACTACTTCATTAACGTCAAGAATATTTTCGTTAATTTCAATATCTTGTAAGTTTTGGTCTGAAGGTGCTTCAATAGGAATTAACGGTTTTGGAGGAGGAGGAGGAGTATTCTCCTGTTTTGTATGTTCTACTTCCTCTACTTTTACTAATTCTTGTGAAGCTTCTTTCTTAACTTCTTCTTTT
>Ga0116156_10005363_pt1 | contig 10656 bp, 7 predicted proteins | sample AD_UKC045_MetaG_FD_89891 | JGI IMG/M metagenome (GOLD analysis project Ga0116156, IMG submission 89891) | Active sludge microbial communities of municipal wastewater-treating anaerobic digesters from USA - AD_UKC045_MetaG | ecosystem: Engineered > Bioreactor > Anaerobic > Digestate | place: USA... | reverse complement strand
TGAGTAATAGTTGGGCACCATCTTTATAGTCAACAGCATGTTGCATGGTTTTATAGTAGGCTTCAACTGAAGTTTCAATCATGTTTCCTCTCATGTTTTTGTAAAAACCAATAGAAAACTGATCACCAATTTGCGGGCGCACATAGGTATCGCTAAGTTTCCAGATATCTGTTGGGGCAATGGCCGTAGTGTTTGAAAGCATCTGAATGTATTGACGCATGCGGTTATAGCTAAACTTAACAGATGAGCTTGGAGATAATGTATATCGAACTGAAAAGCGAGGCTCTGCCCCATGATAGCTTGAAATGGTTTGACCCTTGCCATACGAGATGGTGTCTTGAATGGTTGATTCTTGCCTCGGCACTCCTTCGGCATAAGTATAAACATCGCGTGGCCCTAAGCTTTGATAAAAAGAATAGCGAAGACCAACATAAAGAGAGAGATTAGGTGTTATCTCATAATTCTCACCAATATAAACTGCACTTTCAAGTGCTTGTTCATCTTGAATTTTATCAGGTGTAACCTCAGACTGTTCTCCAAGGGGTTTGTAATTTCCGGGTGATATATTGTAGCCAACCACATTTGCCCCGGCTGTAATAGTGTGTTTGGAATTTGGAAAATAATTAAAGTCTGCCTTTGCATTCCATTGTGAAATTGAAAAATCCAATTTTGAAGCTTGTACAGGATTTACTTCGCTTTCAACTGAATACGTGTACTTACTTACGGTTCCAGTCAACACACCATATAGTTTACTATTAAATGAATGTTTCCATTTTATAGATGCATTCTGATCGCTATAGCGGTAAAGTGTATCGGTATTTAGTTTGAACTTATCCTTACTCGCATAACCAGAAATGTAAATATTATTATCATCATCAATTTTATGACTTATGCTGGCATTCAAATCATAAAATGAAGCTGTGCTATTTGCTATTTCGTCAGCATCCAGTTGTCGGAGTATCCAATCTGAATAGGTAGATCGAGCGCCTATTAGAAATGATGTTTTATCTTTTATAATAGGACCTTCCAGTGAGAACCTTCCAGTGATCGGACTTATGCCACCCGAGCCATGAATTTTTTTCAAGTTACCTTCGCGTGAATGAACATCTAATACGGAGGATAAACGACCACCATACTCAGCATTGATTCCGCTTTTATAGAGTTCTACATTTTTTAAAACATCTGGATTGAAAGTAGAGAAGAATCCAAACAAATGTGATGGATTGTAAACAGTAGCATCGTTGTATAGAATTAAATTTTGATTGGTTGCTCCGCCTCTAACATTTAATCCTACGGTACCTTCACCCACTGACTGCACACCTGGCAGTGTTAATATAACCTTCATAATATCAGTCTCTCCCAGAGCAAGTGGAATTTGCTTCATCGTACGGATGTCTAACTTCTCCATACCCATTTGCATACCGGTTACACGAGCATCTCTTTCAGATTCAACGACAACTTCTTTTAACGGTGTAACATCCTCTTCTATTTCAATATCGAGTTTGCCATTTGCAAAGAGCATGACATGACGTTGGGTACTCTTCATCCCAATGCTTTTAATATTAAGTTCATGCTTTCCCTTTGGAAGTGTAAGGGAGAAGTAACCAAACTGATCGGTAACAGCGCCAATGGTTGGGTTCTCTACAAATACCGCTGCACCAATGATGGGTTCGCCAGATTTAGAATCACGAACTATACCGGCAATGGTAGCATTACCTTGAAGATTGTTTGTTCGTGGTCCGATATTATAAAGTTTTTCCTCCGCCTGTTTCTTTAATTTTTCTTTGTGTTCAAATTCAGAATAGTCGAAGGCAGTGCTGTTGTCTGAAGGATTTTGACTTGGATTAAAAAAACCAACAGGAAGCTCACCAAGAATTTGGCGATCTTGTGTAATGTAGATTGCATTATTATTAATAGTGTAGTAGAGTGTGGTTCCGGCAAATACTTCATCCAGAACTTTAGAAAGACGAGCATTTGAAAAGTGACCATTAATAGCCAGACTGTCGGCCCAAAGAGGGTTAAAATAGAAATGATAATCTGTCCGGGCTTCAATTTCAGTAGCAAATTGATTTAATGTCAGGTTCGTAAAATCACCCGATATTACCTGCGTATTTTGTGCCTGAGCATAAAAAGAAAAGGTTAATGAAATAAGTAGGATTAAGTAGTGTTTCTTCATTCTATTTTAATTTCCATTGTAGAATTCTGTCAGCCTGATGAGCGCTCCTTCACGATTTTCCCAAAAACGAATGTGATTCTTGCGGATAAATTGTTTCAGTTCCTTTTTTCGATCACTCAGAACCTGGATGACCGATTTTTTACTTTTGACCAGGTAGTAATTTCCATCTTTATTGATGTAGTACTTTGATTTTTCAAGAAAGCTTCGTTGCATTTGTGCAGCCGATATGGTTTCTATGAACTCCTTGTATCGTTTAGCGTAAAGGCTTGTTTTGCCTTTGTAAAGTTGATCGTAGAATCCGTAGGGTATTGTTTTCTCTTGTAGCATTACAAAGTCATGTCCGTAAATCGAAAAAAACTGAATCTTGTCTCTTACAAGTTCAATCATTATAAAAGATGAAAACTGTTCGGAAATAACCTGATCGGAATGAATGTTGTACATCAGGGATACACTATCATAGCGCTCCCCATTGTAGCCAATCGATCCTGTGATCCAATCATTGCTAATGAAGTATGGATGTTCATCTTTTAAAGGTCTATAGTCTATATAATCTCCTCCATTGTTGAGATAGACTTGCTCCTTCATTACTCGCGAATAAACATTCTTTGTATTCACAACAGAAGCAGAAATAAATGCTGTGTCGGATTGAGGTGACTGTCCAAATGTTAAATTAAAAATCAGGAGTAAGAGCAATGCAGAAATGTATTTTGCCACGGTAAGATTTAAGCGTTTGGGAAAAATAACTGTAAAACCTGAAAGTATCGATACCACTGAAATAATAAACCTTTTATAAAATCACGCTATCAATTGTTAGGAAACGAAAGAGGCTCCTGATGTTGGAGCCTCTTTCCTGATATGTCTATAATTTTCCAGATCGTGCCTACTGAAACACAGTGACTGTCTATGAATTTTTACTTTGCATACGCCACGCTACGCATCTCTCTGATCACCGTAACTTTTACTTGTCCAGGGTATTGCATATCGCGCTCAATTTTTTGAGAGATATCAAAACTCAATTGACCAGCACGTTCATCCGATGCACGTTCGGCATCTACAATAACACGCAGTTCACGACCGGCTTGAATGGCATAACATTTCTCAACACCATCAAATGTTAAACCCAGTTGTTCAAGGTCTTTCAAACGTTTGATATATTGTTCCATGACCTCACGTCTTGCTCCAGGTCTTGCTCCGCTAATAGCATCACAAGATTGAATAATAGGAGAGAGGATGTTCGTCATTTCAATTTCATCGTGGTGAGCTCCAATGGCATTACAAATAATTGGATGCTCCTTATATTTTTGAGCAAGCTCCATACCTACAATAGCATGAGGCTTTTCAAGTTCTTCCGGCCATACCTTTCCAATATCATGAAGAAGTCCGGCACGTTTTGCCTGCTTAACATTCAAACCAAGTTCAGCGGCCATGATGGCACAGAGGTTTGCTACCTCTCGTGAGTGTTGCAATAAATTCTGTCCATAACTTGAACGGAAACGCATACGCCCCACCATTCTTACAAGCTCCGGGTGAAGACCATGAATACCTAAGTCAATCACAGTACGCTCACCAATTTCTACTACTTCGTCTTCAATGTTCTTTGTTGTTTTGGCAACAATCTCTTCAATACGAGCAGGGTGAATACGTCCGTCTTGCACCAGTCTATGAAGAGAAAGTCTTGCAATCTCTCTGCGCACCGGATCGAAACCAGAAATAATAATAGCTTCTGGTGTATCATCAACAATTATTTCAACGCCTGTTGCAGCTTCTAGTGCCCTGATGTTTCTGCCTTCACGACCAATAATTTTTCCTTTTATATCATCGCTTTCGATATTGAAAATAGACACACAGTTTTCAATAGCATGTTCAGTTGCTGTCCGTTGAATGGTTTCAATCACAATCTTCTTCGCTTCTTTTGTTGCTGAAAGTTTGGCTTGCTCCATGATGTCTTTCACGTAACTAGATGCGTGCGTTTGAGCTTCGTCTTTTAAAGTTGCAACCAATTGCTCACGCGCCTCATCAGCAGTAAGTTTTGAAATACTTTCGAGCACCTGAATTTTTTGCTGATTAAACTTATCCAGATCTTCTTTGCGTTTCTTCACGCTCTCTAATTGAGCGGCAAGGTCTGTTCGGATATCATCTAACTCACCTTCCTTGCGCTTAATGGTTTCCAGTTCTTTATTTAAAGTCTGTTCGCGCTGCTTTATTTTCTGTTCGTTAGTAATGATCAGGTTTTTCTTTTTATTAGCCTCATCCTCAAATTCGGTTTTCATTTGAAGAATTTTTTCTTTGGCCTCCAAAATGCGATCCTTCTTCAGGTTCTCCGCAGAAATTTGTGCTTCTTTTAAAATGAGTTTTGATTTTGACTCTGCATCTTCTTCTTTTCTCTTCAACTTCCGTTTGGAGATCAGGGAACCAAACAGCAAACTCAGCACAATACTAGCTGCGATACTGCCCAGTATAACAATAACATATTCCGTTGACATAGGTATTATAGATTAGGGTTACCTTAAACCCCGGTTGCCGCTTTGGCTCAGAAAGAAAGAAGTGAAGAGATCAGAGTATGGATTGAGAAACCAGATGGTTGAGCTGGCTTACTTTATCAAACACGGCCTTGTCGATGACGTGGTGGGTTTCATCCGATGCGATTTTTTCAATCAAACAATCGAAGGACACCATAGCCAATAGATCTTGTTTGTCATTAATTCCAAATTGCTCTCCGTAAGATTTGATTTTTTCATTGATGAGCTTGCCGGCCATTCTTACACGCTCCTCGTCTTCTCGCTTCACCTTCATAGGGTATTCGCGGTCGGCAATTTTTATTTTTATTGAAAGGTCCTCCATCAAATAATCTTACAGGTTGCTTAACTGTTCAAGTGTGCAATACATTTGTCTATTTCACGAATGTATTCGTCCACTTTTTTCTTCAACTCCAGCGAACTTTCGTCTTCCGGGTTTAAACTATCCACAAGTTTAGTGATTTTCAATTGATTATGAAACCCAGCGAGTTGTTCATCACGGGCTTTTACTGCTGCCTTCAGTTCCAGGTTGTCAGCTTTCAGTGATTTAAGCTCTTCTTTTAAACTTTTGTGCTCATTTACGAGCACTAGAATTTTTCGCTCCAGCCCACTGAGGTTGGTTTTTAAGACTTCCTGATCCATGCAATGTTATTTACGATTTACGGCTGGTCAGATCACTTTACCTATCCTTTCACCGTCTATTAACTTCTATACTTTACTACTTGCTCCTTTTGTTAAACGTCTCCTCGTTTAATCTTTCACTATTAAGCAACTTCGGCTTACTTCCTTATCACTGCGCCCAACTGCTGTCCGAAAGCTGATATTAAATGTTCCATGGTGCTATCAATCTCTTCGTCTGTTAACGTTTTGTTTTCATCCTGCAAGGTAAAACCAAGCGCATATGCTTTTTTTCCTTGCGGGATGTTTTCGCCTTCATAAACATCGAACGCTATAATATTTTTGATTAACCGCTTCTCGGTATTTATCACCAGATTACGAATTTCATCGAAGGTAATTTGCTTGTCGAGTACGAGTGACAAGTCGCGCCTTACTTCCGGGAATTTTGTAACCTCTCGAATTACTAACTTAGGGTTTGCCGATTGGAAAAGCAAGGATGTGCTGAGCTCAGCATAAAATAATTCTTGCTTGATGCCAAAATCTTTCAATAAGGCAGTTTTTATTTTTCCAACACTCCCAATTTCTTCTTTGCCTAACTTCAGTACCGAACCATACTCAAAAAGTTGGTCGTTTAAATTTTCTTGCTTGATATTATGAATACCTGACTTAATCAACACATGTTGTATATGCTGGGCGATGTCATAGTAACTCACGGCTTGCGTTTTGCGCTGCCAGTTTTCGATTTCCTGATTACCAGTAAAGTAAATTGCTAAGCGTTCTTCTTCTTTATACTTACCCGATTCTTTGAAATAGATTTTGCCGAATTCAAAAAGTCGTAAATCCTTTTGTTTGCGATTGATGTTATGCGCGCATACCTCTAAGCCTGTAAACAAAAGAGTTTGGCGAAGAATACCTTGCTCTTCACTTAACTTATTTAGAATCTCAACAGCATCACCTTTAAATTTAAGGTTGTGCTTCAATTGATAATTATAATTGGTAAGCGAGTTTGTCCAGATCTCGAAGAATCCATTTCCGGTAAGTAATTCACCAATGGATTTTTTGAATTTATCCAGGTCTTTAACCGGGAATTCAGCCAAATAATCTGTTCGGGCGTGATCAGCAAGTTCAATATTATTGAAACCGTAGATGCGCAAAATTTCTTCAACAATATCAGCCTCTTGTGTTACATCAACACGATAGGGTGGAACACTAACGGTATAACGATCATCCTTTCTATTCACAACTTTAATATCCAGCTTTTCCAGAATGGAATGAATTTCATTTCTTGGAATCACCTTGCCAATCAACCGATTGACATTTTTGTCTTTTACTTCAATGATGGTGTTTTCAATCTTGGTTGGATAAACATCTATCACCTCAGATGAGATTGTACCTCCGGCAATTTCCTTAATTAAAAGTGCTGCGCGTTTCAATGCATAGACCGTTATGTTCGGATCGGTTCCTCTCTCAAAACGGAAAGAGGCATCTGTTTTTAATTGATGATGAAAGGATGACTTGCGAACGTAGTCTGCAGAAAAATAGGCACTCTCTAAAAATATCTTTGTTGTGTTTTGTGATACACCGGATTTTGCTCCACCAAAAACGCCAGCAATACACATACCTTCTTGTGCATTACAAATCATCAAATCGTTGGCGAGTAATTTTCTTTCTTTTTGATCTAGTGTAATGAAAGGTGTGCCCTCTGGAAGTGTTTTGACAACTACCTTTCCTCCTGTAATCTGATCTGCATCAAAGGCATGAAGCGGTTGCCCTATTTCATGACAAATGAAATTCGTGATGTCTACAATGTTATTAATCGGAGATAACCCGATGGACAATAGTCTATTCTTTAACCATTCTGGTGATTCAGCAACTTTAATTCCCGTAAGGGTAATAGCGGAGTATCGCGGACACGCTTTTGTATTTTCTATACTTACAGGAATAGTAAGATTGGTATTATCAACTTTGAAATGATCGATAGCTGGCCATTTCAATTCTCTTCCTTTAGATGCTTTAATATCACGGGCAACACCGATGTGTGATGCTGCATCAGCACGGTTTGGTGTTAAGCCAATTTCAAAAACAAAATCAGATTGTATTTTGTAGTATTCAGCAGCAGACTGACCAACAGACGCATTCTCTGGAAGAACAATTATACCGGCATGACTTTCACCTAAACCAATTTCGTCTTCTGCGCAGATCATTCCTTCAGAAGCTTCTCCGCGAATTTTTGCTGACTTGATAGTAAAGACTTCTCCTTTTGTTGGATGTATAGTTGTTCCTGGAGTGGCAACAATTACTTTTTGTCCTGCGGCAACATTTGATGCACCACAAACTATATTGAGTGGCATGTCCTGGCCAACATCGACAGTGGTGATGGAGAGTTTATCAGCATTTGGATGCTTTGTACAAGTTAGAACATGGCCAATGACTAATCCTTTTAATCTCCCTTTTACAGTTTCATGGGCTTCAACACTTTCTACTTCCAGTCCGGTAGAGGTAAGCGTTTTACCTATATCTTCAGCTGATTCAGGAATGTCAATGTATTGTTTAAGCCAATTGTACGAAATGGTCATGCGCTATAGACTGTTGAATTCAAATTTTGATCAACCAAAAGTTGCCTGAAACGACAAAATACGGTTGAGTAAAGACTTCAAAAATAAGGTGTTTAGGTGGATTGGGCTAATGTTATGGTTTAAAAAAGTTAAGGCATTTCAGAAGTGCCTAATGGTAGGTTTTCTCTCCTGCTGTTACGGCAATTTTTAACAAATTCTCTGCTGGAGGAAATGGGCAAGAGAATTCATCAGCATACGCACAGTATGGATTGTAAGCGTTGTTAAAATCTAAGGTAATGGTTTGGCTTCCCATTACTTTTGCAACATCTATATAGCGGCCGGCTCCGTAGGTTTCATCACCACTTGTTTCATCACCAAAGGCTAGAAAAAGTTTTCCTTTGGAAGGCCCCATTTCCATCATCTCTAAGATTAGAAGTTTATTGTGCAGGCCATTGAAATCAAATTCCGCGTAGGCGTATTCTATGTAACGTTCTTCTTTACCATCGCTCGTTGCAAGCACCATTACATTTTTGTCTTTAACGGGTGTGAGATCGGCTACAATTTTAAATTGAGGATTAACAGGATAATACTTTAATGCGGAAAACTCATCTCTTTTTTTACGAAATGGTGATTCATCTGAGGTCTTCATGAAATGATCTTTCTCCTCACGTTCTTTTTTTATTTTGTTTATGTAGGTGGTTTGATCCTGATTTCCCCAGAATGAATAAAAGAGGCTGACAAGAACAACCACTATGGATATGAGGAGAAGTATATTTTTTGTTTTCAAGAGGGTGAAAGTGTTTAAGTGTGTAAGTGTTGAAGTCCGGAGTTCGAAACTTTGAACTTTGAACTCGGAACGTTGAATTTTAAAACGCAGTAATTCAAGGGAGTATCAATTTTTGATTGTGCTTCTTGCGCTGCCTATCCTCCCAAGCCAGAATAGAATCTCGCTTATTGTAAAGTAGATTATAGAAAACAGGAATACCATTATCAGCCAACTCACCCGGTGCGTTTGCTAAAATACAAATGGCCATGCGTGATTTTGGATTCACTGCGACTTCAGTACGATATCCATTTACATATCCTCCATGATAAATCACTGTATCATTCGGATATTGAAGCACGCGCCAGCCCAATCCATAATACGCTTTGCTAATGCGATGAACCCTTCCATAATTTCTATTCTTCGAGTGCGCTCGAATAAAGGGAGAATATAAGGTATCCAGTGTTTGAGATAAAATCACTTCTTCATGATTTCCCAATAACGCTATCATCCAGTTGGCCATGTCTGAGATGCTGGCATTGACACCACCTGCCGGGGCAACATTATAATAGGTATTGGTTATTAGCGCTGGCGTAAGTTTACCCCTTCTGTATAAATGTGGTATTGCATGATTTGGATTTTCGATAATGGAAGAATAGCGGGCGGATGCATCGAGCATTCCCAATGGTGTAAATACTTTTTCCTGTAAAAGTGTATCATACCCTTTGCCAGTAGCTGACTTCATTACTTCGCCAATAATGCTGTAGCCAACATTTTGATAACTATATTCCTCACCTACCCCGGCTGATAGTTTTACATCCTTTAATCGGTTGAGTAATGTTGTTATTCCTTCGCCCTCCTCAACCATGTTCGTATAGGTATGATAGGGTAGGCCGGTTGTATGTGAAAGCACATGGGCAAGTGTGAGCTTTTGTGTCTCTTCGTTTGATTGTAATGAAAAACCGGGGAGGTATTGCGTTACGTGATCATGCCAACTCAGCACACTGTCTTCCACTAAAATCCCTGTAAGGAATGATGCAAAACATTTTGAAACAGAAGCGAGACGAAAGACGGTATGTACATCTACTACATCATGAGTACCTACCTTTCTCACGCCCAAGCCCTTCATGAAAATAATAGTGGAATCGTAAACAATGGCAATTGCTGCACCTGGTGTATGTGATTGATCTGCCAGCGAATCAAGTTGTTTTTCGTATTCGGCAAGAAGTTCAGTTATAAATGGATTTGGATCTGGCTTGAGAGCAGGGGGTGTAATGCTGGGATTAACAACCGCTTCTACTTTCTTGGATACCAGCATTTGCACCAATACGAGAGGCAGAGCAAGGAGGATTACTGCAAGGAAGATGTATTGTTTTCTTTTGGCCATTAAATCATACCTTCATCTGCAAAGCTAAAATATTTTTGCCCAGCGAGTATGATGTGATCCAGAACTTGAATTTCCAGGAGTTTTCCGCCTTCTTTTAGTTTTTTGGTGAGATCAATATCAGCCTGACTGGCCGATAAGTTTCCTGAAGGATGATTATGCGCGAGAACAACGCCACTCGCCAATTCTTCAAGCGCCAGTTTGAAAATAATTTTAGGATCGGCAACTGTGCCAGCCACGCCACCCTGACTAATCTGGCATTTTTTTGTCACCCGATTTGCCCGGTTTAGGAGCAAAATCCAAAACTCTTCGTGCGGAATATCCTGAAGGTCACCTTTCAGCAACTCAAATACATCTTTAGAGCTCGTGATCTTAGGTTTTTCGTCTTGTTCCAAATCTTTTCGCCTCCGGCCAAGCTCAAGAGCCGCTACAATGGTAATTGCCTTTGCTTCGCCAATACCTTTGGTTTTGGTGAGGTCTTTAACAGAAAGCTTTGCCAGCTCGTGTAGGTTGTTAGTGGATTGTTGAAGTACTTTTTTGCCCACCTCTACCGCACTTAATGTGGCGGTTCCGGAACCAATCAAAATAGCTATCAGCTCAGCGTCTGAAAGTGCAGATTTTCCTTTTAGGAGGAGCTTTTCGCG
>Ga0116156_10005358_pt1 | contig 10660 bp, 15 predicted proteins | sample AD_UKC045_MetaG_FD_89891 | JGI IMG/M metagenome (GOLD analysis project Ga0116156, IMG submission 89891) | Active sludge microbial communities of municipal wastewater-treating anaerobic digesters from USA - AD_UKC045_MetaG | ecosystem: Engineered > Bioreactor > Anaerobic > Digestate | place: USA... | reverse complement strand
GGTGCTGACCTCGCTTATGGATTCCTTCGCAGTCCAGAGTTCCTTCGTCTGAGCAGTGATATGACAGATGAGGAATATGTCGAGACACTATACCAAGCCTTCTTTGGAAGACATTCAGACCCGATAGGACTTGACTACTGGTGCGGAAGACTTGAAGCAGGATACGACAGAGACTCAATAATTGAAGGCTTCATAGGTTCCGTTGAATGGCGTGACTTATGCAGGTCATACGGTATAAAACCGCAATAACAAAGGCTCACTACGAAAATGTCAGATCATAGAATGTTTCCTCCATATTTTTTGCACTTCCCTTACCCTTCGGGGTGAGGGCTTTTTTTATTGCCTTTTTTCTGAAAGTGTCACCCAATCGCTTGATTTTAATGCTCCTGTTTCGGCAGGAGTATTTTTTTTGAGAAAATTCAAAAAAGCTATTGCAATAGGTACGTACCTATGTTATAATTTAATCATAAAGAAAGGGAGGAAACACAAAATGTTTAAGAACAATCATTTTATTAATGCAGGCGAAATTGAAATTAACCGATACGGCCATAAGGCTGTTGAAAAGATTGAAAATGCTATGCAGCCGAATGACAAGGGGTTTTATTCAATTTCTGTTGACGGTGGCAATTACTGGACCATTGGCACGAGTAATGGAAAGTATGGAGAATTTGCAAAGTTTGGTGATGAATTTCTTTCTGTAAACACATCTGGGTATATGTGGGCAAAAGTGGGAACAGCTAAAGAAGTTGCATTTTTGAACGCAATGAAGTTTATCATTGATGAAATGAACGCGATGAATGAAGAAAGAATCGCACATTTAGAGGAATTAAACGAAGATTAAGGAGAATAGAATGTAATGAATAAACAGAGTGAGATTCAAGCCAAATATGACAAGACGCACACACGGCGAATCAATCTCAAGCTCAATCTTGAACTTGATGCCGACATCCTGCGAAAGCTGGATTCAGTCGACTCGATGCAGGGATATATCAAGGACTTAATTCGAGCTGATTTGGTGGAAGCGGAATTTGCCTGATATATTGCACAAATGTGATATAAAACGTTTGTGCATTTTGTCAATATCTATGTATCACAATTGTGATATAATTAAATCATAACAAACAAGGAGGAACACAGCAATGAAAATGAATGAAGTTAAATCGGTTACATGGACAAAAATGGCGGAGATCCCAACGGATGATTTATCAGTCGAGGGAATCTCAAGGGCGATTAACAAGGAATTTGGCGAACCATTTGTTGAGGACATCTTAGAAGCAATCGCCGATGGTTACATTCAAGTTTGCGACGACGGAATCATCGTTTGGTGTTCATGAAAGGAGGTCAGGGTTGCCCTTCAAACAGGTACAGCAATCATGAGCAATTATCACGAATCACAGAAAAACCGAGACGATGAGTTTTATACAACTCTTTCAATGATTGAGGACGAGTTAAAGCATTATAAACCGCATTTCAAAGGCAAAACAGTATTTTGCAACTGCGATGATCCCTACGAAAGCAACTTCTTTAAGTATTTCGCGATTAACTTTAATCACCTTGTATTAAAGAAGCTGATTGCAACCTGTTACGTGACTTCATTCGAAGATATGCAACAAGAAATCAAGCTTCCTTCTAACCAAAACAAAAAGCCTTACAAGGTAGAAATAACAGAAGTCACCGACGAAAACGGAGATGGAGCATTCGATCTAAGTGATATACAGCAGCTGCTCAAGAGCGATAAAAACGTATGCACCGTTTTGAAAGGTGATGGTGATTTTAGATCTGAAGAATGCATTGAACTCCTGAAAGAATCAGATATTGTGGTTACGAATCCCCCTTTTAGCCTATTTCGGGATTTTATAGCGCTCTTAATGAAATACAACAAGCAATTCCTTTTCATTGGTAGAGGAACCGCTATAACCTATAAGGAAACATTACCCTTGTTTATGAGCAATAAATTATGGCTTGGTTGGAATAGCGGTCATTTCTGGTTTCGTGTCCCAGAATACTATGAAGTAAAGAAAACCGACTTCAAGATTGATGAAACCGGACAGAAATGGAGAAGAATGGGTAATATATCATGGTTTACCAATCTCGATTACCCAGAAAGATATGATTCTAAGCCATTTTGGAAGCACTACACACCTGAAGAATATCCCAAATACGACAATTATGATGCTATAGAAGTATCTGAAACTAAGAATATTCCGTGTGATTATTATGGTGTTATGGGCGTTCCAACAACATTCTTAAACAAATGGAATCCTAATGAATTCGAGATTTTAGGTAGCACTAGGTATCACGATGGATCGTGGACGGCCAATGATATAAACTTCATCAACGGCAAAGGCAAATTCACGAGAATCCTAATAAGAAGAAAGGAGCAACCCAATGATGGACATTAATCTTCACGAATTTGGATGAAATGATGTGGGTAAACGGCGAGTGCCCTTGCTCGATATGCGCAGCATACAGAATCTTGGTCAAAAAGGAAGGAGGCGAACGAGAATGATTGATTTAATAATAATTTTGTGCGTTTTGTTGGCTAGCACAATGTTGGCGACCGCCAAATGTTTGATCAACATCAACGGGATTGACAAGCGAATCGACGAGATTATCGACGAGGAAAAGCGCCAGAATAAGCGAATAGACATTCTGGAAAAGCGCGAATTAATCCGTCAATTAGAACAAAAAAGAGATCAGACTTATATTCAGTCAAAAGATCTTTTCAAAAATTGGTGACGATCGGAGGGCACGGAATTGACACACGAACAGGAGGATTGAGATGATAAAAATTAAAGTCACAAACCCATATTACGACAAAACTTATACAATAAATAAGGAATTGGATAAATTCAAGAAAATGTTTCAAAATCATATCCTTGCTGTAGGGTATGTAGAATTTGAAGACGTAAACGGAACGCTAATTACTATTTCGCCAGATAATTTTGCAAGTGTTGAAATTTATGAACAGGACTGAAAGGATAGTGCAAGTATAGCACAGAAAGGTGGTTTTTCAATGAAAGGTTATAAAGTATTCAATCCTGATTGGACTTGTAAGGGTTATCAATTTGAGGTTGGCAAAACCTTTGAAGAAGATGTGAAGCCTAAATGTTGTGACAGGGGCTTCCACTTCTGTACTAAAGCATCAGACTGTTTCAACTATTACAGATTTGACCCAAACAACAAGGTTGCAGAAGTGGAAGCAGTTGGTGACATTGACACCCATTCTGATGACAGCAAATTCAGCACAAACAAACTTCATATCATTAGGGAAGTTTCATGGCAGGAAGTTCTTGAACTGGTGAACCTGGGAAAAGCCTGCACTGGTCTTTGCAACAGCGGCAATTGGAACAGAGGGAATCGCAACAGCGGTGATTGCAACAGCGGTGATTGGAACAGCGGTGATTGGAACAGAGGTAATCGCAACAGTGGTAATTGCAACAGCGGCTTTCGCAACAGCGGCAATTGGAACAGCGGTAATTGGAACAGCGGCTTTCGCAACAGCGGTAATTGGAACAGCGGTGATCGCAACAGCGGTGATTGCAACAGCGGTGATTGGAACAAGACTTCAAATGCAGTTGGTTGCTTCAACACTGAACAGCAGAAATTAAAGTTCTTTGATAAAGAAACAGACATGACACTGGAAGAGTGGTGGAATTCAGATGCAAGATACCTGATGAACCAAATTGTTTTCGGACCTGCTGACTGGATTTGGTCAAATGACATGACTGATGAAGAAAAGGCAGCACATCCTGAACATGAAACAACTGGTGGTTATTTGAAGATTCGTGACAATACAGATTGCTGCACTGACTGGTGGAATGGTCTTTCTGAGAGAAACAAGAACATCATCAGAAGTATTCCAAATTTTGATGCTGAAAAGTTCTATCAAATTACTGGAATCAGAGCATAGGCGGTGATGAATATGCAAATGACACTATTCCCCCACCAACAAGCATCACTTGACCAAACAGGGGGAAGAATAACGCAAAGAAGCGTGGATTGACGGAATGGCTAAAAATTCTAATTTGATCAGAGCAAAAGAAACTAAAAATGATGAATTTTATACTCAATATGAAGACATTCAGAAGGAATTGAATCATTACGAAGAACATTTCAAAGGCAAAACTATACTTTGTAATTGTGATGATCCGTATGAAAGCAACTTCTGCAAATTCTTTCTGAGGAACTTTAATTATTTACAACTAAAAAGATTGATCTGTACCTCTTATTACGCTTCTTCCGTTGTTGGTACACAATTATCTATATTTGATTTAATTGACAATGTTTCTGAATCTGAGGGGCATGGCTATGTAATGGATGTATCTTCTGTTCCTATGGCTAATGGTCGAGGGGTATCTGATGAAGACATTAACAAGCTTCTTAAATCTAAGAAATGTGTTAAAGAATTAAAGGGAAATGGTGACTTTAGCTCTCCCGAATGTATTGAGTATCTAAAGGCGGCTGACGTGGTGGTAACGAACCCCCCTTTCAGCATTGCTCGTCAATTATATCTTCCGCTGCTTCTTCAATATGATAAAAAATTTCTCATAGTGGGTGATATGACATGGGAAACGAATAAAGATATGTTCCCACTCATCAAAGATAACAAAGTATGGCTTGGTTATAATCCGGTTAAAGAATTTGTTCAGCCGAACGGAACCAAAAAGACCTTTGGCAATAAATTATGGTTTACGAATCTTGATATTAAAAAAAGGCATGAATCGATGGTTCTGTATAAAAAATATAATGAGGAAGAATATCCTCGTTATGATAATTATGCGGATATTATTGAAGTATCGAAAGTTACGGATATACCTATGGATTACAACGGAATTATGAGCGTTCCAATATCATTCCTTGATAAACACAATCCAGATCAGTTTGAGCTTGTAGGGATTCCTGCAGCGGATAGCACTTTTAGGACAAAAACCTACGGAGATTACATAGGGTATAAACAAGATGGTACTAAAACCGGTCGAACAGGTTCAACATTAGGTAATTGTGCAGTTTTAGTTAAAGACGATCACATAAAAGACTACTATGAAAAGGATGGTATTAGAGTTCAAGCCGTTTTCCGTAGAGTGTTTATTCGTAGAAAGGAGATGCAGGAGTGATGAAAATTACCGAAGTAAAAGTTAGTTAGGAGGAAACAAATGTTAAAAGAGATTAGAGAATCACGCGGGATGTCTCAACAAGATTTGGCGGATAAATCGGGGATAAACAAACGAATGATTCAGGCATACGAACAAGGTTATCGCGACATCAATGGCGCGAAATTGTCCAAATTGGTGACGTTGTGCTTCGTGCTTGAATGCCATTTGTCCGAGATTGTCGACGACGCTCAACTGGTCAAGGACTTAAAAGCATATGAGGCTTTGTAAAAGCACACTAAAAAGCAGCCGAGAAAGGACTATGACGAATGATTGAATTAAATAAGATTTACAACGAGGATTGCTTTGAAACAATGCAAAAAATGTGCATCAATAAAACATCGGTGGATTTGGTGCTAACATCACCGCCATACAACACAAATAAAAAAGCGGGAAAGTCAACTACGTTAAATTCATTAAGTAAAAATGTATCAACATACATTAGATATGATATGCATGTTGATAATCAAACAAACGAAGAATATTGCGAATTTACAACAAAACTTTTCAAAAATTATGACAAAATTCTCAATAAAAATGGATGCGTTTTATACAATTTAAGTTATGGATCAGAAAATACAACAGACATGTTTATGGCGGTATCGGAAATTATTAAAAATACAGATTTTACAATTGCAGATGTGCTTATATGGAAAAAGAAAAGTGCTTTTCCAAACAATTGCTCACCAAACAAATTAACTCGAATCACTGAATTTGTATTTGTGTTATGCAGGAAAAGCGAGTTTACAACCTTTAATTGCAACAAGATGGTAGTAAGCACAAGGAAAACAGGCCAGAAGATGTATGAAAACATTTTTAACTTCATAGAGGCGAAAAATAATGATGGGGCATGTGATCTGAACAAGGCAACATTCTCAACAGACTTCGCAAAACAAGTTTTAAGTATATATGCCAAGCAGGGAAATGTTGTATATGACAGCTTCATGGGGACAGGAACAACCGCTTTGGCTTGTGCGGAATTGGGGTTAAATTATATAGGAAGCGAGTTGTCTAATGCTCAATGCGATTATGCCAACGAGCGCATACAGAAAGCCCTTGCCGAAAAGGATGTGGGCAAATGAGCCACTTTTGTCGTGTTCTTGATCTCCTTTTCATCTCCATATTGTCAACATCAATTTTTCAATAATTACAAACACATTACAATTAACGAAAATTCGAACAATGCTATTGACATTTAATGAATATTCGATAAGATATAGTTAAGTTTTCAAAAATCCGAAAACAATAAATCGAAAGGAGAAAAGTATGTATTCGAATGTTAAAGCAGAACTCGCAAGGCAGAATCTAAGCGTTGTCGATCTATCAAACAAGACTGGTATTAGGTATCAGACACTTATTGAGAAATTGAACGGAAAGTACCCGTTAACACTTGATGAGGCTAAGAAGATCAAGGCAGCTCTGGGAGTTGATCTCTCAATGGAAGAACTGTTCGCGAGGTCAGTATGAGAGAGGAAAAAAACAATGAGCAGTGTTAAATATCAAAAAGCATATGATAGGATGACCGAAATACAGAAACAAATAATGGCTGATTTGTATATGAAAGGAATTAATCACGATTACATTATCAACTTAGACAACCAGTTACAGTTTATATGGGACAAAGACGGAACCCCGCATATAACCACCGAAGACGAAGAAGAAGCCTTTAAGAAGCTGTTAGAACGCAAGGAAATACCCGCGAAGTGTGCGGACGTTGAATTACTGGAAACGTTATTAAGCGCCGTTCTAACCTCATATAAGCATAACTACGGGGACGAAATCACCGTTTACTACCCGAACTTTGTTAAGGCCCTGGGAACTCGCACCGGAGGAAAAGAAGAACACCGCGCCGATGTTAAACAGAAACTACGAGAACTGGAGAACACGGCGGGCGTTTTAGTAGAACAAAAGAAGATACAACGCGCCTTTGCCCTTCTCGAAGTGGACGAAAAGGAAAACACAATGACCTTTAAAAGTCCCTATTTGTATTCTATATGTGACTTCTTAAAGAAGAACCCTTCTAAAGTGTCGAAGGTCATTAAGAACGACAGAGGTCATTCTTGGAACACGTATGGTGATATTGAAGACGCAGTAGCGGACTTTTTAGAGAATGCATGCGAGAGAGAGAGAGAGGAGGAGTGAATAATGGCGAGTATATATGAACTGACAGGAGAGGTTCTGACTCTTTGGGCATTGATGGAGTCAGGTGAGTTGGATGACGAAATGCTCATCGGCGCTATGGAGTGTTCACAGGAAGAACTTCATATCAAGATCGAGTCCTACTGCAAGTGGATTAAGAACATGGAGTCTGATATCGCTGGACTTAAGGCAGAAGAAGAGAGACTCAAGGATAAACGAAAGACGATGGAGAACACCATCGACAGAGCAAAGAAGGCTATGAAGGCTGCTATGGAAGTATCAGGAGAGAAGAAGATTAAGGGCGATTTGTTCACCATCTCCATTCAGGCTAATCCCGATAGTGTAGTTCTCGATGAACAGCACATTGAGAACATTCCACCAAAGTATTTGAAGGTTAAAGACCCCGAGATCGATAAGGCGAAGCTCAAGGAAGACCTGAAGAACGGAGTCAACCTTGAAGGTATCGCTCATCTCGAACAGAACTACGGATTGAGAATCAGATAAAGGAGAAATAATCAATGGCTTTAAGCATTAGAAAAGGACCACAGCCTCGTGCTATCAGAACGGTCATCTATGGTCCAGAAGGTATCGGCAAATCGACTTTGGCGAGTCAGTTCCCCGATGTGGTATTCGTCGACTTCGAGCATGGTACTGACTCGATGGACGTCGCAAGATTCGACACGCCTGAGGACTTTGACGGCGTATTGACCTTACTTAACATTATATCACAGGAGGATATCTGTAAGACAGTAGTCCTCGACACGGCCGACAAGCTCGAACAGCTTATCTCGCGCCATGTCTGCCTCAAGTACGGGATCAGTTCCATCGAGGACGCAGGCTACGGAAAGGGCTATACATACCTCGCAGAAGCGTGGATAGAGCTTATGAAGGTCTGCGATAATGTCATCGACTCAGGTAAGAACATTGTTTTTGTGGCGCACGCTCAGATGCGCAAGTTTGAACAACCCGACGAGATGGGCGCTTACGATCGATGGGAGCTAAAGCTGTCAAAGAAGACATCGCCGCTACTCAAGGAATGGTCAGATATGCTCTTGTTCTGCAGCTACAAGACCAACGTAGTCACAGATGAGAAGACCAAGAGTAAGAAGGCGATTGGAGGCAAGCGCATTATGTACGCTACCCATGATCCCTGCTGGGACGCTAAGAACCGCTTCGGCTTCGCTGACTCTATGGAGATGAGCTTCGACGAGATAGCAGGTGCGTTTAAGGCTCCCGACGATCTCAAGGCAGACATCATCAAGGATCTTCGAGCAAGCCTTAAGGAAGGCTCCATCAAAGAAGACGACTTGATAGCTTATCTCGCGGCCAAGGGGCAGACGGAAGGCGCCAGTCTCGAAGAAGTACCACTCGTAACACTGCAGTTCGTTAAGGCGAACGCAGAAAAGATAATCACTAAATTACAGGAGGAAAAATAAAATGACAGACGCAGAAAGAGCAAACAATGGTACAGATGTAAACTTGGATTGGGACAGTGGATTGGACTTTGTTGAGGAGAAGGAGTATTCCATTCTACCAGTAGGCGAGTATGAGTTCACAGTAGTAAATCTCGAGAAGACTTACTCAAAGGCTGGTTCACCTATGGGAGTGATCACGCTCGATATCATCACTGATCAAGGCCAGCATTCTACTGTTAAGGACTATCTCGTACTCTCTGAGCCTGCGGCTTGGAAGCTTTCTTCTTTCTTCCAGTGCGTAGGCTTGCAGAAGAAGGGCGAGGCTCTTAAGAAGATGCCTTGGAACAAGGTAGTAGGCGCGGAAGGCAGAGTCTCCATTAAGCACGATACCTATAACGACAAAGAGTCTGCTAAGGTTAACAAGTACCTTTTACCAACGGTGACGCCAAAGGTTGAAGATACTGATTCAGACCTTCCATTCGAGATTTGAACGTATGGCGGAGTTAGAGAAGATCATCTCTGCTCTCGAAGCGATAGACCCAAGAAGCCTGAACTATTCTGAATGGATTGAAGTGGGAATGGCCCTTAAAGCTGAGGGCTGCCCATCTTCCGTCTGGGAAGACTGGTCGCGGAAGGATATTGGAAGATATCACTTCGGAGAGTGTGGGGATAAATGGAACACCTTTGGTTCATCTGGAATAACTATCGCTACAGTGTTTAAGAGGGCGATTGAGAACGGATGGTCCAACCCTAATACTATGGATTGGGATTCTCCATTAGACAGCTACGAAGAGGTTATATCAAACCATTCAGCAGATGAATTAGAACCTTGGGAAATGGCTGTTAAATACTTAGAAACTCTCTTCCAACCTGATGAATATGTTTCTTTTGTCAACGAAGCTATGCAGAAGGTAGGGACAGAGAAGTGGATTCCTAAGAACGCCGGGCATAATATCCCTTGTTCTCGCTTGGTTAAGGTTCTTAAGAAGTCTCAATCTATGGAGAATGCTTTTGGAACGATTAACCCAAAGGCAGGCGCTTGGATACGAATTAACCCAACAGACGGAGAAGGAAGTGCCAATAAGAATATCATCAGATATGACTATGCGCTTGTAGAATCAGATTCATTAAGCATTGAGGACCAGAAAAAGATACTTCTTGCTCTTAAACTTCCTATAGCTTGTTTGGTTGAGTCAGGCGCTAAGAGCATTCACGCTATCGTCAAAGTACAGGCAGTTGATGCGAGAGAATACGCACAGAGAGTAGCCTTCTTATATGATGAACTCGCCAAGAGGAACTTTATAGTAGACACTCAGAACAAGAACTGCAGCCGACTGTCTCGCCTTCCCGGAGCAGAGAGAAATGGAAATATTCAGAAACTCCTAGCTACAAACTTGGGTGTAGCCACTTGGGAAGATTGGATTGATGAGCTAAACGGAATAGGTGATACACTGCCTCCGATTAAATCCTTCAAGGATATGCTAGCTGATCCTCCGCAATTATCCAATGAGTTGATTTGTGGAATCTTAAGAGTCGGCAACAAGATGATCATCACTGGAGACTCCAAATCAGGTAAGACGTGTCTAACTCAGGAATTGGCTATAGATATCGCAGAAGGTCGCACATGGCTTAATAAGTATAAGTGCATGAAGGGCAAGGTCCTTTATCTCAACTTCGAGGTTCAAGAAGCATCGATGTTTGAGCGATTCCGTAAGATTTATGGCCAAATTGGCGGAGCAAAGTGTCCACAGAATTTGGATATTTGGGATTTAAGAGGCTTTGCCTGCCCTTTGGATGATATATCTGGTCAAATAATTCGTAAGTGTAGAAATGAGCACTATGTTGCTATCATCTTGGACCCGATTTATAAGATTCAAGGTGGCGACGAGAACAGCGCCTCTGACATAGCGAAATTCTGTAACGAGATGGACCATATCGCTAGGGAGACAGGTG
>Ga0116156_10005349_pt1 | contig 10677 bp, 9 predicted proteins | sample AD_UKC045_MetaG_FD_89891 | JGI IMG/M metagenome (GOLD analysis project Ga0116156, IMG submission 89891) | Active sludge microbial communities of municipal wastewater-treating anaerobic digesters from USA - AD_UKC045_MetaG | ecosystem: Engineered > Bioreactor > Anaerobic > Digestate | place: USA... | reverse complement strand
GCTTGCGACCCGCCTTGAGACACGAAACCGCGTCCGCCGAAGAGCACCCCCCGCACAAGAGTACACCGCTTATGGCTGCTCCTGTTACGGCCTGACCAGGTTCACGGTTCCCCCTTGCGAGGGGCGCACTTCGACGGACGCTGGACCTGCGACAACCCACCTTTGTAAACGCTGGCGGGTGCGGAGTCAAAGGGTGGGCGGCGGTCGGGCGCTCGGCGACCGGAGGAATGCCGCCCAAAAACACGCCTTGTGCAACGTTCCCCGCCGGCCGAAATCTCCTTGGCGACACCGGCTCACCCGGCAATAACTGTCGCGATTTCAAAGTAGCCATCACGCTCCGTGTGATGATCGCAAACAAGAACTGGACAGTTGTTGATTCGCCGATCCTAAGAAAGACTGCCTGCTCTTTCTCACAGGAGTAACGCCGCAAGGCGACCACAAAGCATTGATTCAACGATACTTGCAGCAATCCTCCTTGGGTGCATCGGCCGCTTGTCTGGCCGGCTGTCCTCGTTGTTTCACAGGCAAGATGGTATCATGGCAGAAATTGGTCGCGCCGCCGACGCATGCCGTGGCGCAAGTGCCAGGCACCACCACGAACCTGGATTGTCTTCAGGCTCACCACACCCCGGAGAATCCCCGTGAACAAGGCCATCGCACTTCTCGTCCCCCTGGCATTGGCTGTCGGCGTTTCGGGTCTGAAAGCGGTCCCGCCCGAGCGTTTCATGGGTTTCAACACCTACGCTCCGAATGCAGAAACGCTCCGCCATTTTGCCGCAGCCGGCGTGAATACCGTGGTTTGTTTTCCGGCCAACGTCTTGGCCTCCACGGGCGAGCCCTACAACAACGTCTATCCTCCCATCTGGAACGGGCCGGGGATTTACGACTTCGAGTGTCTGGACCGGCAAGTGACCGACAAACTGGCGGTGAACCCCAAGGCGAAGTTTATTTTCTTCATCGACTTGAACACGCCGACCTGGTGGTGTCGGATTCGAGGGTGTTCCGACAGCTTTAACGAACTGGGCCGAGTCGCAGCCAATCCGGTGTGGCGGCGCGACACGCGCGAGTACCTGCAGGCGGTGCTGCAGCATCTGGAATCGAAGCATCGGGACGTGATCGCCGGCTACTTCCTGGCCTGCGGCAAGACCATCGAATGGCAGGACTTCAACAAGGGCGAGGCCAGCGAGATTCGCCGTGCGGCGTGGCGGCGCTGGATGATCGAACGCGGGCAGCCCGACCCCGTCGATATTCCGCCGGCGTCGGTACGGGACCACGTCTCGCACGGTCCCTTCCGAGATCCGGTCGATGACGCTCTGGCAATCCACTACTGGCGGTTCTCGCACGGACTGATCAGCGACACGATCCTGTACTTTGCGGCGGCGGCGCAAGAGGTGATCAAGCATCGAGCACCGCTGGGCCTGTGCTACGGCTACATCATGGAGCATGGCAAGAACCGGTTGCTATATGAAGGGCACTTGGATTTCGACCGCGTGTATGCTTCACCCGACTTGGATCTGTTCTACTCTCCCGGCTCGTACCACGATCGGCAAATCGGCGGGGCCAGCGGGTTCATGGTTCCCATCAGCTCGATCCAGCACCACGGCAAGGGATTCCAGATGAGCATGGATCACCGCACGCCGACGGCCCGGAGCGTGTCGGTCTTGGGCCGCGCGATCCCGGGCCACGAGAGCGGTTTCAGCGACGAGGCGGCCTGTATTGCCGGATTGCGGCGCGAGTTCTCGTTGCGCCTGATCAGCGGAGTGTCGACGTATTGGTTCGATTTGTTTGGACGCTGGTTCGAGGGAGAGGCCGTCTTCGACTCGATTGCTCAGATGCGCAAGTTATGGGACCGGTTGGCCCGGCCGCGCGAAGAATCCGTGGCCGAAGTGGCCGTGCTGGTGGACGCCGAGAGCATGTACTACCTGGACGGCAAGGCCGATTTCTATAACGACTTGCTGTACAAGCAGCGGTACGGCCTGTACCGCATGGGGACGCCTTTCGACTTGTTTTCCTTCGGCGATCTGGCCACGCTGGACCTCTCGCGCTACAAGCTGATTTTTCTCCCGAACCTGTTCGTGACCGACGTCAAGCGGCGCGCACTGTTGCGGGACAAGGTGTGCACCGGCGGCAAAACCGTGCTCTGGGGCTACTCGCCGGGAATCATCGCCGACGGGAAATACGATCCTAGGCAGGTGGAAGCCTTGACCGGGATCCCGTGGGAGGCCGCGGAGCTAACCTCGCGCGAGATGGACGGTTGGCGCTCGGTCTATTCACCGCGGCCGAACGTGCCGGCCGATGTGCTGCGCAAACTGGCCCGCGAGGCCGGCGCGCACATCTACTGCGAGGCCGAGGAGCCCCTGTACGCAAATGACCGGCTGATCGCCCTGCACACGATCACGGGCGGTCCCCGCACGATTGTGTTGCCCAAGAAGTGCCGCCGCGTCACCGAAGTGTTCAGCGGACGGCTGGTGGCCGAAAACAGCGACCGTTTTGAGGACACGCTCACGCCGCCTTGCACCGTCTTGTACGAAGTGGAGCAGTAACCTCAAGCAGAGCATCTCGTGTTTTCCCCTCGCACACGGTGCGTGTCAGGCAAGCCATCTGCAGTTTAGAGACGGGCAGACGACGTGCGTGCTTCAGGCACGGCTAACAAACTAGCGCGGCACAGCCGCAGCCGAGTGGGTGGCGAGTGAAGAGTGGCGGGTGGCCAGTGAAGAGGAACCGACTTTGCCTTCTTCCCCTTGCCACCTGCCACTCGCACTTGCCACTTAAGAATTTGCGCGAAAACACAACAAAACACGCCTTAACCATGTAAGCCGTGCCACGCCGAGCAAGGCCACGCCCGCCGAGTTTGACCGACAGATGAGCCTACCATACAATACGGGCAAACATGGGAGGGAAGCTGCGATGACCGTCTCACCGGAGGTCGAGGAACTCGTGAAGTACGTCATGCGAGTCGGCGACTATGCCTCGGAGAACGATGTCCTGCTCGCGGCCCTGCAGGCATTGGACGAGCGGCGGCAGACGGCGGAAGTGAAGGGCCGGAAGCGTACCGAGCCCGTTTCCCCCCTCGGGATGCAATTGCGGGAAATTCGCGCTCAGTACTTGGCCGGGGGCGGAGAGGTGATGTCTCCCGAACAATTCGATCGCGAGTTGGCCGAGCGGCGTGGCGAACGCAATCCGGGAGACTAAACCTTGACCCAGTTGCGTACGTTTATCGATTCGGGCGTCCTGCTGGCCGCCTTCAAGGCTGCCGGCGAGTTGGCGGAAAATGCACTGGCCGTCCTTGGCGACGCCGAGCGTCGATTCGTGTCCAGTGACTTCGTACGTCTGGAACTGCTCCCGAAACCGATCTGTTACGGCAACGACGCGGAACGGCTCTTCTACGAAACGTTCTTTGCGAACGTCGAGCAGTTGGTGCAAGCGTCCGCCTTGTTGGTTGAGGCGGCGGAGCGGGAAGCCGAAGCCGTGGGGCTGTCCGCCCTGGACGCCCTGCACATCGCCGCGGCCAAGCAGACCGCCTGCGACGAGTTCGTGACGGCCGAGAAATCCACCAAGCCGCTCTTCCGCGTCGCGGGTCTCCGGGTCACGACCATTCGCCCCTAGCCCTGGCCGGTCCGCACGCGGCATGCAGACGCGTGGCACGGCCTACTCGTTGGCCGTGCGGAAGCGGCAAGCGATGCGGAAAGCAAACGCCGACTCCTCCGCCAGTCCGCACCGAGCCCGCTGCGGACCGAAACGCCATTCCCGCAAGGCTGAAGTCGGCGGCAATTCAGGCACGGCCAACGAGTAAGCACCGTTCGAGAAATAACTGTCAGATGACACGTGAGCGGCAAGACTCTAGCCGCCGGTATCGCCGCCGATCCGGAACCGGTGGCTAGCGCCATTCCGCTCACTTATTTCTCGAACGGTGCTAAGCCGTGCCACACCGAGCAGGGCCACGCCCGCCGTTCGTCTTCAAAAGACGAACGTATCGGGAGTAACGTGGAAGTAGCGGGCCAGTTTGCCGATGTGGGCGCGGTTCAGCGTGCGTTTGCCGCGGAGCACCTCGGAGATGGTTGACACGGCGATGCCTGTGGCCCCGGCGACCTCGCTCTGGCTCACCCCGCGAGCCTCGATGAGATGACTCAACAGATCGGCATCCGAGACCGGCCCCAGCGGATGCGACTCGGTCTCGTATGCCTCGACCAAGTCCCCCAAAACTTCCAGGTAGTCCTGCTCCTCAGTCTTCAAGGACGGTCGGCTCAAGAGCCCATCGATCACAGCGACTGCCGCATCCAAGTCCTCATCGCAGCGGAGTGGCCGTAAAGGAAAACGAAGGACCAAGTCCAGGTAGCGGTGTTTGGCCTTGCCGGTGTAGTTCAAGGTGGACACAAGCAGTCCTCCTTCCATGTCCCTCGGTCGTAATCGGCGTGCGTCAGCACGTGCCGGATGTACAACCGATCTCGATTGAAGTGGATGACCACGATCAGCCGGAACTTGTTTCCGCCGATGTTGAAGACGGTGCAACGCCCGACTTGATCCGCGTGGGGATAGACCTCCCGCACGTCGGCAAATCGCTCCCACGTCGCGCGTTCGGCCGTGCGATGCCACGCCCGCAGGGGTTGCTCCGCCTCCGGCCACTGTTGCCAGAATTCGCGGAGTTTTTTCTCGGAAATGACGTGCATCCGTCGCCCTCCTCCGCCTGAACCGAACGCACCAGAGTATTTTCGCAAAACGCGAATAAGTCAAGCCCGGACAATTCAAGTTCCCGCTGGACGAGGGTAAAGCGCCGGGGCGACTGGGCAGGCGAGACGACAGCCGAGCGTTTTATGGGTTACAACACCGACGGCTTCGAGAATACGCTCACGGCGCCTTGCACCGTCTTGTACGAAGTGCAGCAGTGAGACGCGGCCACGCGTGCGGCGATTCAATCGCCGAGGGACTTGCGAAGCGATTCCAGTTCGGCCGCGGCATAGACGCGGCGTTTGTCCTGGAAGTAGCTGAATTCGGCTTTCTCGGCGTCGGTCCAGGTGTTGTGCTGCGCGTAGGAGCCGCAGAAGGGGACGAGCAGGTCGAGCCAACAGGCGAAGGTCCGTTTCTCGTGCTCGCTGACCTGAACGCCGTGGTGGGCGGATTCAAAGTACTCCATGATCCGGCTCTGGCTCGCGCCCGTGTGGTACGGCGGAAGCATCACGGCGCGGCTGCGAGGTTTCAGCCACGTCATCCACGGGTTCTTGTCGGGATTGCCCGAGGTGGTGATCGTGACGTATGACTGTGTGTAGGCGCGTTTGGGGTCCACCTGGCCGGCGCCGATCAGGGTGATGCTCTCCGGCTTCGCCACCTCTCCCGTCAGGCTGATCTTGCTCTCCCCGATTTTCGAGGCGTTGTGGCAGCTGACGCAGTGCCGGTCGAAAATGGGCTGGATTTCCTGGACGTAGCTGAAACCGTCGACCGGCGCGTCGGCGTCCAGCGAGCGCGGAGCGTTGACGCCGAGGTAGTTCTCGACGCTGTCCAGCCACGACTGGGACGCCAGCCGCTGGACCAGCGGATGCTCCTGGCCCGCGAAGGGCTGGAGTCTCTGCGGCCGCTTGGAGAGCGCCAGCGTGGTCTTCAGGGCAGTCGCCGGCTGGGCACCGGCATCCGTCTTGTTTTCATGGCAGCCAACGCAGGAGAGACATTCGCCGTTTTGGAGTGTCGACCAGCTGCGCATGGACTGGATGGTGTACCCTTTGGCGTCGAGCACCTGGAAGTAGACCGGCGCGTGCGCGGGCACTTCGAAGCAGCAACTGCCGTCGGCCTCGATGTCGACCTCCCCGAGCACGTGCTTGACGTCCCAACTGCCGCTGTTCAGCGAGATCGGCGTCTGGCAAAGTCCCGTCTCGCACTCGCCCCCGTTCTGCCCGTAGCCCAGGCGGGCGACGCGGTACTCCAACGCGACGACCCGCAGCTTTTTCGCTGTGCCCCGCGGGATGCCGGCGAGTCCCGGGCCTTGATAGACGTCTTGCACGGTGTAGACCCCGTTGTTGTCGCGCGGGCGGACGAGCGACGCGCGCACGGGGGGCGGGGTGCGGGCCAGCACGGGAATCACCTGCCCCGTGCCTTGCCAGTCATCGAACGCCAGCAACTCGCGCACGCCGTCCGGCTTCATGTAGTAGACGCCCAGGGGCGGATTGAACGGGCCGAACGGAGGCAGATACCCTTCCGGGCAGAACGAACACAGGTAGTTCTCCTCGTCGAACGCATAGGGATGCGAGTACTGGGGTCCGAATTGTCCGAACACGTCGATCTTGAAATCGAGGTAGGGCCGGGCCGGATCAGGCGGCTCGGGCCGGATGAAATCGGCAGGCTCCCGCCCCGCAGCCCCGTTGAGCTTCGTGTTCACGAACTCGATCCCGCGGCCGGCCTGAATCCCTTGGCGGCGGTCGATCAGGCCGAGCTTTCCCTTGTAGATCGAATGGTGCCCGGCGATCAGGGCGATCGCCTTCTGCGATCCCGGCACGCCCCGCGCGTGAATGATCGCCGCCGGGAACATGCTGTTGTTCCCGTAGTACTCCATCTGTGCCGTGCCGTCCGGGTTCATCGCGATCAACGGATGGTTGAACAGGGCACTGCGGTCGTTGTACTCCCAGCGGGTGAAGACGACACGGCCGTCCTCCAAGACCTGGGGATTGTTCGTCATCAGCTGGTCGAACGTCAGGCGGCGGAGATTGCCGCCATCGGCATCGCAGCAATAGATGTTCCCGCCGGCGCGGTACCAGCAGTCGCTGATGTGCACGTCGCGCGTCGAGGTGAAGACGATCCGACCATCCGGCAGGAAGCCCGGCTCGCAGTCGGCCACCGGCAGCGGCTTGCCGTCTTTGAGGATGGGGAAGGTGATCTGCTTCACTCGGCGCGTCGCCATGTCCATCGAGTAAAGGTAGTACGAGTCGGTCTCGAAGTTCTCGCGCATGGAAAAGACAAGCGTTCGAGCGTCCCATGAGAGGTTCGGATAACAGATGGCCCCGTCGGGCTTCTCGATCAGTACCTCGTGTTGGACCGTGCCGTCCTCCAACAGGGTTCCCATGCAGAGCTGTCCGCCTTTCTTGAAAGCGGGCGTGTAGTCGCGGATCTGTTCGTCGGGAATGTCGTATTTCCCCGCCAGCCCCTGCATACATCCGAACACGAAATGCTTGGCATAGATGAACTGCGTGGCCCGCGCCCGGACGGCTTCGAGCCGTGCCTTGCGCCGCGCGGCACAGGCGTCCAGATACAACGCACGCCAGCGCGGATCGCACGCGGGCACCTTTTCGGCGGCCAGCCGATCCAGCCGCTGCCGAAGCGCGTTCAGGGCGGGATCGTCATCCGGAACTCGAGCCAAGACCCTCTGCACCATGGCGTTCTCGTGCTCCGCGCCGTCAACCGACGTGAAGACGCGGGAGACGTCGAGTCCGACATCCTGATACAGCCAGTCGCGCTGGAGGCGGTGGCGAGGGAAGGCGACGTCGGGCGGGTTCTTGACGGGATAATCGGCCGGGCGAGCGTCGTAGCACGTGATTTCCGCAATCTGCACGTTCAGGTTCATGCCGTCGCCGGCCGTCGGAAGCCCGATTTTGCGCGACCAGGGAAGTTGCGACTCGAACATCCACGGGCCGGGATAGCGCTTCTGGTACGAGTCGTTCACGCACACCTTCAGGTACCTTGTCGTGACCGGCGGCCATTCCGCAAAGGCCGAGTTCGAATTGGACGTTGCGGGCAACTCGTGCTTCTCAGCGAGCGGCCTGAGTTGCTCGCGGCCTTCGGCGTCGGCACAGGCCGAGATGGTGACGTTTTTCGCCAGCACGTAGACCCAGGCGTTGCGCGCCACGAAGCGCATCCCCGAAACCGGGCGTTCCGTTCCCAGATCGAGCACGAAAGTGGCTGTCACCGGCGGTGCCGCCTGAGGCGGATAGACCCGCGCGTCTTTGCCCGTGCGCGTGTCGTCGAGCAGGCAGGCGTAGCTGCCCAGATCGCCGTCGATCATCTTCCCCGGAGCATATCTTCCCGGCGGATTGGGATACCACTGGGCATCGGTCCACACGGCGACCGGACGGAACTCGGCCGCCGCCAGCGGGCAGGCGACCAGAATCAACGGCACGACGGCTTGTACGGCTCTTCTCGTTCTCATTTCTGCTGCGGCCAAAGACCTCTCGCTGATGCTTGCCAGATCGCACGAACACGCGTATTCCGTGCGAAGTCTTGTTGGATTAGGATCGGCGAATCAATAACTGTCGCGATTTCAAAGTCGCCATCACGCTCCGCGTGATGATCGCAAACAAGAACTGGACAGTTATTGATTCGCCGATCCTTAGTATGGCGCTTCGGGTCGGGCTAAGCAACAGCATGTTTGTCCAGGCACAAAAGATGAGCGAGGTTGAACGACAGGAAAATTGGGAGGCAATATACTCCTGTCGTCCAATCTTCCTGTCGTCCAATCGAGCTGGGGCACCAGCTTGGCGACGGGGGTCTTGCTGCGGAGGCGGTACAGCCGTTGTCAGGGGAAGAACCTGGTTAGACGCACCAGGACGACGCCATGAGGACGGACTTCGGCGGTGAATTGTTCGGAGTGCACGCCGAGGTCTTTTTGTCGCCACAGATCGCGCACCTGCTGCTTGCCTTTCAGGCCGAGCGTGGACCAGTCGATCGTGACCTTGGCGGGTTCGGTGCCCGGATTGAACAGGCCCACGGCCTTCGAGCCGTCCTCCAGCGGCTTGACCACTGCCTCGCCACCATCGGCCTCCGTCCGCTTGCCTTGGATTCCCAACGGGTCCTGATTGACTTCCAGAACCTCGTCGTTCGAGAGCAGCGACAGGGTAAAGGGATCGAGCCGCTCGATCGGCGTGCCGATGATCATGGGCGAGCCCCACAGGCACCACAAGCTGATGTGCGTGTGTTGCTCGTCGGGCGTCAGGTGGGTCGGCGTCAGCGGCTGGTCTCGCCATCCGCCCAACAGGCCGATCCGCAGATTGCAGGCGTGGTTCCAGTGTCCGGGCCGCTGGAAGGGGGCATAAGCGTCGTGGGCCAGCCAGACTTCGCGGATGCCTTCGGCCCAACCGCGGACTTCCTTCGGCATTTGCGAACGGTCCCAGAAGTCGACCAGGTCGCCGGTCGTTCGCGACAGCTGCGCCAGGCTCGTGTGCTCGGCGGCTGTGTCCAGCGGAACGGAATTCGACAGTTCCATCACGATGTCGCGATCGCACGCGGCCAGCGCGTCGGCCATCCGCCGGGTCAGTTCCACGCGGTCGACGCCCCAGTCGTACTTGGCGTAATCGAATCCCCAGGCAGCCCATTGTCGAGCGTCATTGGTCTCGAACGAGTACTTGCCTACTCGCCACCCGTCCCGGCGATTCGCGGGCCGTTGCCACGCGCCGTCGGGATCGTCGCTGGAACCGCCGACGAAGCCGGCGTAGCTGGTCGTCCAGGGCGTCGAGTAAATGCCCGCCTTCAGGCCCAGGCGGTGGATGTAGTCGCAAAGGGCCTTCATGTCGGGAAATTTTTCATTGGGCTGGATGGCGTTGTACGATCCGCCGCGGTGCCCTTGCCAGCCATCGTCGATGTTGATGTACTGCCACCCGTGGTCGATCAAGCCGGTATCGACCATCGCCTTGGCCGCCGCCCGCAGGTTGGCGTCCGCGACCTTCGGTCCCCAGCCGCCCCAGGTGTTGCAGCCCAGCAGCGGCGTTAGCAGGAGTTCCTCGCCCACGACGATTCGCAGTTCGCGTTCGGCACGCCCCAGCGCGTTTTCCGCACGGAGCGTGACGCGGTACGTGCCTCGCTGGGACAAGGAACCGGTGATCTGTCCGGACGCTTCATTGACCTGCAAGCCTTCCGGCAAGCCGATGATCGAGAACTTCATCGGCCGTCGGCCGGTCGCGGCGATGGTGTACAACAACGGACGGCCGGGCCGCACGCCAAAGACCTTGGCGCCGTTGATTCGCGGCTGCGGAGCCGGCGAAGGCGTGAGGATCTCCGGCTGATCAGCGGCTCGAACCGCAGCGGTCTCTGGCGCAAAACTCATCGCTGCCGTCAACAGCACACCAACGCATCTCAAGAGTGAATTCATCGGGATTTCCTTTCTGTGAGACGTAGAAATCGGCCAACGTGGCCGATTCCTTAGCGAGGCCCGATCTTCTGGGCGGGGACCGCCTGGTACTCGGCCGCGTCGAGGTTCCCTGCCCAAGCCACCGCGGTGAAGACCAATACCAGACATTGCAGTTTTCGTCGCATCGTATTTCTCCTGGCTGTGGTTGGCGGTGGGCCAACCCGACTGCCGCGAGCAAGCGGCTTGTGAAGATAACCGATTTCGCTGCCTGTGGCGAGGTACCCACGTTCGGCGCAGGTCTCCCGACCTCACGTTCGGCGCAGGTCTCCCGACCTCGCGTTCGGCGCAGGTCTCCCGACCTCGCCGAAACGGCCGACCGCAGGTCTCCCGGATTCCTGGAGACCTCGCGTTCGGCGAAGGCCTCCCGACCTCGCCGAAACGGCCGACCGCAGGTCTCCCGGATTCCTGGAGACCTCGCGTTCGGCGAAGGTCTCCCGACCTCGCCGAAACGGCCGACCGTAGGTCTCCCGAATTCCTGGAGACCTATCGGTCGCGGCGAGTGCGGGGTCGGAGACCCGCGCACAACAAGGCTCGCCGAAACGGCCGACCGTAGGTCTCCCGGATTCCTGGAGACCTAT
>Ga0116156_10005346_pt1 | contig 10683 bp, 8 predicted proteins | sample AD_UKC045_MetaG_FD_89891 | JGI IMG/M metagenome (GOLD analysis project Ga0116156, IMG submission 89891) | Active sludge microbial communities of municipal wastewater-treating anaerobic digesters from USA - AD_UKC045_MetaG | ecosystem: Engineered > Bioreactor > Anaerobic > Digestate | place: USA... | reverse complement strand
TGTTATCCTTACAAAAGATCACGATGCCGATGCAGAATGCACTATATTCCATAATGATATACGCTCTTACGGCAAAGACTTTGAACGTTTCTATCAAAGAACTGAGAGTCTTCCGGGCATTCGTTTTTTCAGAGCTTATCCGTCAATTGTAAGGGAAGATCCGATAACAAAAAACGTAACCATTAGATATTCCACTCCTGATGAGGGTATAAAAGAGGAAGAATTTGATATGGTCATTCTTTCAGTGGGCATGGACCCGCCAAAGAATGTACAGGCCATCTCCAATACATTTGGCATTGAGCTTGAGTCCCATAATTTTTGCAAGATAGAACCCACGAATCCTATTGCTACTAACGTACCAGGCATCTTTGTAAGTGGTGGTTTACAGGGTCCTATTGACATCCCCGAATCCGTCTTCAGTGCATCTGGTGCTGGCTCACAGATTGGTACCCTTCTAAATTACAGAAGAGGTAACCTTTCAAAAGAAAGAATCTACCCCGAAGAAAAAGATGTTTCCCAAGAAGAACCTAAAATAGGTGTATTTGTATGTCACTGTGGCGCTAATATCGGAAGGGTGGTCAATGTTCCTGATACCGTAGAATATTGCAAGTCGCTGCCAAATGTAGTGTATGCTCAGGAACAACTTTTCTCATGTGCCACAAACTCTGCTAAAGAAATTACGGACATGATTAAAGAGAAGGGTCTAAACCGGGTTGTTGTGGCGGCTTGTTCTCCAAGGACCTTAGAACCACTATTCCGGGATACCCTACGAGAAGCAGGTATAAACCAGTATTATTACGAAATGGCAAATATCCGCGAACACAATTCATGGGTGCACTCAAAAGAAAAAGAAGAGGCAACCAAAAAGGCATATGACATTATCCGCATGTCTGTAGCCCGCGCACATCATCTTAAGCCGCTTCAGGAGTTTGACCTCTCAGTTGATAAAAGGGCGCTCGTTGTTGGAGGCGGTATTGCAGGAATGACTTGCTCACTCTCAATAGCCGAGCAGGGACATGAAGTCTATCTTGTTGAAAAGGCCCCACGACTGGGTGGCATAGCCCGCAAGATACACACAACATTAGAGGGGCTTGATGTTCAGGCATACCTTGAAGATCTTATGGAAAAGGTTTACAAAAATCCGTTGATACATGTCTATGAAAGCGCCAATATTACAGAGGCAACGGGCTACGTTGGAAATTTTGTTACCACTATCTCCTCTCCCAGAGGGATAACCGAAATTAAACACGGTGCTGCTGTAATAGCTATCGGTGCCGACCTTTATACCCCCACCGAATATCTTTACGGTCAGGACGAGCGAGTAATGACTCACCTTGAATTGGAGGAGAAGATTGTAAACGGTGAAGAGGCCATCACAAACGCACAGTGTATTGTTATGATACAGTGTGTCGGTTGTAGAAACGAAGATAGAAATTATTGCAGTCGTATCTGCTGCAGCGAGTCTGTGAAAAATGCCCTCCTGCTTAAAGAGAAAAAACCTGAAATGGATGTGTTTGTCCTCTTTAGAGATGTCAGGACATATGGGTTCAAAGAGGATTACTATAGAGAAGCTGCTGACAAGGGTGTGAGATTCGTTCGTTATGAACCGGAAGATCCGCCCCAGGTAGAACCGGGTGAGTCAGAAGAAGACGGTCGCCCCGTTCTCAAAGTCACTACCACAGAGTACATACTTGGTGACAAGATAGAAATAAATGCTGATTTTATTGCCTTGGCCGCTGCGGTTATTCCGTCAGAGGCAACAAAAGAGATAGCCAACCTATTCAAGGTAACGCTCAGTGTGGACGGATTTTTCAAAGAAGCACACGTAAAACTGAGACCTGTGGAGTTCTCTACAGATGGTGTTTACCTCTGTGGCATGGCCCACTATCCGAAATTCATCCAGGAAACCCTAAACCAGGCTTACGGAGCAGCAGGCCGGGCATTGACACTTCTTTCAAATGATATCGTAGTAGCTTCTGGTTCTGTCTGTGAGGTTGATGAAAAACGGTGCATGGGGTGCGGGGCATGTGTGGATGTATGTGCATACGGTGCATTAAGTCTAAGCGATACGAAGCAGGGCAAAAAGGTTGTGGTGAATCCAGTTCTATGCAAAGGTGACGGGCTTTGCAACGCCAAGTGTCCCACCGGGGCTATACAACTAAAACATTATACTGATGAAGAGTTAATTGCAGAAATCGACGCCATGACCGACGAAAATATCATGCAGCAAATCGACGCCGCTGCCGCTACAAATTAATGGAGGTGAAAACCAATGAGTAACGTGAAATTTAAACCGAAAGTGATAGGTTTTGTATGCGACACCTGAGCATACGGCGCTGCTGACCTGGCTGGAGTTTCCAGACTGCAATATACAACAGAAATAAGGCTTGTTCGGGTTATGTGCTCTGGGAGAGTGGATATGAGCTTTATCCTCAGGGCGTTATCGAAGGGAATTGACGGTGTGTTAATCGGCGCTTGTCATCTCGGCGAATGTAATTATATCACTCATGGAAATTATCAAGCAGTTAATATGGTACTGCTTTTTAAAAGGATTATGGAACATATGGGATTAAACCCTGACAGGCTGAGAATTCAGCTAATGTCAGGTTCCGAATCCAATGTCTTTGTTGAAACAATAAATAGTTTTGTAAAAAGGATAAAGGAAATCGGACCTCTCGGTAAAGGTGAGGGGGAAACGATAAGCGGCGAGGAGCTTAATACAAAAATTGCCGAAATCAGCAAATTGGTACCGTACATAAAAGTTATGAAAAACGAAAAACTTTGTACACATCTGGAAAGTAAGGACCAATATGAAGAGTTTTTCACAAAAGAAGAAGTAGAAAAGTTGCTTAACGAAGTGGTATCGTATTATATTGACCCTGCAAAATGCCAGGCTTGCATGACCTGTGCCAGGAGATGTCCGGTTGACGCAATTATAAGTGTGAAGGGCCAAATACATATCATTGATCAGGATAAGTGTATCAAATGTGGCACCTGTATTCAGGTTTGTCCTCCTCGCTTCAATGCAATAACGAAACTTGTCAATGAAGCCGTGCCACCTCCTCCTCCTGAAGATCAGAGAGCAGTTGTAAGAAAAACTAAAGAAAAGGAAGTAGCATAGTTTACAAATTACGTCATATCATACAAAAGGCCCCGTTTTTAAAACGGGGCCTCCATCATAGAATATCAAACTATCAAATCCGCAATAATAATATTAATGAAAACAAAATAGATTTCTGTAATGATCTATGCGAGCTAATAATTCAAATATTGGTAAACAGGAGATTGTTTTGACGGATTTTTTTTATGGACTAAAAGATGCCCTAACCCTGACAAAAGAAAATGTCAAATGCCTTTCCTTTGAAAATGTCCATTTGATAGATAGTATTGATCGGGTTGCTGCCTCGGATATTTACGCCGTTGTTGACTCTCCCTCTGTAGATGCATCTCTTAAAGACGGTTATGCGGTAATATCCCATGAAGTGAAATCAGCCACCGACGAAAAGCCTGTTCGTTTGTTGATACTGGGGTCTGCGACGCCAGGAGACGATGGTGTTATTCAGGTTACACCGGGGACCACAGTGAGACTATCAACGGGCGCCAGAATCCCTGTTGGTGCAGATGCAGTAGTTCCTGAAGAATTTGTTAAGCATAAAGACTCATATGCGTTAATTGGAGTCCATGCCGAGCCAGGCAGAAACATTCTTTTACGGGGAAGCGATGTCTCCTCTCAAAAATGTTTGATTGAATCAGGGAGGATGATATCGCCTAGCATGGTAGGCCTACTCGCTGCAGGAGGGCATAGCACGGTACCGGTTTTTAAAACCCCCAACATTGGGATTATAGGTATCGGGGACGAAATTGTCGAACCTGGAAAACCTTTAAAAACGGGCAAGCTTTACGCAAGCAATATTATGACAGTGGCTTGTTGGTGCATCAAATATAAAATGAAAGCCAGGATGACAACAGCAAATGATGATTATAGCGATATCTTAAACACCTTAAAAACATTATCCGAGGAAACAGATGTTATTATAACAAGTGGTGGGGCATGGACAAGCGACCATGACTTTATCGAGAAGGTTCTTGAAGGGCTTGGATGGAAAAAGATATTTCACCGAATTCGCATAGGGCCAGGAAAGGCTGTAGGTTTCGGTATCCTTAATGGTAAACCGTTATTTATCTTATCCGGCGGTCCTGCCTCTAATTTTACCGGTTTTACACAGATTGTTTTACCGGGCCTTCTGACAATTTCAGGACACAGAACAGCGGAATTACCCTCAGTGAACGCAATACTTGCCTCTGAAATTCGTGGGCGAAATTCAGAATGGACAGATTTTTTTTATGGCCATATTAATTTCGATAAAATATTTCCGACATTCTATCCATTTAAAGAGAGAACCCGACTTGCTTCCATCTCTGAGGCAACAGCGGTTGCCTCCATTCCCGAAGGACAAGAATGTATTCCTGCGGGATCAACGGTTTGTGTTCAGTTATTAAAGTAGTTTGTTATCTGCATAAAGCGATTATAATTTAAGATGTTTGCATAACCCCAACCTCTCTTCTTTTGTGTCTTCACAGTCGCTTTTTATGTTTTTTCTGTCTCACAGGGTAGTGGTTTGAGCTTCAAAGATTAGTTTATGGGCCCTCTTTCATGTCCTTTTAAGGGGTTCTACGGTTCACGCGATCGAAAAAGAGGCTTAAATGCCAAGGCCTTCACAGCGGCGAATATTTCTAAGCCTATCTTTATATCCATCTGGTTTGCAGCCTTTTTGGTAACTTCTGCCACAAGCTTTTCGCTACCGAGCTGTAGTTCTACTCCCACGGTTGTCCCCATATCAAATATGCTTGTTACAACGCCTTTCAAGAAATTACGAGTGCTGACCATTCCAGGATGACGTTTGAAAAGGATCACATTTCTTGCAGGAAGTTCAAATAGAGTTGCTGGTGGTCCGCCATTATTGGCCACAAAGATATCTTGGCTTCCCCATCTGTATTCGTAAACATCGCTTACACGATGTGGCCCGGTAAGATTGAGAAGGTTGGTGTAACCGCCCGAATTTCTCATTTCCCCCCGCGCAAGTTCCTCAGCGGTAACCATACCCTTTACGTAGCCACCGGCGATAGATAGAACCTGCTCTGCCATTATCCTCATTTCCAACAATGTGTGGGAGATAAAAAGATACGGAATATCAAATACATCACATGTGTTCTTCAGATACGAAATAATTTGGAGTTTCAGACTTTCGTCAATTGCAGATAAAGGTTCATCCATTAACAGAAGACGGGGGTTGGAAAGAATCGCCCTGCCTATTGCGACTCTTTGTTTTTCACCGCCAGAAAGGTTGCTGACACCCCTTTTTAACAGATGCCCAATCTGCATAACCTCTATCACTTCATCTGGTTTGATTTTTCTATATATGGCATGACAGCGTTTATATCCATACAAAAGATTGTTTTTAACACTCAAATGTGGAAATAGCTGAGAACGTTGAAAGACCATGCCGATACGCCTGTGTTCCGGAGCAATATTAATGCCAATGCTGCTATCAAATAGAGTTTCGCCATCGAGGCTGATTGAGCCGTTATCTGGGGATCGGAATCCTGCTATAAAACTTACAAGGGTTGACTTTCCACTGCCGGAAGGGCCAAATATACCAATTTTCCTGCCTTTAATTTCAAAATCAGCACTAAAGTGAAATTTGCCTAACTGTTTCTTTGCTGATACACGTAATTCCATGCTACTTCCTTTTAATCATTTTTCTGCCGAACCATTCGTAAAAAACGAGAACAATGACGGAAATGGCTATAGAGACAGAGCATAACGCCATTGCCAGGCTATCCCCTTTTGGTGAACTAACATATTCGTAGATCGCAAGGGGGATGGTCTGGGTAACGCCGGGAATGTTACCTGCAACGATTATGGTTGCTCCGAATTCTCCCAGGCCCCTTGCAAACATCAAGATAGAGCCCGCTATTATACCTCGAAGCGAAAGAGGGATTATAATCGTAAATATGCCGTCAAACCGACTGGCTCCAAGGGTCCGGGATACCTGGATAAGACGTCTGTCAATCATTTCCATGTTAGTCCTGATTGACCTTACCATTAAAGGAAACCCCACTACTGCAGTTGCAATAACGGCAGCTTTCCATGTGAAAATTAACTTAATCCCTAAAGGTTGAAGCACCCATTTCCCTAACCAACCATTCTGGCCAAGCATTAGCAGTAAAAGATACCCGATTACTACAGGAGGTAATGTAAGTGGCAAATTAACCAATACATCCAGCGCAACCTTGCCTTTGAATCTTTTAAATGTCATAAGGTATGCTACAGTAAAACCAAGAGGCAATGATATGAAAGTGGCAACCAATGATATCTTCAATGAGAGTAGGATTGCGAGATAGTCGGAGTGGCTGAACTCAGGCATATTTCTTTATTTAACCATAAAGCCGTATTTTAATATAACTTCTTTAGCCTCGGAAGACTGTAGATATTTATAAAACGATTCGGCTTCTGCCTTTTTACTCCCCACTGCAGTGAGTGCAACAGGATATGTCACTCTTGGACAATATTCTTGCGGTACAGAAAAAAGGATTTTTACGTTCTTGGCAAGTTGTTCAGCGTCTGTCCTGTAAACAAATGCCCCGTTTACTTCGCCTCTGTCGGCATACATGAGGCATTCCCTGACATCCTTAGCCATAACGAGTTTGCCTGCAATTTGTTTCTCGATGCCGGCCTTCTTGATAGCCTCAGTGGCGTACTGACCAGCGGGAACGCTCTTGGGGCTTCCTATTGCAATCTTCTCAAATATTACAATATCCTGCATTGCCTTAATATTAGGATTTGGTTTTCCTACAAATACAAGGGTGTTATATGCAAGGGTGGTTATGTTTTTTTTATCGAGAAGTCCCTTATCTTTTAAGTGGTCCATCCATTCAACATTGGCAGAGAAAAAGATATCAGCAGGTGCACCGTTTTCGATCTGCTTTGCCAGGGCCCCTGATGCGGCAAAATTATTTTTGAAGCTCACATCCGGATGTATCTTTGAATAGTTGGCGGATAGCGTTGTTATTACTTCACGAAGGCTTGCCGCTGCAGAGACATTGATGTCACTGGCCTTGACGGTCGTTGTAAAGAACAAAAAAATAAACAGAACAAAAAACATGCCGCGAATTACATTTTTCATATTGGGGTCCTCCATTATTATTTATTCTATATTAATTTATCTGAACCGTGTTATTGAACCTCAAATCCGTATTTCAGCAATAATGCTTTGGCTTCATGAGAGTGTAAAAAAGAAAAGAAGTTAACGGCATCCTGATTTTTTACTCCGGAGACGGTAAGAGCCGACAGAAAAATAACCCGGGAGTAGAGCTTCTGCGGCACAGTAAACAGAATTGTTGTATCTTTCGATAGCAGAGCATCGGTTTTGTACACAATGGCGCCATCCACATCACCTCGTTCTGCATATAAAAGACATTCTCGTACGTCTCGTGCCAGCACTAATTTCTGTTCCAATTGTTTATATATTCCGGCATTTCTGAATGCTTCCATGGTGTATTCCCCGGCAGGCACGCTTTTCGGGCTACCGACCGCTATCCTGTTGAGTTTTGTTAATTCTTCGAGACGCGAAACACCCTGTGCACCTTTACTGACAAAAACGAGAGTATTGTAGGCAAAAGGGGTAATAGTGTTCACGTCAACATACCTTTTTTCCTTAAGGTAATCCATCCAATTAACATTAGCCACAAGTGTAATGTCTATATGCGCCCCATTGTCAATTTGTTTGGCCAGTACCCCAGAAGCGGCATAATTTTTTAATATTTTAATGGATTGGTTATTCTTGATAAATGCTGCGGCTATATCGTTAACCACGTCTTTCATTCCTACACCTGCTCCAATAGTTATTTGACCTGCAGAAACATTGCCGCATAATTGGGTTAGCGCTAAGCACACAATGACTAAAGCAATAAACGTTCTCATGCATCCTCCTCAATCATAATGAATTAAAACAATGAAAAAACACAAATACATTTTAATAAAAGGTATATTTACTATGTATTGCGTTATATAAAGCATTATATAATGAAATAAAATATTTTTCAATTCATATATAAAAATAAAACCATATCAAGTTCTAATCGGAATGCCTCATATTTTTTCAAAATAATCTGTCCTTTCCCTGTTATACGAGAACCCCCATGGTGTATCCCCAACCTTTCATTCCAGCAAAAGAAAGCCCAACCTCTTTTTGCAACAATGGATAACAGTCCATGCTTTTATAGTAGGATATTTACATTGTCGCTGCAACTTTAGGAAGCGATCCTATTCTCTCAGTTCCATTGAGAAGGCAATGATGTCCTTCGCTCAAGGATTTGCCCCTGCTTTTTAGCCAAACCTTGTATCCAACACTCAATACGCAATTTAGAAATGCAGTTTATTCATAAATTCCAATTGATTATGCAAATCCCGTCGATAACACTCAATTTTCTCTTGACAGTGAGTTGTCTCGTTTGATATATAAGCTGCGTTATATTAAATTATATATAACGAAGGTTAACTATGACAGAATGTCAGTGAAGAAGTATATTCCAATATATTTGCGAAAAGGCGGATTGGATAAAGGTGTAAGAAGTGTGCAAACCATTATCAAAATAATATATTAGGAGGCCGACAGAGTATGAAAAAGATTCTTTTAGTGGTATTTGCCATGTTTCTTTTATTGCCTGCAAATTCAAATGCAGGCAATGTGACAAGCAGATACGATGTAACCCTAGGCGGGTATGTCAAGATGGATTTGGGTTGGCAGAACCAGAACCAAGGGCCTGATTTTGCCTCTGCTGTAAGAGGTTCGTTACCGGGCAATCAAAACAGATACGATGAATACCATAGTACATACTGGTATGCTGGTGAAACACGTTTGAATATGTTGATTAAGGGGCCGGATGCGTGGGGTGCCAAGACAGGTGCATTTATTGAAGGGGATTTCAGAGGTGCAACCGTAGGTGCTAACGCAGGGGTTTTCGGGTTGAGACACGCATATATGAATTTCAACTGGAAGCAATCAAGCCTGCTTATCGGTCATACATGGAACGAATGGGGTTTTATACCGTCATTTTACATTCTCGGTTGCTCAGATTTAAACCCCATGGGGCGTGGACGAAGAAACCCACAGATTCGTTACACATACAAAGTTGACAAATCGTTGTCTTTTTATGTAGGTGTTTTTGCCGAATATAACACTGTAGGAGGTGATAATATCAATACTCTTTCACAGAATGACAATGCACGTTCTCTGTTACCTCATTTCATGGGCGAGGTTACTTACAAAACAGATTCATATGGGAAAATTGGCAGATTCCCCCTTCAATTTTCTCTTGGAGGATTCTATGGGAAGGAAAAGAAAACTTACCGTAACTCACCAACAAACACCCAATGGAGAGACGATGATGTAAACTCATGGACTGTTGCTTTAAAGGGCTATGTTCCCATAATCCCCGATAAGAAGGGTAACAAGACAGGTTCTTTGGGATTCACAGGCGCTGCCTTCATGGGTCAAAACAACGGTCTCTACTATACGAGTGGCCCGGCCAGATCATACGACTCAGCGCTCAACGCCACCGATGAAAATTATTATTCAGCAGCGGCCACCACCAACTATGGCGGATGGGGCCAGTTATCATACTACTTTACCGACAACGTCTGGATCAACGGTATATATGGCACATTTTCCAATAACTTCAACCCCAATACATTCAGGGCGGTGGGAGCAAATGCAATAAGGACTAACCAGCAAATGATTGCAAATATCCTCTGGGATATAAACCCTGCGATCAGGCTTGGCCTGGAGTATACCAGAATAATGACAGGTTATGCGGCGTACGGTGCCGGTACAGCAGGTACTGATGCAGCTAACAACGACAACCTTGACAGATCAGGAAAGATCGATTCGGTAAGAATGGGGATCTGGTATTTCTTTTAATGGCTGACTGCTTAAAAAAAGATCAAAAAAATCTTTTGCAGGAATTTAACGATAGTGAAATAAAGGTTTTGCTGGTTACTTTATGGAGCAAAGAGGATTTGCAAACACATTATGTTCAGGTGTCCCGTTGTATTCAGCGGGACACCTATTTCTTAAATGACAGAAATCTATTTTGTCTTGACAAAATATATCCATTTGATATAGATATACATTGTTAAATAATTCACATATATAAATCAGTAAAAGTATAGGAGGTTGTTATGTCGCCAGTTAGTGCGACCTATTTGGGTATACCAGGCTATGTGATTTTTTGGGTTATGTTTCTGGTAACAATGGGTCTGTTTCTTCCAAGGGCATATTTTCTGTACCGCCTTATGTGTCTCGGGAAACAGGAGAACCGGTTTGACCGGATAGGAGAGAGATTCAAGAATATGCTTTTTGTGGTTATCCCACAGTGGTGTACCTTAAAAAGCGTCACATCGAAGGACTTAGCTGGTATCGGGCACGCCCTGCTTTTCTGGGGTTTCAGTTGTTTTCTTGTGAGTTATATTGTCTTGATAGGGATTTCTGAAGGGCTTGGACTCCACTCTTATATAAGGGGAGGGGCATTCGAGACAGGTTTTTTGACTGTTTTGGATATAGCCGGTATTATTGTCATGCTGTCAATGATATGGGCGGCTATAAGGCGCTATATAGTGAG
>Ga0116156_10005339_pt1 | contig 10692 bp, 8 predicted proteins | sample AD_UKC045_MetaG_FD_89891 | JGI IMG/M metagenome (GOLD analysis project Ga0116156, IMG submission 89891) | Active sludge microbial communities of municipal wastewater-treating anaerobic digesters from USA - AD_UKC045_MetaG | ecosystem: Engineered > Bioreactor > Anaerobic > Digestate | place: USA... | reverse complement strand
ATAAATATGATGACAAAGGAAATAGAATTTCTAAAGTACATATTCCCAAAAGTCAATTTAATCAAACATATTCATATTTGTATGATTCAAGAGATTCTATAGTAGAAGCTAAAACTTTTAATTACAAAGGAAAATTAGAAAATAAATCTATTTATGTATATGATAATCAAGGTTTATTACTTTCAACTACTAGTGAATTTGAAGCGTATTGGTATGGTCAAACGACGCCAGCAAAACAAGTAAATTTATATAATTCAAAGGGAAATATAATTGAAACGAAAAGTTATTATGGCGATCCTCTTACTTTAAAATCTACAGCAAAACACTTTTATGATAGTAATGGAAGAAAGATTTCTACTATCGCTAAAAATGATACAATTACATGGAAATATAATGCAAAAGGAATTTTGGTAAACTATTCAAATTGTCAGAATAAAAATTGTATGTCAACTGTTTACAATGATTTTGGAGATGTTATTTATGATGAAAATCACTATCAATTTAACTCTTCTGGGCTTGTGACAAATACATACGAATATGATTCTGAAGCGAATTGGATTACAAAAGTTTCTACGAATAAAGTTTCTAGTTTTAAAACTATACGAGTAATAGAGTATTGGTAATAACGAATTGGTAAAATTGTCAGTATATTGACAAATTTTACATGAAAATTGTCATTACGTTGACAAATTTTACGTTAATATTGTCAATTCGAAATTTTTTCAGTTATTTCACAAGACAATTATGTTGAATTTATAGCTTAATTCAAATACACTTTAAATGCTATTTTCTTTTGTATATGAACTGATTTATCATCAACCTTCGAAAATTTCCAAATTACTGGAGATATTGCAACAATTTCTTTTTTCATATTCAAAGTTTTAGGGTCTAAATATATGTTTTCAGTAAAGATTATTGATTTATAATATTGTAAATCTCCATTTCTTTCTATAATATATAATTCCTCTTCATCATTTGCATTAATATTTGAAATTGTATCTTTTGAATATCCTATGTCACGTAAAATTCTAACAAACGAAATAGGTTCATTTGTTACAAAATCGATAGGTTTAAGAGCCTTATTTTCTATATTTTCAAACAATGAAGTAAATAATGTTTTCTTAACGTATTCATTAAGAAAAGGATTTTCATTATTTACAATAACATTTTCTTCTATTTCAGAATAATTTTCAAAGAAATATTTTAATAATGCATCAAAATTAAATAATAAAACTTCATGGTTTGATTGACCTATTAAAACCATATTTTTTTTATTCAATTCAATTTCAGGATTATTAATTATCCATAATGTTGCTTTTTTTCTATTTTCTCCATTTTTTTCATATTCCATAATAGGTCTATAACCTTTGATAGTTGAGTTAAAGGAGAAATTATTTTTATTAAAATATAGATCTTCAATACAATCAATATATTTAATATTTTCTAATCGCATTGGATTTGTAATTTGTTTATATTCAATTTCACCATTTTCTTTCTCAATTAATATTGTATCAATGGAACCTCCAAATGAGTAGAATAAGTCTTCGGATGAAATACCACCTAGATTTTTAAATGAATAATCTTCCCAAAAAAAACCATCATATGTATAATTATTTACAATAGATTTATCTGGATATAGATTATAAAATTGAATAGAATATTTTTCAACGTTGTCAAATAGAAAATATCCAAAAGATTTATTTTTTTTGGGTGTAAATGATTGATATTGTAATTCATATTTTTGCGGATATCCATTAACCACGCAATATTCACATACTTTTATTGGTGTATAAGTTGAATCAAATGAAATTATTTTGTTCGAATATGAACTATCAATACTTATAAATGAATACAATCGTAATGCTTTAGGCAACAAATCATTGTTTTGTCCAATTACACAAAACGATAGAAATACTAAAAATGTAGAAATAGAAAAAGCCTTCATGCAATTAAATTTTATCAAATATAGTAAAATCTATCAATACATTCATTTTAAGTTGTACATTTGAGCAAACTACATAGAGTAGTATTAGAGTTTACTATAAATATGCTTCTATAGCAAGAATCTCATTTCTAGTACCTTCTATAGGTTATTTACTAGAAATTTTTTAATTCATGGACAATCTTTCAATTCCTTTTCATTCGTTTTTGAATATTCAAAAATCCGATAATCCCGATTTTATTTTAATGATAGGTGTTCGCCCCGAATACTTAAATCATGTTGGAACTGTGCATGCGTGTGTTCAAATTACGCTTGCCGAAGCTACCAGTGGTGAGTTTTTAGACTCGCAAATACCGGGTTTGCTCAGTGGAGCATTTATGCCAGTTGTGCGTAAGTCGCAACATAAATATCATAAACCTGCCAATGGTGCCTTGTTTGCCAAAGCACGTGTTATTGAATCAAATATTTCCCAAATTAGCCAAGAAATTCAAGAAAAAGGACGTTCGCTCTTTCAAATAGAAATTAAAGTTTTTGATTCACACAATCAAAATACCCTTACTTCTGTGTTCGATTGGTTTATAGGTAAAATTTAATTTTATTTTATAACTATTTGACTTTTAAGACAATCAGACAATCAGATAATCAGACAATGTATCGTTTCTTAAAACTTGTTTACAATCTTGCATACCTTATTGTAAATCAAAATAAAAAAACATTGTATTTTCACGTTTAATTTGAAAAAAGTAAACGTATGATTGTTAAAATAGTAAACAAATCAAAACACCCTCTACCGCACTATGCAACCGCACACAGTGCCGGAATGGATTTACGAGCAAATCTTGATGCTCCTGTTGTATTAGGTCCACTTGAGCGAAAAATTATACCAACCGGATTGTTTATTGAATTACCCGAAGGTTACGAAGCACAAATTCGTCCGCGAAGTGGTTTGGCTGCAAAACATGGCATTACGTGTTTAAATACTCCCGGAACTATTGATGCTGATTATAGAGGCGAAATAGGTGTAATTTTAGCAAATGTTTCTAATGAATCTTTTACCGTGAACGATGGCGAACGCATTTGCCAAATGGTTATAGCACAATATACAAAAGCAAATCTCGTAGAAGTTCAAGAACTAAGCGAAACCGACAGAGGAGCGGGAGGATTTGGGAGTACAGGACGTAAGTAATTTTTAATTATGAATTTTTAATTTTTAATTAAAAAGAATGAAGGATAATATTATTAAAGATAAAAGTTTTGCTTTTGCGTTAAAAATAATTGCGTTGTATTCTCAATTACAAGAGAATAAAGAATTTGTTATTTCCAAACAATTGCTTCGATGTAGTACAAGCATAGGTGCAAATATTAATGAAGCAATAGCTGCTGAAAGTCGAGCAGATTTTGCTCACAAAATGTCAATTGCAAGTAAAGAAGCTCGGGAATCTTTGTATTGGTTAGAGTTATTACATGCAAGTAATTTAAAGGATTTTGACTATACTTTTTATGTAAAAGAATGTACAGAAATAGTTAAAATTCTTACAAATATTGTAAAGTCAACAAAATCAAATTAATAATAGTTTTTTTAATTTTTGAATAAGGTTTTACTAGGGTTCGATAGGCACACTAACCAATTAAAAATTAAAAATTAAAAATTAAAAATTAATGAAAATAATCATTCCAATGGCAGGTATGGGTACTCGTATGAGACCACATACATTAACAGTTCCAAAACCTTTGATTCCGGTGTATGGAAAACCTATAGTACAACGCTTGGTAGAAGATATTACCAGAGTATGTAACGAAGTGGTTGACGAAATTGCGTTTATCGTTCATCCGGCGTTTGGCAAAGCGGTAGAAGAAATGTTGGTAACTATGGCTCAAAAACTTGGGGCGAAAGGTACTATTTGTTATCAAGCACAAGCCCAAGGTACTGCACATGCTGTGTTGTGTGCCAAAGAAGCTCTCAAAGGCAATGTAATTGTTGCGTTTGCCGATACCTTGTTTATTGCCGATTTTAAACTCGACACACAACAAGATGCGATAATTTGGGTGCAGCAGGTTCAAGATCCTTCGGCGTTTGGTGTTGTAAAACTCAACAGCGATGGTTTAATTACCGATTTTGTTGAAAAACCAAAAGAATATGTAAGCGACCTTGCTATTATTGGAATCTACTACTTCAAAGATGGCGAAAATCTATGTAAAGAATTGCAATATCTCATTGATAATGATATACATGTAAAAGGAGAATTCCAGCTTACAACGGCATTGGAAAACATGAAAAACAAAGGCGTGAAGTTTTATCCGGGCAAAGTTGATGAGTGGCTCGATTGCGGGAATAAAAATGCTACGGTTAATACTAATACTCGCTTGTTGCAAAATTATGGTTCGCAAATTTCGAAAAACATTACTATAGAAAATTCCACAATCATAGAACCTTGTTGTATTGCCGATGGTGTTACTATTCGCAACTCAGTCGTTGGTCCGTATGTATCGGTAGGCGAAGGCACAAGTATTTCGGGTTCTGTAATTGATACGTCTATTGTTCAATCGCAAGCAAATATTGCACACGCACGTATTACAAATTCTATGATTGGTACCAAAGCAATTGTGCAAACCAAACCACTCGATTTGAGTGTGAGTGATTATAGCGAAATTGTGCAGTAATGAGTGTGAGTCGTTTTTTTGTTTTTGTATGTTTTCTTTGTGTTTGTTTTTATACAATTCCAAATGCTCATGCCCAAAAATCGCGACGAGCAGCTGTAGATTCGGTAAAGCAAGAATTGAAAGCTATAGAATTTGAACGACTTATAATTCAAGCAAATCTAAGCAAAAACAATAAAGAGTACGAATATGCTTTTGATTTGTATCAAAATGCCTTGTCTCTTAATTCTAAAAGTGCTTTAGTACACTATGAATTAGCCGGTATTTATAAACAAAATTATAAATTTCAAGAGGCTCTTAAACATGCACAAAAAGCAGTATTATTAAATCCTGATTTACCCGAGTATCGTTATTTTTTGGCTAGTTTGTATCAAGATAAGGGAGAGTATCAAAAACAAATAGAACAATTGCAATTTGTAATTCAAAAACAAAGACAAAACATAACTTTATATTATTCAATAGCAGATATATACTATGCCAATGCAGACTATGATAAAAGTTTGCAGGTATTGTCTACTATTGAAAAAATGTTTGGTATAAATGAGGAAATACGATTCAAAAGATTTAGTATTTATGTACTTCAAAATAATAATGATAAAGCCGAAGAAAGTATTAATGAATTAATACGATTATATCCTCATAAAACAGAATATGTATTCATAGCTATACAGTTATTCGAAAAAAATAAAAAATATACGCATGCCCTTGATTTGTGTAATGTTGTACCAAAGTCGGAAAATACTATAGGAGAAATTCAATATGCAAAAGCTCGAATTTTCGCTAAAATTGATGCTATTGATTCTATTACAATATCACTAATAGATATTTTTAAAAATACGTATGTTACTCAAAGTCAAAAACAAGAAATTCTTTCAACGTTAGTTTTATATAATTTAGAATCTACACAAATTTATACAAATCGTTATTCAATTATTGAAAATATCTATATACAGGTTCCAAACGATGATATTTTACAAACAGTTTTAGCAAGCTATTATGTTCGAAATAATAATAATGATAAGGCTTTGCCACTTTTGTATAAGGCATTGCAAAAAGATAAAACAAATAATTTTTTGTATAATCAAATAATTGCAATTGAAACAATCAATAAACAATGGGATAGTGTAATTTCTGTTGCAAAGAATGCTTTAATTGTATTTCCGGCTAATGCCGAAGTCTATTCAGCATTAGGTTATGCGTATATGCAAACCAAAAAATACGATTCTGCAATTTCTATTCTTCAAGAAGGTTTAGATATAAGTTACAATAAAAAACAAAAAAGAGTTTTATATCTGTTGCTTGCCGAAGCATTATATGCTCAAAATTCTGTAGAAACTGCAAATCAAATGTTTGAAAAAGCTTTAGCATTAGATTCTACCAATATTTACACCTTGAGTTTGTATGCATATTATGCTGCTTTACAAGGAAATAAAGAAAAAGCTCAATTTTTATTATCAACATGTTTGTCCTGCGAATTGAGTAATGAATATAAATTAGCAAATGCTCGATTGTATTTCGAACAAAAAAATTACGAACAAGCTCGTATAATTTTTCAATCTATTACTTTACCTCTCGAACATTGGCGATATTATGATTTGTTAGGTGATATTAATTTTGTTTTTGATTCAATAGACGATGCGGAAAATGCATGGAAAAAAGCAAATGAGTTTGGTGTAACTATTGATATTCAGCGAAAAAAATTATTTTTGCAAAAAAAATAGATGAAGAATTATATAGTTGTATCTTTTTTTTATTTCGTATTGTTTTTGGCATCATGCTCACAAACAAAGCCTGTAGCTACTCTAAAACCTCGTGAACTTAAACAAATAACAAATCAACAGTTATTTGATTCTATTATGGCCAATTATGGTGAATACAAAACATTTACGGCAAAGTTTTCGGCACAACTGGTTAATCCTAAACCTATTCAAATTAAAGGGAGTATTCGTATTCAAAAAGATAGTATTATTTGGGTATCAATAACCCCGGCACTTAATATTGAAGCTGTTCGATGTGTTATCACCCCCGATAGTGTTAAATATATCAACAGAATAGACAAATCCTATTATGAGGGCGGATATGAAATAATTCAGAAAATAACGGGCGTACCAATGAATTATAAAGCATTGCAATCGGTACTATTGAATGAAATGATTTTTTATCCGTTCGAAAATGTTATAGATTCAGCACAAATGTTTCAAACATTTCAGATTTCAAAAAGAAAAAATGATTTAGTTGCTCAAAATTATACATTTAAAGAACGAAGATCTTTAGGTTCGCGAAGGACAGATAGTTCGACAGTATTTCAATCTATGAATATTCAATTCGATTGTTTTAGAGTTTCTGAATTTGAAATTGTAGATGATGCCAAAAATTTAAAAGTGCAAACAAAATATTCTTTTTTTAGTATTATTGACTCTATTGCTTTCCCAAAAATTCTTACTTTTGAAGTAAAATCGCATAAAAAACGAATGGAGTTTTTATTGAATTTTGAAAAAGTTGAATTCAATATTGAACAAACGTATCCGTTTAGTGTGAATACAAAATATAAACAAATTAAGTAACACAGAATTGTGAAAGAAAATAACAACCCTATGTATCGTTTTCGTATCTCTATACCCATAAAAATAGGGGTTTGTATACTTTGTTTATGTTTACATTTTACTACCGTATCTGCTCAAAAAAATATTGATAAACTCAAAGCTGAAGCTGCTAAAGCAAAAAAAGAAATTGAAATAACAACGAAATTATTAAAAGAAACCGAAAAAAATAAACATGCTTCTGTAGAAAAACTCAATATTCTTAATCAACAAATTCAAAGCAGACAAAAATATTTGCAATCTTTACAGTCAGAAATTGTTGATTTAGAACGTGGTATAGGTTCTGCTTCAGCACAAATTCGTACTCTCAATGCACAATTAGAGGAGCTGCAAAAGGAATATAAACAAACGCTTTTTACACTCTATAAAGTCCGCTCATCTTACGATCAACTTATATTTATTCTTTCCGCCGATAATTATAATCAGGCGTATAATCGTTTAAAGTATCTACAGTATTATTCCGATTATATGATAAAACAAGCCGAACGAATTGAAATGCTCCAAGATAGTATTCAGCGTAAAATGCTTGGTATGCAAGAGCTTGTAAACAAAAAACAAACGGTAGTAGGAATACAAAAACAAGAAACGCAGAAATTGAGTAACGACAAGCATCAAGAGAATTTAGTAGTGCAAGAATTAACGGCAAAACAGCAAGAATTAAAGAAAAAAATTGAGGTAAAGCGAGCACAGGCAGAAAAACTTGATAATCAGATTCAAGCTGCAATACGAGCCGAAATTAAAGCCGCCGAAGCCCGTGCCAGAGCAAAAGCTAAAGCCGAAGCCGAGGCAAAAGCTAAAGCTGAAGCTGCTAAAAATAAAGGTACGTCTACAGCAACTGCATCAAAACCTGCTGTTTCTAATGTCGCCGTATCATCACTTACTCCCGAAGAAACGCTAATTTCCAAAAATTTTGCTGACAATAAAGGGCGTCTTCCGTGGCCAACTACTACCGGTAAAATCACTGAACGATTTGGTACTCACCGTCACCCTACTTTAGGTTTTGATGTTGAATGTAATGGGGTTGAAATTACTACGACTAAAGGTTCTATAGCACGTGCAGTATTTGAAGGTACTGTTACAAAAATAGTTGTAATTCCCGGTAGAAATACTGCTGTAATTATAAAACATGGAAACTATTATACTGTTTACGATAATTTAATAAATGTACAAGTAAAAACCGGACAAAAGGTTAAAGTAAAAGACCACATAGGTACTATATTTACCGATCCCGAAACCGGATATACCGTATTGCAATTGCAAATATGGAAAGAATTACAAAAGCTTGACCCGGAACTTTGGCTTTCTAAATAAATGCCTATGCTACAAAGTAATATCCATAGCATTATAGATAAACTCGATGATTTTATTCGTAAGTATTATCGCATGCAATGTGTTAAAGGGCTTTTGCTATTTTTACTTGTTTTTATAGCTTATAGTATTGTAATTTTTCTAATTGAGTATATAGCCTTCTTGCCTGTATTCACCCGAACTTTTGTTTTTTATACGTCGTTATGTATAGCATCTTTCGCTATAATTAAGTATATATGTATTCCATTGGCTCGCATGTATAATATTGGAAAACGGTTATCATATATTGAAGCTTCGAGAATAATTCAATCTCATTTTCCTGAAATTAAAGATTCATTGTTAAATGCATTAGAATTGTCGCAAATTTCTCAAAATCAAAGTAATGATTTACTTATTGCAGCTATTAATCAAAAATCTGCGTTATTATCTCCTATAGCTTTTTCTTTAGCTGTAGATATTCGTAAACTTCTGCCGTTTTGGAAATATGCTGCTGCTCTTGTAATTGTGGTAGTTGCTATTATGGTTTTCTATCCGCAAGCTCTTTTACAAGGTGCTACTCGTATTGTAAAACATTCGGTGTTTTTCGAAAAACCTGCACCTTTTTCTTTTCATCTATCGTCAGATACTGTATGGGTAGAACGTGGGGCAAATGTAACTATAGCACTTACTGTTACCGGTGAGTATATTCCAAATTCGGTAGAAATTCAGTTTGGAGGAAATTCTTTTTTTATGCGTAAAAAAACAAATTCTGAATTTGAATATGATTTTCAAGCATGTAATAATTCACTAAATTTTAATTTTTTTGCTGAACAATTTACTTCAAAACAATATACATTACTTGTAAAACCTCTTCCTCAACTCGTTTCTTTTACTATTTCTGCTAAAGTCCCTCAATATACCGGTATAGATAATTTTACAGTTTCTAATACAGCTGATATTACTGTTCCTGCCGGCACGCAGCTTTCTTGGAATGTATCTGCATCTGATATTACTACACTTGTAATGAACATTTATCAGGCTAAACAAAAGCTGAATTTTGTAAATTCAAATAAAGTTTTTTCACTCAAACATACTGTAATTCATACCACTAATTTTACATTACAGGGAACAAATACGTTTATTTCAAATTTACCTATTATTGATTATACCATAACTGTAATACCCGATTTGGCTCCAATTATTGATGTTGCAAGCAAGCAAGATACTAGTTCACTGTTTCGGTATTATTTTAAATCTCGTATTCAAGATGATTATGGGTTTACATCAATGAATTTCGTGTATTTTAATGAACATAATCACAAAAAACCAATTCGTATTCCTCTTGATATTGCTAAATTTCAAAATAAACAAGATGTGTATTTTATGTTCGATTTTTCACAATTTGAGCAAGGTAAAAAAATTTCGTATTATTTTGAAATTACCGATAATGATAAAGTAAATGGATATAAAACAACTCGAAGTTCTGTTCTTGAATTTGCCGTGCCAAGTAAAGAAGAAATTCAAAAAATTGAAGATCAAATAACTAATAATGTCGAACAATCGTTATCTCAAAGTATAGATGAAAGTCAAGAATTGCTCAAGGATATTCAACAATTACAAAAAAAACTGCTTAACCAAAATATGTCTGATTGGGAAAGAAAACAGACAATGCAGGAAATTTTGCAAAAGCAAGAATCTATAGAACAAAAGGTTAAGGAAATGTCAAAAATGATTGAAAAAAAGCATGATATTCAAAATACATTTTCAGAGAAAGATGCAGAACTTTTAGAAAAACAAAAACAAATTGAGGAATTGTTGCAAAATCTTATGAATGATGAACTTAAAAAGTTGTTCGATGAATTTAACAGCTTACTCGAAAATTTTAAAAGAGATGAGTTTATGAAAAAATCTGAAGACATGAAACTTTCTGTCGAAGATTTAGCAAAACAGATGGATAGAGACCTCGAAATGCTCAAACGTATGGATGTTGAGCAAAAGATGGAGAAAACGTCTGAGAAGCTCTCGGAATTGTCTAAAATGCAAGAAAATCTTGCCAAGGATATACAAAAACAAAATCAATCTTCACAAGAACTATTGAAACAACAACAGGAATTATCAAAAGAAATTCAAAAGGTACAACAAGAGTATAATGAAATTAAAGAAAAAAATTCTGATTTAAAACAATCATTTGATTTGCCCGATTTT
>Ga0116156_10005338_pt1 | contig 10693 bp, 7 predicted proteins | sample AD_UKC045_MetaG_FD_89891 | JGI IMG/M metagenome (GOLD analysis project Ga0116156, IMG submission 89891) | Active sludge microbial communities of municipal wastewater-treating anaerobic digesters from USA - AD_UKC045_MetaG | ecosystem: Engineered > Bioreactor > Anaerobic > Digestate | place: USA... | reverse complement strand
GCAAAACTAAATCTTTTTCTTCTTCAACACGTAGCTCATGTAAATCGAGCATGTTGTTTAAATCCTGAGCTTCAATATTATCGGGTTGAATCTCTAAGGCTTTAACAGAAAAAAGTCGAGCAGTTTCATAGTCTTCCGCCTGAAAACTTAAAGTCCCCATTGTAATAAAAGCAGTTAAATTCTTTGGCTCTTTTTCTAAAACATAGTTTATATGTTCTCTTGCCTCGTCCAATCCTACATTACTCCAAGTTAATAATTCCCCTGCCAACAAATGATATTTTGTTGAATCGCCATTTTCTTGTATTACTTGATTAATCTGAGAAATTGCCTCATTAAAATCTCTATCGTAAGTTAAATATTTAGCGTAATAATACCTTATATCATAATCTTCGGGCTTAAGTTCTAAATACTCTTTTAGTATTTCGTTGGCTTCAGTGTAGTTTTCCGTACTTGCATAGTTTTGAGCTAATACTAAAACAGCAGCTCTATTTTCAGGATTTTCAGAAATAAGCTTTAAGTTTTTATCAATTTCATTGGCAAAAAAGTTAGACTTTATATCGTCAAATAGTTTTTTTAACTCAATATACTTTTGGTTTTCCTGTTCTGTTTCTCCTAATATTGTAAGTTGTTGAGATGCTTCTTCATATCTATTTTCTTTTATTAACTCATCTATTAATTTAAATCTATTATCTTTATTATCAGGATCTTTTTTTAATAATCTATAATATCTATCAATAGGATATTCTTTTTCAAAAGAGCGCGGGCGATATTGTGTTAAATATGCTTCGTTATTAACTAAATCAAGACCGTCTTCAGCTTCTTTAAAAAAAGGTTTGAAACTTAAAGCAGTTTCAAATGCATTTTTTGCAATACTAAATTTTCCTAACCAAAGTGTAAAATAACCATATCTACTCCATAATCGCCAATCTGTTGGATACCTTTCTACAAATATTTTTAATATTCTTTCACCTTTTACAATATTTTTTGTTTTACTATTTATTTCAGTATATCTAATTATTTCATCAGGCGAAGCATCTTTATCTCTTTTAAGATATTCATCATACCAATTTTCGGCAGTTTGCCATTCTTCTAAATTTCTATAACTTTTACCTATTTCTAAATAATTAACCGGGTTGTTGGGATTTATTGCAATCTCTCTCTTAAATCCTTCAATTCTTTTATAAAGAATTTTTTTAAAATCTTCCCACGCTCTATTTAAATCATTGCTAATTTTAGAGTTTTTAGGTTCAAGTTTTAGTGCTCTTCTATAGTCCAAAATTGCATACTGATATTCTCCTCGTTTTTCGAAACTTTGTGCTCTTAGATGATATCCGTCTGCATGACGTGGATTAGCCGTAATATACTTATTTAATAGACTAATTGCTTCTCCGTATTTTCCGTTTTGCATTTGTGTTAAGGCAAGTCGTTTATATGTTTTGCTTTCTTGCTGAGCAAAAATATCTTGCATTCCAAAAACAAAGCATGCTAATACAAAGAAAATAATTAATTTCATTTTAAAATACTTTTCAAAGTTGTAAATTTATTTTTTTGTTGTTCTTCAGTTTTAATTTTATTTATTATATAGTCTGCATTTTCAATTTCATCATTTGAATTTAAAATATTAAATTCTATTAATTCACTTATTGCATTAATATATTCAATCTGCCTACTAGGGAAATAGTTCTTTATTTTTGAAAAAATGTTTTCTATCTTCGTATTGTTGGGTCTTATTATTAATACGATAACTTTGTTCTCAATTACACAAAGTTTATCTTTTTTATCAGTAACTGCAGAAACTGCTGCTTGAAGATTTTCTATTTCTAACAAACCTTTTAATTTTGCTGAAGGGTCTAATCTAAAAGTTAGTATTGTAAAAGCCTGTCCCGTACTTTTATATAATGCAATCTGATTATTTAATATAAGCGAAAAATCATTCATATCGTATAAGTTAATTGGTTCATACTTTTGCATTGAACTTTCGTTTGAGTACTCTGATTGAATTTTATTCAATTTTGCAAGGTCAACCTCAAATATAGTATTATTCGGTTGTTCTTTTACTTCTTCGGTAAAGACGGGTTCGCGTTTTACTTGAATATCCTGTATCGGTGTTTCTATAATATTTTCTTTTTGTATCTCCACTTCTTCATCAATTGCCTCAATATATACGCCATGATTTGGCCTAATTGTATATTCTTCGGTAAACTGACCTTCAGTATGCCCTACATTTGGTGTAATTACTATTTTCCCACCATAATACATATTAAGTTTTGTCGGACTTTTTTTAAGATATATCATCCCTGTTACATTACTGGCTATAACATCAATTATAGCTTCGGCTCGCTTTGCGGCAGGCTCGGAAACAACAAAAAAACTGGATATATCCTTATCCTCAATTTCTTCTAATGTTTGTAAAAAAACAAATTGTAGATATCCTAAATCACTAAATCCTAAATAAGGTGTTAATTCATCAAAAACAACACGTTGCGGGTAATAGGATTTATATTCTTTTACAACGCCAACAATATCTTTAATAAATTCACCCAAAAACTCGTCAGGGTTACGGTATTCGCTTAAATCACTTGGCGGTGCAAATCGAACAACAATTATTTTATTTGCATTCATATATTTCTGGATATCAAATCCAATAGAAGCTGCTTGAATTATTAAATCTTTTGGGCGCATATTTGTAAAATATAAACAAACCTGATCATTTACTGCTGCTTCTCTTGCAAACTGTAAAGATAACAATGTCCTTCCGGATTTTCGCTGTCCAATTATTAAATAACTTCCACCTTTATAAATACCTCCCCATTTCTTGTCTATTAACTTTAAACCGGAAGGTATTAAATTTATCATTCTACTCATAATTACACCAATTTTTTATTAATAATATCAAATAATGTGCCATCAAAACGATGAGGATAATTAATCTTCATAAATCAATTATTAACCCTATTTTGAATGTCTTAAAAAAAATAATTTTAATAAAAGCTAATATATTAATTAATAATAGTTATTAAAATATTTTAAGATACATTCTTTTTGTTTCAATAAAATTTCATTTCTCATAATGATACATGTTAACGACCGGAAAAATAACCATAAACAAATATTGCGGTTGCATTAGAAACAATTGTCGGTTCATTTGTAATATAGTCATTTTTATCATCTCTATAATAAGCTTCTTTTGTCTGAAAACGTTTATATTTATCATAAGAATTAAATGTTATATTATAACCATCTAAAAAGTCTTTTGAAATTGGTCCGGCTGCCAGTGCTCCAGGTAAATATTTTTTAAAAAAGCCAATCTGGTGATGGAAATTTTTTGTGAAGTTAGTGCCAATTTTAGATATAAAGCTAACTCCCCAAGGGTTTTTTCCTAAAATATAATTTCTTTGTGTAACATTTAATGAATCGAATATTATTGAGCCTGTAAGTTTTTTGTACAAAATTGACTGTAACGAAATTCCTAATAAAGTATTAGTTGTACCCCAAGTATAAGCTGCTCCTTAATTAAAAAGTTTTGTTGCTTTAGTGCTGTTAAATCCAACAAGATTATTGTAAATATAATCAATAAATTTTTTGTCATACTTAGCCAACCGATAATGTGCTAAAGAATTTATATCTCCCCAACTCCACCAGTAATCGCTACCCGCTTTATCGGCAAATGTTTTCGCATCTTCTAAAAGTTCTTTTTTTCCGGTTGTAATATATAACTCAGCAGCCCCTAATGCTAATTTACCTAAGTAGTTTTTATCAATATACATCCCAGTACCGCTGCTATCAACATTAGGAACATTTTTATAAATTGAATATAAATTTTCGGCTTTAGTTAAACATATATTTGCAAATTCATTATAATTCAATCTTTCTGTCCATATTCTTGAAGCAAGAGACATTGTTGCAACATATATTCCAACTAAATTTTTTCCTATTCCAACAAAGCCTGGTCTATCAAATTCCAATACGTCGTTTTCCGGTAGTCTCCAACCAACTTGTTGATCTTGCCAACCTTGAACTTGAGTTATTAGTTTATCCATCTGATAATTTGATCGTATTAACCAATCTAATCCTATTTTTGCCTCTTCAAGAATATCAGGAACACCTGATTTATCATGATCAAATTCAAATTTTTCAGGATTTTGTTCGTAAGAGAATAATAACATATAAGTAGCATATGCGGTTGTATTTACAAATTTTGTATAATCACCAGCATCGTGCCAACCGCCTGTTACATCTATAGTAGTAACGACAGTGTCTTTTCCAATAATTAATTTTGAAACATCAGCTTTATGGCAAATATTATGGAAAATTGGATTAGTATAACCGCAACGTTGAACTTTGTAAAAACGAAGTAAAGAATCTACAACACTATTATAAATATTTGTGTTAATAGAAAACGAATATGATTTTATCCCTTCATATTCTATAAAATATTTGCCTTTTGTTTGTAATTGGCTAAAATCAAATTGATATGAATAATTAAAGTCACCATATTTTCCTAACGAATTTCCTAATTTGATACTTAATACTTCTTTATTACTTGTGTTTTTAACCGTAATTATTTTATTATTTAGATTTTCGTTAGATAGTATTACTCCGCTTTTATAATCGTTTGGCAAATAACCTACTTGATCAACTCGAAAAAATATATCCCTTTTTGTCGAAGTTTCTGAAGCTGAATTGCACGTTAATAAAATAAGCGGAAAAAAGAGTAGCAAATAATTTAATTTTAATTTCATATCAATCTTTGCTTTTAAGTTTAGAAATAAGAGCTAATACGTAATTGTATTAACTCCTATAAATTATTATTTGTTCTATTTTTTTATTATTCCGATTCCCGGTCTATCAAATAGAGTGATTTTGCCATCAATTACTTTAGTCCCTTCATAAGGATCGTTTGATATTAATAAATTTCCGTCTAAATCAGCCCATTCAACAAAAGGAGATAACTGAGCTGCTGCAGCAATTGCACAAGAAGTTTCAGTCATACAGCCAATCATTAATCGTAAACCCAATGCTTTAGCCAGAGTAAACATTTTATGAGCTTCTCTCATGCCTGTACATTTCATAAGTTTAACATTAATACCTGAATAAATACCATGTGCTTTTTTTACATCATCTAACCTTTGCACAGCTTCGTCTCCAATAGTAGGTAATGGACTATGCTCAGTTAACCAAGCCATATCGTCTATTTGTTCTTTTGGCATTGGTTGTTCTACGAATACAATTCCCTTTTCCTTTAACCAATGTATCATATCTAATGCAAATTCCCTATCTTTCCAACCTTGATTAACGTCAACTGTTAAAGGTTTATCTGTAACCGAACGAATTGTTTCAATCATTTCTTTATCCGTTTCTCTGCCCAGTTTTACTTTTAAAACTTTATATTCATCAGCTTCTTTTACTTTTTGTTTAATAACTTCGGGAGTATCAATTCCTATAGTAAATGTAGTTAAAGGAGTTTTATTTTTGTCCAATCCCCAAATCTTATACCAAGGTTGATTCATAATTTTACCCAATAAGTCGTGCATGGCAATATCTACGGCAGCTTTTGCTGCAGTATTTTTAGGTGCAACAGAATCTATATACTCAAGTATATTGTCTAAATCAAACGGATCGTTAAATTGAGAAAGATCAACTTTTGAAAGGAAATTTGCTACTGTTTCGTGCGATTCTCCCAAATATGGAGGCATGGATGCTTCACCATATCCAATAATTCCTTCCCATTCAATTTGAGTTAGCATAACCGGTGTAGTTGTTCGCGAAGATGTTGCTATTGTAAAAACATGCTTTAAATCTAAGGTATAAGGTTGATAAGTAAGTTTCATTTTGGACGTTCCGTTGTTTTTTGCAAATAATGGTGAATTTGTCATCGGTATTAGTAGTGCTCCGGTTGCTAATCCTGCACTTTTCATAAAATCTCGTCTATTCATTGTCATAAAATAATTCTCCTTTATATTGTCCGAAGTTTTTCAATGTGTAAATACCGTTTTTATCTAATGAATTTAATATCCGTTTTGCTCTAATAAATTGTTTTAATCGATACTCATTAAAATTAGGTTTGTTTTTATCAAAACTATCAATACTAATCTCTCCTGCCGAATGAATAAAATCCATATTTCCAACATATATAGCCACGTGAGTTATTCTTTCAGGACTATTTTCAGTCGCCTTTTTCCCAAAAAACAATAAATCTCCTGGCTTGCAGTTTTCAAAACCGTTTTTTGTATCAACTAATTCGCCGGTTAGTACTTGTTGCGAAGCATCTCTTTGCAATAAAACACCGTTCATGTAATAAACGGTTTTAGAAAAACCACTGTAATCCATTGCTTTTGAAGAAGTACCACCCCAAAAATAAGGCATGCCAATAAATTTATAAGCCATTTCTACAATAGATTCTTCAGTAGGAACTGTTTTTGTTAACCATTCATCAAAATAATCACAGTATTCTTCTTCTATAAATCCCACTCTACCGTTTGGATATTCAACTTTAATAAAGTTATCTTCTTTATCCAAAAACTTCAATAAACTACCCATTACAACATCGCTAACCCTCCTAGATTTTTTATCGGCTTTGGAATATACAAACCCAAATTCATTTGTATAAATAATTTTTTTTGCAGTCATCCAATTATTTACTTCCGTCAAATTTGTCAAGCTAACCCCGTCATTATCTACCCATCCAATATATCCATCAGGTGTTTGAATTTGATACCAACCATCTTTTTTATTGAAGACCTTAACTGCAGTACCAAGCAACGATTGAGTAGCCATTTCAGATGCATGGTCAGGATTAAATCTAATATTGGCTACTGAGAGGTTAATTATACCATATTTTTTTTCGCCTAATATTTTGGAAGGTAAAACAATAATTAAGTCTTGATATTTAATATTTTGTTTATCTAACTCCGTAATAATTTCATTTTTAACGCTTTGTAAGTTTGTTTCTCCCTTAATTAAAATATTTCCGTTTACATTTTCTGCTTCAATATTAAATATAGAAGTCCTCTTATCGGGTGCAAACTCATTTTTTACTTTTAATAAAATAGATTTTACTTTTTCCATATTAGTTTCCTCCGCATTAATTAACGAAACTGAAAATATCAATACCATAACATAATAAAATAAATATCTTTGCATAGAATCTCGTTAAATTATTATAAAAAAATTATCAAAAATTAAATTTAATAAAATTATTAAAAGTATAATATAACTTTTTAATATTTTTTTTATTTTTTAATAATAATGGGATAAATATTCATTTTCTTTTGCTTTTTTTTTAACTTTTAACAATATTATATTTTTAATTCTTATACTTATTTTTTTATTAAACTTATGGTGTATATGAATAATAATAGAGAAAGTTGGGGCAGTAAAATTGGTTTAATTTTGGCAGTAGCTGGTAATGCAGTTGGTTTAGGTAACTTTTTGCGCTTTCCCGTTCAAGCAGCTCAAAACGGAGGTGGTGCTTTTATGATTCCTTATTTTATCTTCTTTTTACTTTTAGGAATACCACTAATGTGGATTGAATGGGGCATTGGAAGGCATGGTGGGAAATTTAATCACGGAAGTACTCCGGGTATGTTTCATGCAATCTGGAATCATCCGATTTCTAAATATATAGGTTCTTTAGGATTATTTATATCATTTATTATTTTAGTGTATTATACTTATATTACTTCTTGGACACTCGGATTCAGTTTTTTTTCAATTTCGAAAATGTATTTTGGACTGGATAGTTTTAGTTCTATGAAATCTTTTTTATACAGCTATCAGGGAAGAGAAATTACAAATTCTTTCTCAAATCTCGCTCCTGCTTATCTTTTCTTTGTTATAACCTTTATTGCTAATTTTTTTATTTTATATAAAGGTATTTCCAAAGGAATTGAAAAACTTGCAAAAATTGCAATGCCTACACTTTTTATATTTGCAATTATTATAGCAATACGCGTATTAACTTTGGGAATTCCGGATCCTTTAATACCAGAAAATTCTGTTTTAAGCGGTTTTGCGTTTATTTGGAATCCTGACCTAACAAAATTAGATGATCCAAAAATATGGTTAGCAGCAGCCGGACAAATATTTTTTACTTTATCAGTTGGGATGGGGTCTATTCAAGCATATGCTAGTTATCTAAGACCAAAAGATGATATTGCCCTATCCGGATTAACGACTGCTGCAACAAATGAATTTGCAGAGGTTATATTGGGTGGTTCAATAGCAATTCCAATTGCAGTCGCTTTTTTTGGTATTACCGTAACAACTCAAATGGCAGCCGGTGGTGCTTTCGATTTGGGTTTTGCGTCTTTACCTCTTGTTTTTGAACGAATTCCTTTTGGTCATCTTTTTGGCTTTTTATGGTTTTTATTATTGTTTTTTGCAGGTATTACTTCATCTGTTGCCATGGGGCAACCGATTGTTGCTTTTTTAGAAGATGAATTTAAACTTACTAAAAAACAAGCTGTAGCATCAATTTCGTTCTTAACATTTGTAGTAGTTCAATTTGTAATATTTTTTTTGAAAAACGGAGTTTTGGACGAAATGGACTATTGGGCAGGTACTTTTGGATTAGTGGTATTCGCTTTATGTGAGGTAATTATATTTATGTGGTTTTTTGGAGATGATAAAGCCTTCAAAGAGATAAATGCAGGTGCTGAGATCAAAATTCCAATTATTTTTAAGTATATTATGAAATATATAACTCCTACAATTCTAACTATAATTATGATTTGGTGGTTAGTTAAAGATGCTATTCCTATATTTTTTCTTAAAGGAGTTTCTGAAGAAAATATACCTTTTGTTATTGGAACTAGAATAGGTATGCTTTTAATTTTAATTTTATTATTCGTATTAATTCATTTTGCGTTTAGAAAAAGAGGAAATCATGGAGCTTAAAACAGAAGGATATCTATTTTTAATTATCTCTTGGTCAATTATTCTTTTCTTAGTTGCTTATTGTTATAAAAAGGTACTATTTGGTAAAAAAATAAAAAAGCACTCATAAAATACTGAGTGCTTTTTATTTTTATAATAAAAAAATTATTAACCAAAAAATGTTGTGGCAACTTCGTATAAATCTTCAGTTACTACTTTCAATTCTCCAACTGCATCGGCAAGTGGAACGGCAACTATACTTGTACCTTTTAAAGCAGCCATTTTGCCCCATTCTCCTATATTAACTAGTTCTGCAGCAAACACACCGAATCGGGTACCTAATACTCTATCAAAAGCAGTAGGAGTACCGCCACGTTGAATATGTCCTAAAACGGTAGCACGAGTTTCAAAACCGGTTCTTCTTTCAATTTCTTCAGCAACTACGTTTCCAATTCCTCCTAACATAACATGACCGAAAGAATCTTTTTTCATGCTTGCCAATACAAAAGCTCCGTCTTTTCCTTCTTCTTCTTCAGCTTTAATTTTTGCACCTTCGGCAACAACAACAATGCTAAATGACTTTCCTGTAGCGTGTCTTCTTTTTAACGAGTCGCAAACTTCGTCTAAGCTAAATTCTTTTTCAGGTATTAAAATTATATCCGCACCACCGGCTAATCCGCTATATAATGCAATCCAGCCTGCATGTCGTCCCATTACTTCTACAACCATAACACGATTATGAGATTCAGCAGTTGTATGCAATCTGTCAATTGCCTCTGTTGCAATATTTAATGCAGTATCAAAACCAAAAGTATAATCTGTAGCATTTAAATCATTATCAATGGTTTTTGGTACACCAACAACATTTGCACCGGCTCTATATAATTTAGCTGCAATACCTAAAGTATCTTCACCACCAATAGCAACCAAAGCATCTAAACCTAATTCTTTCATATTATTAATAGCTGTTTGTTCGCCATTTGGTACTTTATATACGTTTGTACGCGATGATCCTAAAATTGTACCGCCACGATGTAGAATGCCTGATATTTCTTCCATTCCCAATGGTTCGCAATTTTTTTCTAATAAACCTTTCCAACCGTTTTTTAATCCGACACATTCATGTCCTAATTTAATTGATTTGCGAACTACTGCACGAATAACGGCGTTTAAACCTGGGCAATCGCCTCCGCCTGTTAAAATTCCAATTTTCATTTATATTCTCCTTATTGAATTAATTACAATAATTTTAAATTTGCTAATTTTACTAATAGGTGTTTAACGCCGAAATCTTCAAACGCAACAGTAACTTTTTGCATTTCTCCGGATCCGGTTATTGCTTGTATTTTACCAACACCAAAATTTTCATGACTTACTCTACTTCCGACACGTAAATTTCGACGTTCCTGATCAAAATCATCAAATCCTTCTTGATAAAATTCATCAAAATACGTTTTACGTTTGTTACCTGCTTTTCTCCCCGGTCCACCATTAACATCCATAATTGTATCTGGGTCAATTTCTCTTAAAAAGCGTGATTTTTCTTGATACGCAACTTCTCCGAAACGATATCTTGAGCGCGCATATGTTAGATACACTTTCTTTTCGGCTCTTGTTAATGCAACATAAAATAAACGTCTTTCTTCTTCAGCTTTTGCATCACTATCAAATTTTTGATTTAAAGGAAATATATCTTCTTCCAATCCGGTAACAAATACAATCGGGAATTCTAATCCTTTTGCCATGTGAACAGTCATCAAGGTAATTGAATTTTCGGCATTATTCATCTGATCAACACCGCTAACAAGAGATACTT
>Ga0116156_10005337_pt1 | contig 10695 bp, 8 predicted proteins | sample AD_UKC045_MetaG_FD_89891 | JGI IMG/M metagenome (GOLD analysis project Ga0116156, IMG submission 89891) | Active sludge microbial communities of municipal wastewater-treating anaerobic digesters from USA - AD_UKC045_MetaG | ecosystem: Engineered > Bioreactor > Anaerobic > Digestate | place: USA... | reverse complement strand
TACACGCCCGGATGCACCAAGATCGTGTCACCGGGCTGGGCCGCCAACGCTGCCGGAGCGATGGTGCGGAAGGGCCGCTCTTCGGTGCCCGGCCCTGCATCATCAGCCTGGGCGTGGGCCGCCGCAACAACCCACGTTCGGGCTTCCGCCCGCGGCGTGACAGCGGTCGCCAGGACGAGCGCCAGCAGGCTGCAACACGTGGGTGAGCAGATCGAACAGGGCGTACGCCAAGTCATGCAACGCTCCTTCTTGTCCAGGCAGGTGTGGGGATGAGTCGGCCTGTTCGGGTAGGTATGCGGAGGTTCGCCAACACGCAGGGCATTGTACTCAGTTCTTCGGCGAGCGGAGCCTCGGTCGAGAACCTGCTTTGCTGCGGAGGCGTGTCCGCTCGAATCAAACTGGCGAAAAAGTTTTGCCACGGGGCTTGACTTAGGCGGGCGAGTCGGTATTCTTTTTTACCCACGGTTGCCAATCTCATTGGACCTAGGCCATCGGCAACCAATGCCACCGCGACGGCGAGTGGCCAGACCTCTACGCGAGGTCAAACTTCGTCGGAGACGAGGTAAGCTGAGTTAGTTCCGGAGCACCGCTGTTAAGCCAGATCAAGATGTCTGTCGCGGTGTGCCGGACTTTCTGACAAGGGCAAAGCTGGCTCTAAGACACACGAACTGAATCGTGCTGCCGTTCTCACCTGCGCGTTGCTCCCATCGGCCCTGAAAGCGATGCGAGAGCCCGCCCCAGCCAGACGGGTCGCCAGTCCTCGGACAAGAGTCTAGGGGACGGGTGTCTTCTGCTCCACGATTCGCAAACGCACAGTCAGGGCGACTGTACGTCAACGGGCTACGATTGGCTCGGAGATTCAATAACATTCAGAAAGGAAAATGACATGGTTAAGAATACTCGAAAGGCTTCGGGCGCCGCCCGGAAGCAAGGCGTTACTGAACATCGCACCACGGCCACTTGTGCTGCCCAATCGCGGAGCGCTGGCCAAGATCGGGACGAGAAACTCCAGGCTACGATCAGCCGCCTGCGGGCAGAGCGCGACCAAGACTGTGAATCCGGTCGGTCTGCGGGAAGAGAGGATGGCGAGGAGTGGGCTCACTCGGCGAGCCTAGCCGATCTTCGCCGGGTGTGCGAGTCGGAGGAAGTCATGGACGCCGATGATCTGGAGATGCTGCTGAGCGAATACTGGAATGGTGAGGACCTCGCCAGCCTCGGAGCGGATTTTGACCGTCCCAGCTTCATGCTGGGGTATCCGCGTGGTTTCCAAGAGGGGGCGTTGGCAGTCTGGAAGCATTTTCGGCACATCCATGCCGGGTGATTTCCAGAGTTCAGATCCACCGGAACGGTTCGGCTGATACCCGAACCAGTCCCCGATAGGCCCCCCGAAGGCGATGTCGCCTTCGGGGAGTCCGCGAAGGACAAGCTGTGACCTCGTGATGCCGACCTGGGCGTGGCCGGGCGAAGTAGCTCGGCCGCTCCAGGGCGGCTAGAACTCCGCTACCGTGGAGAGTGCGGATTCCATTGATCGCAAACCACTAGGGAACAATGTTGCATCGCCTTCGCCAGAAGCGTCCGATTGCCTTCGGCGCCGTAACGGATGCCGAGCGTGGGGCCAAAGGCGGAGGATAGCTCTGTCAAACGATTTGGAGGAGATCCAATGAACAAGAAAAGTGAACCCGTGAATGTGCCGTCAGAAACGACCGCGACTTCGACTGTCTGTGTGGATGCTGGACTCGCGGAGTACGCCGAAGAGAAAGCGGACCGCGACATGACTCAACCAGAGACCCCGGAATCCTGCGGGCAGACCATGCATACCCGCGGGTCTGCCGTGGAATCTCATGCGACGGCAACGGGGAGTCAAGGCCGACGTAGACGAGGTGAAATCGTGAAACAAGGCGTTCCAAGGGCGAAGAAGGCAGCTCGGGAAGCCGGACTGCGCACCCGCGAAGAGTGGCTGCGCTATGGGGCCCGCTCCGACGCGGAGCCCCGGAGGCTCGTCCCGCGGCGACGCGCGAGGCCAATCGTGGTGAAGGGTGAGGCTTTTTATCGTCGCGAGGACTGCGAAGAGCTACTGTCGAGAACCGCGGCAGGAGAGCGAGGACTCCGCGTCCGCCATGGCGCAGAAGCTGTGGCCCAGCTATTCTCCCATTCGCACGGGCGCTCGTTCTACTATCCGGTGTATCGGCTGTCGGATTGCACGCCTAAGCAGAGACGCGTAGATCGTCCCGCCGAGGAGGTAGATCTCCTGCTGGCGATCTTTACCGTCAACAAAACTGCGAAGCGTTACCGCGACGCCGCCAGCACACACTACCAATGCCGTCAGCACGGATTCGCCGGAGACGCCAGTTCCAAGAAACACGCGCTCTACCGGCTCAAGGATCTCGGGATCATGAGGGCACATCAGGTCGGCCGACTGAGCTTTGTCGCGATGCACGGGAACTTGGCTGTATATCGGGGAGAGGGCTATTGCTTTCACTCGCACCTGCTGCCTGATGTCACTCCGCTGCCGGAGGACGAAGCCCGCGCGGGCAGTCCGGTTTTCGTCGAAGCCGCACCCAAGGGCGCGGGAGAAGCTCGGTTGAAGGACGCGGTGTTGACGCTGATGGACCTTCCGCGTAGCGAGGCGGGTTATCGCCGGCTGCCGCCGCCGCAACTGCGGCAGCGACGGAGAACAGGTGTGCCGCACGATGCTGATCGCGATGAGTTCTCGTTCTCTGAGGCAGACGACTGGGATGATGCGTCTTGGGTTGCTGATGACGAGAAGGACGATGCATCTCGGGACGCTGACGACGAGTGCGATGGTGAGTCGTACTAGATGGCGTCGGCTGACGATTGGCCGCGGGACGCGGCAACAAACAGACGCCCCTGGACCACATCGCGTGGCCCAGGGGCGATTTCGTTGGCCTGTCGATTCAGTCGAGTTCGGCCGGAGCACGCCCGCCAAGAACCGCCCCTGGGAATCACGGTTGTCGTTCCAGGCTGACATCGCCTCGGTCTGGTACGACCTGTACCAGAGCGTAGGTGGCTCCGTCGTGTTCCAGTACCCTCGCTTCCACGGCCCGGCCACCTTGTTCCGCCCTCACTGCCGTCCAGGATGGGGCCACGCGGACCTTGACCGTCAACGGGAAGTCGAACCGCGAGTCGTCCATCTCGTCCGTCACACTCAGCACGATCTTGTCGGCAGCGGCAGACTTCACTTCCAGGTGCGCCGTGTCGCGTTCCTGGCCGTACTGGACCACCTCCCGGAACAGCCCTAGCCACAGGTCGTTGCTCAGGACCCACTGATGCACAAAGGCGAGCTTCTTCTCCTCACGCTCGCGAATCTCCGGTTTGACCTGGTGGTAGTGCGAGCAATACCAACCGCGGTACGCGGAGTCTTTGCGCGAGTTCTTCTGGAAAAGGGCCTGCATGTCGGCCCAAGGGGCTTTGGGGTCGTCCACGTGCAACTCGCCGATGCTATTTGTCCACACGTAGTTGATCCGGTTGGCCGGGTTGATCAGACCGACCCCACCCCGGCAGCCAATGAAATGCTTGGCGGCCAGCTTGGGATCATTCAGGGTGTCCTGATCCTTGCCGCCGGGATAGGCCAGCACCAGCACCCTGTTGCCCGGCATGGCGGCCTCGATCTGGCGGATCGACTCGGTGTACTCGGCCTCAACGCCGTTCCAGGTGGGCGACGTGGTGCGCAGATGGTTGACCGTGTGCGACTGGACGTCGTGTCCCTGGGCGTGCAGTTGCTGCCAGCCCTCCCAGGTGCCACCCCAACCCTTGCCAACGCTGCTGGTGACGATGAACCACGTGATTCGCAGGCCGTACTTCTTCGACATTTCCTGCCACCAGGCGTGGTCGGGCGCGGTGTTGTCGTCGATGGTGATCGAGCAGGCAGCCAAGGCGTCGTCTTTCCACAGGCAGACGCTTGCTTCGCCGACCTGGCCGGGCCAGTCGCGGTCGCGCAGCTCGAACCGCGGTCGTTCCGGCGATTCCGCCAGGATCGGCCGCTGACGTTCGGCCGCGTCGATGGCGATCGGCTGCAACAGGGCGACGAAAGCTGGGAGGAAGAGGTAACAAACGTCTACGGTGCTCATGGTCGGACCTGGGGCATTGTGTTGGGGGTGAACTTCTCCATCTGATGCATCGTCCTGTACACGCCCGGTGCGGCCAGCTTGCCACGATGTGGGCCGCCGGTTCATCCGCAGCTACTTCGCCGCCAGTTTCACGGCGATCTGCGCGACGTGTCGCCCCTGGAAGCGGGCTTGCGCGAGTTCCTTGGCGCTAGGTTGACGCGAGCCGTCCGCACCGGCGATGGTCGCTGCGCCCCAGGGCGAGCCGCCTTTGACCTCACTGGTGTCAGCAAGCTCAGGGCACGCATACGGCAGCCCGACATAGACCATGCCGTGATGGATGAGCGTGTTGACGAAGCTGATGACGGTGCTCTCGTTACCGCCGCCCGTGCCGGTGCTGGTGAAAACGCTGCCCGCCTTGCCAACCAGAGCGCCCTTGGCCCAAAGCCCGCCCGTCTGGTCGAGGAAGGCACGCATCTGCGCGGCCATGTTGCCGAAGCGGGTGGGCGACCCGAACAGGATGGCATCCGCCTCAGCAAGCTGTTTCGGGTCGGCGATGGGGATGTGGGCAAACGCCTTCTTGGCTTCGACGGCCCCCATCTTTCCCAACACTTCCGGCGGGAGCGTCTCGGCAACCTGAAGCAGTTGAACGTCGGTCCCAGCGACCGCTCGGGCGCCCTCCGCGACGGCTTCGGCCAGCTCCCACAAGTGATCGCCGCCGCTGCCGAAGTGGTGCCGCAGTAACTCGACGGGCATCTGTCGTAACTGGCTGATCCTGTGGATGCCCAGCTTCTCGAACACCTGCCCCGTGACCTTGCCGACGCCCCACAGCCGGCCTACGGGGAGTGGATCAAGGAACGCCTGCACCTGGTCGGATTCGACGATCACAAATCCGTCTGGCTTCCTCAGGTCACTGGCGATCTTGGCCAGGAACTTGTTGGGAGCCACGCCGACCGAGGCAACCAGACGCAGGCGATCGCGGATCTCCTGCTTGATCATTCGGCCAATGCTCTCGGCCGGACCAAACAGCCGCTCGCTGCCGGTCACATCCAGGAAGGCTTCGTCCAACGAGAGCGGCTCAATCAGCGGGGTGTATTTCTCGAAGACGGCATGGATCTGGTCCGACACCTCGGCGTAATAGTCCATGCGCGGCCGCAGGAAGACGCCGCGAGGGCATAGCCGGTGGGCGGTGACGGCGGGCATCGCACTGTGGACGCCGAACTTGCGGGCCACGTAGTTGGCCGCCGCCACAACGCCGCGGCCTTCGGGTGTTCCGCCCACGATGACCGGCTTGCCGGCCAGTTCGGGGCGGTCCCGTTCTTCGACGGAGGCATAAAAGGCGTCCATGTCCACGTGAAGGATCATAAGCTAGACCAACGCCCCCTACTCGCAAATGTACTCAGGAGGCACTGCGTCCGTTAGCCACACACCGTTCTCGGACCTGTAGAACTTGTGCCCGTCGCGGAACATCCGGCCGGCTTCGATCACCAACACGACCGGCCGACCGCGGCGCTGACCGACTTTCGTTGCCGTCTGGATGTCTGGCGACAGGTGGACGTGGTGCCGGTTGCCCTTGGTCAGGCCGTCGCGGCGGATCGACTCCAGGAACCGCTCGACGGTCCCGTGGTACAGCAGCTCCGACGGCTCCACCGGCGCCAGCCCCAAGTCAACCTGAACCGAATGGCCCTGGTTGGCCCGAATCCGGCTGCCATCTGCCGAAAACGCGAACCGCTGTTTGTCGTTCGTCCGGACCACAGCGTCCAGTTGGTCCCGGGAGACTGCTCGGCCGTGCTTGGCGCAGGCCGCCAGGAGGTCTTCGACGGACACCCAGCCCTCGGCGTCCAGCCCGATTCCGATGACGTCGGGGCGGTGCCGAAGGACTAGGCTCAGGAACTTGCTGCTGGCAACGAGTGGGTCTGTCATGGGGCAAACGCCCCCGGTGCCTCTAACGATCCTGGTGCCGGAACTGCATCAGCACGTTGGCAGGTCCGGCAAATCGCTGCCGCGGCAAATAACAGCCAATCACCGTCCCGCACGTCCAGCCGATCTTGCTTCCTGGGCGTCAGCACGTTACACAATGTGCAACAACTTGGAGCAACGAGATGATTCATATAGAGGCGAGATTCGGCGAGGATGGGTTTCCTATTGCATCAATACGCGTCCGCAAGTCGGGTGCCGTGCCCGCGGACCAAGGACTCCTCAAGTGGGCGATTATCGACACAGCCTCAGCCAGCACTTACATCGACCCAAAACTGCTAAAGAGCGATCGGGGCCTCGTCGCCGCGCCGGGGGAATACGTTCCATACGCAACACCTCAGGGGACTGGACAGGCTGAAGCGTACTACGTGAGCTTCTGGGCTCGCTCGGTAAACGGTGGCCCAGATGAACTCGTCCAGAGTTCCTGGAAGGTAGGTGGCCTGAAACCAAGGGTCCAGCCAATCCTGTTGGGAATGGACTTCCTTCGCCTTTGCAACCTCATTGTCTCTGGTCCCGTGACGAAAGTCGAACTTGCGTTGGTTTAAGCTGCCGCAGTAGCGAAACGCCGTCCGCACGCCCAGGTCGTCGTGCGGAAACACAACGGAACGGCCCAGCGAGATGACCAGGAACGTCTGGCCGATTCCTTTGACCTGGATAGGTTGCTCCGCAACTCGCTCATCTGGTAACGCGAAGGACCTTGGTCACGAGCTTCCGGTTCCCGGATTGGGCGGCGGAGAGGTCGTAGCACACAAGTTGGTGTTGACTGGCACAACCTGGATTCCAGAGCCGGCCGGCACGATATGCGTGCCTGAAATGACCGGTTCACCAGGCGACGCTGGAATCCGGATGATTGTCTGTCCTCCCGCCGATGGCGGAAGTCCCGATGCGACAGGCACTGCGACTGCGACTGGGACTGGTGATTGGCCGTTCTGCCATCCCCAGAGTGTCTGAAGCGTGGCGTTCTCGGGCAGTCCCTGTACGACTTGGAGAATCCGCCCGTAGGCGTTATTCAGCCAGTCTGTCGTGTCCGTCACGATTTCTCTAGCCGCATCGCTCAACGGCATGAACTGCTGCGGATTGTTTTGGAAATCCGCGACTGTCTTTATCCACGTAAGTTCATCCCGAGTGATTTGCGAGCGATGCAAGACGTGCGGTACAAAGCCGCCGCTGTCCGGCTTCAGGAATACCTGGAAGTAGCCCTGATGCGTGAGGTAGTTGCGAAAGTTGATGACGCTTTCGCGGCCAGGATTCCATTTCTTCTTCCAGTCAGGAAATAGGTCAACCTTACAGGCTAGTTTGGCGGCGAGGTTCTGTTCGATTGCGTCCTGGAGTTCGGTAAAGACCTGCAAGGCGTTGCCGGCGTAGGTAACGCAGTTGTACCAGTCACGAAACCTCGGTCCGGGACCTTCGGCAAGGACCATGTTGCGGTACTCGTGGGCCTCCAGGAGGTAGACGAACACGGTGTAGTTCCGCTGAGTTAGCAGGACTACCTCTTCGGCCGTTCCCACACGGAAGGCACTCCGATCGACGGGACGCTGCGTTGCTGGCGCGACGAAATGCCGCCAAAAATGCTCGTAGTTTGAGAATCGCACGTGCATCCCATGCGTACGGGCACCGTACTGTTCGTTGTCGTCTCCGTCATCCGCCAAGGTGAGATTGTCGTAGAAAGTGCGATGCTGTTGCCATTTCTGAGGACCAAGTGGCATGTCTTGCTCCATTCGTGGATTGATTGACTTGTTCGTACGATTCTGTGGCGCGTCATCGCATTGGGCGAGCGACAGCGGGCTGGTTGCCTGGGATGTCAGTTCACCTCCACCCAGGCCAGCAGTCTCGCTGCGAACGACGCTCCCTCGGTCAAGATACCGGCGTGGGCTAGATCGCGGCGGATCATTTCGGGAACTACGTTCCGCACCAGGTCGGCACGGCGGGTGGGATCGAGCACGGGCTCACCGCCCGGTTCCAGCCGGAGTAGGGCATCGTCAAGTTGCTCCAGCGGGCGACTGCGTTCTCCATGGGCGTTCAGCCCGATGGTGGCGATCCGTTGTTGGACCTGCCCCTTTCCGCCGCGGATTTCGACCCGCCAGAATGTGACGACGCCGCGAAGGTCAACCGAGGACGGCAATCGCCCCACAAGGCCGCGATCCTCGGGGCCAACGTCCCGATGCACGTCCATCAAGCGGCGGACCAGCGGATGCTCCAGCCCCAGGAGCGACATGTTCTCCTGCTCCTTCGCCAGATCGCGGTTCGTTGAAATGGGGCAAGGGGCCTCGCCGTTGACCGAGACCTCGTACACGTCTGGAGCTTTGGGGCGGATTGTGCCGCCGGCCTGCTCGACGCCGGCCTGGAAGTAATGCAGCAATCGCTCCATGCCCTTGCCGCTGTCGTCGAACTTCTTGTAGTCATCCAGGCGGAAACCGTCCAGATCCTGGAACAACTCGAAGACAACTTGCCGAGCCGTGCGAGCGTTGTCCAGGGCGACCTCCACTTCCTGCCGGGTTCGCCGCAGGGTCGGGTCCTTGATGGCGTCCTGGTACAGCTTGTCGTATGACAGCCGCTCCGACAGTTGACCGAGAACCTGCTCGCGAAGATCCTCCGTTACCTGGCCGTACTCGTCTACCTTGCCCAGCGCGCGGCCGATCTCCAGCAGTTTCTCCTCCAACATCAGGAAGATGCGGCCTTCGATCGTGTCGGCAGAAACCAGGTTGTACACCTGGGCCGTGTGCTGTTGGCCGTAGCGGTGGATGCGGCCGATCCGTTGTTCCACATCCATCGGGTTCCACGGCAGATCGTGGTTGAACAGCACCCGAGCAAACTGGAGATTGATGCCCTCGCGGCCAGCCGCGGTGCAGATCAGGACGCGAGGCCCGTCCTGCCGCTTGAAACGCCGCTCGGCAGCCAGTTTGGCCCCGTGGTCGCCACCTTTTAGCACCTCGACGCCGGCCTGCGGGAACTGGCGGTCAATCGCAGCTCGCAGGGCGTCCACACTGCCGAGATACGTTGTGAAAACCACGATCTTCTCGGCGGGATGGACAGCCCACAGGTCGCCCAAGGCCCGCAGTAGCTCCAATGACTTGCTTTCGTCGGCCCGGGGAATCACTTGCAGGAGTTCCACGATTCGCCGTCGCTCGGCCGGCAGGGCGACCGAAACGAGCGTGGCCGCCGATTCCTCGTCCCCCGTGGCGTCGGCCTCGGTCTCCGAGCGTTCGGCAGTCACGGATTCGCCGAGCTTACGGAGCAACTTGACCTTGGCGTCCGCGAGAATCCGCTCCGCTTCAGCACGGCCGATGATGTCGTCCGGCAGCCCGAACATCTCGCGGATCAGCCTGCGGGCATCGGCCAAGGCCCGGTCCCGCCCGTCCGGGTCCAGATGCTCGTCACACTCGATCGCTTCGTGGATCGTCAGACTCAGCAGGCGTCGCCGGAGCGTGGATTCGACAGCGGCAAAGCTCGATGCGGCGATCTTCTGGAAGATCGTCATCACGAAGCCCAGGGCTCGCCCCTTCGGGCCGGAAATCTCGGCCATGTTGTAGCCGTCCCGGAGGTAGTCCATCAGGGCATCGTAGAAGCGTTTCTCGTTGTCGGCCAAGTGGAACGCCTGGGTGTGGACCTGTCGGCGAGAGAAGAGCGGGTCGCCGTTGGCGTCACAGGCATCGGCCTGAGTCCGGCGGAATACCACGGCGTTGAGCCGGTGCCGATTGTCAATCATCTCCTGCACATCGCGGAACAACTCCGGGTGAAGCAGACGGACCAGCATCCAGAACCGGAAGTGGTCCCCCTGATGCGGCGTGGCCGAGAGCAACAGCAGGTCCCGGCTATGCTGGCGGAGGGCCTCGCCGAGCTTGAAGTTCTGCGTCTTGCTGACCTTGTTGCCGACCCGCGTGGCGGTCAGATGGTGGGCTTCGTCGAAAACGATCAGGTCCCACGGCGGGGCTTCAAGGATTCTCTTGACGCGAGCGGCCCGCTTCAGGGTGTCGATGCTGGCGATCATCCGGTTGTGCTTGGCGAAAGCGTTGGTCTTCCGGTCCGTCACGTCGCCTTCGCTGCCGAAGACCTCGAAATCGAGGTTGAACGTCTCGTTCAGTTCCCTCCGCCAGTTATTCACCAGGCCGGCCGGCACCACCATCAACGCCCGCGTCAGTTCGCCCCGCGAATCTAGCTCCCGGAGGATCAACGCCGTCTCGATGGTCTTGCCCAAGCCCACGCTGTCGGCGATGAGGTATCGTCGGGGTGAGGCGTTGGCGATCCGGTAGGTGAGCACGATCTGGTGGGGCAGCAAATCGACCTTCGCCGCCGTGAGCGTGGCGGCGCTTTCCATCAGGGGGAGCTGTTCGGCCTCCAACGCCAGCCAGAGCCGCAGCGTGGCTTCTCGCGTCGCCGGACGCACGCGGGCGACAATCTGTTCGTCCCAGGACAGAGCCTCAGACAGGGCGGTGACCGGGACCCGGCGTTCCCCAAGGTGCTGGAAGAACACGCGGGCGTAGCCGCCTGGCTCCGCCGCCAGAAAGACTCCCTCGCCCATCTCGACATGCGAGACCCGCTGGCCGGAAGTCCATTCAGGAGACCTTGATGACATGGTAGCCACCGACCTCCTTCGTTCCGGGCACCAGAATCTGGAAAGTGCCGGCTCCCGTAGCGGCACCGGCCCACATCCCGG
>Ga0116156_10005324_pt1 | contig 10705 bp, 9 predicted proteins | sample AD_UKC045_MetaG_FD_89891 | JGI IMG/M metagenome (GOLD analysis project Ga0116156, IMG submission 89891) | Active sludge microbial communities of municipal wastewater-treating anaerobic digesters from USA - AD_UKC045_MetaG | ecosystem: Engineered > Bioreactor > Anaerobic > Digestate | place: USA... | reverse complement strand
TCGGTAATTCCGTACCCTTCCAGCATATTCAGCCCGATAGCCTGATAAAAGGAATCAACTTCGTTTTGAAGCGCCCCTCCGCCTGAAATGCAGATGCGGACTCGGCCGCCCAGGCGGGCGCGAACCTTCCGGAACACCAGAACATCACCGAGCGCGCGCAACGGGCTTAACAAAAGCCAGGGAAGAAGGCCGAGAAGGGTATCGAACAGGCGAATCCGGGGGGTGAAGCGGACGACCCTGCCGAACACCAGGTCGCGAGCGGAGCACCAGCGCCTTCCCACAGCCACGAAAAACAGGAAAAGAGCCTTCTTCGCGCCGCCTTCCTTGCGCACCGTGCGGAGAATGCCCGCGGCGAGAGCTTCCCAGAGCCGGGGAACGCCGGGAATAATCTGAGGCTTTATCGCGGCGATATCCGGCAGCATTATCGAGGCGACCGGCTTTGAATACGCCATCCCGCTTCCGCGCTCCAGAATGATGTACTGCATGAGCCGTTCGAAACTGTGCCACACCGGCAAAACGGTGATCCACATATCGCCGGGCTCGACATGGAGCACCTGCGGAATCCGTTCCAGCTGCCAGGTATAGTTTCCGTGAGTGAGCATGACTCCCTTGGGCTCGCCGGTGGTTCCGGAAGTGAAGATCACCGTCGCGACGTCTTCGCTTTTCACCGCTTTCATGATCGCTTCAAGCTCGTCGACAGCGCCGTTGCGAGCAACCGAACCCTGGGCGAGAACCACGTGGAACGACAAAAGCTCGATTCCGGCTTCCCGTGCAGCCTCGGCGTCTGCGATCGCAGGCTCCGCGAAAAGAATAATCCTGGAAAGGAGCGGCATTTCAGAGCGGAGAGCAAGAATTTTATGAAGCTGCGAACGGTTTTCGGCGAACGCGATGCGGCACTCGGTCGTCGATAGAATATAGGCGATTTCCTTTTCCATTGAATCGCAGCCGCGCGGGACGTCGGCGGCTCCGAGCGCAAGAACCGCAAGGTCGGCTATCAGCCATTCGCGCCTGTTGTCCGAGATTAGGCCGACGAGGTCTCCCCGCTTAACTCCGAGGCCGCGCAGGGCTTCGGCCATATCGAGAACATCGCCGTAGAGCTCCCGATAGCTTCTGCGGACGAACGAACCGGAAGAATCCTTCCAGGCCTGAGCGACGACGTCGGGATAACAGCGTACCCGTTCTCTGAACAATAACGGAATGGTAGATTCGATCGACATGCTGACTCCTGTGTGTTTTCCGGCGAAGCTCGTCCGCCTTCTCTGGCGGAAACCGCAGAATGATATTTATTGACATGATCCGGCCAATGTCTCATTATACCACACATGTCGGACCGCACGTGGAGTTCCCGGGCTCTGGTTTTAAGTCTCAGCACTTTCGGAGAAGGCCACAGGGACGCGAAGCTCCTGACCGAAGACAGGGGAATCGTTCAGGCAGCGGTTTTCGGCGGCGCCAAAAGCAAGCTCAAAGGCCTCGTAAATCCCTGGCACACCGGCACAGTCTGGATATATTCGGACCCGGTGAAAAACCACCATAAAATCACCGATTTCGATGTCAGCGAGTGGCGGCAAGGGATCAGGGAAAGCCTCGCGAGAACCTTCGCAGCCTCCGTCTGTACGGAAATAGTGACCCGCTCCCACGGCGTTGCGGACTGGACCATCGTGAACGCGTTTCTCGACGGCATCGCGGTATCCTCCGACGACGAATGCCGCAGGGCGCTGAACCGTTTTCTCTGGAGGATTCTCCATTCGGCGGGAATCGCTCCCGATCTTTCATGCTGTTCCCGCTGCGGACGGGGCATGTCTGGCGAAAACGGAGAAAGTACGGTATCATACTATTCTCCCCACGAAGAAGCCGTTCTCTGCGCGGACTGCGCAAGGCCGGAAGAACGCTCCGTTCCGCTCTCGATCGAAGCTCGAAGCTGGCTGCTCGCGGTAGAGCGGCTGCCCCCGTCCCGATCGCGGGCGTGGAAATGCGAACCGCGCGAAGAAACAGAAATACGCCGGTTTCTGCGCTTCCTCGTTTCCCGCCATTTCGGAGGGGAGCTGAAAACCCTGAACGCGGCTGAAGGAATTCTCTAGCCGCAACCGATTTTTTACATAGGAAGAAACTAACATATGATTTGGAACAAAAAAGACGTAGGCCGCGAACTGATCCGCGAAGTGAGCGGAAGATACGGATGCGACGCGCTCACCGCATCGATTTTGGCGCGCCGCGGCATGTACGAGGGAAAAGACCTGCTCTTCTATCTGGAAGAGGATCTCAGATACGCCCATAACCCCTTTTTATTCGCGGATATGGAAGACGCGGTGGACCGGGTGATCGACGCACGCGACGAAGGCGAGAAAATCCTCGTGTTCGGAGACCGCGACGTCGACGGAATCACCGGCACCACCCTTCTCGTGCAGGCCCTGGAAGACCTGAAAATCGACGTGAGCTGGAGGGTTCCCTCGGGGGACGACCCGTACGGGCTGACCAAGGAAGCCGTGCACGCCCACGCCGCGAACGACGGAACGCTCATCATCACGGTGGACAACGGTATCTCCTGCATAGACGAGATAGATTACGCGGCAGACAAGGGCATCGACGTCATCGTTCTCGACCATCACAACCCCCGCGACGAACTGCCTGCGGCGGTCGCCGTAATCAATCCAAAAATGGAAGAGGCAGGGTATCCCTTCAAGGATCTGGCCGGTTGCGCGGTCGCGTGGAAGTTCATCTCGGCGCTCAGATTTTCGCTTCTGGAAATCTACAAACAGCAAATATGCCTGTTAAATGTGCGCCCGGCAAACGAAGCATGGGTTATAGAAGCGGTGAAAATCGTCAATATGGCCGAGGTAGACCGCATCAGCGAAAGCGTCATCCCCGGGATGGTGAAAATCGGCAACACGAGACTCCTCCCCTTTCTCGAAGGCCAGCAGATCATGGTATGGGACGCCCCCTTGCAAAAGAGACAGCTGGAAAAGATATTCGGCAAAAACGTCGAATTCAATTTTATGGACATAGCGCCCGAAATAACGAGGGAGATACCGGCGGTCAGGAACATGAGCCTTCTGAAACTGAAGGATCTATCCAAAATAGGAAAATATCAGGACAAGCCGGTAAGCGAACTCGACGGATTCCTCAACATCTTCGTTACCTTCGTTCAAAAAAGAAACGCTCTTTTCGGAAAAAGGGAAAACGAGGAGCTGCAGCTCGTCGCGCTGGGTACGCTCGCCGACCTTATGCCGCTGAAAAATGAAAACAGGATTCTTGTCCGCAAAGGCCTCGCCGCCATCAATCTGTCTCCCCGTCCGGGCATCGCAGAACTGCTTGCCCGGCAGGGCCTTACCGGGAAGAAAATAGGTACGACCGACCTTTCCTGGCAGATTTCTCCGGCGATCAACGCCACCGGGCGCATGGGCAAGCCCGAGCTCGCCGTCCAGCTGCTTCTCTGCCAGGATCAGGCAGAGCGAAACCGACTTTCCGCGGAAGTCATCAAGCTCAACACCGACCGGAAGCAGATGGGAAACGACAGCTGGACCGTAGTCGAACCCCTTGCGAAGGAAAGCCTTGAAAAAATGTCGAGCCGGCTCATCCTCGCCGCGAGCCCGGAGATCCACCGCGGAGTTACCGGCATCATGGCGAACCGGCTCTCAAGCTGTTTCAGGGTTCCCGCCGTTGTCGTCTGCTTTATGGAGGACGGCACCGCAGTCGGCTCCATGCGCTCTGCCCGCGGCCTGAATCTGGAAAATCTGCTTTCTCCCTGCGCCGACCTCTTTCTCGACCACGGGGGACACGCCTTCGCGGCCGGCTTCAGCCTTCCGCGCGAACGGTTCCCCGAATTCGAGCAGCGCCTTGCCCGACTCGCTCCGGAGCTGGAATTTCCTGATACGCAGGAAGAAGAAGAAATCGATATAGACGCCGAGCTTCCGCACGAATTCATCAATCCCGAGCTTCTGGTCCTCGCCGACCGCTTCGAGCCCTACGGCGAAGGAAACGAACCCCTCGTCTTCCTCGCGCGCAATCTCACGCTCATGACCGCCGATATGATGGGAAAAACCGAAAAACTCCACCTCAAGCTCACCTTCGATTGCGGGAAATTCAAGTGGCCGGCCATTTTTTGGCAGGCGGCAGAGAGGCTCAACCGCGATTTTTCGGTAGGAGACAAGATCGACGCGGTGTTCCAGGTCGGCAGAAACACCTTCAACGGAACTGAAACGCCCCAGATGATACTCAAAGATCTGCGCCGCTCGGGGAGCCCTGCTTGACCGGCCGCCCCTGTTTCCGCTATAGTCTATGCAATACTGACGGTCGGACCGAGGGGAGGTGATTTATTTATGGCACATATCGTTGTCGACGATTCCGAAAACCTCGAGAAGGCGATCAAGCGCTTCAAGCGCATGGTTGAAAAAGAAGGCATCATCCGCGAATGGAAAAAGAGGGAATACTACGAGAAGCCCTCCACCATCCTCAACAGGAAGAACAAGGCTCTCCGCCGGAAACTCTTGAAAAAGAACCGGAAAACCACTGACCATAAGGGTTTCTAAATCCTTCTTCTCCCGCGCGGCCGGCATGATCCGGACGCCCGAGGGAAACGCCTTCCGCAAAGAGGCTCGGCTTGCATCCGGTTTTGTCCGGATCGTCTGCCGGGTCTTTTTTTTTCTTCCATCGATTTCCCCAGCGTGAATGCGCGATTCCCGGTCGTAAAAACCTCCAAAATTCAGTCTCGGTTGACCTTTTATATGAAGGCATCTATTATAGTTATCGTATGGGATACGCCACCAGTCAGCAACTGACCCGCTATTACGAACTCTATCACAGCATCGATGTAACCTTCTCAAAAGAGGTCATCAAAGCAACCGGTTTGATTCCCCAACAGGTCTACGTGAAAGCGTTGGGCGGGCAATGGCCGTGCGTAATAAATTCATCGTCCCTCTCCGGCGCGAAGATCATCGCCGGCATTAAAAGCGGCATATACGAAAAGATTCAGCAGGGAACCACCTCCGTCAGCCTCCGCTTTTCCTTCATGAACGTGGAGAAAAACGAGCCGATGAGCTTTTTCGTCGCGGCGAAAGTGCTCGGAGTCAATCAGTACGGCGGCTCTTCGGAACTCGTGCTGATCAGCATCGCGTATACCCAGCGACCCCCGGACGACCTCATCGAAACGCTCGGCCGCCTTCTCGAAGCGAACATCAACTCGACGAAGCGCAGGGAAGAGCGCATACTCATAACCCCCGATTCGATGCGCAAGCTCGGCATCCTTCAAAAAGAAACAGTCATCTTCATTCAGGGCATCCCCCGCCGGTGCATACTCAGGGATCTTTCATTTTCCGGCGCAAAAGTCATAATGGTCGGCATCGCGGCCTTTTTGACGAACAAGGAAATCGTGCTGCGGGTGGATATCGACGACCCGCGAACCGCCATCGGCCTGAAAGGAAGAATAGTCCGGACGGAAGATGTTGAAAACCGCAAGGACCTGGTCGCCCTGGCGATCCAATACAATGAAACCGAAATTCCCATGTCCTATAAAATGCATATCAATAATTACCTGACGCAACAGCGCAAGACTCAGGGAAAAGACGACTCCGAACAAGCGGAACAGCCGTCTTCCGGTCAATCGGGTAAAAAGCAGCAGGCAGAATCATCCGCCCCTCAGGCTGAGCCGCTTCCTGAAGCTGATACGCAAGAACCTTCATCCTAATCCTGCAAGAGGTACACATGTCGCATCCCCTTGATTCCCTGGTGTTCATCAACATCCCGGATTCCCATGATCTTTCCGGCTTCATCGCCGGCTTTGATTCCTCCATCCCCCTCCCCGTCCAGCTCTCGGCTCCCGGGGAGAAGTTCGATCCGGCGAACCTTTCAAAGGAAATGATTCTCGCGGGCATTCTGACGGTCTTCGCGTGGGATCAGGAAAACGCCCATCTCGATTACTACCGGTCCCTCATGCAAGCCGCGGCGCCGAACATCCGCGAGGAGCTCACCGAAGCCGCGATACTCAAGATCAGAAACGGGGACTTCGAAATGGCGGAGGAGATTTTCAGATCCCTCAGAGGACTCGATCCCGACGATATGACGACGGTGCTTAATCTCGCCCTGTTGATGGACGAACGGGCCGACAGCATGAGGCGTTCAGGACTCGAGGAAGAGGCCGACGCGTTCGACGCCGAGGCGTTCGCCCACTACCGGCAGGCGATGGCGGCCGAACCGCCGATGCCCGAAGCCTTCTTCAACGCCGGCTACTTTTTCCTCAAACAGAAAAATTTCCGCAAGGCGCGGCAAGCTCTCGAAGCATTCCTGCAGACCGAGACAGACAAATCGGACCGTACTGCGGAACGAAAAGAACGGGCAAAAGCGATCATTGAAGAAATTTCATCGCGCGACCTCGACGACGACCTTTTTAAATCCGCCTACGACTTCATCACGATCGGCCAGGAAGAAAAGGGCCTCGAAGCGGTCAGAGAATTTCTGGAGCATCATCCGAAGGTGTGGAACGGGTGGTTCCTGCTCGGCTGGGCGCTCAGACGCCTCGAACGCTGGCAGGACGCCCGCGCGGCCTTCGAACAAGCGATAGAACTGGCGAAGAACGATGAAGCCGGCATGGAAACAGGGTTTGTCGACATTTGCAACGAGCTTGCGATTTGCCTCATGGAGCTCGGAGAACTGGATAAAAGCAGGGCATGCCTGATTTCCGCGCTGGAACAGGAAAGCGAAAACACGAAAATCATCGCAAATCTGGGCATGGTCGCGCTCAGGAAGGGAAACCACGAGGAAGCAGACGGGTTCTTCCGCACCGTGCTGGAAATCGATCCCCGCGATCAGCTCGCGCGCGAAATGCTCGCTCGAGACCGATAACAGCCTAAAACAACGCCTTCAACGAGGTTCCCGGTTCGGCTCCCGCAAGGCGGTCTCCGACAGAGATCCCCGCGCGGACGAACCAGCCTGCAGGAACCTCGAGGGCGTAGCGAACGGAACGGGTGCTGGTTATGGTTTCCCTGCTGAAGGGAGCCATATCGCGGATTTCCCGAATGATTCCGTCGGAATCGATAAAGGCGATGGAAAGAGGATGAGGAGTGTTCTTCATCCAGAAACTCATTTTCCGATCGGCCGTGTACACGAAGAGCATGCCGGTGCCGTCGGGAATTCTCTCGCGGTTCATATACCCTTTTTCCTGTTCGGCAGGCGTCCGCGCGATTTCCGCCTGCAGCGGCACGCGTCCGCCTGAAGCGGTTTCGACGGCGAGATTCATCCGGACGAGAGCGGAGCCCTGTTCGCAGGCTATATGGGCGAAACTGCAGAGAATCAAAAAAAAGACAGCAACAAGCGGCTTGCCCTTAAAACTCATCGAGAAAGCCCTCCCGAATCACGTCGCTCGCAGCCTTCTCCACTCCGGACTTTTCAAGTATCTCCGAAAAAATAGCCTCGTCGATGTACTTAACCAGCAATGGACGTTCAAGGCTTAACACAACGCCGCCGGAATTCCAGCGGGAGAGGCGGGGATTCAATTCTGAAGGTTCCCCGTATTTGTCGACCAGGGTTGAGTACACGGAATAGTAATCGATCCGGTCGGTATCCAGTGAAAAAGTCATCACGTAGAGCCGGTCGTTGTCGAATTGAAACCATGAACGCTTGATGAACGACATGCCCGTCGTTTCTATGAGGGTTCGGTTTTCTCCGTGCAAGAGGGAAACGTCGCGATCACCGCGGTATCCGAATACGGTATCCGCCAGGAGTGCTTTTTTTACTTCTTCCATGGAAGATCCGAGGGTAATATTTCTATATGAGGAAGAAAGCTCTATCCGGTCTTCGCCGGACGGCGATGTTTCGGACGGCGAGGCGGTTTGAGCGACTATAGGAGAGATGAGAGACACCATGAGGGCGGCACATAAAGAAAATTTCCCGAATTTCATACAAACATTGTCGGCTGAAGCAGGAAGGAACTAAAGAGAACCGCCGGTTCGATGCAGGCGGCGGAAGCTACCACAGAACGGTGCTGTTTGTTCCGGTTCCCCGGCCTTCCGCGCGGGAACGTTCGATGTTCAGCATTTTCTTGCGATACGCGGACTGCTTGCTCAGTTCGACCATGTCGGAGACCGCAATGCGATCGTCCACCAGACGAACGATGGGTTCCCTGAGAAACTCGGTCACCACGCGGTTGAGGCTGTCTTTGGGGAGGGCGCACATATTCGCCAGCTCCATCGGTCCGAAATCGAAGGTGTAGGCCTTGCCCGCCTGAAAGGGAACCTTAAGCTTTTCAAGCTGAATCACCAGCATGTCGTACATTCGTCCGACCGGATCGGTGATGAGCGTGTTCGCCAGCTGTTTGTACATGAGCCAGATCCGGTCAGCGAGCGTCGTGGTGAGCCTCGCGATGAGCTGAGGCTGAGTGGAAACCATCTGGTTGAAGTTTTGCCGGTTAACGGCAAGGAGCTGAGTTCCCTCGAGCGCGATAGCGCTGGCCGAGCGGGGTTTGTTCTCCAGCAGAGCCATTTCGCCGAACATGTCGCCTACTTTCAATACCGCAAGCAGAACCTCGTTGTTGTCCACGATCTTGGTTATCTTCACCTGGCCCTTTTGAATGATGTAGAGTTCCATGCCGGGTTGGCATTCGCAGAAAATCATCGATTCGACCGGATAGACGCGGGACATTTCACCTGATTTGGGTTCCAGAAGAGAAGGGTCGGCATGAACGCCCATGGATTTGAGAGCCATGAACCGTTCGCGGGCGACCGCGGCGTAGGGGCCGTTAGGAGCGTTTTTCAAGTAATGATAATAGGCGTACAACGCAAGATTGTATTTGGTAAGCTTCGCATAGTACTCGCCGATCGTGAACAGATGGGTGATATCGCTTTCGACGTTCTTTTTTAAGGTGATCCGGGTAAGGGCTTCGTCCAGATACCGCATCTTTCGCGTAAACGAATAGATGATCTTCATCGCGACAGGGGTGTTCTTCTCGATGAGTTCGGAAAACTGATCGCGGCGAACGGAAATAAGGGTGACGTCTGTTACGGCGACGGCGGTTTCAATCTGGCTATGGCCGGACATGCTCGAAACGACGCCGATAAAATCTCCGGGACCGAGAATGTTTCCGCCTTCTTCGGCGACAACCTCGGTTTCCTTGGTGATTTGAATCTTTCCGCCCTGAATAATATAGAAGCGATCGGATTCAGCCTTGTCTTCAACGAGAATATATGAGCCTTTCCTGAAATTAACAAACGCTAGCTGTAACAATCACTACCACCCGTTCAAAAGAGTATAAAATCGGAACACGTGCATGTCAATCAAAACTCGGAAAAGGGAGAAACTCCGTCGTTTCTCAGCATATACTGCTTTTCTGCGGCATGGAAGAGAGAGGCCGCGTCCGAGACGGCTTTGGAACTCTTCTTATACCGCGATACGAACTCGCGCACCGTTTGTCCGGTAGACAGCTTTTGATCCATGACGGAAGCCGGCAGATTCGGAACGATTTCCTCCAGCCGATACCAGACGATCAGCGTCATGATCATATCTCCCCGAATGCCGACGAGATCCTTCATGACGGCTCTGCGTTCAGCCATCCAGTCGCCGAAGCTTCCCGACGGACGGGAAGGATTCTTGAGCCAGGCTTTCAGCGTCTGGTTCGATCTCAGAACGGCGGAGCCCTTCTCTACCTTCCCGTAATGAGTATTCCAGGACTGTGCGAGATTATCAAGCAAAGGCATGGCGTTCGAAACCATCAGCTCGACCTGAAAGGCCTTCCATTTATCGCGCATTGAGTTCCATGAGGTTTCAAAATCTCCCGCGGGAAACTTTCCGGTGGCGACCTTACCCGACTCCTGGACTTCCACCAGGGTTCCGGGCACGGAGGACGCTCCCGATTTGGGAGAAACGGTTCCAGTTACTTCGGAGGCGGCATAACAGAATACTTCGCCCTCTTTGCAGGCAACGAGAGAAGTCGCATTGAACGAAGCGACGACGAATTCGGTTCCCCGGACGCCGAGCACCGCGCTGGAAGTGCGAACCTGGGCGGCGGATTTTGCGCCGGCGATGCGCTTGACTTTCAGATTTACCGATCCAGCCATCAGTTTCACTTCGTTCGTGGTTGTTCCGGAAATCTGATCTGAGCGGATGAGGGCCGATGTTCCCGGCACGATCTGCAAGGTTCCGGTAAGGCCTGATTCGGGAGAAAAGGAAATAGACACAGATCCGTCTCCGCCGGTTTTCACCACATCCATGTTTTCGATCGGAGTGCCGATATCGATGCCTCGCACCGGAACACCGTCGCGGGTTAGTTCTACGCTTCCTTCTATATAATCTACCTTGCCCAGGGTTTGAGCGCCGGCAAAGGCCATAACCAGTGTGATCAACATCGAAACAGCCGCTGTTTTTTTCTGCATATCATCGCTCCTTATCTTGCATGTACATTCTTTTATTCGTCCCAATCTCCGGCTTGTATGACTTCCGGCTCGAGCAGGAAGCCTGTTTTATCGTATACCTTGCCGCGAACCGTACGGACAAGAGCACGTAAATCCGCGGCCGTAGCGTTTCCGGCGTTTATCACGATATTTCCGTGCCAGGGGGCCACCTGGGCGTCCCCTATGCGGAAGCCGCGCAATCCGGCCTCATCGATGATTTTTCCGGAAGGCATCCCGAAGGCGCGGTTGTTTTTAAACATGCTCCCCGCCGAAGGAAAGCGGTAATGGCCCTTCTCCGTTCGATCCAGTATCCATCGGTCCATTTCGCTTCG
>Ga0116156_10005308_pt1 | contig 10723 bp, 9 predicted proteins | sample AD_UKC045_MetaG_FD_89891 | JGI IMG/M metagenome (GOLD analysis project Ga0116156, IMG submission 89891) | Active sludge microbial communities of municipal wastewater-treating anaerobic digesters from USA - AD_UKC045_MetaG | ecosystem: Engineered > Bioreactor > Anaerobic > Digestate | place: USA... | reverse complement strand
TGGTGGTCGTTGTGGGGGCCATATAGTCGATGCTGGCGCTGGTCGTGCTGCTCCGATTCTGGCGCCCGCGCCGAGTGCTCTCCGACGGTCCGGCGGAGGTCCCCGTTGAAGTTCCGTCTTCAGGCTGTCCGGAGCAGGCTGAAGCCTGTACTCCAGCGCCCGCCTCGCGCCGCAGGGTCGTCCAGGCTTGGCTGCCCTGGGTGGTGCTCAGCGTCATGATCTTCCTGTGGGGGCTGCCGATGGTCAAGCAAGGATTGAATTCGCTGTCGGAGCCGAAATTCCAGGTGCCCGCGTTGCACAACGTCGTGGTGCGCGGCTATCCCGTGGTGCCCCAGCCGACGCCGGAGGCGCCGACCAAGCCGGAGGAAGCCGTGTACAAACTGAGTTGGCTGTCGGCCACGGGCAGCGGCATCCTGATCGCCGCCGTGCTGGCCGGCTTCCTGATGGGGTTTTCGCCCGTACAGATGCTGCGGACCTACGGCGCAACTTTGATTCGCGTCCGCTTTTCCCTGCTCACGATCGCCGCCATGCTGGCGCTGGGCTACGTGACCAAGTATTCCGGAACCGACGCGACGTTGGGTCTGGCCCTGGCCAAAACAGGCGTTCTGTATCCCTTTTTCGGCACCTTGCTGGGTTGGTTGGGGGTGGCGTTGACGGGTTCCGACACGGCTTCCAACGTGCTGTTTGGCAGCCTGCAAAAGATCACCGCCAGCCAGGTGGGCATCAGCGCCACGCTGATGTGTGCCGCCAACAGTTCCGGCGGCGTGATGGGCAAGATGGTGGATGCGCAGAGCATCGTGGTCGCGAGTACCGCGACCAACTTCTACGGCCACGAAGGCCAGATCCTGCGGGTCGTGTTCGTCCACAGTCTGACGCTCGCCGCGCTGGTCGGCGTGCTCGTCATGCTGCAGGCGTACGTGTTCCCGTTCACGGAGATGGTGGTGCAGTGAAAGCAGTCGGGGTCTGAGTCAGCAGGACACGCGTGTCGTGCGAGCATGCCGGGTTGTCACTCGCCCAGCGTCGATTTCTTTCGCAGCAGGTGGTGATAGTGCTGGGCAAAGCGGTGTGCTTCGTCCCGCACGTACTGCAGCAGACGCAGGGCGAAGGCGTGGCGACTGAGCCGCAGCGGTTCCTCGACGCCCGGCAGATAGATCTCCTCGTCACGCTTGGCGAGCGACAGCAGCGTCGGCGGCTCGATCTGCTGTTCCCTGAAGGCAGCCAGGGCGGCGTTCAGCTGGCCCTTGCCGCCGTCGATCAGCAGGATGTCGGGAAAGACTTCGTCCTGATCGTGCAGCCGCCGGAAGCGTCGCGAGACGACTTCGTGGATGCTGCGGAAATCGTCGATGCCCGCCACCTGGCGAATGCGGTAGCGGCGGTAACCGGGCTTGAACGGCAAGCCGTCGATGAACTGCACCAGGCTGGCCACCGTTTGGCCGCCGGCCAGGTGCGCGATGTCGACGCCCTCGATCGTGCGCGGCTCCTGAGGCAAGTTCAGCACCTTGCGCAGTCCGGCCAGGCCCTTCTTCGGGTCCACGTAGAAGACTTCCGGCTGGGCGTGCGTGTCCAGTTCGCCGCGGTCGTCGAGCGTCTGCAGCATGTGGATCTCGTCCCGCAGCGCCGCCGCTTTTTCGAACTGCAGCGCTTGGGCCGCCTCCTGCATTTCCGCGCGCAGTTGAGCCAGCAGCCGCTCCTTGTGACCGTCCAGGAACATCTGCAGCCGCTTGATGTCCCGCCGGTAGTCCTCCTTGCCGATCCGCAGATTGCAGGGCGCCGAGCACTGGTTGATGCTGGCCAGCAGGCAGGGGCGGAACCACCGCCACCGCTCGTCGTTTTCTTCGATGTCCAGGCTGCACGTGCGGAACTTGAAGATCTTCTGCAGCACCTGGACCGCACCGCGCAGCGCGCCGGCGGAAGCGAACGGTCCGTACAGCTTGACGCCGTGCTCCTTCGGTTCCCGCGTCACCTCGACCCGCGGGAAATCCTCGCGCGTGCGGATCATCAGGTACGGGAACGTCTTGTCGTCTTTCAGCTCCTTGTTGTACTTGGGCTGGACGTCCTTGATCAGCCGCGCCTCCATCAACAGCGCGTCGACCTCGCTCTCGCATTCCACGTAGTCGATATCGCAGATTTCGGAGACCCAGTACGCCGTTCGCAGTTCCTCCGCCGCCGTCTTGGAGAAATAACTTCCGGCTCGCGAGCGGAGATTCTTCGCCTTGCCGACGTAGATCACGCGGCCGGCGGCGTCCTTCATCAGGTAGATGCCCGGCGTCTGGGGGAACTCGCGCACCTTGGCAGCGGCCCGCCGAAACCCAAAGTCGTGGACGGGCTCGTCGTCGGCCGCCGGCGGTTTGTGCTCGGTCTGATCGTCATTCATGGTGGTCATCCAGGACGCGCGCCACATCCTCGTGCAATTGCTTGAGCGTCTCGTCGGGCGGCGGACGGTCGGCCAGTTCCTGATGCATTCTTCGCAGCCCCGGCAAATCGTCAACATCATACCACATCGGCAGCACGCCGCAGGGACATCCGGCGGCCTGCAGCAGCGACTGCGTCTGATTCCAGACGAGCGAGGTGCTCCACGCGACGCCGTCGAAAATCGGCGGCACCTGGCCTGCCGCGCCCACGAGATAATACCCGCCATCCTCGGCCGGTCCCAACACAACCGGGAATGTCTTCAACAGGCGGAATGCCTCCTTCACATAGTCCGGGGGCAGCGTGGGGCTATCCGAGCCGATCAGAACCACGCGGTCAGCGCCGCTGCGGAACGCGGCGGTGAAATAGTTCTGCATCCGCATGCCCAGATCCCCGGCCCCCTGGTCCTGTAACGTCCAGGCGTCTGCAGCCAAAAGCGCGAATTCGGCACGCTGGTCCGGCGGCGTAAAGGCGAGAACGCGGCGCTCGGCGACATGATCGAAACGCCGCAGCATCGTGATCAGAAACCGCCGATACACCTGGCTGGCCGCCGCCTCACCCACCGTCGCCGCCAAGCGCGTCTTGACCGCGCCGGGTTGCCAGTACTTGGCAAAGATTCCTAATTGGTCCATTCCATGATCATAAGCTTGACGGCGCGGCACGCAATGACTATCACATGAGCTAGCCTGGACGCGGTTTGGGGCGTTTGCCTCCAAAGTAGCCCTCTCGCTCCGCGAGAGGACAGCAGAGCGAGAGGACGGCAGAAAGACAGGACGGCTGATCATCTCGCGGAGCGAGAGGACGGCTGATCATCTCGCGGAGCGAGATGGCTACGATTCGAGATGGCTACGATTCGAACATTCCCTTGGAGATCTGACATGAGTCAACGGCGGGTCACACGGCGGATCTTTGTGCGAGACACGGCGATAGCGGCGGCGGGCGTGGCGGCGGGCGTTTCGCTCGCTGCGGCGCCGCGGCGGATTGTCGCTGCGGGGGCGACCGACGTTCCGGCGGAGGTCACGAGCACGCGCAACTACAATCCCAACATGGAATACCGCCGGCTGGGCAAGACCGGCCTGTGGGTTTCCGCCGTGTGCCTGGGCGGCCACTGGAAGCGGGTCGACAAGGTGATCCAACTCGGCGGCGCCATGGACCCGTATCGCGGCTCCAGCAATTCGGCGGACATGGAAGCTCTGCGGAAGAACCGGGACGATGTGGTCCGCCGCTGCGTCGAGGTCGGCATCAACTGCATCGACTTCGCGGGCGACGCGGAACCGGAAATGTACTGCAGCGTGTTAAAGGACCGCCGCGACAAGTTCTACCTGGCCTATTCGCACCCGGCGAGCGAGCTGCGCGTGCCGGAAAACTGCACCGCCAAACGCTTGGTCGAATTGTTCGAGGCGGGGCTGAAACGCTGCCACCTCGAGTATGCCGATGTTTGGCGGCTGATGGCTTACGAACGTGGCGGCTCGCACAGCCAGGCGGATGTCGAGGCGATGGTCGAGGCCCTCGCCACGGCGCGCAAGAAAGGGCTGTGCCGGTTCACCGGCTTTTCCACCCACGATCGCAAGTGGGCCAAGATGCTGATCGAGACCTATCCGGACGTGATGCAGATGCTGTGTACGCCGTACACGGCCAGCACCAAAGCCCTGCCGCAGGACAGCCTGCTCGACGCGCTGATCAAGCACGACGTGGGCATGCTGGGCATCAAGCCGTTTGCCAGCAACTCGATCTTCCAGGGCGACGGCTCGCCGGTCGGCCCGCACGTCGAAGAAGACGACCGCCGCGCCCGGATGGCGATCCGCTACATCCTGGGCAACCCGTCCGTCACGGCGCCGATCCCCGGCCTGATCACCGCTCACCAGGTGGACAACGTCGTGAAAGCGGTCCAGGAACGCCGCGAGTTGGACGGCGAAGAACGGGCCGAACTGCAACGCCTGGGCCAAGAAATGTGGGCTCGCCTGCCACCCGACTACCAGTGGCTGAAGCAGTGGGAATACGTGTAGAGGCCGAGGCCTGGAAGTCGAAGAGGCGAAAGGTCGAAAAGTCCAAGAGGCGAAAAGGTCAAAAGTCGAAGAGTCCAAAAGTTTAAGAGTTCAAAAGTTCAAAAAGTCGAAGAGTCAAAGAGTCGAAGAAGTCCCGTGCTGGCGACGACTTGGGCTGCTTTGAATCGGGGTGAATCTCCATGTTTCGATCGGTGCGCGTATCGTCCCAGCTTGGGTTTCTGTTCGCCGTGGGCGGGCTTCTGCTGCTGGCCGTGCTCCGCGCTGCGCTGGCCAGCCCCGCCGATTCACCCCGAGCGGAGGCCGCCGCGACCGTCGCCAAGCCGGCGGACAAGCCGGACACCAATCCGCCGCCTGAACCGGCGGACAACTCCTACTGCTACGTCTGCCACGCGCCCTACGAGCAGGAAGAACTGAGTAAGGAGCATCAGCCGGTCGGCGTCGGCTGTGAGACGTGCCACGGGATTTCCGAGAAGCACAGCGGCGACGAGGACGGACTGACCCCGCCGGAGATCATGTTTCCACGGGATAAGATCGCCGCGTCTTGCCTGGCGAAATGCCACCGCAAGCAGGATCTAATCGACAGCGGCAACCATGACGAGCTGTTCGTGGCCGCCAAGAAGACTGACAAAACGTGTACCGACTGCCACGCGGAAAAGCACCGCTTGAAAGTCCGCACGCGGATCTGGGACAAGGCCACCGGCAAACTCCTCTCCGACGACGGCGTGCGGATGATGTACAAGGACTCCCCCGCCACCACCGGCGTCGGCCCGCAGGGCAAGGCCAAGTAGAAAGCACGGAAAACAATAGGCCGGTGCGACCCGTTTGCCTGCGGGTCGCATCCGGCCTGTCTCGCTGTTGTCCGGAGAACGGGCAGTCGGGGCGAGCATTCGTGATCGCCGCACCGCTCCCGACGCCGGCTTACTTCTTTTTCGCCGTCTTCTTGGCGGCCGGCTTCGCCTTGCAGCCCGTCTTGCAAGCGGGCTTCTTGGCAGCGGGCTTCTTGGCGGCGGGCTTCGTCGTCTTCTTTGTTGCCATATCCTTGGGCTCCTTCTGACGGGCGTCCGTGTCGGGTCGCGACCAGCACCTCGCAACGCCCTCCACGAGGACGGCCGCTGTGATCATGGGCGGCACCGGCCAGGAACCCAACTTGGCTCCGTTGCCAAGTCCTCTTCGGGTCAGCCACCTACTTGGTCCACCCAACTTCGCCCATTGAAGCAGAATGAGGCGTCCTGCGTCAAGCCGATTTCTCCGTTTCTGCGCGCCGCTGGTCCGCGTTGGGCATCGTGCTCAGATCGAAGTGCGGTCCTGACAGCGGCGGTGTGTCGAGGCCGATGTGCCGCAGAATGTAACCGGCCGCGCGACTGGAAGCGCCGCCTCGGGCGTGCTGCCGTTTCAATTCCTGCAACTCGCGCACGCGACGCTCGTACCGCGACTCGTCGCTCAGCCACGCCGCGATCTGTTCGGCCATCTGCTGGGTGCGGTCCTCGTATGTCAAATGCTCCGGAAACAAAACGCCCCTACCCGCCGCTGCTCGCGGTTCGTATCGGGCGCCGCGACGCAAGAACGGATCGTCGGCGGCCAGCAGATTGACCAGCGTGATGAACTTGACCTTGATGAACAGGTTGCGTGCCACGGTGTACGCAAACCAGCCGACCCGGTACAGAATGACCGTTGGCTTGGCGTGGTACAGTAGTTCCAGCGACACGGAGCCGGAGCAGGCCAGGCAGCACCGGCCCAGTCGGATCAGCTCCGGCGTGCGTCCCGTAAAGACGTCCACGGGCAAGTCGAGTGCGGCGACTTGTTCTCTGGCCATCGCCGCTTGCTTCTCGTTGAAACTGGCGATCGCAAAGCGGACATCCGTAACGCGTCGGCGAATCTCGCAGGCCGCCTTCAGGAACGACGCCAGATTCTTGGCGACTTCCTGAGTTCGCGATCCGGGCAGGATTGTGACCAGCCGCCCTGGACGCCGCGACTGTTCGTCCAGAAAAGCCTGGTCCAGTCGCTGCCGCTGGACTTCGTCAAAGTACGGGTGCCCGACGTAGGTCGCGTGGCATTGCCGCGATTTGTACCAATCGACTTCGAAAGGCAGTTTGCACAGCACGTGATCCACCAGTCGCCGCATCTTGCGGACTCGCCACGGAGCCCAAGCCCACATCTGCGGCACGCCGTAGTAGAACACCGGGATGCCGTATGTCTTGGCCGCGCGGGCGATCCACCAATTGAAGCCGGGATAGTCGATCAGCACCACGCCGTCGGGACGCTCGTCGCGGAAGTAGTCCTTGGCTCGGCGGTACAGCCGCCAGAAATGGTGCAGGTTCAGCAGCACGCGGAGGAACCACATCACGGCCAGTTGGGTCAAATCCGCGTGCAATTGGCACCCGACGGCTGCCATTTTCGGCCCGCCGTAGCCGACGCACTCGACTGCCGGATTCTGCTGTCGCAACTCCTTGATCAGATTGGCCCCGTGCAAATCCCCGCTGGGCTCGCCTACGGAAAAGAAGATTCTCATGCTCGTGCATCCTTTCGCGAGATTTGGGCAGAAGTATCCCAGATTGCTCAAATTGGGCAAATAGCAATCCGTTGTGCCAAGTTGGCTCCGAGACGCGCCGTGAAAAAGAAGCCCGGCTTTTTGAAAAAGCCGGGCTTCTCGCCGCCAGAAACGCCTGCCGGAGAGCCTATAATGAAAGCGCCGAGTTCGTCGCATCAACGGCGGGAAATTCGTCAACCGCGGGGGATTTCGTCATGAGAAGTCCATTTCCGGGAATGGATCCGTACCTGGAAGCGCACTGGGGCGACATCCATACCACGTTCATGGTCTATGCCAGGAACCAACTCAACTCGCAACTGCCTGACGACTTGCAGGCTCATGTGCAAGAATCCTTGGCCGTCATCGAAGACGAGGAGCGCAAGCGTACCGTGTACCCGGACGTTCGCGTGGTCGAGGACTCCGGCATGTCCGCTGCCGAGAGCGCGGCAGCGACGGCCGTCTCGGCGGTGGATCTCGCCCAACCTTACGTCGTCAAGCTGCAGGATGAACCGGCAACGCTCCGGCACCTGGAAATCGTCGATACGCGCAGTGGTGGACGGTTGGTTACCGCGATCGAGGTTTTGAGTCCCGCCAACAAAGTTGGGTCCACCGGTCAGTTGATCTATATTGGCAAACAACGCGAGTACCTGGACGCCAAAGTCAACTTGGTGGAAATCGACCTGATTCGAGCAGGCAACTTTGTGCTGGCGATCCCGGAAGACCGCCTGCCGTCCGTGTGCCGCGCCGCCTGCCTGATTTGTATTCGCCGCGCGACCCGGCCGGGCGAGGCGGAACTGTACCCAGCGCCTCTGCGGCAGTCGCTGCCCAACATCCCCGTGCCGTTGCGGCCGGCCGATAAGGACGTTGTCTTGCAGCTTCAGCCGCTGCTCGACGACTGTTATCGCGACGGTCGCTATGATCGGATCGACTATCGACGCGAGCCCGTTCCGCGTCTGGGCGAGTCCGACGCGCGCTGGGCCGATTCCCTTTTGCGAGATGCGGGACTACGATAGAGTAGAACGGAATTCATTCCGTTCCAGACCAGGCAATTTCCGACGTGAACGGAATGAACTCCGTGCTACTTTGATACTGGAAAAGGTCGGAGGCTATCGCGGTGGACAAGGTACAACAGCAAGTCGCCGTGGCGCGTCGCCGCCTGATCGTCCAACAGTTCCTCGGCATCATTGCCTGGTCGCTGTTCGCGACGCTGATCGCAACCGCCGTCGGGCTGGCCGTGCCCAAAATTTGGGTTCTATCCGCTGATGCCGCAGTGTGGACCTGGTCGTGGGTCGGCGGCGGGCTTGCTGCCGGGTTGCTGGTCGCCGCCGTCTGGACCTACTGCGTGCGGCGTTCGGGCCTCGACGCCGCGATCGAGATCGATCGCCGCTGCCAGCTGAAAGAGCGCGTGTCCAGCGCACTGTCGTTGACGGCCGACGAGTTGGGCACCGACGCGGGCCGGGCGTTGATTCAAGACGCGATCTACCGCATGGAACGGATCGACGTGCGCGACAATTTCGCGGTCAGGCCGCAGCGGCGCATCTTGCTGCCCTTGTTGCCCGCGGCTGCGATTTTCGCACTGGTTTACTTCGTGCCCAACGCCGCACCCGAGACGCAGGCCGTCGCCGCCAACTCGCAGAATCAGCAGGCCAAGCAGGTCAACCGCAGCGCCAAGAAGCTGCAGGAGCAAATGGAGCGAGCCAAGAAGAAGGCCGAGGAAAAGGGCCTGGAGGACGCGGACGTTCTGTTCAAGCAATTGCAGAAGGGTGTCGACGAGCTGGCGAACAAGTCCGACATCGACCGCAAGAATGCCTTGGTCAAGATGAACGACCTGGCCAAGACGCTGCAAGAGCGCCGGGAACAGTTGGGCGGCGTGGACAAGATGCGCGAGCAGCTGAACCGGCTCAAGGACGTCGCAGGCGGCCCGGCCGACAAGATCGCCGAAGCCATGAAACAAGGCGACTTTCAGAAGGCCGTCGACGAACTCAAGAACCTGCAGGGGAAGCTCAGTAACGGCCAGCTGACCGAGGAAGAGAAACAGCAGTTGATCAAGCAACTGGAGCAGATCCAGAACCGGTTGCAGGAGTTGAAGGAAAGCCACGAACAGGCGAAACGCGACTTGGAGGAGGAGATTCGCAAGCGTCAAGCCGCGGGCGACTTGGAGGGCGCGGGCAAACTCCAACAGCAGCTGGACCGATTGAACCGCATGAACGACCAGATGGACGCGCTGCAGAAGCTGGCTCAGCAACTGGGCCAGTGCCGCGAGTGCCTGCAGAATGGCGACGGCAAGGCGGCCGCCGCCCAGTTGGATCAGATGGCCCAGGGACTGAAAGACCTGCAGGCGCAGATGGACCAACTCGAAACGCTGGACCAGATGCTCGACGAGATCGCCATGGCCAAAGAGGCGATGGGCTGCCAGCAGTGCAATGGCGAAGGCTGTGAAGCCTGCCTGGGCCAGTTCGGGATGGACGGCAAAGGCAACGACGGCGAACCGGGGATGGGCCTGGGAGAGGGCCGAGGAAAAGGGGACCGCCCGGAAGCCAAGACGGACACCAGCATGTACGAATCCCGCGTCAAGGGCAACGTCCAGCCCGGCGAGGCCGTCCGCACCGGCACGGCAGGCGGCCCCAACCAGGCCGGCAACACGCTGCAAGACGTCAAGGAGCAACTGCAGAGCAACTTCAGCCAGGACGCCGACCCGCTAACCGACCTCCGCCTGCCCAAAAAGGAACGCGAGCATACCCGCGAGTACTTCCGCCGCTATCGCGAAGGGGAGTAGCCGCGGTTCCACTCCCGCCAACCGGAAGCGTCAGAAGGAGGAGAAGGCCCGGATGTGCAGCGGTCCCGCCCGCAGAGCCAAGCCCGTCACACCGCCCGTTGGACGCAGTAATAGACGCCGACTTCGCCAGGCTCAATCAAGCAGTCTGTTTTTGCCCCGCGCTGGTTGGCAACGCTACGCAACTTACCAAAACGACCCCCGCGTGTTGAGAATTAAGCATGGTGTCCCCGGAATTCCGTGCGGCCGACCGAAGGTCTCCTTGTCCCTTGGTCGGAATTGCTCGGGGGCGAAGGACAGGTCGTTCGTGACCACGCGGGGAGACCTGCGGTCGCAACCAGTGGCGAGATCGGGAGACCTCGCCATATCAGTGGCCGTCAACGCCCTGCGGAAGCAGGCGGCAGGACGCTCGAGATGCGGAACGTCCGTCGGAGGCAGGCGTGATCCTCACACTTCGACCCACTTCCCCGGGATCGGCACCGGGTAATTTCCCTGCGCATCCGGCTCGACCGGGGCGGGGCCGCCGAATTTCAACTGATCGACGATCGGCGAGAAACAGAAGTTCGAGGCGAGCATCTCCTTCCAGGTGATCGTCCGGCCCATGTGGGCGGCCGCGCGGCCCATGATCCCGGCGAGGTTCGCATAAGCCGCCCGTTCGGCTTCGTTGTGCGGGCGATCCTCGCCAATGGCTTCAAGAAAATTCTTCCACTCGGCCTGCCAGGGGCTGCGAGGTTCGCGCGGCGCGGCCCAGTCGATCTGGCTCTTGTCGATTTCCTTGCCCTTGTAGATGTGCACCGTGGCGGCATGCACGTTGCCGGAGAACTGCGCGGCGCGCTTGCTGCCGTGGATGAACGTAGCGAACGGATCGATCCCCTCGACCACCGCCTTGCCCCCGTCGGCGAAGGTGTACTCCATCACGTAGTCGTCCACGTTCTGGCTGCAATTGCCCGGCCTGTTCACCGGGGTGCACTTGCCCGTCGCCGAGACCGGCCAGCCGTCCTTGATCCA
>Ga0116156_10005301_pt1 | contig 10737 bp, 6 predicted proteins | sample AD_UKC045_MetaG_FD_89891 | JGI IMG/M metagenome (GOLD analysis project Ga0116156, IMG submission 89891) | Active sludge microbial communities of municipal wastewater-treating anaerobic digesters from USA - AD_UKC045_MetaG | ecosystem: Engineered > Bioreactor > Anaerobic > Digestate | place: USA... | reverse complement strand
GTAGGAGACCATCAGGACGAAGGGCCGATCGGCCTGGGCATGCTGCCGCAGGTACGCCTGAGCATCTCGAGTCTGAGCGAAGGCGTCGTAGCCGTCCCAGAACCGCTTCTCGTCCGAGTCGCCTTCGTAGAAGTGGGAGTGGGGGTAGTTGTGGTCGCACTCGGCCGCTTTCCAGTACTGCCAGCCTTGCCGGCGCTCCGGGGCTACGAACGCACTGCGTCCGTGCCCGTCCAAATGCCATTTGCCGATGTAGGCCGTGCTGTAGCCGGCTTGTTGGAAAACTTCGGCAAAGCACACTTCGGCCTCCGGCAGGTAAGCGTCGTTCAGGAACATGCCCGTCGACGTGGGAAACCGGCCGGTCATCAGCGCGGCGCGGTAGGGGGTGCAGACCGGACAGACGGAGACCACGTTGCGAAAGTTCAAACTCTGCCGGGCCAGCCGGTCCAGGTTGGGCGTCTTGACGTTCGGGTCGCCCTCGTACCCCGTGGCCTTGGCTCGCCACTGATCGGCCAGCAGAAACACGATATTGGGCTTGCCCGCGGGCGCCCCCATCGCTGGCGACTCGCACATCCAGAAACCCAGCAGCGCTGTCGCCAGAAAAGCGGCAAACTCAAGCCGAAAACCAAGTCGTGCGATCATGGTCGAAATCCTCCCGCGGCCCATTGTAACCCAGACTCCGTGGAAGCCAAACCAGTCGCCCCGGCAGAATCCACGTCACGTCTTCCTCCCGCTCATTTCTCTGTCATCCCCATTTGTCGCCACAGCAGAGAAAGCAGGTGGCGACGATCGCGTTAGCCTGTTGCATCTTTGCCCTCATCTTTCCGGACGCCAGCTCTTCACAACGTTACGGTCGGAGCCACGCTGGACGGATTGGCACGGACCGTCGCCTTATGGTAGTATGGCCAGCCCGCATTTAGCATTTGCTTGCAGCGAGCCTCCCTGTCGACATCCGCATCCGCTCCTTTGCCATCGGAGAAACCATGAACACCGCGAAACACGTGTGGCACTTCATACGCGCCGTCCTGGTCCTGTTTGTTCTGCTGTCCCCCCTGGCTGCGGCCGAGGTCGCCCCAGAAAAACAATCCGTGCTCGACTGGCTGAGCGAGCCCGAGACGGTGACGAAGTTCGGCCGGATCTCGGACGCGGTTTGGTCGTATGCCGAACTGGGCTTGCAGGAGCACAAGTCTTCCGCGCTGCTGATCAAGACGTTGGAGGAAGCCGGGTTCACGGTCGAGAAGGGGCTGGCCGGCATGCCCACCTGCTTCGTGGCCAGCTATGGGACGGGCAAGCCGGTGGTGGGGATCCTCGTGGAGTACGACGCCTTGGCGATGCTCTCGCAGAAAGGCCGCCATCCGAAGCAATCGCCCGTAGTGGCCGGCGCCCCGGGGCATGGCTGCGGCCACAATTTGATGGCTGCGGCCGCCACCGCCGCCGCGATCGCCGTCAAGCAGGCGATGGAGAAGCACCAGCTGGCCGGCACGATCAAGTTGTTCGGTTCGCCGGCCGAGGAGATCCTCGTCAGCCGTCCCTACATGATCCGGGCCGGGCTGTTCAAGGATGTCGACGTGGTCATCAACAACCACTCCGGTTCGGGCTTCTCGACCGACTACGGCGTCTCGGGAACTGCGATGTTCTCCGTGATCTTCACGTTCCAGGGAAAGACGGCGCATGCCGGGAGCGGGCCCTGGGGCGGGCGCAGCGCGTTGGACGCCGTGGAGATCATGAACGTGGCCACCAACTATCTCCGCGAACACCTGCACTTCTCCGCCCGCATGCACTACGTGATCCCGGAGGGCGGCGAGGCCCCCAACGTGGTGCCCGACCGGGCGCGGGTCTGGTACTTCCTCCGCAACTCCGACGACCGCTTGCAGGAGATGTACGAGCGGGTCGTCAACTGCGCCAAAGGGGCGGCGCTGGCCACGGGGACCGAACTGGCCGAAGTCCGCGTCCTGGCCGCCGCACACCAGTCGCACCACAACCAGGCGCTCGCCGAGCTGATGATGAAGAACATCGAACTGGTCGGCATGCCGGCGTGGAGCGAAGAGGACCACGAATTTGCCCGAGCGCTGCAGAAAGAGTTGGGCAAGGAAGAGAAGGGCATGCCGGCGAAGGTCGGCTCGATCGGCAAGCCGGCCGCGGTGTTTACCGGCGGCGCGTCGTCCGATCACGGCGACGTGACCCTCATCGCGCCCACGGCGACGATCCGCTTCCCCGGCATCGTCAGCGGCGCCCAGGGACACCACTGGTCGACCGTGGCGTCGGGCTTCGGCCCGGGGGCCTGGAAGGGCGTCAACGCGGGCGCCAAGGCGATGGCCGCCTCGGCGATCGACCTGCTCACTCAGCCCGGCGCCTTGCAGGCGATCCGCAAGGAATTCGAAGAGTATTCCAAGACGCACCCCTACAAGTCGTTCCTGCCGGCCGAGGCCCAACCGCCGCAGGAATTCTACGACAAGCTCATGAATCAGTACCGGCCGGCCATGGAAGCGTTTTACGTGGAACCCCAACCATGACTCGTCGAGGGCTCCATGAGCCAACTCATCACGGCCATGTTCGCCGACGCCGCTGGCTCCGCATTCCGTTTCTGGCGGACACCGGCGTCAAGTGGGGCGAGAATGCACCACGGCGACTTCCTGCGGTCGGAGGAATCGGGACGGCCTACCTTCTGGACAGGGAACATCTGGTCAGCGGCTTCGCATCAGCACGATGGACCTGCGGATCGCCAGCATGGGGCTGGTCAAAGGCGCCACGGTACTGACGGCGAATGCGTCCGACTTCGAGAAGGTGCCCGGCCTGACGATCGACGACGGGACCCGATGATTCGGATCGTGGCCCCGCCGCCGCACCTCATCCACCACGGGGCGGCGTAACCATCCCACGGGCAAGGCGTGGCTATTGGGCGGTTCGCGGCGCGGCCGGGTGGCACGGCCTACTTGTTGGCCGTGCCTGAAGCGAGGGGGTGTGCCGCTGACGGGGACGCTGCACGATCGAAGCCGGAAAGCGTCGTTCACGCTGCAGCCTTGGAACGTTCGTCTGGTGCGACGGCAGCCTCGATTTCGCCGGAGAACACGGCGGGCGTTCGAGCTGGTACGCTCACACTGAGTTGACCGTCGCGGACCACTCCGCCGCATCCTTCGCCGAAGATCGGTTTCAGGTTCGCGCCTTCGCGACAGAAGCGGGCGACGTCCAGCGTCAGGTTGGCCGCCTGTTCTGCGGCATTGATGACGACGATCAGCGTCTCTTCGGCGAGGGATCGTGCAAAGGCACAGCACTGGCCCTGGGCGTGCAGTGTCTGGTAGCGCCCGTGACGAAGCGCCGGATGCGCGTGGCGCAGGGCGATGGCTTCGCGAAAGAACGTCAACATCTGCCGGTCCCAGCGGCTCGGATCGTGCCAGGGAAACGGCCAGCGGGCGTCGCGGTCCCGGTGCGGCTTGTCGTAGGCCTTCGTCCCGCGCAAAGCGATCTCGTCCCCGTAGTAGACGCAGGGGGCGCCGGGAAACGTCATTTGAAACAGCGTCGCCAGGCGGACCGTGGCCTTGTCGCCGCGCGCCAGACTCAACAGCCGGGGCGCATCGTGGCTGTCCAACAGATTGAGCTGGGCTTTGGTCACCTCCCAGTCGTACAGCTGCAACAGATGGTCGATCCGGCGTGCGAATTCGGGGGCGTCGATGGCCGGATACGGATCGTAGGAACGACCTTGGGCCAGCGTTTGGCTCACGCGCTGGCCGGCGGTGAACGCAATCGTCGCCGCCGCAAACAGGTAGTTCATGGTGGCGTCGAAACGGTCGCCGCGGAGCCAATCGCCGGCCTCGCGCCAGATTTCGCCCACCAGGTAGGCGTCGCGCTTGACCGCCCGGACGCGCCGGCGAAACTCCTCCCAAAAGCCCGCGGTGGTGATGTCGGCCGGCACGTCCAGTCGCCAGCCATCGATGTCGTAGTCCCGAATCCAATGCTCGGCGATCTGCATCAGGAACTCGCGGACTTGCGGATTGTCCGTGTTGAATTTCGGCAGCGCGCGGTGCCCGTGCCAACCGATGTAGTTCGCCGGCCGGTCGCCGTCGTACGGCGCCAGGGGCCAGCATTGGATGTGAAACCAATCCACCCAAGGCGAATGGGGGCCGTTTTCGAGGATGTCGTTGAACTGCAAGAATCCGCGACTGGCATGGTTGAACACGCCATCCAGGATCACGCGGATGCCGCGCCGGTGCGACTCGCCGATCAACGCCCGCAGCGCCGCATTGCCGCCCAACAGCGGATCCACCTTTTCGTAATCGTGCGTGTGGTAGCGGTGGTTGCAGGCCGATTGGAAGATCGGGTTCAGATAGATCGCGGTGATGCCCAACTCGACCAGGTGGTCCAGGTGCTCCACGACGCCCCACAGGTCGCCGCCGTGGTACCCGTGGGTCGTCGGCGCCCGGTGCCACGGAACCAGACCGGCCGGTTTCGTCAGGCGCTCGCTGCGCGCGAACCGGTCGGGGAAGATCTGGTAGAAGACGGCGTCCTGGACCCAGGCAGGCACCTCGACCGACGTGGAGCCTCGTCTCTCGCTCACTTGCTCTCGTCCTTCACGACAACCAATCCCTGCTCGGCGTCGGCGCGTGCCAACACAACGCTTCCGCTGCATCCTATCCCTGTCCGGCATGGACCACGAGCGACCAGCAGTTGCCCGTCCGGCAGGCCGACGATTCCCAGCGAGCAGTCGAGTTCGTACTTGCCGAGGAAATGGAAGGACGCGTCGGTCTTGAGCAGCACCCGCGGGTTCCCGTAGCAGCCGAACCACCAGCCGTCGCCAGCGAAGGTCGCCGTCTGGATGCCCATCAGGGTGTAACCGCTGCGGATCACGTGCTTCTTGACAAACCGGAAGTCCTGGTCGTACTGGTAGACATAGTTTTCGTTCACGCCCGGCGGCAGGCCGCCGACCACGAAGAACTGGCCGTCGCGGAAGCCGATTCCGCCCGCTCCGTGAAACGCCTCTTGCGTTTCGTGCTTGCCCAACAACGACAAATCGCCCGCGTCATACACGTAGACCCACGAATCGGCGTGGCCCGCAGGATCGTTGAACTTTCCCAAGTTCACCGCTACGTAGATTTTCCCCTCGTGGAAGCAAAGATCGCCGTGATGGCTGGCCACCGGGATCTTCTTCAGCACCTTTCCTCGCTGGTCGGTCTTCACCAACTCCGTTGTGAACGCCCAGTAAATCGCGTCCTGCTCGTTGGTGCAAATGCCTTGCAGGTGTTTCGGGTAGGTCCCTTCGCACTGGACGCTGGCCCAGGCGGCAGGTGTCTCACTGGCAAGGCATTTCTGTCCGCAGCTTGCGCTGACGACAACAAGGCAGCAAGAGAAAAAGAAAAACCTCATCGTGTCTCCTCCGAGGGCACGATCACCCGCCCGACGCCCATCCTGAGGAAGCCGTCGCCGAAAGCCTCCGCCAACTCGACGATGGTTTTGACGCCGGAGCAGTGTGTCGCGCCGATTTTCTGGATGCCCCATTTCCTTCAGATGCTTGATGACTTTCTGCACTGATCATGAAGGCTCTTCCCGTTTCCAAGAACCGCTGGCGGATCCCGCCGGCCGCACTGGACTTGCGATCCGAGCCGTGACCATAATCATAGCCGATGTGGAAACCAATGACGACGGGTGAGGAGTCTTGAGTCTTTCGCCTTCCCGTAGCATGGCTCTTCTGAGCCGTGCTGATTTCCACGGTTTTCCCGGTAACCGGCACGGCTCGGAGAGCCATGCTACGAGGAGGCACAGCATTTGAGGTGGATCATGCAAAGAACGATCATTCCCCTGGCCATTCTGCTGGTAACGACCGCCTTGTTCGACGCCTGTGCCCAGGACCTCGCGACGCTGAACGTCGTGGGGCGGGGCGCCGAGGGCCGCACGCCCTATCGCGGCGGCGGGGCGGTCAAATTCCTCGACGTCTCGCTCGGCGCGCAGGTCGTCCACTACAAATCCGGCGAACAGTTGCCGTTGCCCCTGGAGATCGCCTGCGATGTGCTCGAAGAAGCACCCGTGCTGCTAACGTCGCGCCTGGGTTCCGAGCATTGGCGACTGTACCATTTCGGCGCGGAGACGATGACGGCCTTGTACACGGACGAGAAAATCGATCTGGCCCAGCGCGGCACGCAGACGGCCAAGGCAACCAAAGCCTGGTTCAGCAAGTCGTCCGGGCCGCTGCCCGACAGCGGGCTGGTCGGAATCCGTGGGCACTACTACTTCTTGATTGACCAACCCAACGGCAAGTGGATCGACGTGACCGACCCACCGGCCTTTTTCGATCAGCCGCAGGTGTCGAAAAAACTGACCTTCACGCTGGCCGACGTGAGCAAGTTCGAACTGTCGATACCGGAGATCCAATCGACCTGGAAGCCGGGCGGACCGTTTCGGGTTCGGCTGGTCGTTACGGACGCAAAGGGAGCGACACAGCCGGTGGTGAACGCACCACTGCAGGCTGCGTCGGGCACCTGGCGCGCGGCACTGACCACCACTTGGACCCCGCTGAACGAACCGACGGGATGGATGGCCGGCACGCTGCCCGACACGCTGCCGGAGGAACTCACGATAACAGGCACCGTGACGGTCGCCACGTCGGCGGGACGGCAACAGCGGGAGGTGACCGCAGGCTTCCGTCAAGGCGAGGGACGGGTCGGGCCGGACAACTTCAAGATTGCCACGCAAGGCTACGAGCTGCCGCGGAACAAGGACGGCGCGATCCGCGAGACGCGCGCCATCTGGGCGGGTCCGAGCGACATTAGGACGGCTGCCGACATCGACACCCTGGTACACCGCTGCCGGGAGGCAAGGCTGAATACGATCATCCCGGACATCTTCGTCCGCAACGAGTTCATCGCCAAGAGCCCGCTGATGCCGACCGCAGACTCGGTGGAAGATGGCTTCGATCCGCTCCGCTGTCTGATCGAGAAAGCCCACGCGGCCCGCTTGGAGGTTCACCCCTGGTTCTGCGTTACCTACCGTGACCGCCGCTTCCGCCGCTGGTTCGCCGAGAAACACGGCACGAACGTAGAGATGATTGACAACGAAGGCAAGGCAATCGACCTGGGCGCCGACGTCCACCGGCCGGAGTACCGCCAGTTCATCGTGGATCTGATGGTCGGCGTGGCCCGCGATTATCCCGTCGACGGCATCCACCTGGACTACATCCGCTCGATGAACCGCTGCTTCTGCGACTCGTGCCAGACGCAATTTGCCAAACAGTACGCGAACCCCCTGGCGGAGGCGACCGAAGACGACTGGATCGTCTGGCAGCGTCAAGCCATCGGCGAGATCGTCGAACGCACGGCCAAGGGCGTACGGCAGGTCCGGCCGACCGCCAAGATGTCGGCGGCGGTGTTTGCCAACCTGAGCGGCGGAGCAAGCCAGGGACAAGATCCGGCCCGCTGGGCGCAGGAGGGCTGGATGGACCTGATCATCCCGATGGATTATCAGATGCAGACTCTGCAAGTCCGCGCCAACGAGCGGCAGTTTTTGGCAGCCCTGGCCGACGACGATCAACTCGTCACCGGCCTGTCCCTTTACGCGCGTTCGGGCGACAAGGTCACTTCGCGGCCGCCGGAACTGGTTCGGCAGCAGATCGAGTTCGTCCGCCAGATGGGAATCCGCGGCTATTGCCTGTTCGCCTACACTCACCTGAGCGAGCCGCAATGCGCGATGCTCCGAGACCAGGTGAACGCGGAGCCCGCGGTACCGTACTTTATCGACAACAGGTAGGCCACCGCTCTTGAAGCCCGGTTTAGGACCGGCGAAGGAATGAGTGTCGTCTTTCGCTCCGCGAAAGAACGCTCTTTCGCGGAGCGAAAGGCGACACTGCGACACTAATCTGTTCGGCGGGCTCAGCGTCCGGGCGTCGGCTCCGCCGTCACAGGCTTCGGACCGTTGCGAACCACCGCGCCGCGGACGCGCGTCAAGCGGATGGGATCGGCCGCGCCGTCGGGCTGCGGGACATCGAGCCCGTCGATCTGCAGGTCCTCCACGTCGTCAAAAACCATCGCGTGGCGCAAATCCGGTTGAGCCGTGTGCAGCTTCACGTTTCGGAACGTGAGCCCCTTGGCATGTCGGCAGAAGAAGCCATAAGCGGGCAGCACGCCGAACATCGTGCTCTCCGGGTAGGCCTCTTCCCGCTCCGGAATCGCCCGCGTGGTCTGCTCCTTCGTTCCGCCCCCGTCGAACCCGATCGCGATGTCGCTCAGCGTGATGTCTTCCACCGGATGGCCCGGCAAGCCCGTGATCGAGCAACCGATCTCGGAGGTGTTAGTCGCCGTGATGTCGCTGAGCGTCACACCCGAGAACCGGCCTACGCCGGGCTTCGCGCCGCCGGGTTCGTAGATCCGTGCGCGATTCCCCAACCGCAGGAAGATGGCCACGCTCACCCCGTCGATTTTGATCTGGGACACGTCCACGTTCTGCAGCGTGCCGCCGTCCACCATCTCCAACGCAATTCCACCCAGCCCACGCTGCCGACCGTAAATCGCTTGCGAATCCCGCGGCGAATGGACCTGGCAATCGGCGATGCGGATATTCTGAAAGCCGCCGCCCGACTCGGTGCCCAGCTTGAGCGCATTGCAGTGGCTGCTGACCACGCACCCGCGAATGGTGACGTTCTGGCAAGGCTTTCTCGACAGGCTTTTGAGCACGATCCCATCGTCGTCGGAATCGACGCGGCAATCGGCGATCGTCACGTCGCGGCAACTGTCGATATTCAGCCCGTCGTTGTTGAAGCTGACGTGATTGAACACGGTGATCTTGCGGATGGTCAGCCGATCGCAGTCGCGGTAGTGTTGCATCCAGCTGCCGGCGTTCCTCAAGGTGACGTTTTCCACGAGCACATCGCGGCAGCCGGTCAAGTAGATGGCTTTAGGACGGAGTTTGGTCTTGTCCCGAAAGGCGTCGCCTTGCCCGTCGATGGTCCCCTCGCCGGTAATCGCGACTTCGTGGAGATTCGCTCCGGCAAGGATCGCCCCATAGGCAAAGGACGAGGGCTGATCGCCGGCAGCGGCTTTTCGCGGCCGGCCGTAATCGGTGCGATCGCGGCTGCCCAACAGGGTGGAGCCCTTGTCCAGGCGCAGCGTCACACGGCTTTCCAGGTACAACGTGCCTGTGAGCCAGGTTCCACTCGGAACGCGCACGACACCTCCACCCTGTGCCGCGCAACGGTCGATGGCCTGCTGGATCGCGGCCGTACAGACTGTCTTTCCATCCGGTATGGCCCCGCACTCCCGGATGTCGATCGCAGCCTCCGCCGTGAACCCAACACGGGCCCACAGCGACAGGAAAAACAGGATCGCGACCAGACTCATTCGCTCACGAGTCGATTTCCGGAACTGTGTCAACATGTTTCCTCCATTTCCCCGCTATCTGCGCCAAGTCGGCTTTCGATGTCGCGCCCGCGGATGCGAAACGGGCGGCGGTTCATCAGGTGCCTTTCGGCCAAGCAGTTTTTCATCGCACGGCTGCACCTTGACCGCTCGAGGGCGATCGCGCGCAGCAGGGGTCCGATCGAGATCGAAGGACACCGCTTGTCCCTCCTTCAATCGCTCAAACGGCTCGCCGACCACAACGCTGGAATGGAAAAAAACATCCCCGCCGCGATCGCAAGGCTTGATGAAGCCGATTCCTTTTTCGGCAATGATCTTGCAGATGGTTCCGATCAGCATCTCCCCAGTGTACCCCTGCCCGCCAGCGAATACCAGCCTTCATCAAGGCTCTTCCTCAAGCATGGCGTCTTGACCGAGGCGTGATGATGTAGTTCAACTAGACGGAGTTTCGCGAAAAGGGGACAGGACCCTTTTGGGCAAAGCCCCCTTCGGGCCGTTTCGGCAAAAGGGTCCTGTCCCCTTTTCGCGAACTACAGACGCCAATTCACCATGTTGGGAGGTGCGCCCATGACTGCCGGAAATTCCACTGTCCAGACCACGCGACGACGCTTTCTGAAAACGGCCGCGGCCCTTTCGGCGCTTGGTGCCGCAGGCGCTGTCTGCAACCGCGTGCGGCGGGCCTCGGCCGCAGATGCCGTCGCGTCGCCGCTCTCGCCCCCGAACGAGATCATCCAGAAGGCCCGCCAGGCCGCGCTGGACGTCCTGAAGCCCAGCCAGAAAGAACTCGAACACGGGCTCGAACTCCACGCCAACTCGCTGGTGTTCGAATCCTACGGGTTTTCGCCTCGCGCCGCACTGGACGGCGACTTGATTCGCAAGGCCATGGAAGAGGGCGCCTCGGAGGCGGAGTTGAGCGACCTGCACGAAGAGTTGCCGATGATCCGCAACGCCACCGATCAGGCGGAACGGAAAGAATTCCTGGAAGCCTTCCGCGCAGCGGGTGTGACGTGCATTTTTCAGAACGCGGGCGAGGAGAGCAACGACCCGCTGCGGCTGATCAAGCGGCTGGCGCGGTTCACGTTCGCCACCGACCTGTTGCGCGACGAGTTGTTCAAAGCGGCTACGCCGGACGAGATCGTGGCCGCGAAGAAACAGAACCGCCTGTGCCTGTACTTTACGGCCAACGGCGTGCCGCTCCGCCAGCACTGGAACAACGTGCGCGACGAACTCGGTTTTATCCGCGTCTTTCAGCAGCTCGGCATCCGCATGATGCACGTGACCTACAACCGCCGCAACCCGCTGGGCGACGGTTGCGGCGAGGCGACCGACGGCGGGTTGAGCGATTTCGGCCGCGCGGCCGAAATCGCTCAACCCGCCGTCGGTCGCCTCGCCGCAACCGTCGCCC
>Ga0116156_10005299_pt1 | contig 10738 bp, 8 predicted proteins | sample AD_UKC045_MetaG_FD_89891 | JGI IMG/M metagenome (GOLD analysis project Ga0116156, IMG submission 89891) | Active sludge microbial communities of municipal wastewater-treating anaerobic digesters from USA - AD_UKC045_MetaG | ecosystem: Engineered > Bioreactor > Anaerobic > Digestate | place: USA... | reverse complement strand
GCCGCGTACTCCTGCAGCAGTTCATCGATCCCGATGGCGGTCCCGATCACGGTATTGAGTTCGATCCTGCATCCCAGCTTGCGAAGATAGTCTATCTCATAGCTGACAATGGACTTGGGCAAGCGGAATTCCGGGATGCCGTAGATCAGCACTCCTCCCGGTTCGTGCAGGGCCTCAAACATGGTAACCCCATAGCCCAATTGCAACAGGTCTCCCGCCACAGTGATCGCTCCCGGTCCCGAGCCCACCACCGCGATTTGCTTGTTCAGCTTGTTTTTGATCACCGGGATCCTTACGGTATCGGTCTTCATAGCCCAATCTGCCACAAAGCGCTCCAGGTTGCCAATTGCCACCGGTTTGTCTCTCAACCCCAACACGCATCTGGATTCGCATTGCTCTTCCTGAGGACAGACTCTGCCACACACGGCAGGGAGGATGTTTCGTTGTTTTATCACCCGGGCTGCGGCTACATAATCCTCAGCCCTGATCTGTCGGATGAACTCCGGAATATCAACATTGACGGGGCAGCCTTCCACACACTTGGGCTTCGTGCATTGCAGACAGCGTCCGGCCTCGAGCTGGGTCAATTCCGTGGTGAGGCCGTATGGTACCTCCAGAAAGTTATGGGAGCGCAGTTTTCTATCCTGTTCCGGCATTTCCTGGCGCGGGATCTTGAGTTTGATGGTGCGCTCGTCCGCTTTCGTTAGGCCGTGCCATTCACAGCCCTTTTTGAGGCAGACAAAGAAAGGCAACAGCTTGGAGTAGGCCGAGATAGTTATCTTGGCCGCGGGAGAGCCGCATTCCCCGCATTTGATCTCATGTTCGATCAGGCTGTTTCCGCATCCGGGACAGATCAGATCCTCCAGCACCTCACCCTCAGCTATTTCTATTGAGCTCTCGGTTTCAAAGACGTCCAGATAAGGGCTGAGTTTCTGCTCTATCTCCTGGCCCCTGAACCTGCCTTTAAACATCAGGTGGTCATGCTCTTTTTGCTGTACGTTGAAGGATTTGTTGCAGTGAGGGCAGTAGGTATTTAGATAGGTCTTAAACTTCAGATACTTCACATCATAATCCAGCATTTCTCCCCTCCCGTTATCTGATGGAATAGAGCAGGGCGTCTTTTTCTTTTTTCAGATACATGCTGTTGCGTTTTTCCAGCTCTTCGAAATCCACCTCATGTCCGTCAAAATCCGGACCGTCCGTGCAGCAAAACTTGGTCTTTCCACCCACGCAGACACGGCAGCCTCCACACATCCCCGTGCCGTCCACCATAATGGGATTGAGGCTCACCTTGGTGGGAATCCCAAACTTCTTGGTGAGTTTGCAGACGTTTTTCATCATGACGATGGGGCCGATGGCATAGACCAACGCTATGTCCGGACGCTCTTCCAGATATTTGGAAAGGGCATCGGTCACAAAGCCCTGCATACCATAGGAACCGTCGTCGGTTGTCACGACCAGCTCGTCGCAGAGATGGGCCATCTGTTCTTCCATGATCACGCATTCCTTGTTTCTGGCACCCAGAATGCCGATCACGTGATTGCCTGCTTCTTTAACCGCCTTGGTAACATGATGCAGGATGGCAATTCCGGTACCGCCTCCCACCACGACTACGGTGCCCACCTTTTCGATCTCGGCGGGCTTGCCGAGGGGGCCCACCACGTCTTTGATGTAATCACCGGCCTTATAGCCTCTCATCAGAGCGGTGGTCTTGCCGACAATCTGGAAGATAATGGTGATCACACCCGAATAGGCATCGGCGTCGGCAATGGTGAGAGGGATGCGCTCGCCCTGTTCGTTGACCCGGATGATCACAAACTGACCGGGCCTGGCTTTCTTGGCAATCAGGGGGTTGTATATATCGAGCCGGATGATGGAACCATCCGCCATCTCCTCCTTGCGGGTGATCTGAAACATCTCACCACTCCTGGGAATCTTCCAGGCGGATATAGTTCAGGTCTTCATCACTGAGGCCATGCCAGCGGCATCCCTTGCGGGAGCAGAAATAGAAGTCGATCAGACGCCGCATAGCGCTCACGTTGATCCTCACCAGATCGGAATCGCACTTGGGGCATTTCTTGTCTTCATGCACGAGGCTGTGATCGCAGTAGATGCACTTAACGTCTTTAACTTCCGTCTTTTCCGGCAGCTTGATGGTGGTGGTATGGGTGAAAACATTGAGGTAGGGGCTCAGATACAGGATGCCCTTGCTGCCGTCCTCACGTTCGATCTTGAAGATGATCTTGTTTTCCGAGATCAGGCTCATCTTGCAGTGCGGGCAATAGGAGTTGAGAAAGCTGCCGCTCTCCAGTAGTTCCTTGTCTCCCAAAGGTTCCGGCTTGGTCTTGCGGGGAAAGAGGTTGTGAGCGTCGTGAGCGGCATGATGCTGCATCTCGTATTCATTGTAGAAATGAGCTAGCGCGGTACTGAGGTCCTCAAACTCGATCAGATGCTTTTTGCAGCCGGCCCGGGAGCAGATCGACACCTTACCACCATCCTCAAGATGAAAATCCACCAGAGGAGCGCCACAGGCTTCACAGATATCATGAGACTTGAGCTCATGCAGACAGGATGGGCATTTAAACTGGGCCACGCTGCCCGGTTCGATCTCAAACATGGAGTCTAGATTGTAGCTGCCATAGATGGATGAAAGCCACAAGTATCCTTCCCGCTCTCCGATCTTTACGTGTAACTTGACTGAGGCGACATTGTCCACAAGGTGCTCGTTATCCATCAGCGAATGTCCGCAATGGACGCACTTCAAATTCACGGAAACAAAGCTCAACATGATTCCTCCACACACACTTTTTTGGGGTTGGGTCTGATGAAATGATAAACTAGCCTGTTCCCAATATCCGTCAAGCTAAATCTTTCCCAAATACCATTGCGGGATCATTACGGGTTTTACCCGCAATGATCCCGCAATGATACCGTAATGTGATTAGGGAGCGGTCACTCCCCAATCGCGCAAAAACCTCTATTTAAACTCGATCACTTCCCCGTCCGGAATCCGTTTCATCTTGCCGCCGTCGTTGATATCGCGCATGGGGCCCGCTTCGATCTCGGCGCCGTCCGTGTAGCCTCTCAACTCCCAATAACCGGGCACGTAATGGCCCATCAGCTCGATTTTGACGATCGACTTGGCGGATTTGTAGCCCCAGAGATAGGGAATGAAGGCACGGATGGGGCCGCCGTAGTCTTCCGTGAGCAGCTCGCCGTCAAACTCCCAGGCCACTATGGAGCGCTCTTTGAGGGCGATTTCGATAGGAATGGAGGTGTCATAGACCAGGCCGTGTGACCAGAAGCGGACGTATCTGCAGCTGTCGCTCACGCCCACGGCTTTGAGGAGGTCGGCCAGAGATACTCCACCCCACACGCCCCGTACAGACCATCTGGTCACGCTGGTGAGGCGCGCGTCGGCAAGGGTTTTGGGCATCTTCATCAGGTCGTTCCAATTGAAGGTCTGAGGTTTGGCGCAGAGGCCTGCGACCTCGAGGGTCCAGCTTTCCCGGTCCAGCTTGCCGGGATGGCCTTCCGCCCAGAAAATGGGGGTGTTCATACGGGCGAGTTTATGCATGTCGTTTCCTTTGTTTGATTTACAGCTAAGAGATGAAAGACTGAGGCAGATGATCAAACCCAGTGTCAGGTATATAACGATGCCGCGACCTGAAGCCCGTTGGCTCTGAAACACCTTTATATCTCCGGCTGGGGATTAACCAGGATCTCGTCTACGACATCGCTGGGCAGGATGGAAGCCGTGCCGCGCTTTTTGGCCAGTTGTTCAGCCGCTCTGCCAAGTAGGAGCGAACCGGCTATGGCGCTCAGGGCCATATGCTCGTTCTGGGCTATTCGGGAGGCCACAATTCCGGCCAGGACATCTCCGCTTCCACCCGTGGCAAGGCCATCGTTTCCACTGTTGGTGATAAAGACGTCTTCTCCATTTCTGATCAGGCTGAAGTGACTTTTCAGCAGGATGGTGACGGGGCTTTCTGGCAGGAAAGACCGCAGCTTGCCGATGGGGTCATTATACAGATCCTCCATATTGATATCAGCCAGGCGGCAAAACTCACCCCAATGAGGGGTTATGATCAGTTCATAACGATCCAGCAGCGGCAGCATATCCCGGTTTTCCGAGATTAGATTGAGCGCGTCGGCATCGATCACCAGAGGGGTGGCATGCTGTTCCAGCACGATATTCAGGATTCTGAGGGCCCAGGGATCGCGTCCCAGGCCAGGACCGATCAGAATCACGCTGGCGTCCTTCCAAAGCTCTGTGAGCTGTTGAGCTTCCGGAAGGCCCTCGTCATCCTCGGGGACGCTCACATAGAGAGCTTCCGTGAGCCTGGAGGCGTAGAGGCTGGTAAGTTCTTTGCGATGATAGACATACACATAGCCAGCTCCCGTCCGCAAAGCCGCTTTGGTTGCCAGCAGACTGGCCCCGGTATAGCCTTCCCGGCCGCCAATGATCACTACTCTGCCATACATGCTTTTATAGGCTGTCGCAAAACGGCCGTCGGACGGCAGGTCCTCATAATTGGCCAGCCAGGTGTGACTGATATCTTCATACATCGTTTCATGGATGCCGATCGGCACCCTGTCCAGCTTTCCGCAATACAGCTTGGCCCGGCCAAAGAAATGGCCGGGTTTGTAAGTCTCCATGGCCAGAGTAAGTTCCGCTTCCACGCAAATCCCGGTGAGGCCATTATCTCCATGGATGCCGGACGGAATGTCCACGCTGCAAACCGGTGTCCTGGATTCGTTTATCCGCTCGACAAGCTGGATGACGTGGTCCGGCATCATAGCCTGAAAGCCGGTCCCATATATGGCATCCACGATCAGGGCCGCGTTGTCCAGATAAAACTTGAGCTCGCTTTCTTTTTCGGGAATGGACATGATCTTGATTTTGAGCTTTTCACACAGCTCCAGGTTGTGCTTTTGATCCGGCGAAGCTTTCTCGGAATCGGTGAGGATGATGAGGGTGTTATAACCCAGAATGTTGAACCAGCGAGCGATCACAGCTCCATCGCCGCCGTTGTTTCCGGGACCGCAGACGACCACGACATAGCCGTCCTTGCTCAGCTTGAAGTGTTCCAGGATCTTGGTCACGCAGCCCCGGCCCGCGTTTTCCATCAGGACCAGGGACGGGATACCAAGTTCGGTGATAGCCTTGCCGTCCACGGCCCGCATTTGTTCTACAGTCAGGATCGGGATCATAGATGCTCCTTTTTATGGTCTTCGGTGTGCAGTTTGATCTCGAAGGTAGTGCCTTCATTGACGGTGCTTTCCAGCACTTTGATATGGCCTTGATGATACTCTTCGATGATACGTTTGGCCAGGCTGAGTCCCAGACCCCAGCCCCGCTTTTTGGTGGTCACCCCAGGCTCGAAAATCTTCTTCCACTGGCTTCTGGGTATGCCCTTGCCCTCGTCCCGGATCTGCAAGTAGACCCATTTATCCTTGCGGGTGGCGGTGAGGATGATGTTTCCACCCCGGGAGGTCATGGCGTCCACGCAGTTTTTGATCAGGTTTTCCAGGGTCCATTTAAAGAGTTCCGCGTCCAGCATCACGTTCACGCCCTCGATCTTGCTGATCAGATGGATGTCTATCCGCGATCCCAAATGGGGCATGCGGTGGCGAAAGTATTCCACCGTCTCGCTGAGGATATCATGCATGGGAGCGGGCTGCAGTTTTACCTGAGAGCCTACTTTGCCAAAGCGGGAGGCGATGTTGCGCAGGTGTTCCAGATCGGTGGTCATGAAATCGATGATCTGGCCGGTGGGCATTTGTGGTTCAGATCCGGGAGCAGTGCTCTTCAGATAGTCGATCCACCCCATCAACGAAGTAATAGGCGTGCCGAACTGGTGGGCCGTCTCTTTGGCCAGGCCAATCCAGAGCGTGTCCTTTTCGGTACGCCGCAGCAGGAAGAGCCCATAGCTGGAAAAGGCGATCAGCAGCACGGCGATCAGCAACTCCAACACCACAAAGTTGCGGATCTGGGAAAGCGATCGCGGCAGGGAAAAGTAGATATAGCCAAGGCTGTCGGCCTCGCTGGCGATAGGGATCTCTGCCATCGAGTCTATGCGGTCCCGGAGGTGTTGCCGGTCATTCTCTCCGATCTCGGAATATCTGGCCACTTCAGGAATATCGACGTTTCTCCAGAACAGCGGGACCTTCTGACGGTCCGTCACGATGATCGAATAATCCACCTTGCTGATAAATTGCTGCAGCGATACCGGTTTGGCATAAAACGCATAGCCCGTGACCATATCCTCATCGGTAAGCGGAGTTTGGTTCATGTTGGCCATCTGCTCCTGCAGCAGCGCCTGGGATCGATACGAAAGCTCGGAGTATAGCGAATCCTGTGAAATCCCCACTTTGTTCCAGAACAGAGGCGTGTAGGCCTCGTCTGTGATGATCACCGGAATGGGGTTTTTTTGCATAAACTCCAGACTGATATAATCCCACAGCGCTTCCTGAAAGTTGCGCTGGGAGGCGAACTGGAAGTAGCGCGTGCGGACCTCACTGAGCAGGTCCTCATACTGCTCCGCCTGGCGTAAGTAGCTATCCGTGTATGCGATATACTGAGCAAAGATGCGTGGCACGTATTCCTGCTCGCGTCTGGCATTGCGGATCAGAATCTCAGTATAGATTGCGAAGGCGACAAAGATCACCACCGTGCCGATGATGAGATAGAGACGCAGGGTCTGAAAGCGGTTAGTGCTTTTTCGCGAGGTCCCAGACTGCGTCGAGTTCCTGAAGACTGGCTTCATGGATGTCCTTCCCGGAGCTTTCATAGTGGTCTTCTATATAGTTGAAACGTTTGGCAAACTTGCGGGTGGTGGCTTTAAGCGCACTTTCCGCGTCGATATGCAGCTTGCGGGCCAGATTTACTATGGTGAAGAGCAGGTCACCCAGTTCCTCACTGATATTTTCCAACTGCCCGGATGCCAGAGCGGCGTGAAACTCCTCCTGTTCCTCTTCCAGCTTGGCCAGAACGGGTTGCAGGTCTGGCCAGTCGAAGCCCACCGAGGCGGCTTTTTCCTGGGTCCGCTGGGCCTGAATCAGGCCCGGAAGCGAACGTGGAATGCCTTCCAACACGCTTTTACGCTCTTTCTTTTCGCGCTTCTTGATGCGTTCCCAGTTCATTTTCACTGCTTCCGCCCCCTCCACATGGTGGTCGGCAAAGACGTGCGGGTGGCGTCTGACCAGCTTGTCGTTGATCTTGGACAGCACCTCGCGGATGTCAAAACGGTCTTCTTCAACGGCGATCTGGGCCTGGAAGATGATGTGCAGCATGAGGTCTCCCAGTTCCTCACTCAGGGACACGTCATCCTCGTCCTCGATGGCTTCCACGGCTTCATAGAGTTCCTCTATAAAGTTGGCAGTCAAGGACTTGGGAGTCTGTTTGATGTCCCAGGGACATCCGGATACGGGATCGCGGAGCCGGGCGATGATCTGGACGAGATCGTCAAATTCCTGCAAGGGCTTCCTCCTCGGGAGTTTCAGCTTTTAGTGTAACAGGATATATCTTGTTGAAAGGTATATGGATGGCCACATTGACCGCCGCCAGATAGATCCACACAAAGTAGTTCCAGCGAATGCTGCTGGGCAGAATGCTGGCAAAGATAAACAAGATCAGGGAGCTCAGCCACATCAGATTCCAGGCGCGCTCCTTTCCATCCGAGCCCCTGGCCAGTTTAAACAGCCTCCAAATCCAATGCCCATACAGATACAGGAAGGCCGCCAGGATGATGATCCCCCAGTTGCCAAACAGCTCCATCAGAAAGTTATGGGGGTTGGTGATCCAGCCGGTGCGCAGCAAGGCATCAGCGCTCATATAGGGCTCGTAATTTCCACCTCCCACGCCCATAAAACCTGTGGACGCGGCCATGAGGACCGTCTCGCCGATCAACTGCTGGCGGATCTTGATCGAGCTCATATACACCGAACCAGATTCGGAACCGATGCTGCTGGTCTGATGTTTGAGCACCAGCAACACCAGCTTGATCTCTTTGTGAAAACGCAGCCAGAGCGCGCCTCCCAGCATGAGAACGGCCAGCCCCAGGATCAATTTCTGCCGCAAACCCACTCTCCAGATGAAGAACCAGGCCAGGAAAACCGCCATCACCAAAATGCCAATGCGAGCGCCCTGGATCGTCATCAATACCAATACGATGACCGTGATCAGGGCCGCCAGAATTCCCAGCCACCATTTTCCGCTCAACTTTGGCAAAAAGAGCAGAAAGGGCGTGAACAACATCATATAGGCGGCCAGGTTGTTTTCGTTGTAGAAAGGCCCGGTGGGCACATAGTGCCAATCGCCGTAGAGCCGTGATGAGGGCAGATGGTGAAAACTGGTGAGCTCCCACAGCGCCGTGAGCACATAGAGCAGCAAAATCCCGCTCAAAAACCAGGGGGCCAGCTTCAGCAGACCGGGTTTTCTCAAGAGCCGGTCAAAGGCCATAAACATCACGCTGTAGCGTGCGATCAGCAAAGCGTAGAGCAGCACTTCCTTGCTGTCCACGGCCCAGAGATAGCTGAGCAGGTTGTAGATAAACCACAGGGCCAGAAACAGCAGGGGTCTGGCATTGACCGCATCGATGAGGCGGGTCTGGGGATAGATCAGCACCCAGGCCAGGCAGAATAGCGCCACCATGATCACGGGAGCGTAGAACAGAGCGGGATGAAAGGGATAGAACTCCACCAGCGCGTAGAGGCCAAAGGCCATCAAGATGAGGCTGGAAAGGGATTTATGCTGCTTCACATCTGGCTGTCTGAATCTGAGGCGGGGCGGGATTTCAGGGCTGAGAGCACGCGGTCAATCTCGGCTTTGTGGGTATTGATCACGTTTTCTTTGACGATAGCCACAAAACAGGCCAGCAGAAAGGCCATAAAGGTCACGATACTCACCAGCAGAGCGCGTTTGGGCTTGGAGCGCAGACCTGCCATCGAGGGCGGGTCGAGGATATCGAAGCTGGGCATGTCACGCGCTTCATCCAACCTGGCGATCTCGTATTGGGGATAGAGATATTCAAACACCTTTTTCTGGATCTCCAGATTGAGCTTGAGCTGCGCGAACTGGAGGCTGAGATCGGGGATGCGGTCGATCTGGATCACATACTCCGGCATCAGTTTAGAGCCGCTGCCTTCCAGCTCTTTGACCTTGGTCTTCAGATAGTCCCGGCGGCTGGCCAGCTCTTCCAGCACGGGAGAGCCCTCTCCATACTGCTTGAGCGCCACGTTGTATTCCATCTCGGCCTTGTAAAAATCCGAGATACTTTCGCTGTACAGAGTGATCAGGGAGGCAGTCTGTTCGTCCAGACCGATGGCGCGGTTCTTTTGCTGGAACTGCTTGACTGCCGTGGCCAGGGAGTCTATCGTGAGCTTGGTGACTGCTACCTGAGACTCCAGAAATTCGCGCTGGAGCTTGCTTTTGCTGCCCCGGTTGTTGCGCAGATAGTCTTGCAGCTCTGCCAGATAGAACTCCGCGATCTTTTTGGAAAAGAGCTTGTCTTTGGTCTCGATCCGCACCGTGATCATCTTGCTCTCTTCATCAGCGTTGATTTTGGCGAGCTTGCTGGATACCTTGAAGACGGCCAGTTCCATGGCTTCGTCGCGCGGGTTATCCGTGAGCTTGAAGTATTTGAGCAGGTCAAACTCGTTTATCACCCGCTCTCTGAAACTGCGGCTGCGCATTATCGACACAAACTCCACGGCCGGATCGGTCTTGCTGCCGGATAAGAGACCGCTGCCGATCATACCCAGCAAACCGCTGTCCAATCCTGACAGTGACGCGTTGTCCGCCACCGGAACGATCACCGTTTTGGAGACCCAGTGCTTGGGCGTCACCAGCGCGTAAATGATGCTCCCCACGGCAAATACAGCCGTGAAGACGATCACCAGCCATTTATGCTTCGCGATCACGTAGAGGAGGTCGAAAAGACCCAGTTCCTTGCGCATAATCACCACTTCATCATTATTTTGCGTTTGGCGATCACAATGACGCGGGTGGGCGGAATCTGTCAACTGATATTTGCCGCGGGGGAAATGGCGCTCAGAGGTTTTGGCTATATGTTTGGGGTATAGGAGTGGTAATCAATCTCCGAAGAATGGATATTCATGGAGGCCGCGTTATCCACTAATCATAGGCTATATAATTGTCTGCCAATGCTATAAGCTTCATCTGGATATTTGCTCTTCCCTCTCCCTTATTAGCATTACGGAGTCATTACGGACTCATTACGGACTAAGTCCGTAATGAGTCCGTAATAGGATGCCGGAAGGAAGTAGCAAGAAGTTTGGGGATTGTTTTAGTCTATATCGTGGCTTTGGAAGGTCAGGGATCAGCAAACGTCCTCGTCTGCTTAGGTGTATCAGCGTCTATGAAATGGCCTATGGACATGGGATTTGAAGGCAAGTTAGTGAAACTTTGCCCCGCCTCCGGAAACGGGGACGTTTCCGGGTCCATAAACACCTTCCGGAAACGGGGACGTTTCCGGCTCCATAATGGCTGCAGCCTGAGCCTTTGTTGCGCAACAACTTACTTGAGCAGCGTGATCCTGCGGGTGAGGACACCCTTGCTGGTCCTGGCCTTGATCAGATAGCAGCCGCTGGAGAGCTTGTCCATATAGCTGGACGGTATCTCGTAGAGCAGTTCCGGGCTTTGGGTTTTTGGCACTAAATCCTGAATGGCCAGCACTTTTTGGCCTCTCAGGTTATAGACGTCGAGGCTGATCAG
>Ga0116156_10005296_pt1 | contig 10745 bp, 11 predicted proteins | sample AD_UKC045_MetaG_FD_89891 | JGI IMG/M metagenome (GOLD analysis project Ga0116156, IMG submission 89891) | Active sludge microbial communities of municipal wastewater-treating anaerobic digesters from USA - AD_UKC045_MetaG | ecosystem: Engineered > Bioreactor > Anaerobic > Digestate | place: USA... | reverse complement strand
TGTCGGCGTTCATTCACGGGCCGCACCACGGGGCGTGGGTGCCGACGATCCAAGCAGAATCCAACTTCCTGCGTCATGTCGTCACAGCCTGCTCTGACGCCTTGGGCGGCCCGGCTCAGTTCCCCGGCACGCTCCAGAGCTTGCGGGCCAACCAGGGAGTTTTGGTCCACATGCTCTGGCGCGCCCAGTTGTTTTCTCGCCAGCAGCTTGAACCGTACTTTGCGCCCGAACGCTGGGAACCGGACCTGGCCTGCATGTATCAGGACCGCGACGGGCTGGTCTACAAGTACTTTGCCGACGAGCGGACGCATCGCATGGTCGGCCCTGACGGCCGCGAACTGTACGCCCGCGCCACGGGCCTAAACCGCTACCCGACCCGCCTGAACCTGCCGGGCTGGCCCGCCATCAGCGACGGTGCCATCCTGGGCCTCAACCCCACAGTCCGCTATGCCCTGGTCCCCGGTGTGCCGGACCGGACCGAGATCTCGGTGACTCGCATCCCGGACGGGGTCTGCATCTCGCGTTTCTACGAGACCGATGCCTTCACCGTCCTGACTCTGGACGCGATCGAGCCCGGCAAGCCGGACCGGGGCGAGGTGGCGTTCCGAAGTGCGACGAGCTTTGCGGAGGTCCTCGTCAACGACCAGCCCGTCGCGGCGCCGAAGCCGGCCGAGCAGGGCGCACCGGCGGAAATGACGTTCAGCGTGACGTTCCCGGCTAACCTGGTGTTCGTCAAGCGGGGCGTGCAGGCGGTGCAGCACGACCAGTACTTCGGCGACGGGCACGAGAACGGCCGCTACATCTTGATCGACTCGGGGCTGGACCGGGGCGGCGAGTACGTACCTCTGCACCGGCCCAACTTCCAGGTGCCCGGCGAGAAGCAGTCCGTCCCGTTCACATTCCTCAACTATGGCAACGACGCGGAAGTGACGATCGACTACCTGGTGCGGGTCCCAGCCAAGGACTCGACGCTGCGCGTGTACACGCGCAGCCAGCAGGACAAGTACGGCAACTGTACGATTGGGCGGCTGTACGTCAACGGCCGTCTGCGGCACGGGTACGATTTCGGCCCGCAACCCAATCCCGACTGGAAAGACGGCATGCCCGCCAGTGAAAAGACCCTCTGGGACACCGCGTACCACTGCTGGTCCGTGCCCCTGGGCGCCGCGGCCGGCCGCACCGTGCTGGTCACGCTCGCCACCGATTCCAAGGCCAGCAGCAACGCCGACAGCCAATGGTGGTCGCGGCCCAAGTTCGTCCCGGATCCCGATCAGGCGGAGAGCTACATGACGCTGACCAAGGAGGGTCCGGTGCCGGAAAGGTGATATCCGAGATAGAGGGGATTGACGGCCGAGGAAATCCGGCAGTTGTCACAAGCGGAAAAGCGGTTCGAGGAACGCATCGGACCCCGGCGGCTCGCTTCCTTCTCTCATGGTGCCGTCGGTATCAATGTGGCGAGGATCGCCACGAGGTAGGCAAGCAGGATTCCCCACCAAATCAGTCGAGCCGCGGTGGTCTCCGGCGGACGAGCGATCACCCACACCAAACACAATACCGTCAGCAATCCCAGCAGTCCCGCAAAAACGGTGGGGGGCATCCAGTGTCGGCCGGCCAAGGCAAGGGCGACGAAGAAAGTCATCGTCATGAGACCGGCGATGGTGAACTGGAATCCGCGGCGAGGAGCCGCCTCGACGCCCGAGACGGGGGGATAAGTCCGAGATCGCAGGAGTCGTTCCGCTTCGGACATGCCATCCGGCGATGCCAAGGCAAACTCCTGCTCGTCCGCTTCGGCCCGCGTGACGGCATCAGACTCCGGGGGATGCTCCGCTTCTGGGCAGTCTGCCATTGGGATTCCTCCGATTACGCTAGGCTGGTACGTTATACTGGTCGTGGAGACCACTTACCAGGCATCTGCCAACCATCACTGGACCGGAGGACTAACGCCGATGAAACTCAGCCTGTTTTCCGTCAGCTACGCGGGCTTGTGGGGGCAACAGCGGTTGGACCTGCCTGATTTCCTTGCGCGGGCGGCTCAACTCGGTTTCGAAGGCGTGATGCTGATGGGCAAACGGCCGCATCTGTCGCCGTTGGATGTCAGCGACCAGTCGCTGGCGTCCCTCCGTTCCGCACTAAGAGAACACGGCGTCAAGTGCGCCGTGATCGCGGCTTACACCGATTTGTCCGGCGCCGGCGCGGCCGAGGTGCCGTACCTGGAAATGCAGATCGCTTACGTCCAAACGCTGGCCCGCGTGGCCCGGCAGCTTGACGCCGATATCATCCGCGTCTTTACCGCGTATGAGGTCGAAGGCCAGAGCCCCCAAGCCGTCTGGGACCGCGTGGTGCGAGCTTTGCGCGAGATCTGCGACCGGGCGGCCGCGGAAAATGTCACGATCGCCGTCCAGAACCACCACGACATCGCGGTCCACAGCGACGCGCTGCTGGAGTTGCTGGGCGACGTCGGCCGGCCGAACTGCAAGCTGGGTTTCGACGCCTGGTCGCCGGCTCTGCGGGGCGAGAACCTGTACGAGACCGCGCGACAATTGGCGCCGCACACCGCGATCACGACCAACGCCGACTACGTCCGGCTGCCGCGGTACCGCTACCGGCCGGAGGTGGTCAACTACGAGCGTGCTCAGCCCGACCTGGTTCGCGCCGTCCGCTTTGGAGAAGGGAGCATCGACTACCGCGCCTTCTTCCAGGGCCTGCGCGACGGCGGCTTCAACGGCTGGGCCAACTACGAAATGTGCTCGCCCATCCGCGGCGGCGGCGCGGCGGAAAACCTGGACGCCTACGCCAGCCACTACGTTCGCTGGATGCGGGACCACGTGCTGAAAGCGTGAGAAACCGTACGCCGGCAAGACGGTCGGTCTGGTGGCACAGGTCGCCCACGGGGGCCCGCACGGGGTGTGCAACGAGGAAGCCTTCTTCGATGAAATCAGCGTCGTCCCACAATCGCGGTGAGAGAACTTTTCGGTCGTAACCCTCTTCGGAAGTGCGACGGACCGGATTAAAGGCGATCCTTCGCGTGATCGGGAATTCCGACGCGGGAATCGCCTCGTTGGTTTGCACGTCTGGGAAGAGCCGGCTCTTTCTCCTGGTCGCCGAGCGTGATACAATAGATCGCAGCTTAGGAGGGACGGAATGGTGAGCGCCGATACCGTCCCGGCGAACGTCGGTGTGCCTGCCTGAGAGACGGAAAGGGTGTGCGATGAGCACCGCACAGGTTCTGGAACAACTTCGATACTTGAGTAATGCGGAGCGTCTGGAGGTGGTAGAGGCGGCGACGCGTTTGGTCCGCCAAAACCTCGCTTCCCGTACATCGGACCCCGAAACAGAAGGTGATCGCCGAATGCGATCTGCTGCGGTCAGCGTCAGCGACATGTATGAGCCCGGTGGCAACTTGACCGAGTGGACCGCGCTGGACGCGGAGGAGTTTGCCGATGACGATCTCGAAAGGTGAGATCTGGCTCGTCAATCTCGATCCGACTGTTGGCGACGAGATCCGCAAGATGCGTCCGGCAATTGTGGTCAACCGCGACGCACTTGGCGTATTGGCGTTGCGGGTCGTGGTTCCCGTCACTGCTTGGCAAGACCGCTTCCAAGGATGCGATTGGCTGGTTCCACTCGATCCCGACGCATCGAACAAGCTGGACAAACCGTCCACCGCAGATACGTTCCAAGTGCGCTCGGTTTCCACCCGGCGTTTCGTGCGGTGCTTGGGGCACTTGAGCGAGGCCGACATGGAACGGGTCGGCGAAGGACTGAGAGCCGTGTTCGAGCTGTGAGCCGGCGGAGTACCAGGAGCACACCACAGCGTGGAGGCCGTGATGCCATCCCCCTTTCCCGGCATGAATCCGTATTTGGAGCAGGAAACGGTCTGGCACGATTTTCACGAGCGGTTTTGTCCCGCGGCGGCCGAGTTTCTGACGGCGCAAATCCGCCCGCACTTCATCGCCAAGATCGACGAGCATGTCTACATTCACGAACTGCCCGAGGACCCGCGTCGTTTCATCGGACGCGGCGACGCGACGGTCGCTCGGCCTCGCCCGCACGTCGGGGCGGCATCAACGGCCACCTTGAAAGCTCCCAGGCGAGTTCAATTGCCCGCTGTGGATATCGAACGTCTCTCGTTTCTGGAAATCCGTGACCGGCAGACGTGGCGCATCGTGACCATCATCGAACTACTCAGCCCGTCCAACAAGCAGCCTGGGCCGGATCGCGAGCAATATGTGGCCAAACGCTCCGAGTTGCTGCGTAGTGCGGTCCATTTTGTGGAGCTTGATCTGCTGCGCGGCGGGCCGCGGATGCCGATGGAGGACCTGTCGGAATGTGACTACTATGCCCTGGTAGGCCGCACCGAGGAGCGTCCCGGAGCGGGTCTCTGGCCTTTCGGATTGCGCGATCCACTGCCTGTGATCCCAATCCCGCTTCTGGCCCCGCACCCCGATGCCCGGCTCGATCTCAGACAGGTCCTGGATCGTGTTTACGATGCGGCTGGTTACAATGACTACATCTATGACGGTGAACCCCGACCGCCACTAAACCGTGAGGACGCGAACTGGGCTTTGGGATGGATAATATGACACCCGCGATATCCCCGACCAAACAGGCCACCGCACTGGTCGTCATCCAGATCATCTGCTTTGCGGCAGCGGGGCTGGGTTCCGTCGCCACCACCGCGAACATTCCCACGTGGTACGCCACGCTGGCCAAGCCGTCCTGGAATCCGCCCAATTGGCTCTTCGGGCCCGTGTGGACCGTGTTGTACATCTGCATGGCGGTGGCCGCGTGGCTGGTCTGGCGGCAGGGCGGGTGGGGGCAGGCGCGTCGGCCGCTGACGCTGTTCGCCGTCCAGTTGGCGCTAAATGCGGCGTGGTCGTGGATTTTCTTCGGGTTCCACATGCCGGGGGCCGCGTTCCTGGAAGTCCTGATCCTGCTGGCGGCCATCGCCGCCACGGCGGTCGCGTTTTGGCCCAAGTCGAAGGCCGCTGCCATTCTGATGTCGCCGTACTTGCTCTGGGTCGCGTTCGCCAGCGTGCTGAACTTTACGATCTGGCGGTTGAATGCTTGACCGGGGCGATCTGGGGATGAGGCCAATCAGAATGGCGAAGAGAATCATCACCGTTCCGCTTAGCGTTCTCGGCATGATTTGGGCCTCGCCGTACACCGTCCTTGGGCTGCTCATCGGCATGATCGGCCTGTGCACAGGCGGCCGCGGCCGAATTCGTGGCCGCGTGATCGAGTTCTACGGCGGCGGCGTGAAGTGGCTGCTGCACCGGTTCCCCTTGGGGCAATTCACGATGGCGTTTACGTTGGGCCACACGGTCCTGGGGCAAACCGATGCGGCCCTGGACATCTGCCGCCAACACGAACTGGTCCACGTTCGCCAATTTGAACGCTGGGGACCGTTCATGGGGCCTGCCTACCTCGGCTGCTCCCTGGTACTCTGGCTGATGCGCCGCCGGCCGTACCGCGATAATCCGTTCGAACGGCAGGCGTACGAACAAGGGGGCGAAGGTGATCGTCCCTAACCGGCGCCGCGTTTATCAACTGCTTGCCAGATTGCGTTGGCGAGCCAAGCCCGTGTGCGCAAGCGAGTCCCAACGCACCGTCGCTCCTCATCTTGATCCGACAGCCCAGCTGAGGATAATAGGTGCCCGTTCAGCAGTCGTCAGACGAGAATGGGGCCGGCTTTTCGCGAAAATACTCGGTAGCACGGATCTCCCGAGTCGTACGGCACGGATCGACAGACCCGTGCCGCCCGAGATCGGGCAACAGGCAGCGAAACCTCGCCGCCTGACCACTGACGCCTGACCACTGACGCCTGACCACTAATTCCACGGGAGACAATGTACATGGCACATGAAGTAACACTGATCACGGGCGACGGCACGGGACCGGAACTGGCGGAGGCGGCGCGTCGCTGCATCGACGCCACGGGAGTCGCGATCCACTGGGACGTCCAAGAGGCCGGGATCGACGTCATGGCGCGCACGGGAACGCCCATCCCGGACAGCGTGCTGGAGAGCGTCCGGCGGACCAAGTGCGCGCTGAAGGCTCCCATCACCACGCCGGTCGGCACGGGATTCCGCAGTATCAATGTGTTTCTACGCCAGGAATTGGGCCTGTTTGCCTGCATTCGGCCCTGCAAGCACTATCCGGGCGTCCGCACCTTCTTCGAGCACCTGGGCGTGGACATCGTCATCGTGCGGGAGAACACCGAGGACCTGTACGCGGGCGTCGAATTCCAGGCCGGCAAGGAGGAGACGGCGCGCCTGATCGAGTTCATCAATAGTCTGCCGTCAGACCGCAAGATCAAGATGCCCGCTGACCTGACAGGTATTTCCATCAAGCCGATCAGCGTGCCGGGCACCGAACGCATCGTCCGCTGTGCGTTCGACTATGCCCGTCACAACGGCCGCAAGAAAGTGACGGCGGTCCACAAGGCGAACATCATGAAGCACACCGACGGCCTGTACCTGGCGACGGCGCAACGGGTCGCCAAGGACTATCCGGACATCCAGTTCGAGGAGCGGATCGTCGACAACATGTGCATGCAGCTGACGCAGAAGCCGGAACTGTACGACGTGCTCGTGCTGCCCAACTTGTACGGCGACATCGTCAGCGATCTGGGCGCCGGCCTGGTCGGCGGCCTGGGTGTCGCGCCCGGCGCGAACATCGGGCCGGGCGGCGCGGTCTTCGAGGCCACGCACGGCAGCGCTCCGAAGTACAAGGGACTGAACAAGGTCAACCCGACGGCGGTCATCTTGTCCGGCATGCTCATGCTGCGGCACCTGGGCGAGTTGGAGGCGGCGGATCGCCTGGAGAAGGCCGTCGCGGCGGTGATCGCCGAAGGCAAGTACGTGACGTACGACCTGAAACCGCATCGCGACGATCCGACCGCCGTGGGAACCCGTGAAATGGCCGACGCCATTTGCGCGCGGATGACGTGAACCGAAGTGCTGCTGCAGCCGTTTTGGAGTGCGGCGCCTTGTCGCCGCTTTGGCTGAACGCCGACATCGCTGCGGAACTGCGCCAGCCGAGGAATTGAACCCTGTCAGACCGATGCGGCGCAACGTCGGCCCCAAAGCGGCGACAAGACGCCGCACTCCAAAATGGGAATCGTCTCGTGGATGCCACGCGGTTTCGAGAACTGGTCAGCGGGCGGAGGCGCGGATGGCTGCCCAGCCTTCTGCGCGGTCTGCTGGCGGTCGCAGGTTCGTTGTACACGCTAGTCGTGACGATGCGAAACGCCTGCTACGATCGGCACTGGGCCCGGGTTCGCCGCGTCGCCGCACCGGTGGTCAGCGTCGGCAACCTGACCTTGGGCGGAACGGGCAAGACGCCGATGGTCCAGTGGCTGGTACGCTGGTTCCAGACGCGCGGGGTCGCCGTCGCGATTGTGAGCCGGGGTTACAAGGCCCCGTCGGGCGCCCCCAATGACGAAGCCCTGGAACTGGCCGACAAGCTGCCCGGCACGCCGCACGTGCAAGACCCGCGGCGGGTGGTCGCGGCGGAACAGGCGATCCGCGAGCAAGGCGCCACGTTGATTGTGCTGGACGACGCCTTTCAGCATCGGCGGATCCATCGCGATTTGGACGTCGTGCTGCTGGACGCGCTGGAGCCGTTTGGGTATGAACGCGTTTTTCCCCGCGGCATGTTGCGCGAGCCGATGTCCGGACTGAAGCGAGCGGATGCTGTGGTCTTGTCGCGCAGCGATGCGGTCGGCGATCCACAGCGCGAGGCGATCCGGCAACGCGTCAGGCAGCTCGCGCCGCAGGCGCTTTGGCTGGAGGCCGTGCAAAGGCCGTGCGGTTTGAAATCGGCTGAGGGCAGCCTGGGCGACGCGGGCCAGTTCGCAGGCCGGCGCGTGGCCGCCTTTTGCGGAATCGGCAACCCGGCCGGGTTCCGCCACACGCTGGCCGGCCTCGGCTGCCAATTGATCGGCTTCCGCGAATTCCCGGACCACCATGCGTATACTTGGGCGGACGTAGAATCGTTGTGCCGCTGGCTGGACAATCTGGACAACGTCGCCGCCGTGTTGTGTACGCACAAGGATTTGGTCAAAATCAACCTCGCAGAACTCGGCAATGTGCCCGTTTGGGCGTTGACAATCGAACTGGAAATTACCGTCGGCCGGGAGGAATTCGAGCGGGAATTGGGTAAACTGATCGAAACCTGATGGCTACAGGAATTTGTAACAGTGGCGACTCTAGCATGGCTGGGACCAAGAGCATCTCGATCTTTCACCTAATCTTTCACCTAGTCTTTCACTTAATCTCCCCCGCCTCCAAGGCAGTAGAGAAGAGATTAGGTGAAAGATTAGGTGAAAGATTAGGGTTTCAGGTTCCGGCGAAGCTGGTAAGTTCACGCGGCCCCGCAGGTTCGGTCGCCGCCGACTCGAATCCGGGCCGTAGCCCCTGCCCCCTGACTCCTGACCCCTGACCCCTTCCGAGGAACCCATGTCATTACCACGCGTGTTGGAAACGGAACTGATCGATTCGCCCCAGTTGGCGATGGAATACGACTCGATGGACCACTCGGAGGCCAACCGCAGTTTTGCGGCCGACCTGCTCGCGGCGGGGGGGCGAGGCGATCTGCTGGACCTGGGGACGGGCACAGCGCAGATCCCCGTCGAGTTGTGCCGGCAGGGCTTCGAGGGGCGAATCATGGCGGCCGATCTGTCCGTCAGCATGCTGGAGATGGCCCGCTTGAATATCGAAATCGCCAGCGTGATCGACCGCGTCCAGTTGGCGCAGGCGGACGCCAAGGACCTGCTGTTTGCCGATGCCTATTTTGATTGCGTCGCGTGCAACGGCATGCTGCACCACTTTGCCGATCCCATGCCGGTCCTGCAGGGCTGCCTGCGCGTGCTGCGGCCGGGTGGATTGCTGTTTTGCCGCGACCTGCTGCGGCCGGACAGCGACGAGGCGGTGCAGCAAATCGTCGAAACCTACGTGGGCTCGGCGAACGAGACTCAGCGCAAGATGTTCGAGGATTCACTTCGCGCGGCGTTCACGCTGGACGAAGTCCGCCAATTCGTCACGCAATTGGGCTACTCGCCCGATACCGTCCAAGCGACCAGCGACGGGCATTGGACGTGGAATGTCAGGAAGCCGGGCGGTGCGTCAGACGAGGTTCAAACCGACGGTGAACCTGGTACCGTCTCCGGTTCGTGACTTCCGGGATCTGGGAGGACGACTTTCTCTTGATGAAAGGGTTTATGCGATGCGTCCCTCGTTGCGGAGTTTCCCCAGGACCGCAGGGATTCGATTTGTCGTTTTTTTGGCGATGGGCGGGTGGTTGGCCAGTGCGGGCCAAGCGCAGAACCCTGCGATCGCGCAGGGTGCCGCCGCGTCTCCCGCGCGATCGCTGCTGGAGTTCGGTTCCTCGCCCGCCACGATTGTCTGTCTGGGCGACAGCGTAACCGGAGTCTACTACCACACCGGTGGCCGGCGCGCCTATCCGGAGATGCTCGAACTTGCGATCCGCAAGGCGGTGCCGCAGGCCCAGGTCAAAGTGATCAATGCCGGCATCAGTGGACACACGACGATTCAAGGGCTGGCACGACTGGACCGCGACGTGCTCCAACACAAGCCGAACTTGGTCACCATCAGTTTCGGCCTGAACGACATGACGCGCGTGCCGGAGGACCAATTCGTAGAAAACCTCACCACGCTTGTCGCCCGGTGCCGCGATGCCAAGGCTCAAGTGGTGCTGTGTACGCCGAACGCGGTGATCAGCACCGACAGCCGGCCTGTCGAGAAGTTGATCCGCTACTGCGACAGGATTCGCGAACTAGGCCGCAGTCTGAACGTCCCCCTGTGCGACCAGTTCGCTGCCGGCGAGTCGCTTCGCGCGAAAGACGCCTGGGCGTGGCGACTGACCATGAGCGACGAAATCCATCCCAACATGGACGGCCACCGGCGGATGGCGCAAGAACTGTGCCGCACCGTCACCGGGAAAGAAGTCTCCCTGACCGACGCCGGGCCGCCCCAGGATTTCCTTGCGAAAACGAGGAGTCTGTTGAAGCAGGGCAAGCCGGTGAAGGTGCTCGCGATGCCGCCGTTCGACGGCCTTGCCGGTTCGGCGCTGAAGCAACTGTATCCGCAGGCGGTGGCGGAAGTCACGCCGTGGCCGACGGAGGGCAAGTCGCTGGCCGAACTGGAGCGAGCGGCCGACCAACTCGTGCGGCCCATGAAGCCCGACCTCGTTATTCTGGCAGTGCCCGCCGATGCCGCCGCAGCCACCGACGAGGAATTCGTCCGTTCATACGCCTGGACGATGAATTGGTCGCTCAGCTTCGGTCATCAGGAATGGGACTGCGTGGTCGTCCACCCGTCGGTCGTAACGCCGGGCATCAGCGTGCCGCGGGGCGAACTCGTCCGGCAACTCGTTCACGCCCAGGACCTCACGTTGATCGATCGTCCGCCCGGCAACCAGTCGTCGGTCGAAGACATCTTCATCAACGCCGTGAAGAGGGATGAGGGATGAGGGATGCGAGTGGCGGGATACGGGATGCGAGATACGGGATGCGAGTTGCGGGATACGGGATACGGGGTGCGAGTTGCGGGATGCGAGATACGGGTTCCTAGACAACTGGCCGCTGACACGGATCACCGACCACCGACCACCGATCACCGATCACCGATCACCGGTCACCGATCACCGATCACCGATCACCGGTCACCGATCACCGATTACCGATTACCGATTACCGATCACCGGTCACCGACCACCGATTA
>Ga0116156_10005292_pt1 | contig 10750 bp, 7 predicted proteins | sample AD_UKC045_MetaG_FD_89891 | JGI IMG/M metagenome (GOLD analysis project Ga0116156, IMG submission 89891) | Active sludge microbial communities of municipal wastewater-treating anaerobic digesters from USA - AD_UKC045_MetaG | ecosystem: Engineered > Bioreactor > Anaerobic > Digestate | place: USA... | reverse complement strand
GGTTTTTTCTATATATTATATCACATCTTTTTCCCTGTCGCAATTTCTTTTCTTATTTATTTTTAATGACTTAGCTGATTTGACTTCTGGTTATGTGAAATTTTTCGCGGCGGCTTTTTTTGAATTATTTGAATATTATTTCTTATTCGCTTTGGCTCGCTCTTCTATAATTTTCAGCATTTGATTATTGAAATCAACATATTTTCCGCGAATTATATCAAAATTCTCTTTAGTTAATATATATACGTCGCAATAGTTTAACGCTCTTATGGAAGCGTTCCTCTTTTCGCCTTGAAGCAAAGCTGTTTCTCCAAAAGGAGAACCTTCTTGCAAAACAGCCACTTTATTATCATTAACAAGAACCTCGACCTGCCCGGAACTCAAAAAATACATACAGTCCCCATACTCCCCCTGTCTTATTATATAATCGCCCGGTATAAAAGTGGACTGTTTAAGCATCTGAACAATTTCTCGTATGAATATATCGTCGGCATTTTTAAAAAATGAAACTTTTTGAAGAATCCCTCTGTTTAGAAAAAGCGAAATATCAAGCGCGAGAAGTCTGGGTAATTCGGACATAACCGAAGTTTCTGAAATATTTTTATTTGTTTCCCAAGAATATTCGTAATAATTCTTAACCTTTTCTTGTATGTCTATCGGGATATTCTTTCCCCGCATAAAAACGCTGATTTCCTCGATTTTTTTCATATAATTGGCTTTGGCGATATCAAGATTGGCAATTAGCCCCGCGACATTAGCAATGATATAAGAATATATTCCCACGCCGATTATCTGAACAAAAACGGTATAAATTATCTGAATATTATTTGATTTATCCGGAGAATAATCGCCGTATCCTATCGTGGTTATAGTAGTCATACACCAATATAGACCGCGCAAATACTTTTCAAGACTAGTAAATTCCAATTCGTTTATATTTGGAACGCCGCCGACTAACACCCAACCCAAAGACATCAAATTAACAACTTGCATATAAGTCAGAAAAATAAACTTAGTCAGGCGCATTATGCTGGGAATTATGTTTAATGAATTCTGAATATCCGTAAAAAGAGAAAACGCTTTAAAAAATTTTAAAAGACGGAGAAGCTGGTAAAAAATTATTAAATATTGATATTTGCTATTATCGCAATATTTTTGAAGGAAATAAGCTATCGGCAACGCGGCAAACAAATCCAATATAAACCATTTTTTTAAATAATACTCTATTATTTCTTTTCTGGTTTTAAGATATTTAATTCCGATTTTTTTTTCCGAATCTAAGCTAATAAATATATCAATAATAAATATTCCCGTAATTGTCCAGAATAAAGAATCGTATTTAAATATGTTAAAACATATTTGATATGGTATCGTCAGCGAAATAATGAGTATGCATAAAACAATAAGCAAATTCCATATTGTGCTGAATTTGCCGCCATACTTTATTATAGGTATGCTTTTCATTTTATTTAAACTATCCTATTTTTCCTAAATTAACAACCGGTCAAAAATATATTTATAATATAGAAAAATTCAATAAAAAAATCCGCCAACCTCCGTAAAAACATTAGGCGTCCATATTTTCCAATAATCAAAGAGGTTGTTCAAAATCCAATCGCAATTTTTGAATTCCAAAAACGCCGGTTAAAAATACAAATCCCTTTTTCCGTTTTTAATCTGCTCGATTTTATTCAATACTTCCGTTTTTATTTTGTCGTCCAGATTTCCCGTTAATTTATTAATTAAAGTCTCGCCTTTTTTAATAGTTTCTTTCGATGCGTAATCAGTGAGATACTCAAAAAAAGTAAGCAAAGCGTTCGGCTGGCAAAACCGTTTGATAAATCCCGGTTTTGCATGGGACATAAAATGTTCTCCGGTTCTGCCCAGCCTGTAACAGGCTGTGCAAAAAGAAGGAATGAATTCGTCTTTCAACAATTCATTTATCACTTCTTCAAGCGTTCTGACGTCGGCAAGCGTGAACTGTTCTTTGTTCTCTATTTTATTTCTTTTCGCGGCTTCCGAATATCCTCCAATCCCAATCTTTGAACCGGCGTCAATCTGCGAAACGCCGAGTTTTATAACCTCGTTTCTGAATTCAGCCGATTCTCTGCACGTCAAAATCAATCCGGTATACGGAACCGCAAGGCGTAAAATCGCAATCGCTTTCTTAAAATCAAAATCTGAAACTTTGTATTCAAAACCGGTTGTGAACGGAGTGTTGAACGCCGGTTCTATTCTTGGAAAAGAAATTGTATGAGGTCCAACGCCAAAATATTTATCCAAAGAAATCGAATGATATATCAAAGATATAACTTCAAATCTCCAATCATACAAACCGAATAATGCTCCAAGCCCGACGTCGTCTATGCCGGCTTCCTGAGCTCTATGCAGAGAAGTCAATCTCCGCATATAATCGCTCTTCATGGTTTTCGGCGGATGCATTTTTGCGTATGTTTGTTTATGGTAAGTTTCTTGAAAAATCTGATATGTTCCTATTCCGGCTTGCTTTACTGTTTTATACCCTTCGATATCCATAGGCGCCGCGTTTATGTTTACCCGTCTGATACTTCCTATTTCTACTTTATTTTCATTATACGTTTTTATACTGTATACTTTTTTAACAACCTCGGCAATATGTTCGGGCGCTGATTTGCCCGGAGCTTCGCCAAACACAAGTATCAGCCGTTTATGCCCTTGTTTTTGCAATAGTTTTATTTCTTCAGTTAATTCTTCGGAACTTAAAGAATGACGGACAGCGTCTTTGTTCGACGCTCTGAAAGCGCAATACAAACAATCGTTCATACAATAATTTGAAACGTATAAAGGCGCGAAAAAAACAATCCGTTTTCCATAAATCTCATTTTTTATTTTTTTTGCGGTTTCAAATAAAACTTCAATTAGTTCGGGGTCTTTAATGTTGCAAAGCGCAGCGGCTTCTTCCGGCGTCAATCCTTTTTTTTCCGCGGCTTTTGATAAAATATCCGAAATTTTTTTCTTATCGCAATCCTTCTCTTTTATTATATCTTCAATATAATCGTCATTGATAAAATCCTCATAATTCATTTGTTATCGCCTCTAAACAATAAAAATTTATAATTCCGCAGTCTCGTATTTTTCGAGATAAATCGAATACCCGCGGTTGCCTATATTCCATTTAACTTCCGCTTTTCTAACTCTTATTTCAACGTTATCAGAAATCATCTTCAAATAATCGTCGGAAAAATCAAGCAGTTCTTTCGGTTTTTTTTTTGTTTCGGTCAATTTTATTTCAAAATCTACGTTATCGTATTTTACGTTGAACTCCGAAGCCGATTCTTTATTCTTCAACGAATTATCCGCTATTAAATACGCTGAATTTTTCGCCGCTAATATGCTGTTTTGGGTTAAAGTAAAATTTATCGCGGATATTATTCCGAATGTAAGAGTTGAAATAATAAATACGCACAACAACAATTCTATAATCGTGAATCCTTTATTTTTCATTTCATTAATAATTTAAAACTATTTTTTCTTTGCCGATTTTTTCAATAAAACTATCTATCGAATTTTTTAATCCCGGAACTCTGTGCATTTTTGACAATTGAATTACTCCGTCAGAATCGGTTAAATCCGGCAATAATATAACTTTGCCGCTTGATTCTTTAACTTTTTTTTCAATCGAATTAAACGTTTTTTCGATTGAACCTGAATTCAAATCCAACTCGATTGCCATTGTTGAATAATTAATTTTCGTGAAATATTTTAAATATACGTTTAGATTTCCCAAATATCCTTCGCCAAGTCCAATTACAAAATCGCCGTCCGCATAAATATTGTTTATCCGGCTGATAATTTTGAAAGAAGGATTTTTTTCTTTATCGTGATATTTTATTATATATCCGTTTAAGACGGCGTTAAAACTATATATCGCCCATATAATTAAGAATAGTTTTAAAATCCTGCTTGCTAAAAGTTTAAAACCAAAAATAATTAATGTAAAGCAAATTCCTATTAAAATCCATAAAACCGATTTAGCGTTTTTAGAGCCTAAATTAATTCCGGTAGCGATTTTTGAATTGTATTTCACCGCTTCCGCCATTTTATAAAATAAAATATTAAACGAAACTATAGCCCACCAGTTTTCAGGATTCGACGGATGCCAGTAAATAACTATTCCGGCATAAAAAATAAAAACGCTGAAAATATATAATTCTATTCTGTCGATTTTTCTTATTAGCATTTTATTTATATAATATAATATCATACTGATAACCATAGCGGAATTAATTATTAGTTTGAATTTGCCGCCGCCCGTTAGCGCAAACGAAAATCCTTTAAGCGAATCTAAAAAGTAATTGTCCGTTATATTCGACCAGTATCCCTTTGACTGATACCGCGTGAGCCATTCGAGTAATCCGTTAAAATCCGTTATTCCAAAAATATATTTGGGAATTAAAACATACGGGCAAACGGTTATAACCGCAAAACTAACCGCCCAGATGAAAAAAGCTTTTCGCTTTTCCGAATAATAATCGTAACAAAATAAAAATGAAAGACCGAAAATCAGAAGATTCATCTGATGAAATATTACTAAAAAACTGTTTATCGCCGCGCAAAATATCAATTTTTTTGCCGTAGGATTTTTATAATAATCAATAAAAAATTTTATTGCAAGCAGAGTAAAAAACATATTCGGGATATGCAGTTCCGCGTCCATACTGTAATACCAGAACCAATAGCTGAACGTAAAAGTAAATACTGATAAAACCGATAAAAATTCATCCTTTATAAGAGATTTTACTATTGTCCCGAATAAATAAATCGAATATGCCGCGAATACCATAGATAAAATCTGACCTGTCAAAATAGCTGGAAAGATTGAAAATACGTTTAAAATTTTATAAAATAAAAATAATAAAAACGTATATGTCAAATGATAAGGATGAAAAATTTCTTTATAATTCGAGGATTCAACCGAAATTGAATGACCCACCGCGTCAAAACTATAATTATATGAAATGTAAAAAAACGATAAGGAGCAAAATATGAGTATAATAAAAAAATTAAATTTGGAAATTGAATTTGAATTTGAATTTGAACCGTTCATATTGATTTTTATTGTTTCAAAAAAGAGACGAGTTTATTCCAGCTTTTATTGTCCGGACCGTCGGCAAACGCGTGACCGTATTCGTCATAGACAATCATCTCGACTTTTTTACCCGAGCGTTTCATAAGCTCCACAAGTTTTTCCGGCTGTTCGAGTTTCACGGTAACGTCTTTTTTTCCGTGAAAAATCAAGACGGGAATATTTATAAGAGAACAGTTATACAAAGGAGATTTGCCCTTAAAAAAATCAAGTATTTCTCGTCCGGTCAATTTTACCTGATTATTGTTTTTTAGCGCTGAAAACTCGCGCTGATTGATTTCAACGCCTCCAAGCTGAGGATAATATAAAACAAGTTTATTGAACATATCTGAAATCTCCGCCGCCGTAGCCGCTATTCCGCCGCCCCAGCTATAACCTATCAAATATATTTTGTTCAAATCGTATTTTATTTTCAAAGTTTTCGCGGCGGATATTACGTCTATGCTTTCGCCGGGATACGGATATGAAGCTCCTCCCTGCGATTTATAATATCCTCTATAATCTGGAACAATCGTTATAAAACCGGATTCGGCGAGTTTTATTCCTGTCGACAGCGTTCCCTGTCCTTGATAATACGACTCCGGCGGATAATATCCGTGAGCTATCACGATTCCGGCGATAATTTTTTTCTTAACCGGCCTGTATAACAAACCGTAAATTTTCAGGTTATCCGCATAATAATAAACGCTGTCTATCTGAACGTCGTTATTATACTTGCTCGAATATTCTACTATAAAATTTGAAACCGGTATATTTTTATTCTTGAGATTTGCAGGAAAAACATTCTGCAAATCCGCGAACTTTAATTCTGCGAATAAAACGCCCGACTGTAATAAAAGCGCCAAAATAATAATTACAATTTTTTTCATAATTTCAAAAATACTAACTATTGTATCGTTCTAAAAATAACATTAAAAACGATTATTTGTCAATATTGTAAATTTCGCCTTTATAAGCAAAATTTAATTCAAGTTATTTTTAGAACGCTATACTATTCGGTCTTATTTTTAAAAGCGCCTGAATAGTAACTATTTTTCCTCGAATAATAATAAAATATCTTTATAAAATTTTTAAATTCGCGAATTCCGCGGCAAGTAATTTTACGCCCGATTTCGGAAACGAAACCTTGATTTTATCTCCGGCTTCGCTAATCCACAGCACCTTGCCCGGACCGAATTTCGGATGAATCACTTTAACGTTTTCTCTCAGTTGTTTTGAAGTTATATTAGACTGCGGGCTTTGACGTTCTTCCCGTTCAGTTCTTCTTCCTGCCGCCCGGTTTTCAGTTCTATAACTTCCAGAACCGCGGTTTTCAAAACCGCTCCGTTCATAACTGCCGCCGTTGCCCCTATTAAATCCGCGCGTTCTATTTACATTCCGCTCCTCGCTGAAATAACTCGAAACGCCAGATTTTCTATAATCGGGAACATATTGCGGATACGCTTCAAGAATAAATCTCGAAACCTTCGGATAAATAGTGTCTCCGAATTTGAACCGCTGTAAAGTATGCGTTAAATAGATTATATCTTTCGCTCTTGTAATCCCAACATAACATAATCTGCGCTCTTCTTCAATTCTCGAAGCGTCGTCTGAAGCCAGCGCATTATAATGCGGAAGTATTTCTTCTTCTATGCCGACCATAAATACAACCGGAAACTCGAGCCCTTTGGCGCAGTGATATGTCATAATACTCACATAATTTTTCGATTCGTCTATTTTATCTGTTTCGCTGAATAACGTTATTTTTTCCAGAAAATCAGAGGTTTTTACGCCTCCAAAACTTTCGCCTCCTAATTCCGCCTCGGTTTTTTCTTCCTCTTCGTTTTCAGAATTAGTGCCGTTTTTCCTGACAAACTCGCAAGCCGAATTTACAAATTCGTCTATATTATCTACTCGAGCGTTATCTCTTACGTCTTCGGATTCTTCCATTAATTCTCTGTATCTTATTTCTTCAACTAAATCAGTAATCAGAGTATCGACGCTTTCAGCCGACGCCCGCTCAATAAACGGATTCATCTGAGCGGCAAAATTTTTTAACTTCAATTTTGTTCCCGAATTCAACGATTCGACGTTGTCAATATCTAAAATAATTTTGTATGCGCTTGTCGATTTAGCCGCCGCAGCCGCGCTTATTTTTTCCATTGTCGCGTCGCCGATATTACGTTTAGGCGTATTGATAATTCTTAACAAACTTATATTATCGTCAGGATTAACAAAAAATTTAAGATATGCGGTTAAATCCTTAATCTCTTTTCTGTTATAAAAACTTACCGCTCCTATAACAAGATGGGGAATACGGTATTCTCTCAACTTTTCTTCAAAAATTCTCGATTGGTTGTTTGTCCTGAAAAAAATCGCAAAATCTTTATAATCGTATTTGCCGGTTTTTTTTAGTTCATTTATCTTATCGACCGCGTATTGGGCTTCTTCATAATCGTTATATAAAGATTTTATTATAGGCGGCGACCCGAATTGTCTTGTCGAAAACAATGTTTTGGCGGCTCTGACTTTATTGTTTTTTACGATTGAATTCGATATCTCGAGTATTTTCTGCGTGGACCTGTAGTTCTGTTCTAGTTTGATTATTTTGGTTCCCTTAAAATCTTTTTCAAAATTCAATATATTCATCATCATAGCTCCGCGCCAGGAATATATGCTCTGGTCGTCGTCGCCTACCACGCAGATATTATTTCGCGTTGAACATAAAGATTTCAATAATTCATACTGAGAAATATTAGTGTCTTGAAATTCGTCCACAAGAATATATTCATATTTGGATTTTAAATATTTCACGGACGGCGAATCCGATTTCAACAACTCGACAGTCTTAAAAATCAAATCCGCAAAGTCAAGCGCGTTCGCGCTTTTTTTCTCGCGTTCGTATTCCTCGTAAATTTCAAGTTCCGAAGGAAGCGTTATCATATCCGCGTTATTCTTTAAAAGCTCTATCGTATAAAGATTATCTTTAAATCTATTGAATTTATTCTGATACGCCGAAGGTTTGAATTCTTTTATGTCGATATTCGAACGCTTTAGGATTTTTTTTATCAATTGCTCCTGATCGTCGTCGTCGTAAATTATAAATCCTGATTTTAATCCTATATCTTTTCCGTAATATTTTAATATCTTTAATCCGAGCGAATGAAATGTGCTTACCGTTGCGAATGATTTGTATCCTAACAAATATTCGACTCTTCCGCGCATTTCTTCCGCGGCTTTGTTCGTGAACGTAACCGCGAGTATGGCGCCGGGATTCACTCCCTCGTTCTGAATTAAATTGTATATGCGGTATGTTATAACTCTCGTTTTTCCGCTGCCGGCTCCGGCAAATATTAATACCGGCCCGTCTTTATGGGTAACCGCTTTATATTGCTCGTTGTTTAATACTTCCTTAAAATTAATCATTTATCTGTAATTCCTTTATAAATCCGTTAGTCTTAAAAAAACCGCTGTCTTTTATCACGTTAATTATTTTTTCATCTTCCGATATAAACGTCAATTTATTAAAAAATTCCCGATTATCCATCGAGTATCTGTATAATGCTTTCAATTGTTGAAGCCTAAGTTCGTCGGTTTCCGTAAAATCAAAATAAAAATCCTTTTCTTTGTTTTTTGAAAATAAAACCTCTATCGTTTTAATCAGTCTGTCTATATGCTCGTCTGTTATCCTGCCAAGTAAAATAAAAACTATTCTCGTTTTATATTCAATATATGGAATTAAATTTTCTACTTCTACTATCGCGTTTTCATCTTTTATTTTTGCGTTTTTTTTCTTGCGCTTATACTTATTCTTCAGCATATTTAATACCGGCTCGACTTCTTTCTTATATCCCATGTTATATAATGCGAGCGCCGTGGCTATCCTTAAATCCGCCGTCGCTTCTTTATCAAGCAATATGTTTTTTAATTCGTTATATGCTTGCGGATTATTGATTTCGCCTATCGCCCAAACCGCCTGTTCTTTTAAGGTTTCTTTTTCTTCCTTTAACTGATTAAGTAAAAACCTTAAACTGATTTGCGATTTCAAATTGCCGAGTTCTATTATGCACTGAGTTCTTATATTATCGTTATAATGAGGGTTTTTTATTATTTTCTGAAGTTTGTCAATTTTATCGGGAGCCGAACTCCCCGCTATCTGTTTTATCGCTAATATAACTTTTGATTGTTCGATTTTCAAAAAACTAATTATTCTCCTTTTATTTTATTGAGTTCCATTAAAGTCAATTCGAGTTCTCGTTTCAAATTCTTGTTCAATTTTTCAAGCGCTTTAAGCGTGTTTTCTTTTTCATCAAGCGTTTTTTTTGAGATGTTATATTCCGCTTCTATTTTCTTTAATTTATCTTTCAATGCGGTATTCTCATTTGAAAATTGTTTCAAATCTTCGCCGTATTTCTTAAGCTGTTTTTCAAAATCAATTACTATCTTTGATTTCTCCGGCGATTTTTCAAGCAAATCGGATTTCAATTCCAGTTCTTTTTTTAAATTGTCCGTTTGCGTTTTCAAGACTTCAATTTGTTCGGTATGCTTAGCAATATTTTCTTCTTTCTCCAATAATTTTGATTTCATCAGCTTTATGTTTTCTTCGTTAGATGAAACAGTTTGTTTTAATTCCGAATTTTCAGCCGTTAATTTTGAAAATTCTGAAGATAAAGAAACTATTGATGAACTCAACTTTGATGAATTGCTTTTTTGGTTTTCAGTCTCTTCAATCGCCGATTTAAGTTTGGATTCCATCTCCTTGTAATTTTGAGTTTTATCGCCGATTTCATTCGTTAACGCTATATTATCCTGTTTTTTTTGCTCGTATAAAACCTGTAGTTTATTTAATTCGTTTTTAGTTTCTATCAAAGATTTATTCAAATCCGACACAACGGTATGAGTGTTATGAACAATTTTTAATTGAGATTCAAGTTCTTGAGTCATTCTCGTTATTTCGTTTTCTTTTGAAGCTATCCTTGATTCCAAATCTTTTATTCTTTCCTCGTTTAAATAATTCTGATTTTTGTATTTTTGTTCAATATTCTCATATTGTTTTTTCAACAGGGAATTTTCTTCTTTAAACTGATCCGCGACTATGGAAATTTTTTCAATTTTAATTTTCATTTCGTCAAGCAGAGCCGTATAATCGGTCTTAAGTTTTGTTAATTCGTCAAATTGCTGTTTTAATTTGTTTTCTAAAACAGATTTTTCGTTTAATATTGACTTTTTTTCTTGAATTACAGCATTTTTTTCTTGAATCGCCGCGCTCTTTTCTTGCGCTAATGTATTGCGTTCCGCTATCAATTGACCCGCGCTTTTTTCATAGTTTTTAAGGCTTTCTTCCAACTGCTGTTTTTGAGATTTAACTGAATTTATTTCTGTAGACGAAGCTGATAATGATTTAGTCAATTCATCAATCTTTAGAGTATTATTTTTTAGCTGGGATTCTAATTCTGCGATTCTCGATAACGAATTCCGGTTTTCTTCGATTAATCTCTGATTAGAATTTTTTTCTTCGGATAATTTCTGCGACGCCGTTTTATTCAATGTTTCAAGCTCCGCGATTTTCTTTTCCATTCCGGCTTTTTCATCGTTCAGTTTTTTCGTAGCGTCCGCGTTCAGTTTTTCAAGCTCCGCTACTCTCTT
>Ga0116156_10005291_pt1 | contig 10751 bp, 9 predicted proteins | sample AD_UKC045_MetaG_FD_89891 | JGI IMG/M metagenome (GOLD analysis project Ga0116156, IMG submission 89891) | Active sludge microbial communities of municipal wastewater-treating anaerobic digesters from USA - AD_UKC045_MetaG | ecosystem: Engineered > Bioreactor > Anaerobic > Digestate | place: USA... | reverse complement strand
TTTAATCATACTAAAAAACATAGTATTTATACTATATAATATTTTCTTCCAAAAGTCAAGAATTTTTAGATTTTTTTTAGAATTATTTTTGAACGGAACGGTATTTTTGTTTTAAAAAAATGACATTAAAATTCCGTTAGCGCGAAAAGTTTTTTTTATCGTTTTTTTAATAAATTTGACTTTCCTTTGTTTTTTCAAGGATTTTTTACTTGATTTAGCGCGAAAAGTTTATAGATTTAATTCTTGCTCTACGAGGTTGTTGATTAACGCATTTTATTAAATTTCTTTATTCGGTCTATTCGTAGTATTCGCGGTGAAATTTTTTTTACCGTGAATTGAACGAATTTTTAAAAAAATAATTTGGTTAAACTTAATGATATTAAGAAATGGTTAGATGTTGAGGATTTTTCTTTTTCAATCAAATTCGAAAATCCGAGACTGAATCCGCTTCTTTTGTTATCCGCGTTCACATTTGTTTTATATATCGAAAAACCATAAGCGTAATTGCGGCTGTTATCGTCGTTGTTTTTATAATATCCTAAATGTAAATCAGCATTAATTTGCCGAAACAGATTAATAACATATGATATTCCAAAATGAGATTCCATATACGCCTGATTCTTTCTGTTATTTATATTTTTGATATCGTATCCAAATAAAAAATTTCCGGGATGATAAGATACTCCGAGATTTATCGACTGATCGATTACCCTGTCAAGAAAAATCCGGCTTTTTTTAATATCCGATGAATAATCGACATAAGTTAAACCCGCTCCTAAACCCGTTGCCGGCATAACAAATAAACCTATTATAGAACCAAATCCGTCGCCGTTGCCGCTATTGTCGCTTACTGTATTGGCGGTTCCGCTTTTTGTATGAATATAATTCAATTCATATCCAACGGTTAAATTTTTTAACGGCATAAACCCTAAAACTAAGGAGTGGTAATGATTTTCCAGTCCAATATAATTTTGATTCTTATCCGTCGAACTCAAATTTTCAAAAAGATTGGTTCCAACATAAAAATTATCCTGAAAAATTTTTCCTTCTTTAACGCTTTTAACGAGGCTTATAAGCGCCGGAACAAAAATTAATTCCAATGTTTCGGAATACGCTCCGTTTTCATTTTCTTTATCTTTTGAATCATTTGATTTTTCAAAATCGTCGTTGAGTTCCGAGTATCTTGCAAGTTCTTTCGGGTATTCTTTTGCCGACCTGAACAAATCAAATGAAATATTAAATCCTTCCCCGTATAATATTTCTTTATTTGAATTGCTGAAAGACGCGGGATTAAAACCGTAAAATGAAATTTTTGAAGGAACTCCTACGCAAACTCCGCCTCTCCCTAAAACTTCAGATTTGGTATAAGCGAATAACTGATAATAATTTTTTGAGTATGATGGAATTTCAGATATTAAAATCAAAAAAAAAATTACAGGGATAATTTTTTTCATCTTAATACTTATAAAAAATTTATTAAATGATATTTTTTGAGTAAATAACCTTATCGTCGCCGGGACCGTAAAAATTTTTCAACGCGGCTTCTTGTATATATCCGCATTTCAAATAAAAATTTCTTGTCGATAGATATTTTTCCGAATTTGAGGTTTCAATATAAATTTGCGTTCCGTTAAGAGATTTTATTAACTCTTCGGTTTTTAATAAAATGATTTTGCCAATCCCGTATCTTTGAAAATTTTTATGAACCGCTATCCAGTATAAATCATAACTTGAAACCGAGCAGGGAATGTGTCCGTAACAAGAATAGCCGAGCATTGTCCCTGATTCGTCTTCCGCAAACGCAAAATAATAACCGCTTTTAACTCCTGATTTCAAACGTTCTTCAACAAGTTCGCCGGCTACTTCAATTTCATAATCGTAAAAATATCCGGTAGATTTCAAAATATCAAGAACGATTTTTATATCCGACTCTTTTGTATCGTATCTGAATTTTATATTTTTAATATCCATCTTCATTTCACCGTTAAAGATTTATTATCATTCGGAAAAAATCGAGCGACTGCGCAAATTAAAAACTGCAAAACAAATTCTTCGGTTTGAAAAACTATCTTAAAGCGTCCGCCACTATTCTTTCAATGCATTCTGTAAATTCTATCCCTGCTTTTTTCAGCGCGGCGACATAACCGCTGTCCGGAGAAATGCAGGGATTCGCGTTAATTTCAAGAACAAACGGTATTTCGCGTTTATCAACTCTAAAATCGATTCTTGCGTATCCGCGCAGTTCAAATTCCTTCCAGCATTTTTTTGAAATTTTTATGAGTTTATCTAATATTTTTTTTTCTTCTTTCTTGAATTCAAAAGTTCTTGAAGTATGTTTATATTCAAAAGAATCTTCTTCCCATTTAGCTTTATAATCTACTATTTTTGCTTTATTTTCAGGGAAATCGGAAAACACTATTTCAGCAGGAGGCAGTATGACAGGTTCTTCTTTGTCGTCCATAGACGCGAGAAGCGCAAGATTGAATTCTCTTCCGTCTATATATTTTTCAGCAAAACATTCGGCTTTTATCTGAGCGCGTTTTTTCTCTATATTATCAAACAATTCGTCTTCGCTTTTTATTGATACTACGGAATTTTCATCTATTCCTATAGAGGCTTCTTCCCATAAAGCTTTGATAATATATTTTCCTTTAATATTTGAAAGTTTATCTTTGTTTTTATGTTTTTCAACCGACCATTCGGAAGTCAAGATTCCATAATTGCACAGCATCTGTTTTGTAAGAATTTTGTTTGAAGTTAAAAAAGTCGAAACTGTTTTTGAACCGGTATAAGGAATCTTCAAATGATCGAGAAGCGCCGGAGCAAGATAAATCAGACGTCCGTCGTGATGAACCGATTCGACAAGATTAAACACAAGGACAGGAGCGGCAGATTTTATTAAACGATATGTTTCTTCAAGGTTTAAAGTAAAACTTAACGCGGAAGGCTCGTAACCGAGTTCAATCAGAGCTTTGGAAACGGAATTAACCTGATCAAGAACGTCGGCTTCGTCTTTTGTAGCTTTATCGCCGATAGCGTTATGAAGGATTATTATTTTTTTATTCATTTTTTTATCCGTTTAATAGTAGATTTTATAATATGTTCGATAAGTTTTTGATATGGAAATTTTACCAAAGAACACAAAATCGGCAGGTCTGAAATATCAGGATTCAGTCCTGCAAGCGGATTTACTTCAATAAAACTTGGAATCCCTTTTTTGTCAAGACGAATATCCACTCTGCCGGCGTCGCGGCAATTTAATCCGCGCCAAACCTGAAGCGCAGTCCTTTCGCATTGTTGAGCTATTTTTCCTTTTGCGGCGGAGTATTCGACAAGCGTTTCAAAATTTTGTTTGTTGGAATACGAGTAAGCCTCCATTTCGGCGTTATCATTTAAAAAAACCTCAAGCGTTCCGATAGCCCTACTATTTTTTCCGGACCCGATTATCCCAACCGTAAATTCCCTTCCCGGCAGATAAGTCTCGACAAGAACCGGCTGCTTGAATTTTTTCAAAAGATTTACGCAGACTTTTTTCAATTCAGCTTTTGTGGTTATTTTCGAATTTGCGTTAATGCCTTTGCTTGTGCCTTCGGCAACCGGTTTTGCAAACAAAGGAAAAGGCAATTTTATTTTTTCAACATCTTCCGGCGATGAAACCTCGGCGAAATCCGGAGTCGGTATTTTTAAATCTCTGACAACTCTTTTTGTCATTCCTTTGTGAAGACACAACGATAAAACGAGCGGATCGGAAAAAGTATACGGGATACCGTAAGCGTCGAGTATGGCTGGAACCTGAGCTTCCCTGCCTATTCCATACATTCCTTCCGTAATGTTAAAAACGAAATCCCATCGTTTTCCCGAAGCGATTTGTTTTATAAGACTTTTAACATTCCCTATCCGTTCGGTTTTTATTCCCGCTTTTTTTATTGCGTTATCAATCGCGTCTATAGTGGAAAGTCTGTCGAATTCAGCGGATTCTTCCTCGCTGAAACCCTCTTTCAAATAATCGTCTTTCAAATCATACGTTATTCCGGCAATCATAGTTTTCTCCATTTATAAAAAAAACAGCCGCGTTTTAATGCGGCTGTTTTTAACATTATACATAATCCGGATACCTGTAAATATTTCCTTCGAAATTTTTTAGTATTACCTGATTGGCCTCGCGTCCCAAGTAATATTCCGGCAGCAAAGGCGTTTTACCGCCGCCGCCGGGAGCGTCTATAACATAATGAGGAACCGCGAATCCCGAAGTGAATCCCCGCAATCCTCTGATTATTTCGAGCCCTTTGGCAATGGAAGTCCGAAAATGACCCGAACCTATAATAGGATCGCATTGATACAAATAATAAGGACGAACCCGAATTTTTAAAAGTTCGTGATATAATTTTTTTATCGTATCTACCGAATCGTTAATATTTTTAAGAAGAACCGTTTGACTTCCAAGCGGAATACCGGCGTCAGATAAACGCGAGCAAGCTTCCGCTACCTCGGGCGTGATTTCATCGGGATGCGTAAAATGAATGTTCATCCATATCGGATGATATTTTTTCAGCATCTTGACAAGTTCTCGAGTGATTCGCTGGGGAAGCACAACCGGAGCTTTAGTTCCAAGTCTGATAATTTCAATATGTTTAATTTTCTTTAATCTTAAAAGCAGATATTCGAGATTTTCATCCGATAAAGTTAAAACTTCTCCGCCGGATAATAATACGTCCCGTATCGATTTTGTTTTTTCTATATAAGACAAAGCCGCTTGCCATTGAGAAGTATCAAAACAATAATTGGCATGACCGCTCACAACTCTTGAACGAGTGCAGTATCTGCAGTTTGTCGAACAGAATCCGGTCGTTAAAAACAACACTCTGTCCGGATATCTATGAACCAATCCCGGAACCGGACTTTGCGCGTCTTCCGATAGAGGGTCTTCGGCTTCGCCAAAACTTTTTACGCTTTCAGCGGACGAAGGAATAACAGTCTTGCGGAGCGCGTGTTCGGAATTAAATCTGTCCAGAAGACTTGCGTAATAAGGAGTGATTCGAAGCGGCAGATAATCTTTATGTTGAGAAATATAATTTAATTCGTCGTCGGTTAATGACACTACGTTTTTTAATAGTTCAAGCGACGTGATGCTGTTTCTAACCTGCCATTCCCAATTATTCCATTCAGAACGCGAAACTCCCTGAAAAAATTTTTCAAGAAAAAACAGAGAATGTCTGCTGATTTTAAAAGAATTAGATAATGTTTTTTTTAAATCATATCTCGTTTTTTTTTCGCAAATCGTTAATTTCCTTGGAAATTGATGAATTTTTTGATTCTTTTTCGGTTCTGACATTTCAAGAATCAGCGGGTGGGGATCGGCGTCGTCGGCGGAAGCTTTTTCACTGTCTTGAGAAGGACAAACAGCTTCAAATGTTTTCATATAATGAAAACCACTCCTTAATTTTTAAATTATTATTTTTATAAACAACGCGTTTAAAAAATGTATTTAATAAACGAATCATAAAAATAATTTAAATTTGAACTCAATATATAATTCATAAAAAAAAAATCAATATAAAAATAAAATAATTTTATCAAAAAAATAATGACGTGATTTTCGGTTAAACTTTAAAATTGAATTTAACCCGGATAGCGCATTAAACGTTAAGCGAAGTTTTTCAAAACATAAATGTATGCTTGTAAAAACTTCTAAAAATCCCAAAACTTTTTTGTATTTTTATGAGATTTTGAAAAATTGCTTATAGCAAGTATTTTATAATATTTTCACAATTTTTCAAAATCATAACGCAGTTTTCGGTTTTAAGAAATAGCAATCGCGCAAAGGCTAAATTTTTTCCGTTTTACCGTGAAATTCGGCTTATGAAATATTGCCGATTTTAACGCCTTTCAAGAAATATTTTTGAAAAATAAAAAATACCGCTATGACAGGAACCGCCGAATAAAACGCGGCCGCCATTAAATACGAATGGTTCATCGGCATTGAAGTTTGAAGATGAACTATGCCCGCCTGAAGCACTTTCATTTTTGTAGATTCGGCGATAATCAGCGGCCATAAAAAACTATTCCATTCGCCGATAAAAGTAAAAGTCGCAAGGGTGGTAATGCCGGGCAATGAAAGAGGAAGAACTATTTTATTAAAGATTCCGAATTCGGAATATCCGTCGAGTTTGGCGGCTTCAACAAGCTCATACTGAAAATTATTCATCATCTGTTTCATAAGAAATACGCCGAACGGAGCGGATACCGCAGGCAGTATCAATCCGTAATACGAATCGTTTAATCCTAATTTTGAACACAATATATATAATGGAACAATTATAACCTGAAACGGTATCATCATAGAAACGACATATCCGCCGAAAATAATTTTTTTGCCTTTAAAATCATACTTGGCGAGAACATATCCCGACATAGCCGACATATATACATAGATAATTGTTACGGCTATTGAAACAAACATCGAATTGAACGTCCATCTGAAAATATCCGGATGCGACAGAATATCTTTGAAATTACCCGCATAAAAAGGGCGCGGATACAAATTTGGAGGCTGATTTAAAGAACTTTCCGGCGAAGAAAACGCAGTAACCGTCATCCAGTATAAGGGAGTCAGATAAATCACGGCAAAAAACAAAAGAATAAACAATGATAAAAGATTATAAAATTTTGAATTTATTTTTCTAATCGCGTCAGTATTCAATATTTTCTCCGAAAAATTTAAACTGAAAAACGCTAATTAAACATATTATTAAGGCAAGTATAACGGACTGCGCAGAAGCCAATCCGAAATTATAGTTTTCAAAAGCCGTTTCATAAATCAGATACAATACGGTCAGCGTTGAAAATTGAGGACCTCCTTTTGTCATAACATAAATATTTGAAAACACCTGAAAACTTCCTATTAAGCCGATTATAATATGATACAATATCACCGGTTTTATCAGGGGCAGAGTAATTTTAAAAAAAATTCTCGTTTTAGAAGCGCCGTCGATTTTGGCCGCGTCGTAAATATGATTCGGAATAGACGATATCGAAGCGGAAATAAGAACTATCGACGCTCCGCCTGATATAAGTATCTGCATTAGTATTATCGAATATATCGCTATATCGGGATTGCCAAGCCACATTATTTTTTCAATGCCGGCTAATGAAAGAAAATAATTCAGAACGCCGAATTCAGGATTATAAATCCAAAGCCAGACCATTGACAATACAACCGCCGAAGTTACATGCGGCAGATAAAAAACAGCTTTAAATAATGTCTGAATTTTCAAACGGTATTGCTGTATCAAAGCCGATATTATTAAAGCTTTTGCCAACCATAACGGCGTAAATATCAAAGCGAATAGAGCCGTGTTTTTCAGAGCTTTATAAAAAAGCGGACTCCTGAATATAAGTTGGGCATAATTCTGAAACAAAATAAATCTATTTTCAAACAAATCGTATTCAAAAAAACTCAAATAAACGCACCAGCATACAGGAGCCAAAAAAAATACCGAAAAAAAAACGAGATGAGGAATCAGCATAAAATATGCCGACGGATTTTTTTTGAATGAAATCAATTTCATAATCTTTCCGTAATTCGAAATTTATGACGCAATAATCCTGCGGCGTCAAACCTGCATTTATTTGTAGATATAAAAACAAGGTTTTTGTCTTTGATAAAAAAATCCAATGGAAAACCGCGTTCAAAAATAATTTCAAAAAATTTTTTCCCGTCAACGCAGAGCGTTAATTGTTTAATCAGATTCCCTATTAAACTTTTTTTTTCGACGTAAATATTTTCGCAATCCTTCCACCGGATTACAGGACAAAATAATTCGGAAATCTTATAATATTCGGATTTTATCTTTATATTAATTTCAAACGATTGTCTATCTATTTTCAATTCGGAATGAGTAAAATTTGAAAACTTTAAATCGCCGTATTCTTTTTGAAGATTGCTATAATTTTTTTTTTCGGCGGTTACCGAACCATTGCCGGATTTTTTAACGGGTCTTAAACTTTCGTAATTAACAAAACCTCTTAAAACTTTTTTAATAAACCGTTTAGGTTTTAATGGAAAATTTCTCATAATTATTTTTAACAAAAATTTTCGATCGAATTTTTCTTTCAGCAAACCATACTTGATTTCAACAATATTATTATCAATATTCGCGCAAGACGGGTCTATGCTTAAATATGTAATTTTTTTTTTATAAAGAGTATTCAGCAATTCAATCCCTGTCCCGATTATCCATAGAGATACTCCGTTATTCAGATTTACAGGTATCAGAGAACCGTTAAAATTAATTCCGACGCTTTCAGGAATGCCGCCCGTTCTTTTATTTTGAAAACCGATAGCTTTTTTAAAACACAATTTCGATAGAATCAAATAATTTTCGCAACCTGAATTTTTATATAAATCAAGATACATTTCCGACCATAACACTGTATCCCATACGGCAAGTCTCGGCGAAAACGAATCTGTCATAGGATCGGCAAATCCCGATATTTCTTCAGAATAATCTTTTCTGTTATAAACCCATTGAAAAATATAACCCCCGATTTTTGAAAGTTCGGAAGAGTAATCATATCCGCGCGCATTTAATTCAACAAGAGTTTTTATCGTATAATACGCGGACACTCCGTCGTTTTCAAACGCGCCTCCGTCTCTTAAAAATCCGTAAAAATTAAAATTGAAAAATTTTTTTGAAGGCAAAACGGATTCAATACTTTCTTTAGCTGCGGCAAAATATTTTTTTTCTCCTGTTATTTCAGCCCACAGACAAAAAGCGTAAGCCGCTGCCGACGTTCCGCCGGTTGTAATATTTTTTTCTCCGGTTTCGCATTTATAAAATAATTCTTCTTTAGCCGGAACTGAAGGAATGGTATAAGAAAATGTTTTATCGCTGTTTCTCGCATATTCAAGCCAGCGAATTAATTTAGCGCACTGATTAATGATTTCATTGTCGTTGGAAAAATTATTTTTCCTGCAGAATAAAAGTATATAAATCAGGTCGGACGCTATTCCGCCCGGGTATCCGGCCAAACCGGTATTAAATTGAGTATGCGCGTATATTCCGTTATAATCGTCTATGCCTATAGTATTATGCGTTACGGAACAATCGAGTTCAGGCAAATCCACAATAATTTTTTTTAAAATATTTTTAATCGTTAAAAAATATTCGGGAATTTTTTCAGGATATATCAGCGATAAATAATACAACCTCCCGAATTCGTATGTCGGCAGACAATATAATTCTCTGTTTAATTCAAACGAAGGATTATCCGGCTCGATAAATTCGCAATGTATTTCGTTTTTAGAGTCATATATTTTGCCGGAGAATTCCGCCGATAATTTTATTGAATCTATAATTTCAGTTTCTTCTAAAATAATATGTCCGCTAACTTCGCCGCAAGTCTTTATAAGTTTATTTGTATAATCATACCATTTTTCATACTTCAAAATTTTAAAATCTTCTGATTTGAGGTTTTTTTTGGCATCAATCTTTTCTGAAATTTCCGGCATGATTGAAGCGTTGTGAGAATCAAGCGTTTTATTAGGGTCTAATTCAATATTGCGCTCCCATTCGCCAAGATGAAGTTTGGATTTGCATTTAATTTCGAATTTATAATATCCTATTTTTATCGAGATTCCCGGATTGTCATATCTAAAGCCGGCGCTCAATAAATTCAGATTAGCGTTATCCGGAAATTCAATTATTTCGCAGTAATCGAAGAACTGGATTATTGCGCAGGGCAGTTTTGAATATGCGAGAGGTCTAAAAAAATAACCGTTTTCAAAATTATTTCCGATTCTGAAAACAGCGTAGTTTTCGCCTAAATATCTGCGAGTCTTATTAAGATTTTTCCAGTTTGGTTCAGTAATCAGATTGAAATCGTTTAGATATAACGAACCGGGTAAAATCAGAAATTTGGGGGTTTGACGGTATTGTTTAAAAAAACTCATATTATTTAGAATGAATTTATTTTTATAATCCGGCGAGCTTTTCCGAATTTTTTAAAACCGCGGCAATCTGTTCGTTATCAAGACCCGAACCCAACAACGTCTTAACCGCAAATTCAAGATTTATCAAATCTTCCGGTTCGTGAGCGTCCGTATTTAAAACAAGTTTCGCCCCGTATTTCAAAGCGTTTTTCGCCACGTAACCATTGGTCAATGAATGACCCGCTCTTGAAGTGATTTCCAGATAAATATTATTTTTAACAGCGAGTTTTATTTCTTCTTCATTTATAATTCCGGGATGAGCGAGAATATCTACGTCCGGACATTTGACTGCGCAATGATTTGTTTCAGTCGGAACTGTTTCGGCTATTGTTTCGCCGTGAACCACTATAATTTCAGCTCCGAGTTTGCGGCATTCTTTAGCCACTTTTGAAATATTGTCCGGAATCAGATACGTTAATTCTATTCCAGTCAAAACTTTTATCAATTTTTTTTTGTTGAATTCATCTACGGTTTTTTTTATGTTTTTCAAAAGAAACTCAAAATTGCTCTCGTCAGAATGATCCGTTATGGCTACGGCTCTGTATTTCAGATTAATGCATCTGTAAAGCAGTTCTGAAGGACTTAGAGAACCGTCGCTGAAAAACGTGTGACAATGCAAATTTATCATTATATGAAGTCTCCTATGATAAATATCAATATTTTTTATAAATAATCTACTCTTCGTATTTTTGACACAATAATTGCATTGACAAATGTCCTAAAATTTTATATTAATTATTTGCCTCTTGCTTTTTGCTTT
>Ga0116156_10005290_pt1 | contig 10751 bp, 12 predicted proteins | sample AD_UKC045_MetaG_FD_89891 | JGI IMG/M metagenome (GOLD analysis project Ga0116156, IMG submission 89891) | Active sludge microbial communities of municipal wastewater-treating anaerobic digesters from USA - AD_UKC045_MetaG | ecosystem: Engineered > Bioreactor > Anaerobic > Digestate | place: USA... | reverse complement strand
GATTATTAAATACTCTGCAAGATAGACTGGTAAAAGAATTAAGATTGGCCGGGATATCAACTATTGAAGAAGCTAATAAATTCTGTGAACAAGTATTTATTCCTAAATTCAACGCTAAATTTTCAGTGATTCCTGCTAAGAAAGGCAATCTACATAAACCATTAACCAAGTTTGAAAAAGACAATCTGGATAAGATATTATCTGTTCGGAAAACAAGAGTGGTCAATAATGATTTTACTGTTAGAGATGAGAGTAAATGGTATCAATTAGCAGAGAAACAGCCATGTCTTGTTTTAAGAAAGGACAGGGTGGTTGAATAGATGGTTCAACGCATATCTCTTTGAGAAACAAGTATCTCGACTATACCGTGCTGCCAGCTCGTCCAGAAAGAGTGAAAACAAGAGTAACTGCCCTAACCAAAAAGAAATCTAGCTGGAAACCACCAGTTAATCATCTTTGGAGAAAACCATTTATCGTCTCTAAAAATAAAGTCGAGCAACCCGTTTCAGTTAATTAAATCCGCCAGGTAGGAAATTTCTATTTGGCTCGCTAGTAGGAAATTCTAAATAGCCTTGACTCTACTATCTACGGCAAAGACTCGCAAGCTATGCCATCTTTGTCTACATCCAATCCATTTTTAGAAAATCTCACTATTGATTTTTATTTTTTCGCTTGCTTTAAACCTTCGTTAAATTTATTTTTTTATTTTAAATTCAAGTTCGATTTCGTCTCTAATTGGAATTCCATAATTTCCAATTTCAGGAATTTCAGGTTTTAATTTTTGAGAAAATGAAATAGCATCCGGATAAATGCTTTTAAAACAAATCCTACTTTTTTGCCAGAAAGCCAAAGCATCAATATTATTATTAGTGATTATTAACTACACTCTCTTACAATTTTTTTCTTTAGCAAACTTCTTAACTTTTTCAACCAAGTCCCTGCCAATACCCTTTTTCTTTATTAAAGAATTCAAGGTTACAATTTCACATTCGTTATTTTTAATATTACAAGTTACTAATCCTACGTATTTATTTTTTTAATTGCTAAAAAACCGGGAAGTTTATGAGGATAGTAAACTTTACCCCGAGAAACGATTTTTTTAGATCCCCACTCTTAAGAAAGAAATTTTTTATCCATTCCCTATCAATATCTTTTATCTCTCTAATTTTAAAATCTTTTTTTGATTTTTGCATAATTTTTATCTCAAAGATTTTAATTTTTTCTTAATTTCACCCTAAATTTTCATTATTTTTCTAAATTCTTCTGGATTAGAAATTTCTGTTTCGTATTCCTCAGCATACTCTTGCTCTCCGTCTGATTTTTTATTTATAGATTTGTCATATTCAAAAACTACTCTATCCGGGTTTGTCCTTATCCGCAACCATTCTGTCGAATAAGGTTTTTGAGCAAAAAATCTCTATGGAAAGGAATATAATATTCATCAATTTGCCTTATTGACTTTATTAATCTTCCCTGGATTGAAATTTTCTTTTTAATATCGTCAAAATTTTCTATTTTTATTTTTACCTCAACTTCTTTATTCATAATTCTACTTAAATAATTTTCTTTTTAAGAGTCCAACTTTTCATTTTAGCTAATCAACATTCTCACATTTTCAAGAATATAAGAATGTTTTATTTCCCCTCTGAATAATTTAGTTAAGCTAAAGTTGAATTACATATAATCCTTTTTTCTCTATTTCTTTCTTTTGGCCAAAATCATCAAGGTAGAATTTTAAAATATATTTTACTTTTCTTTTTAATTTTCTGTCTGTATACTCTTTTTTCTTTGGATCCCACTCCTCTAATATTAAAACATCGCCCTCTCTTATTTTAAAATCGGCTAACCTTAATTCAAACTTCTTTTTCCCGGATTTAACTAACTCAAAATATTTTGGTAAAATTTTCTTTTTTATAATCGCCATAAAGTTTTTTATTTATTCCTTATTCTTGTTTTCAATTCTAATATTTCTTTAGTTCTTTATCTAACCAAATAATTGCTTTTTTGATATATGGTTCTTTATCATCCTTAATTTTTTCTGCTAATTTTTTAATTTCTTTTTTATCAAAGCCGGATCGATTTAATTCTATTAACAGCACAGCAGCAAATCTTCTTTGCCATAAATTTTTTGACGAAATATATTTTTTAGAAAGCGCGAATATTTCTTTTTGTTTAGTCTTAGCTATCTTTCTTATTCCCTGAGTTGCAAGCGTATCGCACACAACCCAATCTGAAATATCTTTGCTAAACTTTTCAACCAGCTTTATTGCCTGCTCCGGATCTTTATTTGCAAAATTTCCCAAAATTTTAACAGCGAGTAATTGTTCTTCAAACCTTTTGCTCTCCCACAACTTTTCAACCAAATTAAAATTTGTTTCTTTCATTTTCCCGGCAATATTGTTCAATGCCAAAACCTTCACGCCATAAATCTTCTTTGCAGAAGGAATAGATTTTGCAAAACTTGCTTTTACTTTTTCATTTGCTTCCTTCTTCAAAACTTTTCTAATTTCTGCTAAATCCATAATTTTCATCAATTAATTTTTTGGAGGTTGAACCTCCAAAAATTCCCATTTTTTTGGGGTCTTTTAACTTTTTATTTCACTCTTTAATTAATTTTTTATTCTGTAATAAAAACCAGTAGCCGAATAATTCTTCTTCAAAGTGCGGATAATTTTTAAATTCTCTTTTAATTAAAAACCAAAAATCTTTATTGTGGTTTGGAATTAATAAATGAGCCATTTCATGAAAAGTGGTATAGCGAATAAGTCGCGGTGGTAAATATTTAAGCATAAAGTTAAAAGTGATTTTATTTTTTCTGCTACAACTTGCCCATTTAGTTTTCATATATCGGAAACTAATTTTATCCGGTTTTTTTCCTAAAACATCCGCATACTCGCTAACAAAATTTGTGATTAGTTTAATCAAATCGCTTTCGCTTCTTTCATAGATTTTCTGATTTTTGTATTTCTTTTTAATTTTCTCTGTAAACTCTAATTTTTGCTGAAACCATTTTCTATGTTTATCTAAAATCTCCACCGCATCAAAGCTATCATCTTGAGGTAATATTAATACAGGGGTTCCAGTTTTTAACTCTATCCGCGGATATTTTATTTTTCTTTTAATTGTTAAAACTTTATCTCTCTGCATAATCTTTTATAAAAGAAACTAATTCTTTATGAAGAGTATCAAATTCGTCATAAGTTAGCCTATAATCTTTTTTAAGTTTTAAAGCAAAAGTGCGTAATTTTCTTTCGATATTTTGTTTCAGCATCGGATTTTTTTGCCAGTTTTCAATTAAATCTTCTTTAATCAGGCTAATAATTTCACCTACAAATTCTCTTAATTTGCTCTTATTTTCTTCTTTTAGGTGTATATTTAAAAGAGAAAGCATCCCAAACTCAAACGGGCTAAATTTTAATTCCTCGCGTTCTTGCTCTTTTTTTTCAATAAAATCAATAATCTTGCTTTCTTCCTTAAATAATTCTTTGTATTCGATTTCCCTTTCTTTCCATTTTCTTATCAATTCTTCCAACTGATCCGCAATTGTTTTATAAATGGGATTTTGTCTTTGGTGGACAAGCACTAATTTTTCTAATGCAAATAACATATTAACGGCTTTTTCTTCCGAGGATAAACTACTTTTTTGTATCTTGGCCAGATAGTTAATATCCAAACTAACCTGCGGCAAGGATTTCTCTATTTCTTGAATTTCAGTTTCTTGATGAATTATTTCTACTGTCTTTTGGAAATATTTTTCTACTTTCTCTTTCTCTGTTTCGCTAATGGTAAGTTTTAGCCAATATTCATAAACAGCCGTGAACCATTTGAATTTTTCTAAAAATTCAATTTTCCTAGGGTACGCTCCCAAAATTTCAAATAATTTTCTTGCCTCTTTATATTTTTCCATAAACTCTTGTTCTATTTCTTCGCTTCTTAGTCTGTCTACGGCCTTCATTAAATTTTCTCTTTCAAAACTAAACTCAATCCCGCTAAATATTTTTTCTAATTCTCCTGTAATTTCTTTAAAGGTTTCAAATAATGCCGGAAAATTGGCAATTATCCCTTGAGTATCTTCTTTATAATACTGACGTAAAGCGGCATTAATATTTTTTAACACCCCAACATAATCAATTATCAATCCTACTGGTTTAACATCTTTATAGGGTCGGTTTACCCGAGCAATCGCCTGCAAAAGTCGGTGTTTTTTAAGTAATTTATCAAGATACATTGTTTGAAGAATTGGCGCGTCAAAACCAGTAATCAACATATCGGTTACAATTAAAATCTTAGGGAATTCTTTTTCTTTAAACGATTCCACTATCTCCCTTGTTCGATGTTCATCATCCGGTAAACCTGAATATCTTTTTCCCCACTCTTTATAGAAATCTTTAATTGGCTCTTTATCGTTTAAGTTAAATGTCATTACCACTTCAGAATAATTGGCAGGTAAATATTGATCCAAATATTTTTTATACAAAACACAAGCTTTTCTGCTACCGCTTACCACCATTCCCTTGAACTTGCCATCAACATTTTCTTTAAAGTGATCCGCGATGTCTTTAGCAATTTTCCTAACTCTCTTTTCGTTTTCCAAAAATACCGATATGTAATTTAATTTTTGTCTTACCGATTTTTCTATTTTCTCCTTTTCGGTTTCGGTAATGTCTTCGCTTTGAACCCTTTCTAAAAATAAGCGGAGTTCATCTTCTTTAATATGTAATTTTTCTAATCGAGGTTGATAAACCAACGGCAGAGTAAAGCCATCTTTTTGAGAGTCATCAATAAAATATTTATCAAGATAACCTTCTTCTTTGAGGGGATAGCCAAATTCAGTATAGGTATTTCTTTCATCCTCGGCGATTGGCGTTCCGGTGAAGCCAAAGAAAAAGGCGTTTTGCAAAACTTTTTTCATCTGGGCCGCCAATAATCCATACTGCGAGCGATGCACTTCGTCAAGAAAACAAACAACATTTTTTCTTTCTGAAATTAAACTAATTCCTTGCTGGCTTAATTGAATATTACTAAGCAACTCTTCGGGAACGAATTTTTCTTCGGGGCTAAATTTGTGAATTAAAGTCAAAAATACCCCTCTTTTGCCTCGAAAGTTATCATGGGAAATAACTTCTTTTAATTTTCTAACGCTTCCTATTTTTTCAAAAGAAAAATTTAGTCTTAAGGAAGAGAGCTCATTATTCATTTGGTTTTCTAAATCTCTTCGGTCAATAATAAAGAATATCGTTGGGTTTTCCAGTCGTTTGTCAAAAAATAATTTATGGCCGGCAAAAATCATTGTTAAGGTTTTGCCGGATCCTTGCCAATGCCAAACTAAACCCTTGTTTTTAGCGTCTCTGCTTTCTAAATTGTCAATTACTCTTTGATAAATTTTATTTGCCGCCCGGTATTGCATATAACGGGCAATAACTTTGGTCATTTCGCCATGTTCTTCACGGATAAAGAGAAAATTTCTCAAAATATCAAGCAAGGCGTCTGGCTTAAGCAAACCGAATATCGCCTCGTCTTCCGGCAACTCCCCTTCTCTCCATAAATAAACCGACACATTCTCCTGCCAGGGAACAACGGGAAAATAACGCGCTTTTTCGGCCAAGGCAATTCCAATTTGAATATATTTGTAAAGTTCGGGAGTTAATTTTTCGTATTTTTTTATTTGCTGATATCCTTCTTCCCAACTAACTCTAAGGCTTGTCGGGCTTTTACATTCAATATCAACTAAAGGAATGCCATTAACATATAAAATAATATCGGGGATAATTAAATCTTTTTCTTTGTGGCGTATTTGTTTCGAAAAAACAAACTTATTATTTTCAATATTTTCAAAATCAAATAAATTAACGATTTTCACTATTCTCTCTTTTTCAAATTTCACCCCGATGCCATATTTGAGAAAATGCAGGAATTTTTTGATTCCTTCCTGCCCAGAAGTAAGAAGCCTAACTTCATCAATAACTTTTTTAATTTCTTCATCGCTAATATTTAAATCTTTATTAATTTTTAAAATCGCCTCTTTGAAATTATCAATTAAAAGTGGCTCTCGGGCGCTTTCTCGTTTTAATTGGGAGGCTTCAACGAACTTCCAACCCAAGCCTTGTAATTTTTCTGCCGCGTAATTTTCAACTAATTGTTTTTCTATTTGTTTTGGCATAAAAGTTATTCACATTAAACTATTGACAAATTATTGATATTTGATAATCTATTTTTAGATACTATTATTCATAGTATCTAAGAGAAACAAGCGTCGCCCGTTGTGGGTCATGGCTTGTTTTTTATTTCGTAAAATTTCTAACAATTGATCTTTTTTGGTCAAAAACAGTTGCTCTGATTTTATCTCCTGATAATACATAATTTCTAGTTTTAAAACCAAATTTATTTTTAAAAAATGAACCTCTAATTTTCAGTTTTTGATAGACAAAATTTAAAAATCTCCTTTTGTACCTATTCTGCCTTTTTACTAATCCAGTTTGTTTTTTTAAATCATAAACAATGGCGCCTAATATTAAATCCGTTAATTGCAATAAATCGGAGGATTTAGAATCTATCTGACATACTCCGGCAATTACAAATTTCTTATAGTGGTCATTGATAATTCCTTTGATGGCAGATTCCAAATCTTCGCTGGCGGGGGTAAAATAGTCGTCGGTCAACAAAATAATTACTTCTTCCGGCTCTTTGCCAATAATAAGTTTTAATAAGGCAACTGAAAAGTTTTTATAAACCTTATGTAAATTATTTTGAAAATGTCTCTTAAAATCTAACTCATCTTTATTCAGAATAATACAGTTAAATGTAGAGTCCTCTGTTAAAAATATATTGAAAAACTCTCTCGCTATATCAAACCTGATTCTTCTATCCAGATTAGCCCATTTTACCTCTTCTCTATAATTATATTTATCCCTTATTTTTCTAATGCGATTATATAATTTCTGCGGTTTCTTAGATTTAATTATCCCTAAAGCAAAAAATTTATCTCTTGGACTATAAAGTAATCCTGTTTCGTCAAGAAAACAAAAACTCGTATTTATATTTTTAAATTCATCTAAATTCATATTCTTAAATTATCTACTTTAATTTCCCCGTTCATCAACTTATTCAACATCGTCTCAAATAACTCCTCATAGAGCGCTTTTTTCTTTTGCTCAATTTCAATTTTTTGGTCAATAGTTTGTAAAATCTCTGCAATTTCGCGTTGTTCGATGAGGGAGGGTTTGGGTATTAATTTTTCTTTTAAGATTCCAAAATGACGATTATATCCTCTACTTTCAATATTTAATCCTGAGATTAAATAATAAAAATAATTAATATCAAATTCTTTTATCGGTATTAAAATTTTAATGCCACTCCCCCCAATAATAAATGGAAAATCTATAAATTTAACCACTCTCGTATGATCGCCGAAAATTACAACTGGTAATGAGCCTCGATAAACAAGATTTTTGGTATCGGAATAACCAGTAATGAATTCTTCGCTTTGGTCAATAATCGGATATTTACCCATTATTTGATAATCTTTCTGTTTTAACTCACCAACTAAAAATTTGGCTTTTCGATTTAGACTATTTTCAAAATTAATTACCTCCCAATTTTCTGGAATTTCACCGATTTCAGTTTTCTTTAATTTCGCTCCTCGCGTTCCTTCTGTAAAAAGTTTTTTCATCATCATCTTTTTCAACTCCTTCGTCTTCTCAATAATTTTCTCCTGCACTCTTATCACTTTCTGAATGCTATCCAAAACATAAACAATTTTTTGCTGCTCAACTTTATCTTCTGGAAAAGAAACTTCAAAATCTAAAATATCACTTTCTCTAACAGATGGGTAACTAGTTCCTTTTTGTAGATTTTCTAAATATTCAAAAAATTTTTTATTCCAAGCTAAAAAATAAAAAAGTAAACGAGGATTGATCTTAGGTTGAATAATGGTAAAAGCAGAAGATACGGCATATTTTTTATTAGCTAATACTACCGCACCCCTCGTGGGTCTCACTCGCGATATTAAGATTGACTCTTCCGGACAAAAAACACTTCCCTTAACTGCGCCTTTTTTTGTAAAATTTACTTTTTTACTTTCAATATTTACATTTCCAATTTCAATATACGGCATCGCTCCTATCGGTGCTTTTTCTTTTTTAATTTCTTTTCTAATCTCACCTAATTTTTTTGTTGGCCAATTAGGTTTCATAATTTTTTAAAATTACTTGTAAAGCATCAAGATAGGTTTTAGTCCTTTTTATTTGAGAATCTTCAAAAAATCTTACTCTTCCACTTTCAAAAGCTAAAAACTTAACTACTTCTAAAACGGGTAGACTAATTTCAACAATATACTTTTTATGGACAGACCAACCTTTTGGACGAAAATGGATAAATTCATTTCGTAAACAATCCTTAAGATGCTTCATTAAATCTTTATGATATGGTTTAGCTGGAAATGCCTTACTATTAATATAGCCTCCCATACGCTCTGGATCTTGTATTCTTTCAAATACTCCCATAAAGGAAATTGGTTTATTTTTGGGATTAAATATATCAATCAATCCATTTTTTTCTCTAATTTTTGGCTCTTCCTGCCAAATACCAGATAAATCTGTATTTTGTAAAGCTAAAAGCATAAAAGAATAGGCGGCATTATGAAGAGCAATAGTAAACCACTTCCAATTAAAAGGGTTTTGTTCCGCCTCGCTTAAAAAAGCTAAAGCCCTACCCAAAGAATCGATTGCATTCTCTTTTTCGTCAATTCTTAGATATTCAGTTGTTTCATTATTTACCATTTTAATTATAATTTTGACTTTTGTATTTTTATTAAATCTCTCCTAATTTTTTTGTTGGCCAATTAAGCTTCATGATTATGATATCTATTTTTAAAACCTAAAAATTCTAATCTTTTGATTCTCAATATCCCAAGTAATAAATACTATTTCTCCTTCTTTTACATTCATTACAAAACCTATCGTCAACACATTTTTTAATTCTTTCCAAAAATTCTCTTCGTTTTTAAAGGGAATACTTAAATTTATTACTATTTCTTTATCTTTTATTTTAAATCCCAACTGTGCCTCAATTTGAATATTCGAATCTTTTTTCTTGTTTTTTATCCATTCTATTGTTTTTTTACAAATACTTGCTAAAGAAGTAAAGAGTATTCCATCTCTCAAGAATGTGTATAAATCAAAATCTCTCAAAAGAACTCGGATAATTTCTTCTGCTTCTATACCTTTTGTAAAATATCTATCTACTGTAATATTTTGTTCTCGAAATTCTTCCTTCAGTTCATTTAACTCTTGGTCGGTGAATTTTCCATTAATTAATAGTTCCATATTGTAGATTTGATTTTTAAATTTTACTAAATCCTACTAATTTTTTGCCCCTTTTTTTGAGATCTTTGATTTCTTTTCGGAGTTATTGGCCAAGATATGAAGTTAAATTATTTTCTTTTTAAACTCTCTGCTTCTTTTTTTGCCTGCATATTCCTCAAATGCTTCTTGCTGCTTTTTATTTTTTTTATTCGTATCCTTTGTTTCAATCTCTTTATTACCTTTTTTAGCAATTAAATCAGGGATAAAACCGCCAATTTTCTTTGGCTTTTCCCAACCAGGCAAATCTGCTTTTACTTTATATCCCTGACCTTTATACCATTCCGCACTTCTTAAAACAGTATTATCATGTTTTCTTTGTCCTGTTTTGGTTCTTTTTGGCATAGTTCTTAATTAATTTTTAATGTTTGACAACCTTTATAAAAACTCCCTCTTGTTCCTCAAAATTTTTAATAAAACGTTCGGTATCTCGTATTAAACCTAAATCATAAATAACAAAAATGATGTTTCCATATTTTGTTTTATAAGCAAGTATATCGTCATTGATTTCTGCAATTATCTCTTTTTCGCGACCACTTCTATTGCATAATTTAACTTCAATTGCCAAATCCGCCTTTTGGACTGAAAAATCAGGAGTATAAGTTTTTGAAGAATATTCAATACTATCCACTTCTCGTGAATATGGAATATCTGCTCCAATCAAGAGATTTTCAAACATATCCTGCACTTGCCCCTCTTTCTGGGGAGCATCTTTTATAGTTTTTCTTAACTTGTGTTCTGCCAAATTTATTATCTTAAGAAGCAAACTAGCTTCCGGTCCAGTATCCTTCCCTTTATAAACTTCATTTAGTTCCTTCCTTTCCAATTCATCTTTAGCTGCAAGTAGTAACCCGCGAACAGTTTCTAGCTGTTCCAAATAAGCTTTATGATGTTCTCTCTCAATAGCGGCTTGTGGATTAAAGCTACCCTGAGGGTCGCTAGGTCCACCAACAAGAAAAGACCCATCTTTGTGCCAAGTAAGATGAACAAAGGAGCCAAAATATCGAGAATCCTTCCCAAATATCTCTTCTAAAAAAGCTACTACTCTTTGATGCCAATGAACATGTTCAGCAGAAAAAGCTCTTACATTTTTAAGAGTGGCTATTTCTTTTATAAGTTTATTTAACTCTTCTAACGCGGCTTCTTTGGTCCATTTCATATTTTTATCTTTTTCAAAATTTTACTAACTTTCTCCTCAACCTTTTGCCTTTCTTTTTCAATTTCATCTAATTCTTTAACAATTTCTTCAATTGGGCGGTACTTTTCTTCTTCGATAACGCTTACAAATCGCGAGGGGGAAAGATTGTAATCAGCTTCGGCAGCTTCTTTGAAAGTAATGATTTTGCTAAAATTCTCTGTTTCTTTAAAATCCCGATAAACATCTGTAATATT
>Ga0116156_10005289_pt1 | contig 10753 bp, 8 predicted proteins | sample AD_UKC045_MetaG_FD_89891 | JGI IMG/M metagenome (GOLD analysis project Ga0116156, IMG submission 89891) | Active sludge microbial communities of municipal wastewater-treating anaerobic digesters from USA - AD_UKC045_MetaG | ecosystem: Engineered > Bioreactor > Anaerobic > Digestate | place: USA... | reverse complement strand
GCATGGGTAAATAGATCAACATTGTGAATTTTATTGCTGCGCATCGAGGCTCTCCCTGATTGTTTGGATACGCAGCTAATATACAAAATAGGCTCTATTAATGCAATTTTTCAGAAGTTTCTATTAATTAATTGAGAGTATTATGGCGAATCAACAGGCACGAATGCGCAATATCGGAATCAGCGCTCACATCGATTCCGGCAAAACCACCCTGACCGAGCGCATGTTGTTCTATACCAATCGCATCCACCAAATTCATGAAGTCCGCGGCAAAGACGGCGTCGGTGCCACCATGGATTCGATGGAGTTGGAGCGTGAGAGAGGTATTACCATTCAATCGGCTGCAACTCATGTCGAGTGGAAAAAGCATTGGATCAATATCATCGATACACCTGGACATGTCGATTTCACCATCGAAGTCGAACGCGCCTTGCGCGTTCTTGACGGCGCCGTCCTGGTTCTGTGTGGGGTTGGCGGTGTGCAATCCCAATCGATAACCGTCGATCGTCAGATGCGTCGCTATAAGGTGCCGCGCATCGCGTTTGTCAACAAACTCGATCGCATGGGTGCGGATCCTGAAAAGGTAGCGCAACAAATGCGCGATAAACTGAACCTCAATGCCGTGCTCATGCAAATACCGCTCGGCCTGGAATCTGCCTTTTCCGGCATTATCGACTTGGTAACCATGCAGGCCATCTATTTCGACGGCGACCATGGTGAAAAACTTCGCGTGGAAGAAATACCCGCCGACAAGCTCGCAGAAGCGCGCAAAAAACGCGATTTGTTGATCGACAGAGCTTCCCTGTTCAGCGATGAACTCGCCGAGGCCTACCTCGAAGACCGAGTGACCGAAGCCTTGATCCATGAAGCGGTGCGTCGCGGTACTCTGTCGCTCGAGCTGACCCCGGTTTTCATCGGTTCAGCATTTAAAAACAGGGGAGTGCAGCCGCTTCTCGATGCGGTGATCCGCTACCTCCCCAATCCAACGGATATCAGCAATTCAGCCCTGGACCTCGAAAACGCCGAACAAGAAATAGTCGTTCAAGGAGATCCCGACAAACCTACGATTCTTCTGGCCTTTAAGCTCGACGACAGCCGTTTCGGTCAGCTCACCTATGTTCGCATTTATCAGGGAAGGATCAAAAAGGGCGACGAGCTCCTCAATGTCCGTTCAGGTAAAAAGGTGCGTGTTGGCCGACTCATCCGCATGCATGCCGATGAAATGGTGGATATCGAAGATGCGATTGCTGGAGATATCGTCGCGCTCTTTGGCATCGAATGTGCCTCTGGCGACACTTTTACCAGTGGAGAACGGATATCGATGTCGTCGATGTTTGTGCCGACGCCGGTCATTTCCCTGTCCATCAAAGCAGAAGACAACAAATCGAACGAAAATATGGCCAAAGCGCTCAACCGTTTCGGCAAGGAAGATCCGACGTTCCAGTCCGGCATAGACCCCGAGACCAGTGAAACGATCATCCGGGGCATGGGTGAGCTGCATCTGGAAGTCTATGTTGAACGCATGCGGCGCGAGTACAACATCAATTTGACCACGGGAGCGCCACAGGTTGCCTATCGGGAGAGCATCAGCCAGAGCGTATCCTTCAACTATACGCATAAAAAACAAACCGGTGGCGCCGGCCAGTTCGCCCGTATTGCCGGGATCGTCACGCCCAAACCGGAAATCGATTTTGAATTTGTCGACGAAATTAAGGGCGGCGCGATCCCGACCGAATTTATCCCGTCGTGCAAGAAAGGTTTTGAACGAGCGCTGGAAAAAGGTCCGATCGTCGGTTTCCCGATTGTCGGAGTGCAGATCACCATCAACGACGGCCTGCACCATCCGGTCGATTCCTCTGATATGGCTTTTCAGACCGCCGCCTTTTCAGCTTTTCGCGAAGTCTATGGGCGCTGCAAGCCAATCATCCTGGAGCCGATCATGCGGGTGGCGGTCGAAGGACCCAGTGAATTTCAAGGCAATATGATTGCCACCCTGAACCAGCGCCGCGGCGTAATCCTCAGCGCCACCGACGACAATGCCTTTACGGTTGTTGAGGCTGAAGTCCCGCTGAGCGAAATGTTCGGCTATTCAACCGTGATCCGCTCAGCCACACAGGGCAAAGCAGAATTCACCATGGAATTCGCTCGCTACAGCAAGGTGCCGGAAAGCATTGCGGAAAAATTGAAAAAAGAGTATAGCGAAAATAACAAAAAGTAGTCCGATTCTTTTTGCGTTTGACACGGTAAACTCTTATTTTGCAACAGCCGTCAAGACGAAATCACAGATTTATTCTTTCTCATTCCCACCTGGGGAGAGATTATCAATCAGTCGAGGATTTTTATGTTGACCAAAGATATGTTCAACAAAAGCCCCATCCGTGTTTTGGATAAAACCATCAACGGCGGTTTGGGAAAAGGAAACCTGGGGGTCTTTGCCGCCCGCAAGGGCGTCGGCAAAACGGCGACGCTGGTTCATCTGGCAATCGATCGAATATTGGGCGGTGAAAATATCCTGCATATCTCTTTCGCCGATGATCCGCGCCATATCGAGAACTGGTATTTACAGGTATTCAATGAGCTGGCCGGCCTCTACCACCTCGAGAACAAACTCGAAAATTACAACTCTTTGCGCAAAAACCGGCTGATTCTCCATCTCAAAAAAAGTGCGCTGCAGTTCACCGCAATCAGAAGCAGCATCGAACAGCTGATCACGCACGCCGACTTTATCCCCAATGTCATCATCACCGACGGCTATCCCTTTGCCGATGCTTCAACCACTGAGTTGCAGGAATGGAAAAATCTGGCGCAACAGAGACAGGTCGAAATCTGGTTTTCCGCAACCCTGCATCGAGACAATATGGCGTTTGATGAACACGGCATACCGTTTCCGGTCAATCGTTTCAAGGATCTCTTCTCGGTGATTATCATGATGCAGCCGGCACCCGAACATATCGACTTCAAATTGCTCAAAGTGCACGACAGCAAAGATCTCGACAAACTGCGCCTGAAGCTTGATCCCAAAACACTCCTGGTTTCCAATTATCGCGCCTGATAGATCGTCCACCAAGAGATATAAAATGCAAAAAAAGGCCGCCTTTGAGGCGGCCTTTTTTTGCCATCATCAGCGCGTCCGAAGGGATTCGAACCCCCAACCTTCTGATCCGAAGTCAGAAGCTCTATCCAGTTGAGCTACGGACGCATATGATCGATCAATTTATCACTTTTTTCCTTTTTACCAACAAAAAAATGCTACTATTCCTTTTAAACAGCCCTTTGTTGCACAGTACAAAAAATGGCAAAGCGGCTTGCTATGAATGCGTAGGGGGGTTGCATTCATTAACAATCTACCGCCTTGCCATGTCTAAATTATACGAACAACAACTCTGTTTTGTTTCATGGTTTTTGGGGTTCTTGCTCGACCTGCAGCGCGATCACGCCATCACCCGGATCGTATGCTCTCTGCCGGGGTTGCGGCTGAACGGTGATTCCGACTTTTACCGTCGCCATCGAGGTTAACGCCCGGCCAGGCGCGATTTCCATCTCATCGATATAGCGGTATTCATAAGACACTCGAATTGCCAGCGGACCAGCAATTTTTCGTTCGATTCCCACCTCCAAAAGCGCAGACGGTTTTTGCACAGTTTTTCGCACCGGCGCCTCAGATAGGTTGTCGATATCCGCGCGCAGGACCCCCAGACCCAGTGAAAAAAAGGCGTAATTTTTCCCCACCAACCGGGGAGCAAATTCAATTCGTGCATCCGCAGCCAGCAAATTGGCCTTGGGATCAATGTAGAGCTCTTGCGGAGTCAGTTGGACCGCAGTAAGAGTCATCAACAATCGCATATTGGAAAAAACCGTGGTCCCCAACCACACCTGACTCGCCGTTCCCGTCCGGGAGTGATCGTAAGCTTGGCCGGGCAGGCCAACACCCAGGTTCATGCCCATTTGCCAACGACTGTTGATGTGGTGTGGCAGGATATTGGACTGGGGGGAAGAAGGCAATCCTGGTCGTGCAAAGCTGTTCGCTTGTTCTCGCTTCACGCTCAATCCAACTTGGTGGGCTGACAACAGAGCGCGCATTTCAGATCCAACTTGCTTTCTGGCTTGGCGAATATCCCAATCCCGGCGCTTGTCTTGTGTTGATGGACTGTTGCCGCCCCCGGTTGATCGTACAGTTGAATCCGGTGACATCGACAACGTGGTGGACTCTGCTCTCTCTTCTTTGCCACGCGCTGATCCGGCAGGGCCGGTCACCTGCAAAGCCTGCACTGCGGCCACCTGATTCAGAGTCGACGAGGCTTTCTGCGCTGTGGCAGCATCTGAATTGGCTGGCAAATCCAGGCTGTCAATCGATTGGCCAAACATTGGCCAGATCGGGGTAAAAAATTGCCCTTCGAGTTCAATCGATTGGCCAGCCCCTGCCTCTCCACCAACCTGTGAGCCGCTCGACACCTCTACGGGTGGCATTTTCGGTTGCACTTCGATCAAGCACAAAGCAACCAGAACCACAACAAAGATCCAGACAACACCCCCCCGAACCGATCCCACGCGCATCGCTCAACCCTCGAAATTGTCCCTTTTGTGTCCCGACGGATTACCGAAAGGACATCATCGTCACAAGATTGACAGATTAATGTTGGCTAATTTCTTGTTTTTTAATTGTACCGATCAACTGCTGATTTAATCCATGCAATAACTATGCCGCCACTGAAACCCAGATTCGGTGCTGCGCACCGAATCTGGGTGAAAGAATAAAAAAAAGGGCGGGTTGCTCGGCAACCCGCCCTGGTGTATTCTCAGATGATGACATTGGACGATCGCGCAGACTCCGCAATCGAGGCCAATCTCCTAAGATTCAGTATTTTGTTTTTCGATTTTGGCCCAGGTGTCTTTTAAGGAAACAGAACGATTGAACACCAATGCGCCTTTTTTGCTCGATGGATCGACATTGAAGTAACCCTGTCTCTCGAACTGAAAGTGTTCGTAAGGAGAAACGTCGGCCAGTTGCGGCTCCACATAGCAGTCACAGCACCTGTAGCGATTGCGGGTTTAGGTAATCGCGAAAATCTTTGCCCTCGGGTATTTCAGCCAAATCGGGCAGCGTAAAAAGATGGTCATAAAGACGCACTTGCGCCGGCACCGAATGATCAGCCGACACCCAATGCAAAGTCCCTCTGACTTTGCGGCCGTCCGGCGCATCGCCGCCGCGAGTTGCCGGGTCATAGGTGCAGTGCAATTCGGTGATTTCGCCGCTCTTTTTGTCCTTGATCACATCAACACAGCGGATAAAATAGGCGTACCGCAGTCGCACCTCTTGGCCTGGTGCCAGCCGAAAGAACTTTTTCGGTGGATCTTCGCGAAAGTCTTCCTGTTCGATATAGAGAACCCGCGAAAAGGGGACATTGCGCGTTCCCATGGAAGGATCTTCAGGATTGTTGATGGCAGGCAACTCTTCGGTCTGACCCTCGGGGTAATTGTGCAGAACCACGCGCAGGGGGCGCAAGACCGCCATCCGGCGCGGGGCGACCTTGTTCAAATCTTCGCGCAAACAATATTCGAGCAATTGTACATCGACCATGCTGTCGCGTTTGGCAACACCGATACGTTCGGAAAAATCGCGGATCGCTTTGGGCGTGTACCCCCGGCGCCGCATTCCCGACAGCGTCGGCATGCGCGGATCGTCCCAACCTGAGACGAGTTTTTCCTGCACCAGGGCCAACAACCGCCGTTTGCTCATCATGGTATAGGTCAGATTCAATCGCGCAAATTCGATCTGCTGTGGATGGCAAGGCACCGGCAATTGATCCAGCACCCAATCATAGAGCGGCCGATGATCTTCAAACTCAAGTGTGCAGATCGAATGGGTAATTTCTTCCAGGGCATCGGAAATGCAATGGGTAAAATCGTAAGTGGGGTAAATGCACCATTTGGCACCCGTGCGATGATGTTTGGCGTGCAGGATGCGGTAGATCACCGGATCGCGCATATTGAGGTTGGGAGAAGCCATATCGATACGGGCGCGCAGGGTTCGCGTTCCGTTGGGAAATTCCCCGGCGCGCATTCTGGCGAAAAGATCGAGATTTTCTTCGACAGAACGATCGCGAAAAGGGCTGTTCTTTCCCGGCCCGGTTAAAGTGCCACGATATTCGCGGATTTCATCCGGACTGAGGTCACAGACATAGGCTTTTTCCGTCTTGATGAGATGGACGGCGTAATCGTATAACTGATCAAAATAGTCAGATGCATAATAGAGATGCCGACCCCAATCAAAACCCAACCAGCGCACATCTTCCATAATCGACTGCACATATTCGTCTTCTTCTTTGGTTGGGTTGGTATCGTCGAACCGCAAATGGCAACGGCCGTTGAACTCTGCAGCCATGCCGAAATTCAGGCATATCGACTTGGCATGGCCGATATGGAGATAACCATTGGGTTCAGGTGGAAATCGCGTGATCACCCGCTCGGTTTTTTTTGTGCGCAAGTCTTCTTCAATAATGGTGCGGATAAAATTGGGCACCTTGTTGTTCGTCTCTTCCATAATCAACCTCTGCACCTCTTATTCAACATCCGCCTTTTGGCTTGTTGAGTGATTCATTCTCTGGTTAAAAACAAAACGGCCATCATTGCATATGACGACCGTTTCTTGTGCTGGGGAGCAGGGATTCGAACCCCGGTTCCATGATCCAGAGTCATGTGTCCTGCCACTGGACGACTCCCCACTATTTATTGCTGTTGAAGCGCCGGAATGACCTCCACCGCTTTCGCAATCCTTTTCACCACAGTATCCTTGCCGAGCAATTCGAGCAATTCAAAAAGCCCCGGCCCGACGCTGAAACCGCTTACCGCCAAACGGATTGGATGGATGATCTGGCCGCCGCCGACTTGATGGCGCTCGGCAACACGGCGAAGCACCTCCTCGATCTCGGCCGCAAAAAATCTATCTAATTTATCAATTTCTCTGACAAATTCAAGCACTAAATTTGTGGTTTGCGCCTTCCAGTATTTTTTAAGAGCTTTATCGTCGTACTCAGTCGGATCCTCGAAGAAATAGGTGCCATAGGTAAAAAAATCATGCAAAAACCCAAGCCTGGCTTGCAGCAGCTCGATAACCGCCAGGCAGTAGGAATCCGGTTTGCGGTTCCAACCCCGCTCCTCCAACCCCGGCCGCAGCCGATTCAACAGGACATCTGCAGGCTGTTTCTTGAGTTGCTCCTTGTTCAGCCAGCGCAGTTTCTGCAGATCGAAAATCGCTGCAGATTTGTTGACCCGCTCCAGGCTATAATTGCTGATCAGTTCGGCCAGTGAAAAAACCTGCTGATCATCGCCTTCGCCCGGATTCCAGCCGAGCAGCGCAATGGCGTTCAAAATTGCATCGCATTCAAAGCCGGCGCGGATATAGGATTCCACATCCGGATCGACTTTGCCTGCCGGCAACTCGCTTAGATTGGTGATGTCGCGCTTGCTCATCTTGCTGCCATCCGGATTGAAAATCAACGGTAAATGCGCCATTTTGGGCGGGGTCCAGCCAAAACATTCGTATAAAAACAAATGCTTGGGAACACTGCTCAACCACTCTTCCCCGCGGATGACATGCGAAATTTGCATCAGATGATCATCGACCACATTGGCCAAATGATACGTTGGATAGCCATCGGATTTGAGCAGAATTTGATCGTCGATCTCCCGGCTGTCAAAATTTACCTGGCCGCGCACCAGATCGTCGACGTTAAAGACCCGTTCTGCAGGCATCTTGAGCCGTACGACATGGGGTTCGCCGGCAGCGAGCAGTTGTTCGACCTCCGCAGCGGACATCGCCAAACTGTTGCGCATCGATTGGCGGATTTGATGGTTGTAGCGGGTCGAGATCCGGCTTACCGCCAGTTTTCCGTTGCGCATCTCTTCCAATTCAGCCGGCGAATCAAAAGCCAGATAGGCGTGTCCCTGTTCGATCAGCTGCTGTGCAAAGCGCTGATAGATCTCGGTGCGTTCCGATTGAAAATAAGGGCCGAATGGTCCGCCTTGCTGCGGACCTTCATCCGGCATCAAACCCGCCCAATCGAGCACACGGATCATATTTTCCGTCGCGCCCTCAACAAATCGCGTCCGGTCGGTATCCTCAATGCGCAGGATAAAAGTTCCCTGGTGTTGGCGGGCAAACAAAAAATTGTACAACGCCGTGCGCAACGAACCAATATGCACAAAGCCGGTTGGACTGGGCGCAAAACGCACACGAACAGCAACCACGTGAGAATCCTCTTGTTGGCAATGAAAAAGGCGCACACCATTGCAAATTGTTCTGCAGAAATGGGTGCGCCTGCAAGCGGAGAGGGCGGGATTCGAACCCGCGGTAGGGAAAATCCCCTACAACGGCTTAGCAGGCCGCCCCGTTCAGCCGCTCCGGCACCTCTCCTTTGTTGCTTTGGGCTCTTTGAGCCGCGGAGGGCGGGGGACTCGAACCCCCATGGGCTTGCGCCCGGCGGTTTTCAAGACCGCTGCCTTACCGATTAGGTCTAGCCCTCCAATTCATAAATGTACGAAGTTAAACATCTTTAGTCAACTCTTTTTTCCCGCTCCCCCCAATATCGATCCAAGCGCCTGTTTCAGGTGCGGATATAAAACTTGCCCGGCAGCTGCTTGATCACTCCTTTGAGTTCCAAATTGAGCAGCAAGGTGTGCAGCCGATTGACCGGAAAATCATTCATGCGCAGCAAAGTATCGATCTGCTGCGGTTGGTCGGTCAATCTGGACAGCACTTTTTCCTCATCCTCATCCAGTGTCAACAAGGGCAATTGCTGACCTGCTGGGGCTCGTGTTCCCTGCGGTTCTATCTCTTCAACAATATCATCGACCGAACGCACCAGTTTGGCTCCTTGTTGAATCAACATATTGGTGCCAGAGCTCTTTTCGCTGTTGATATTGCCCGGCAGAGCCATGACTTCCCGTCCTTGTTCAACGGCAAAATCTGCAGTGATCAAGGCACCGCTCGATTCTCCCGCCTCAATCACCAGAACCGCTTTGGACAATCCGGAAATGATGCGGTTGCGGCGGGGAAAATTCATCGCTTCCGGCAAGGTCCCCAGGGGATATTCGGACACCACCGCTCCGCCGGCAGCAACAAGCGCTTCCGCAAGCGAACGGTTTTCCGGCGGATAGATCTGGTCACAGCCAGAGCCGAGCACGGCGATCGTCGCGGCCTGGGCTTGCACACAGGTGCGATGCACCAAGGTATCGATTCCGCGCGCCAATCCGCTGACCAAAGTATAGCCGCGCTGTATCAATTCACGGCTAAACTTTTCGACCATCGTCGCGCCATACGCCGATGGCTTGCGGGTGCCAACGATCGCCAAATTCGTTTTGGAATCAAGGACTCCGAAAAAATACAAAACCAATGGAGGATCATAAATCTCTTTCAATATCGAGGGATAACCCGCATCCCAAAAGGTAAGCAACTTTGTGCCGCTCTTTTGCAGCAGGTGCATTTGCTTTTCAGCAAATCGGCTGTCTGCCTCGTTTTTGATATACTCCGCCAATGTCTGTTCAATGCCATGCACCTGAACGAGCTGGCGCAGCGGCGCCCGCAATACCGCAGAGGGAGACTGAAATCTCTGCAACAAAAGCCGGATCTTGTGCGGTCCGATGCGCGGAACGCTTATCAGCCGAAAGAGAGAAAACAGCTCTTCAGCAGACCATTCGGTCATGACTAGACCCTTTAACTAGCGGGAAAGTTCAGCGAAGCGATGCAGCAAGAGATCAATATTTTCTCCGCTGACAGCGGAGATCTGCAGCGAAGGCACATCGCCTATCAACTCGGCGGGCAGGGGTTCCAGTTCAGAGGTAAGAAGGTCGATTTTGCTGTAGACGATGATGCGCGGTTTTTTCACCAGATCTTGATTGTAAGAACGCAACTCCTGCACGAGGGTGGAATAATCGTCCTGCAGCTGTTCGCTGGTGGCGTCGAGAAGAACAGCGATTGCGCGTGTTCGCTCGATGTGGCGCAAGAATTGCGTGCCCAAACCTTTTCCCGTATGAGCGCCTTCGATCAGACCAGGAATATCAGCAACCACAAAACTGACATCATCGACGCGAACCAATCCAAGATGGGGCACCAGGGTGGTGAAGGGATAGTCGGCGATTTTGGGCCGAGCGGCGGAAATACGCGCCAGCAGAGTCGATTTTCCGGCATTTGGCAAGCCGACCAGCCCGATGTCGGCGAGCAGTTTGAGCTCGAGTTCGATTTCGCGTTCCTGGCCTGGATAGCCGGGCTCGTGATAGCGCGGAGCGCGGTTGGTTGGGGTGGCAAATCGGGCATTGCCCCGGCCGCCGCGACCGCCAGTTGCGATGATGGCTTGTTGACCGTCTTCGATCATGTCGACAAGCACAACACCCTCTTTCGTATCGCGAACGATCGTGCCTACCGGCAAGCGAATGATCACATCCTGACCATTTTTGCCGGTTTTGTTGTCGCCTTCGCCATGCTGTCCGCGCTGCGCGGCATAATTTTGTTGATACTTGAAATCCAACAAAGTGTGGATATGCTCGTCAGCGATGACAATGACATCACCGCCGCGGCCACCATCACCGCCGCTGGGGCCCCCTTTGGGCACATATTTTTCGCGTCGGAAAGCCAGACAGCCGTTGCCGCCGTCCCCGGCTTTAATAAAAATCCGAGCACTATCGATAAAAGTCATTGAATTGGTTTACCGGCAATCGAACTGTCCCGCTGCGACCGAATTTGTTTAACCTCTTTTTG
>Ga0116156_10005283_pt1 | contig 10758 bp, 11 predicted proteins | sample AD_UKC045_MetaG_FD_89891 | JGI IMG/M metagenome (GOLD analysis project Ga0116156, IMG submission 89891) | Active sludge microbial communities of municipal wastewater-treating anaerobic digesters from USA - AD_UKC045_MetaG | ecosystem: Engineered > Bioreactor > Anaerobic > Digestate | place: USA... | reverse complement strand
GACAAGCATGTCCGCCAAATCTCTTCTATTTATGAAGATTGCATTCTCTCCTCAAAGACACAACCCTCATAAATTCAGACTCTTTATTTTAGCAACAAATATAAAATATGTCAAGGGCCGCCAGATAACAAATCTCCAAAACAAGGATATTTAACTAAATTTAGCAATTTATTAAACTGTTACCCCGAACCAACATCCCCCCTAAAAAACCTTGACAATTTTATCTAAATTTGTTATAATTCCCTGTTCTGTAACAAATAGGCCCCACGGTCTCACAACGAATGGAGGAATCACCATGGAAGAACGGGTCAAACAAATCCATGAAAAGTTCGTTGGCCAACGAATTCGCATCGTTCTCGAAACTCAGTACTCATTCGTTTTTTACAGCAAAAAAATCATAACCACCCTAGTACAGGGCGCCACTACCACGCTTCAGGGAGAGCAATCGAAAATTCTTCTCAACTGCACGGACGGAACATTCCTTGAGTGTGATTTGGCGGAAAGCAGCTGGCAACTCCGCGCAGGGGACCTCGCCAGAATGCCCGAAAATCATTACAGCATCGTCTCCATCGAACTTCTTCCCTAATTATCATGCACAACACTCGTCTGATTGCCGGCCCTTCATCTTCTCGCCGGCAAATGCATCAACGTATTGTTGCTGCGATTATCCTGGCCACTCTGGTCCGACAACTCCAGGCCAGCCTGTGGGGCGGATCTGGGATGAAGCTTCCTGAGCTTGAAGACATGAACGACACCACAACACCGGAGGCCTCCATGTTCGGCACCAGCGGCTGCTGTCTGCCGGAAGATAGACGAGATTCAACGGACGCAACGCGCGCCATCACCACCGTCATCTTCGGCGGTGGCTGCGGCTGCGCAGACGAGAATCACACTATCCGCTGACGCGTTAATCCACCGAAGTCGCCTTACGCGTCACCACGCCAAAACGACAAGACCGGAACAACATCGTTCCGGTCTCTTTTTATTTTAAAATATTATTCGTTTGTAATATTAGTATTTGTAAATTTGTAGCCAATTCGTAATTAGTAGAAGAGTTATTTATTCAGCTAAAACATCTTGCCCCATCGACCAAAACATCTGAAACATCGCCACAAAACTTTGATACACAGACTTGTCCTCAATCAACACGCCAATACTTTCATCTTTAATCGGTTTATTTATAAAAACCTTGTTGTTATACATCGTAATTTCAATATCAAAACCACTCATCTTGAAATATTTAAACATCAAATTAGTGATCGCTCTCACTTCTTTTGAAATTTTAATATTTTCTTTTCCAATATAGATAATCTTGATCGTCCCCAACTTGGCCATAAATTTTTGCGTCAATTCCAGATCTCCTTCCGCTGGTGATTTCGGTATAATCGAATAAACAATTTCCGGTTTCATTTTGACCATTTCATTGCGAAAAATTTCCAATCCAGATTCTGATTCGTAAAAACGCACATGCGGCTTATCAGTCTTTACGTTATAAATCGCCTCCAACTCTGGCATCAATTGAATAAAAGCCGATTCCAAAGACTCAAGCTTTTCCTTCTTTTTGCTTAAAATATCAATGATACGTTGCGGTTTTTCCGCCAGAAACAAAGTCTTATTCGCCTTATCTACTCGACTCATCAAACCTCTTTTGATTAAAGAATCTACTTGAATATAAGTAGTCGCTCGATTCACCCCAGATTTACGCGACAATTCTTGTACTGTCGAAGTCCCCAACTCCAATGCCGCTAAATAAACTTTACTCTCTTTGTCGCTCAAGCCTAATGTTTTTAATTTTTTTTCCAACATATGATTTTAAATCCTAATATCTAAATCCTAATATCTAAACAAATTACAATATCAAAATTATAAATTCCAAACACTTACGTCGACGTCGTGTTTTGAATTTCGTGCTTAGTCTTTAGATATTGTTTAGAATTTAGGATCTAAAAATTAGAATTTCTCTGCAATCCCCCACAAAGTTTGAAAAAACAATACCAAAGTTTGGGCGAATAATTTATCATTTATCAAAAGTGCGTCTTCATCTCGCGCAATATACACTCGATGTTCGGCAATCAAAATTTCACAGGGAAAAGAGAATTTATCCGCGGGCAAATAACGCAAACGGAAATTATCTTCATTGCAAAATTCTTGCAGTCGACAATCTAAAACTTTATTTTTTGCGATATAAATTACTTTAAATTTTTTTACCGAATTTAAAATATTCTTAATGTGCGCTTTGTTGATAAATTCCGCGTGTTTCGCATAATTAAAAATATTATACATTTCCTCAGCCCGCATCCCTTCTATTTCTTTTCGCAAAACTGCTAAATTATCTTCGTGAGTATAATATTTTACATAAGGACGTTCCTTCGCCAAAGAATAAATTGACTCTAATTCCGGCAAAATTCTATCCAATAATTCTTTCTTGCGACGCACTTCTTTTTCTTGTTGCTCATAGATAAATTTTAATTTCTCTGGTCTTTCCGCTACATAATACACTCTTTCTGTCTTTTCCACCGCATTGAGCAAGCCGCGACAAATTAAATTTTTAATATGAGTATATGCTGTTGTTCTATTCATTCCCGACTTTTCCGCCAATTCTTGCACGGACGAATATCCCAACTGCAAGGCTGCTACATACACATCCGCCTCTCTTGTCGTCAACCCAATATTCAATAATTCTTCCGCTAAGATCATAAAATCTCCGCAAAATAATTAATCCGTCAAAACTCTAACAATATATTCTCAATATTTATTATACCAAAAAGAAAACAAAAATGTTATCAGTTGTTAACATCCATTTTCTTTAACATTTTTTGTGTTTTTATAAAAAATGTTCACCATCTTTAACAAAAAAACAAACTTCTTGTCCCCAAAAAAATTTTTACTATACATCAAAAAAAATTATAATAATATAAACGACATTTTCTTGACAACTTTACAAAATATTTTTCTTTTTTTGGGGACGCTCGCACAAAAAACTTCAGATATGCGAGCTGGGAGAGTGGTTATGTCGGGTAAAAAAATTTTTGTCCGTCACCTTCCGAAATTGCCTGTCGAGATTTATGTTAAAGGATTCGCGCTCAATGAATTTTTTATCGATTCCGATTGTCAAAACAATTTCTCTTGTGGCCCGTACGGCCTCTCAGAAAATTTTCGAGACAAACCCATTCGTTGTGGCGCAAGCGGATTACAGTCACAATCTCCCTTTCTCCCGAAATTGCTTTCTTTTTGCCTTTTAATGGTTCTTCTTTCTCGTTCATACCGCTAAAGGAGGGCAAAAAAGTATCCTAGCCTGGTCAAAACTACCAGCTCAACCCAAACCCAGGGAAACCTGTGATTTACAAGCAGAAAAGTCCTGCCACTTCACCATGGCAGGACTTTAACTTTTTACAAAATATAAAAACTATTCGTAAATCCTAAAAGATATAAGCTAACAAACCACACTCACCAACTTACCCTTCACATAGATCACCTTTTTCGGTTCCTTACCCTCCAAAAACTTTTGCACATTTTCACTCGCCAAAGCTAATTTTCTAATTTCTTCCTCTGAAATATCCGGCGCCACCGACAATTTATCACGCAATTTACCATTAACTTGAACCACAACTTCAATCGTCGCGCCCACCAACAAATTCTCCAAGTATTTCGGCCAAGTCGTCAAGAAAATAGAATTTTCTTCGCCCATCTTTGTCCACAATTCTTCCGCAAGATGCGGCACAAATGGGGATAATAGTTGCAAAAACGTTTTAAACGTTTGCTTCGAACAACCAAGTTCGGAAATTTTATTCAAGAAAATCATCATCGCCGAAACAGCCGTATTAAAATATCGTCCGTCAATATCTTCCGTCACTTTTTTAATTGTTTTGTGCAGCAGAGATGTAACTTCAGAATTTTCATCATCAACGAATTTATCAAAATTAAAAATCTTTTCAATAAATCTTCTCGTTCCACGCACGCCGTTCAAATCCCAATTCACCGCCTGATCATATGGCCCCATAAACATCTCGTACATTCGGAGAACATCGGCGCCAAATTCTTGGACAATATCATCGGGATTGATCACATTGCCACGCGACTTGGACATCTTCTGCCCATCTGGCGCGAGAATCATGCCATGAGAGACACGTCGTTGATACGGTTCTGATACAGGCACCGCGCCAATATCATACAAAAACTTATTCCAAAACCGAGAATACAAAAGATGCAATGTCGTGTGTTCCATCCCCCCATTGTACAAATCAATCGGCATCCAATATTTCAATTTATCCGCATCTGCCAAAGCCGTTTTATTTTTCGGATCAATATATCGCAAAAAATACCAAGACGATCCTGCCCAATTTGGCATCGTATCAGTCTCTCTTCGCGCCGACTCGCCGCATCGCGGACATTTCGTATTCACCCATTCGGTAATCGCCGCCAAAGGAGATTCTCCATTATCTGTCGGCTCATATTTTTCCACCATCGGCAACTTCAACGGCAAATCTTTTTCGTTCAACGGGACAGTCCCACATTTCTCACAATAAACAATCGGAATCGGTTCGCCCCAATAATGTTGTCTGGAAAAAACCCAATCTCTCAAATGATACTGCGTCATTTTCTTGCCCACGTTTTGTGATTCAAGTTTAGAAATAATTCTATCTGTCGCTTCAATATTTGATAAATCATCATACTCACTAGAATTCATCATCTTTCCTTCACCACTCCAACAAGTTTCTCCTTCTCCGCCAACAATCACTTTGATTATTTCCAAATTATATTTCTTCGCAAACTCAAAATCTCTCTCATCATGCGCCGGCACTGCCATGATTGCACCCGTTCCATAAGAAGTCAAAACATAATCCGCGATAAAAATTGGAATTTCTTTTCCCGTCATCGGATTGATCGCCGAAGCTCCAGTAAAAACGCCAGTTTTTTCTTTTTGCAATTGCGTTCTTTCAAGTTCACTTTTCTTCCGCGCATCATCTTGATATTTCAAAACTTCCGCTTCATGCTGCGCCGTCGTAATCTTACTCACCAACTCATGTTCTGGTGAAAGCACTAGAAAAGTCGCGCCAAAAATTGTATCCGGTCGAGTCGTAAACACAGTTATCTGTTCTTTCGAATTCGCAATCTTAAATTTAATCTCCGCGCCATAACTTCGACCAATCCAGTTTATCTGTTGCGATTTTATTTTTTCCAAATATTCGACTGTTTCCAAATCTTCAATCAAACGATCAGCGTATTCCGTAATCTTGAGCATCCATTGCGCCATATTTCTCCGCTCCGATTGCGTCCCGCAACGCTCGCATTTTCCATCAATCACTTCCTCGTTTGCGAGCCCGATTTTACATTTCGGACACCAATTAATCGGCATTTCTTTTTTGTATGCCAAACCTTTTTCAAATAATTTCAAAAATATCCATTGCGTCCATTTGTAATAATTCGGATCAGTCGTGTCTATTTCGCGAGACCAATCAAAACTAATTCCCAAACTTTTTATTTGTTTTTTAAATATCGCAATATTTTCTTTCGTCACCACAGTCGGATGTTTGCCAGTCTTAATCGCGAAATTTTCCGTCGGCAACCCAAACGCGTCCCAACCAATCGGATACAAAACATTGAACCCGTCCATTCTCTTCTTCCGCGCAATAATATCCAACGCCGTTTGACTGCGAACATGCCCGACATGCAGACCAGCGCCAGATGGATAAGGAAATTCAATCAAACAATAATATTTCGGCTTGCTCGATCCATCCTCCGCCCGAAAAAATTCCTGCTTCTCCCAAGACTTTTGCCATTTCTTTTCAATTAATTTGTGTTTGTATGCCTTCATATTTTCGTAAATTAGCAAATTTATATAAAAATCATTATTTGTCACTTTCTTAAAGTTTATCTCATTTTATCTATTTTTTCAAACAAAAAAGCGCCCCACTCGATGGTGAGACGCCGCAACAACTACCTGCAAATCTTCAAAGCCTGTCCGGGACGGATCCTGGCATTGGACGACAAACCATTACACACGATCGTCGCCGGGACAGAGGCTCCCTGTGTCCAAAATCGCTTAGATCGCACAAATCTGCCCACAGAATCGCCGGAACGCACTTTCACGATACCAAGCACTACTGGCTCCTCTCCCGCCCAGCCAGTGGCTCCGTCCTCATCGCTATAGTCACCAATCTCTACTTCCCTCGCAATTGTCGCCTTGTTTGCCTTCTGGTGAAGAAAGTTCTCTTCGCGAAAATCAGTACACCCCACGAACAACAGCAAGGACAATACCGCCATCGGCATCTTGTACCGCATTCTCATGGGCACCTCCTTACCCACTTCGGCAAACTGCCAATTGACGAACGTCGAAACTTTCTTCACATTCTACCACAAAACAAAGAGCAAAGCAAGATCTAAAACAACGTCGGCCTCAACGGCCCAAAGCTTCGTCGGTGTATTGGACACGCCCCAAACTCCTTTATTTTATCCAAATGCGCCTTTGTCCCATACCCCTTGTGCAGTTCAAATCCATATTGCGGATATTTCCGCGCAAACGCATCCATCATCCGATCATGAAAAACTTTCGCGATGATTGAAGCTGCCGCAATCGACAAAATCGTTCGATCACCTTTTACAATCAACTCAAACGGCGTTTTGAAATAAACCTTCGCCATATAATCCACCAAAATATAATTTGGCGGAATCGCCAAATTCGCCCAAGCTCTTTTCATCGCAATCCGATTCGCCAATCCCAAGCCAACTGAATCAACTTCATCCTGACGCGCCACTCCAATCGCCCAACATTTTACATTCGCCAAAATAATCGGAAAAAGTTCTTCCCGTTTTTTTTCATCCAAAAGTTTCGAATCTTTTATCTCTTTTAAAAAATCCAATTTCAAAGGATCCAAAATCACCGCTCCCGCGAGCAACGGCCCCGCCAACGGTCCTCTCCCCGCCTCATCAATCCCGCAAACAAATTCAAACCCCTTCTCATTTAATTTTTTTTCGTATGAATAATCCATAATATGTTTTTCATAATAACACTTTACAACTTAAATGAAAAATTCGAGTACAAAAACAACTTTTCTTTTCAGAACCACTCCGGGGGTTCGGGGGAGGATCTTACTGTCGCGAACGCCAAAGCATATCCCACAAACCAGTATCTCTGAGACAAAGTGAGTTTAAGTCCCCCCGAAGTTTTTTCAGTTCCTTTTTGACTCCAAAAAGGAACTGCCCCGCGCATAGCGGTTATTTATTTTTATTAAAAACAAAACTAGCTCCGTTTCCGAAGCTAGTTTTTTTCGTTGAGATTAAGATAAATGCTTTGAAACCAATTTTGTCATTTCAAACATTGAGACTTCTTTCTTACCACCAAATACTTTTAATAATGCTGCATCAGCCAAAATATTTCTCTTGTTCTTTGGATTTTGCAAATTATTTTTCTTGATGTAATCCCAAATTTTTTTCACCACATCCATACGTGGCATTGGACCCGCGCCGACAACTTCGGCTAAATCAGCTGAAACTTTTAATGGTTTCTTTAACGCTGGATTTAATTTTCTTACCATAGCTTTGGTTTTAATAATAATTAACTTTTAAAATTTTTGATTGGTTACTTGTCTACAAGCTATAATCTATAAGCTAAAATCTACAAGTTACAAGCTAGAAACTACAAGCTCTTAGCCTTAGTATACCATAGCTCACGCAATCTTTCCAGAGAGACCGCAAAAGCGGCTGTTCTCAAATCAATTTGCTTTTCTTCATGCATTTTCCAGATGCGATCAAAAGCGGGTACAATAATATCTTTTAATTTCGCAAAAACCTCTTCTTCTGTCCAATAATTATTTGCTAAATTTTGTTCCCATTCGAAATAACTAACCGTTACGCCACCGGAATTAAACAAAACATCGGGCACTGATTTTTTTCCATTTTTAGCAAATATTTCATCTGCTTCCGGTGTTACTGGACCATTCGCCAATTCCAAAACATATTTTGCTTTAACGCGTTCAGCATTATCTACACGAATCTGATTTTCGAGAGCTGCCGGAATCAAAACATCCACATCTAATTCCAACAATTCCTCGTTGGAAATAGTCTTCGTCCCCGCAAACCCCACGACAGAGCCTGTGGATTGTTTATGCACACCCAAAGCAGAGATATCCAGGCCTTCTTCCGCGACAATCGCACCTTGTGAATCCGAAGTCGCCACGACCTTCATCCCCGCATCCGCGCAAAGTGCCGCCATTACCCCGCCGGCATTTCCAAATCCTTGAATTGCAACTTTTATTTCTTCTGATTTTTTTCCAATTTTGTTTATCAAATCTTGCAAAATAAAAAATCCGCCCATCGCTGTTGCGCGATCACGCCCTTTACTACCTCCTTTTTCCAACGGCTTACCCGTTACTACAGCTAACTCTTCTTTCCCTTTTACTTTTGCAAATTCATCTACGACCCACGACATAATTTCTGGTGTCGTATAAACATCTGGAGCCGGTACGTCTACTTGCGCACCAAGATTCGGCGCGATTTGTCGCACAAATGATCGCGTCAATCTTTCCAATTCTCCTTTACTCAACTCCTTTGGATTAAAAGTTACACCACCTTTACCGCCACCCATTGGAATTCCTGCCACCGAACATTTTATCGTCATCCAAAAAGCCAAAGCTTTTACTTCATTTAAATCCACACTGGGGAAATACCGAATTCCCCCCTTATAAGGTCCTGCCCAATTGTTATATTGGACCCGATAACCCTCAAAAATTTTCCAACTTCCGTCATCCATTTTTACCGGTACCTGTACTTGAATAGTTCGATCCGGCACTTTCAAAAAATTTAAAATTTCTTCCTCCAAATTAATCACTTTTGCCGCTTTATCAAGCTGGCTCATCGCATTTTCAAACGCATTCATATTACTTTAGTCATAAGTCTAAAATCAAAAGTTCAAAGTTTAAGAATAAATTCTCCATAACTTTTGACTTTTAACTTTTGACTTTTAATTTATTTTTTACGTCGCTGCCAATCCGGCTTATCTTCAACCCCTTTCAAATTTTTCACATATCGATTAGCCGACAACGCCGCTTTCGCTCCTTCTCCTGCAGAAATCACGACTTGTTTGAATGGCGCATTCGTCACATCACCCGCCGCAAAAATTCCATTTACGTTTGTTTTACATTCACTATCCACGATTATTTGGCCTTTTTCATCAAGCGCCACTAAATTTTTCACCATTTCTGTCTGGGTCACATACCCCGCTTCAATAAACACTCCGTTCAAATCAATTTCTTTTTCTTCTTGCGTTTGATTATTTATAATTTTAATTTTTTCCACTTTTCTTTCTCCCAAAATTTCTTTTATTTCCGTAAAATTTAAAATCTCCACATTCGTCTTATTTTTTACCGCATCAATCAAAACTTGTTCCGCTTTATATTGATCTGTGCGCGTCAATAAATAAACTTTTTGACAAATATCTGCTAAAAACTCCGCCGCATCAAAAGCCGAATTTCCTCCGCCGACCACTGCCACAATTTTATTTTTAAACAAAGGGCCGTCGCAAGTCGCACAATAAGCTACTCCTCTTCCGGTTAATTCTTTCTCCCCTGGCACGTTTAATTTACGATGAGAAAGTCCAAATGACAAAATTAACGACAAAGATTCAAACTCTTCATTCATCGTTTTTACTAAAAATCCTTCGCCATATTTTTCAATTTTAGTTACTTCCGACTCTCTTATTTCTACGCCAAATTTTTCTGCTTGTGTTTTAAATTGATTCATCAAAACAGCACCACTAATTATCTCAACACCAGGATAGTTTTCAATCTCCGTCGTCAAAGAGGCTTGCCCGCCAATTGTCTTGGTTAAAACCAATGTTTTCAACGCCCGTCGTCCTGCGTAAAGCCCAGCCGTCAACCCTGCGGCCGCCCCGCCCACAATTATTACGTCATATTTTTCCATATTTTTTTACTAGTCCTCTAGTCACCTAGTCCACTAGTCCTCAAATTATTTACTAAACATCTCCAACTTTTCCTTCAAGATCCCCTTGTTTTGCAAACCATGAAGAGTCTCCGCTATTTTTCCATTCTTAAAAATAATTAACGTCGGCAAACCCATGATTTCATATTTTTCCGTCATTATCGGATTTTCATCTACATTCAACGTAAAAATTTTAATCTTATCGCCACTTATTTCAGTCGCCAATTGGTCTAAAATTGGCGACAAAGCTTGGCAAGAGCCACACCATGTCGCAAAAAAATCCACCAAGACCACGCCTTCGAAATTTAAAACTTCTTGTTCAAAATTTTGATCATTTACTTGCATATTTTTTTAACACATACCAAGGAACATATAGCAACTAACACTATGCCTCCGGCATTGTGCTCCTTGCTATATGCTATATGCTCCATGTCGTTAATCTTTCTTATTCTCCAACCAAAAACGAACCATATAACGAATAAACTCACTCTTGTTGGAAAACTTATACTTTTTCATTTGTTTCTCCATCTCCGTACACAACTCTTTGGGAAGAGAAATCGTCACGATACATCTCATATTTTAAAATTGTATTACAATGTATTACACCTATTTTATCACTCCGATCCTTCCTGTCAAACCCGATTTATACACAAGAAAAATCCACCAATAATCTCAGCCCCACTCCGGGGGTTCGGGGGGATCTCACTGTCGCAAACGTCCTTGCACTTCCCACGAACTCGCATCATTGAGACAAAGTGAGCGTGAGTTTACCCCGTAGTGATATCGCAATATCTACTACGGGGTCCCCCCGACGGTTTTTGG
>Ga0116156_10005279_pt1 | contig 10765 bp, 10 predicted proteins | sample AD_UKC045_MetaG_FD_89891 | JGI IMG/M metagenome (GOLD analysis project Ga0116156, IMG submission 89891) | Active sludge microbial communities of municipal wastewater-treating anaerobic digesters from USA - AD_UKC045_MetaG | ecosystem: Engineered > Bioreactor > Anaerobic > Digestate | place: USA... | reverse complement strand
TACCTTCAGGATAGTATATATCTAATTTGCATTTTTCTTTTACATACTCATCGTTACTATTATTGTAATATTGTATGTCTTTTACCTCAATATACTTATTTTGTCCAAAAACGACCGCAACTAAAAATAAAAATATTATTAATAAATGTTTCATTTAATACTCCCGTTTAACTTAATAAACTTAGTTTACAAATATAAATAGATTATTTAATACCAAAATAATTATTAAGAGAAAAATGTTCGCTAAAACTTTCACTTTTTGGCGTAAATTGGCAAATTGTTTTTCACTTGCTTATATTATTAATTTATAATTATATTAAAATTCTTTTATAAATTAACTTATAAATTATTATGGAAAACGAACATTTTTTTAATATTGCTTCTACCTTTTATGATGATATGATTTCATTTGAAAAATCGGCGGAAAATAAATTGAAATTTTACGACTTGTTATTGGATAAATCGAAAACAAAAGTTGCAGATGTGGGTTGCGGAACAGGTATAGACTCAATTTGTTTGAGTAAGTTAGGTTTTAACGTTACCGCATTTGATATAAGTGAAGAAATGATAAATAAAGCGAAAGCAAATGCATTAAAAAATGAAGTTAATGTAAACTTTTGTAATATTAACTTAGCAGAAATAATTGACCTTGAAGATAATTTTGATTATATAATTTCAATGGGTAATACAATTGCAAATATACCTTCACATAGAATTTCTCTATTTTTTAATAATGTTAGAAGTTTATTAAAAAAAGACGGTCAATTTATTTTTCAAATTGTTAATTACAATAAAATACTTAAAGAAAAAAATCGTATTTTGGGAGTAACCGAAGATGCAGATAAAATATATATAAGGTTTTATGATTTTTTAAATTTACATATGAATTTTAATATTTTAACAATACATAAAAACAATTTAAAAGAAAATTCATTAATTACCACTACTTTATATCCATACACGCATAAATATTTGTCAGAATTATTAATAACTTCAGGATTAAAAGAAGTTAAGCATTTTTCGGGGTTAAATAAATCGATAACGAATTTTTTTAAATCTGAAGATATTATTTATACTGTTTGCAGAATTATTTAATTTCAATTTCATGCGAAATTCAGTTCAATAAAAAAATATTAAATTGCATTAGTAACCGAAAAATAGAAAGTCGAACCTTCACCTTCTTTAGTATTAACCCAAATTTTACCGCCGGATTTATCCAAAAGTTCTTTGCATAATAATAAACCAAGTCCCGTACTCATTTCATCATTTGTCCCTTTCCTGCCAACTTTTTCACCAATTTTAAATAATGCATTTACCGTTTTCTCATTCATTCCAATACCTGTATCTTTTACAGCAATTATTACCTCATCCTTATTATTATTTGCAAAAACAGATATTATTCCGCCTTTATTACTAAATTTTACAGCGTTGGATAATAAGTTTCGTAATATTGTATTTAGCATATTTACATCGGTAAAAACAACAATATTGTTATCAACATCAAAATTTATATTAATATCTTTTTCGGTCAAACGGGTATTTATTATCTCTATATTATGTTTTACTACTTCTAATAAATTTACTTTTGTTGGTATATATTCAATTAGCCCTTTTTGTATTTTTACCCATTCTAACAAATTATGCAATAATTTATATAAATTTGCGGCACTTTTATTAACTTGTTTACTTATATCAGCCATTTCATCTCTCGAAAAATTTTCGGAATTATCTGCCATAAGTTCGGTTAACCCAATAAAACCTTGAAAAGGACTTCGAAGATCATGAGCAATTATAGATAAAAGTTTATCCTTTTCTGCATTAATTTGTTCTAATTTTGCTTTTGTATCAAACAATTCATTAATTAAAATTTCCTTTTCGTTTAAATTCTTTTCCAATAATTCTTTTGTTTGTTTTAACTCTTTATTGTTTTCTTTAATTTCTTTTTCAACTTTATCGCGCAAAGAAATATAGATAATAAACCGTTTTTTAACAATAAATAGCCCCACAAAACCTATTAGCCAAATAATTAACGACCCAATATAAATATTAATTGTTTGTTTATTAATTGATGCTTGATACCCTTCCCAATTAACCGAAGAGCTAATTCCTCCTCTAATATCGCCTTCTTTATATCCTTGAACAGCATGACATTTTAAACACCCTTTTGTTGTTATAAGCGGAGCAATATATCTAAAATATTTTTTACCCTTTATAGTATCAATTTCATAATACTCTTTTACTCCTTTTTCAAATTTTAACAATGCTTTCTTTTCCCATTCATCGGCAGCATTTTCTTTTCTAATAGGATTTAAACTTGTAATATGACTTTTTATCCCCAACTCACTAAAATAAATTTCATGAACTTCTCTTGTAATATATGCGGGATTCATTAAAGTTAATTTTTTACCCGAAGGAGTTTCAATATCTCTTTCTTCAACTTTAAGATATGGATTTGGTTTTGTGTTGTCATCAACCGGAACATATACTCCTCCGTGTTTAGTTGCCCACAGTCTCATAATCACATCTTTTTCATAACCCTTAAAAGCCTCTTTACGGGCAAGTGAATATGTTTCATTTACAATTGTATTATAAAACCAATACACTATTATAACAATAACAAAAGTCCAACCGATATAAAGAATATTAAAAGATACTTTTATCGGATATTTATTATTAGCTTTTTTAACATTCATATAATTTAATGGTTTATGTAATTTTAATATAATCACAAATTATTTAAAAGAAAACAATTATTTTTTTTCATATTAACAATAAAAAATCGATTTATCCGATTTAACCATATAGTTTAAATTCTAAAATATTTTTTCTATCTTTGTAAGTAGTATATTAAAAAGAAATAAAAATGACTGACATTGAAAAAAGAATTATTGAACTTGTAAAAAGATGCGATTCCGATTTTTTTACTATTACTTATTTAGACTCCGATAAGCCATGTTTTATCTCCGAATCTGTCTTTAATATTACCGGATTTTTAGCCAAAGAATTATCAGGGGAAATGGGCGGGTTAAATTCTATAATTTACGAAGAAGATAGGTTTAAGGTAAAAAAAGAACTTACACAATTAATTACAAGTAAAGATAATTCTAAAAAGGTTTCTTTTAGAATTATCACAAAAGATAACATAATTAAAGAAATTTTACAAACAATATACTTAACAAGAGACGAAAACGGTAAAGTAGAAATAATAGAAACAATTAACAAAGATGTTTCTTTTTCCGGTAATTTAAATTCGGTAACGGGCGAAGAACACAAAATGTTAATTGAAAAGAATTATGCCAAAGATAAATTTATTTCAATTATCTCGCATGATTTGCGTGCCCCGTTTACAAGTATTTTGGGCTTTTCAGAAATTTTGATTAATGAAAAAGAATTATCGGAAGATGAAAGAGTTGAATACCTTTCATATATACATGATGCTGCGGAAACACAGTTAGAACTTGTAAACCATTTGCTGGATTGGAGCAGGTTACAAACAGGACGTATTTCAATAGATTTACGAAGATTAAATTTAAAAATTCTGGTATCTAACGCAATAAGCCAACTTACGGGTTTAGCTATGAGAAAAGGCATTTCGGTTAATAGCTTAATATCCGATACTTTTTATATTAATGCGGACGAAAAATTAATAATGCAAGTTTTAACCAATTTAATTGGTAATAGCATTAAATTTACACCTACCGGTAAAAGTATTACCGTTACTGCAGATAATTACAAAAGCGGTTTTATTGAAATAATAGTTAAAGATGAAGGGACCGGAATTGCCGAAAAAGATATGCATAAAGTATTTAAAATTGGTGAAAAATTTTCCATTACAGGCACTAACGGCGAAAAAGGAAGCGGTTTAGGTTTAATTCTTGTAAAAGAAATTATTGAAAAACACGGCGGAAATATTTGGTTTTATTCCAAAGAAGGAATGGGAACCGATTTTCACTTTACTTTGCCAGAAGCCAAAAATTTAGTTCTTATTGTAGAAGACGACCCCGATATGCTTAATTTATATCGTAAAATATTAAACAAATATTTACCGAATTTTGATATTATTGAAGCTGTTAACGGTTACGATGCTATTAGGATAATTGTTAACCGTGTCCCTTCGTTAGTTATTACTGACCACGAAATGCCCTTAATGAGCGGTATTCAACTAATTGAAGCCCTTAGAAAAAAAGACGAAAATAAAAACATTCCGGTAATTGTTGTTTCTGCCAAATTTAACGATACTATTAGGCAAACATATCTTAATATGGGCGTTAATAAGCTAATACCCAAACCGGTTGACGGTAAAAATTTAATTGATATTATTCACACTTGTGTTATATAAAAGTTTTACGGAATATTTATGAACGATGACAATAATTTAATAGAATTAAGAAAATGGTATGCCCTATATACAAAACCAAGGCAGGAGTTTAAGGCGGAACAGCAATTAAAAGAAATGGAGATTACAACCTATTTACCTTTAATTACAAAAGTTAAACAATGGAGTGACAGGAAGAAAAAAGTTATTGAACCTTTATTTAAAAGTTATATATTTATTAATGCTAATAATTCCGAAAGATATATTTCGGTTCAAGCAAAATCAATTGTAAAAATAGTAAATTTTAAAGGTGTGCCTGCCACAATTCCAAATTGGCAAATTGAAAACTTACAAAAAATGTTGGTTACAAATCCCGATGCTTTCGTTTCCGATTTAATAAAAATTGGAACTCATGTAAAAATTGTTGAAGGTCCGTTTGCTGGTGTAGAAGGCATTGTTGCCAAATATAGTAACGATGAACGAGTTTTGGGAATTAACATAGAAACATTGCAGCGTTCCGTAATTGTACACTTGCCTGCAAACAGCGTAATTATTGAAACTAATTTAACCGATAAATCCGAAGAAGAGTAAACGTGTGCTAAATCAAATAGACTTTAATAAATTAAAAGACCAAGATACCGTTTTACATTATTGTGTTTTATCCAAATATGAAACAAGACCTACAAAAACGGGAAACCAGTACTTACAAATTGAAGTTAAAGATAAATCAACATCTTTAATAGGAAGGATGTGGGGCGGCTTTGAAAATGTATTACCGGAATTAAAACCCGGACTAATAATAAAAATAAAAGGAACTGCCGAACTATATCAAAATAGTATTAACTTAAAAATAGAACAACTCCGTTTAACCCAACCGGCTGATAATATTGTTATATCAGATTTTTTGCCTTCAAGTACCCGTTCGTTAGACGAAATGAAAAGCGAATTAAACGAAGTTCTCAATTCTATTACTAATATTCACTTATCCAAATTGGTTAAAACAATTTTTGATACCCATACTATCGAAAAATTTGCGTCTTCGCCGGCAGCAAAAAACTGGCATCATGCTTACATTGGCGGATTAATTGAACACACTTTGGAAATTATTAAAATTTGCGATTTAATGTGTAAAATTCATACTAACATTAAAAGAGATTTACTTATTTGCGGTGCATTATTTCATGATTTTGGTAAATTGAAAGAATTAAACGTAAACACCGATATATATTATACCGATGAAGGCAAACTTATAGGGCATATTGTTTTAGGTGCAATGGAAGTTGAATCAAAAATTAAAGAAATTCCAAATTTTCCCGATAAGCTAAAAAATGATCTGCTTCATCTAATTTTAAGCCACCAAGGCAAACTGGAATTTGCCACTCCTGTTGTTCCCAAAACGCTTGAAGCTATTGTTTTGTATCAAGCCGATGAACTAAGTGCTAAAACAAACGCTTATAAATACTCTATTAACTCTGCAGATAACACTCAAGGTAATTGGACTAAATTTATTCAACTTGCAGGCACGGATTTATATTTACGCAATTACGAACTTTAAAGTACTTTTTTAAGTTAGGTTTTATCAACTAATTAACCATAAGAGGAGAAAATGAATAAAATAAGTAAACTAACTCTTTTAATTCTGTTTTTTTCGGTTCAACTATTTGCACAAAGCGTAGAAGAATTAATTAAAAAAAGCGAAGAGTATTACGATAAATTTGATAATAATGCTGCCTTAAAAGTTCTAGAACAAGCAGATAAATTAAGCCCTAATAATTACGAAATATTGTGGCGTTTAAGCCGTACTTATGTAGATATTGCCGAACATATGTCCGGCGATAAAGAAGACGAACAACTTAGCTTATACGAAAAAGCTTTGGATTACGCAAACAGATCTATTAAACTTGCACCTGATAAATCCGTTACTTATTTACGCCGTGCAATTGTTAACGGACGAATTGCTTTATTCAAAGGAGTTTTTTCTGTAGGTAAAGTTGTAGAATCCGTTAAAGATGATGCCGAAAAATCCATTAAATTAGGTAACGGAGGAAATGAAATTCAAGCAACAGCCCATTATGTTTTGGCAAGAACCCATGCAAAACTTATGCAAAAAAGTTGGGTGGCTCGTAAAGTTGCAGGTTTAAGTTGGGCTGATTATGACGTTGCTATTACCAACTTCAAAAAAGCTATTGGTTTACGCCCCAATTATGTAATGTTTTATGTGGACTACGCTATCGCATTAATTGACGGGGATAGTTTTAACGAAGCAAAAGAACAATTGAATAAAGCATTAAACTCACCTATTCAAGATGAAGACGATAAAGTTAGAAAAGAAGAAGCAAAAAAATTGTTAAACGAAATTAAGAATAAATAAATGTTTATTAACAATAGTTTAATTAATAAAATTATTAATGCCAAAGAAATTGTATTTTTTACGGGTGCGGGAATTTCTGCCGAAAGCGGTATTCCCACTTTCCGCGGTAAAGACGGAATTTGGAACAAATTAAAACCCGAAGAATTGGCAAACTTTAATGCTTTTCTTAAAAACCCCGATATGGTTTGGGAGTGGTATCAATACCGCAGACAAATTATTGAAGAAAAACAACCCAACGCCGGTCATTATGCAATTGTGGAATTTGAAAACTTATTTAACAATGTAACCGTAATTACACAAAATGTTGATAATTTACATAACCGTGCCGGTAGCAAAAAAGTACTGGAATTACACGGTAATATCGAAAAAAACTTTTGCATTAAATGTAAAACACGATACGATAATTTACTTATTTCCGAAAACAAAACTGCTCCTAAATGTAAAATTTGCGGAGGACTTGTTAGACCGGACGTTGTGTGGTTTGGAGAAATGTTGCCTCAGGATGTTTTTAACAATGCCGAAAAAATGGCAATGCGAAGTGATGTTTGTTTTGTTATTGGCACTTCTGCCGTTGTTTACCCTGCCGCCAATATTCCTATTATTGCAAAACAATACGGCTCGTTATTAATTGAAATTAATATAACCAATACCGAATTATCACATTACTGCGATTATTCTTTAATAGGTAACAGCGGCGAAATTTTGCCAAATATATTAAATGAAATTAAAAAGTTAAAAAACATTTAATCTTTATTAATAAATTCAAAAAGCAGATAAGAAGCAGTTATCATTATTACATCATAACAAACTAATACTATAAGCTCGGCATAACTTTCGGCAATTGTTTTACCGTCTATTGCAAATTTTGTTAACTGTAACAAAACTAAAATTAATGGCAAAAGTATGGGAAAAGATAATACGGGATATAACGTTCCTTTGGTATTTGCCTTTGCTATTATTGCAGCAATTACGGTAGAAGATACCGCAATACCAATATTGCCTATTATAAAAGCAATTACAAATAACCAAACATTATTTATTACAAAAGAATTAAACAAAATTGAGTAAAGTAGTGTAATTACGGTATTCATTAAAAATACCAAAACCAAATTAAACAGCATTTTGCCGGTAAAAATAGTATCGGATGAAGCAATAAGCTGTAACGTTAATATTGTACCTCTTTCTTCTTCGCTAACAAAAACACGTGATAAACCGCTCATGGCAGAAAAAAATATTACAACCCATAACAACCCGCCGGTTAAATATTCGCTCATTTTTTCTTGACCAACCGAAAAAAGAATTACGCTAATTGTTACCAATATAAACATAACCAAAGCATTAATTGCGTATCGCGTTCTTAATTCCGATTGCCAATCTTTTTTAAATAAGTAAAAACTTTTTATCATAATTATTCTTTATATTTTTCCGGTTCAATAATTTTACTGCAATATTTTAACTCGGTTTGTTCGTTACTTGCAAGCACTATTAATTTCTCTTTGCCTAAACTTGAAATAAAGTTATAAACTAAATCCTTTCCCGCATTATCTAAGTTGCTTGTAGGTTCATCTAAAATTATTAAATTTGGATTGTGAATTAGTGCAAAAGCATATTTTAAACGCTGTTTCATGCCCGATGAATATGTTTTAACATAATCATTTCTCCTTTCAAATAAATTTACATTTTTTAATAGTTCTTTGGCATACTCTATTTCATAATTAATTCCGCGTATTTTACAGCAATAAAATAAATTTTCTAAAGCAGTAAATTCATCGTAAAGGACTAAATAAGGTGCAACAAAACCTGTATAATTATAAACTTTTTCGGGTTCTATTAATTTATTATTTATAAAATGTTTTATTTTCCCTTTTGTAGGCGAAATTAAATTTGCCAATATTTTAACAAATGTAGATTTGCCTGCACCGTTTTTTCCCGCAACACCAATTATATCAGGAGAATTAAACTTTGAAGATATATTCTTAAATATTAACCTTCTTCCAAATGTTTTACTAATATTATCAAGCTCTATTAAATAATTAGTCATTTAATACCGCAAATTTTCCTTTTACTATTTTACCCTCACTTTCGGTTACAAATAAATACACCCCGTTTGCCAATTTGCCTTTATCTGTATATCCGTTCCAATTTATGTAAGGATTTATTCCCGATATAAAATTAAATGTTCCGTTATAAAGTAATTTCATATTTATATCGTAAATATACAAGTTAACATTTAAACCGGTTTTACTTTTAACCGGGAAAAATATACCGTAATCTCCGTTGCTAAAATACGAAAACGGTTGAGGATACACATAACTAATTATTCCCGTGCCGTTATTAAATGATGAAGAATCGTTTAATATTACCGATGAACAAAAAACGGGTTTATTGGCTTCGGGTACAATATATTTATAATAATACCCATCGCTTATATTAATAAATCCTTCGGCTTCGTTACTTCTTAAACTAAAGTCAACCCAGGTCATATTTAATGAATTAATATCTCCGTTTGTAATTATTGCCACAACGGTATCTGCTCCGTTTCCAAACCTTAAAAAATTATTGGATGAAGGGAACGAATTAATACCTATCATTTGCAATGGAGGTGAAAACGGATAAGACATTGATATTTTTAATGCGGGAAATTTTTTTGCATCTTCAAAATATTTCCCCTCTTTATATCTATAACCCGAAAAATATAACCAAGTTCCAAAGTTATTAAGTTCGGCTTTAAAAGTAGAACCGTATTCTTGTATTGCTTTAGATAGAGAATTAATTGCTAAATCCGTTTTCATTAATTCCCATGTTCTTTTAATTATGTCATATCCAAATTTTTCTTTTAAATATATATTCCACAATGCATAATTATAGTTATAATTTTTAAAATTTTTAGAAGGATCATTCATTAACGATTTAACATAAAAATGATAATCGTTAACATAACTAAATACAAATTCCTCCATTGCTGTAGATGTAATTTCGTAATAATATGTATCGGAATCGCGTAAAATATACCTTCCCATTTGTATTGCATGATGAAACTCGTGAGCTGCCGTTACCCTTAAGCCGTTTAGCCCTTGCGAATAATAACCCGTAAAATCGTTATCAACAACCATAAAGGTTGTATAAGTATTGTTGCTTAAATAAGTTTCGGTTTCGGTATATCCGTAAATACCACCGGGCTGGTTATATATATAAATATCATACAAATCATCGCCACCTCCTCCAAAATCGGAAGGCGGTTCAGGGTAGCCCAAGGTGTTTATTTCAAAACTATATACCGAGTCAAAAATTACCGCAGCACTATTTATATCATATCCGGGTTTGTTTTCACCGCTTGTATCATAATGTATTCTAAATTTTCCTGATGGGCTAATTATACTTTTTTCGGTGGCGGGGCGACCTAAAAAACTATTTAATACTTGTTGTTGCTCAAGCGAAAAGTTACCTATATTAAGTTTCACTTTATTAATTATACTTGTTCCGCATTTTTCAAAATTTTCTTCTTTCGGTTTATTATCTTCGGGTAAATATTTAATACCCGTCTTTATTTCCATAAATTTGTTATATAACAAATCGGTATCTTGGGCATTAATATTAACCACTACAGCAAAAGCCAATAAAAAAATAACGTTTATTATTTTCACTTATTTCCGCCAATTTCTTTAAATTTAATAATATTATCTTCAACCTTATAAATAAGATACGGTTTTTTATCTATTACCGTAACAAAATAATTATCGGTATAAGGTACTTCAACTTTTTCAAATACAAATTCATTTGGGTTAGATGTATCCAACTTAACAAAAATGCCATTTTTTGAATTATTAATTAACAAAAATTTATTGTACCAAACAAGTTTGTTTTCAATACTAAAACTTGAAATAATTTCGTTACGTTCTTTTTCTAATTGCCTTATAAAAGATTTTCCGTTTTTAAAATTATATAATACTGTATAATATAACGAATCGACATTTATTAAGGAAAAGTATGCGGAATGATTATCGTATCGCATAAAAAGAGAATTAATTTTTATACTTGCGGCATTTTTAACTTTTATTTCGGATGTATAAAATATTTTT
>Ga0116156_10005268_pt1 | contig 10772 bp, 9 predicted proteins | sample AD_UKC045_MetaG_FD_89891 | JGI IMG/M metagenome (GOLD analysis project Ga0116156, IMG submission 89891) | Active sludge microbial communities of municipal wastewater-treating anaerobic digesters from USA - AD_UKC045_MetaG | ecosystem: Engineered > Bioreactor > Anaerobic > Digestate | place: USA... | reverse complement strand
GCGTGATCTTCATAATACATATAAAAAAGGGAAAAAGGTTCTAAATCCAAACATATAGGAATATTCATGATTATTGCAGATTTATCTGAAATAAAAGGACGCAAATACCCGGCTAGGCGAAAGACCCAAAATATAGTTGGCGGACTTTCTCCAATACAAGCCGAGAATTTCGCAATGGGTCTTGTAACTCTTGATGCGGATGGTGGACAGGTTCCTTGGCACAACCAAGAACAGGAGGAAGTTTATTTTATTCTTGAAGGGGAACTTGAGATGTGCCTTGGTGATGAGAGAAAGGTTATGAAATCTGGTCAGGCGGTTTACATACCTTCAAAAGTATTTCACCAGGTAACGAATATTTCTAATAAGCCGGCAACGATGATATACTGCTACGGGCCATCGGGAGATGTCGCGCATTGGAGACAAGAGTTGGATGGCACGCTCCCGAAAGCAGGGTCTGAAGCTCCAGCTCTCCCTTCAGGAGCAAGACCGCAGTGTACAAAAATAATTTAAACATGTAAGGAGAAATGAAACAATGAAAAGGAATGAAACCTCTGCAGCAAAGATTCTCCGCCGTCGCGCAAAACCAATGCCGGAAATGGGTAAGGCCGTATATCAGATCACCGAAGGGCCAAAGGAACATAAACACAGCTACTATTGCATAAATCCGTGGTCGCCCGACGGCAAACTATTGCTCCTGGCCAGATATGACCGGAAAAATCCAGTGGCGGAGATCTGCGTGATGGACGTAGATACAGGGAAAATATCGGTTGTAGGAAATTCAACGAAATGGAATTCCCATACCACCGCGCTACAACAGTGGCAGGGGTCAATGAATAGAATTTTATATTTCTCTTCAGACAAAAACGGAACAATATTAAAAACCGTTAATCCGGACGGTTCATCGGAAAAAAGCATTCCATTTCAAGATTTCATTCCAGAAGCCTACTGTTCCCCTGACGGCAAATACACGATCGGAAGCACGTCCTTTGGATTACTATTTCCTAATAATCAAATAGCTCCACGCAAGGACAAAGGATTGTTCCGTATTGATCTTGAGACGGGCAAAAGGAAACTTATTCTCTCGCTACAAGATGTTTTGGATCTATTGCCCGCCGAACAAAAGCAAGCCCTCGCGAATTATCACTTCTTTATTAAAAGGGCGCTCTTTCATCCGACCCGATCTCGTATTTTATTTAATCTTACAAATCATTTATGGGATATCGATGGGGCAGAAAGCAGGATATCCATCCTCATGGCGGCAGGGACGGATGGAAGCAATCCCGTTTACCTTGGAAGATTCACACACCATCCAAACTGGAACCCTTTGGACAATAGGGTGCTTGCCAATCTGAGGGACTGCAACCAAATTTTACGTTTGGGGATCTATCGAGACAAGTCAAATCCGGATTTGGTCGAATACGTTCCTCTTACGAGAGGCTCCGGACATCCTTCGTTCAGCCCGGATGGAAAGTGGATTTGCGCAGATGGTGCGGGACCAAAAGGCAATCAGATCGTAATCTGCGATCCTATTTCAGGAAAGCATACTGTCGTTGAGGAATCTGACAGTCTTAGCGGTCAATATTCAATTGTCAAGGCAGTCCGTGAACGTTCTAATGGAAAAACGGTGATGGATGCAATATCGCAAAGTGAAAAAATCGAAACATGGGTTACTCAGGCGCATGCATCATGGAGTCGTGATGGAAGCGCAATCCTTTTTAATATCGACAAGGAAAAAGGCTCGCAAATCTACATGGTAGACGTAGAAGAGGCCTTAAAATAGAACAATATATTTTTAATAACAAGGAGATATCTAGATGAAGATGCACAAGGTGGGAATAATAATGAACGGAGTTACCGGACGCATGGGCACAAATCAGCACCTTATGCGTTCGATAGTTGCAATCATAAAACAGGGCGGGGTTAAAATTTCAGATACCGAATCCATAATGCCAGACCCCATCCTGATAGGAAGAAATGAAACAAAACTCCAAGAACTTCTCAAAATGTCAGGATTAACTAAATCTTCAACGGATCTTGAGTCAGCTTTGAAGGATCCGGCATATTCGATATACTTTGATTCACAAACGACAGACAGGCGTGTAGAAGCCGTAAAGATGGCGATAAAGGCGGGAAAACATGCCTACTGCGAGAAGCCTATTGCCGTCAACAGCAAAGACGCTTTGGAACTACATAGGCTCGCGAAAAAAGCTGGAGTTAAAAGCGGAGTTGTTCAAGATAAACTATGGCTCCCAGGTCTAATCAAATTAAAAAATCTGATGGACTCCGGATTCTTCGGAAAGATACTTTCCGTTAGAGGTGAATTCGGATACTGGGTATTTGAAGGAGATATAATCCCAGCACAGAGACCTTCGTGGAACTACAGGAAGGAGGACGGGGGAAGTATGATACTGGACATGTTTCCTCATTGGAGATATGTGATTGATAATATTTTCGGCGACATAAAATCTCTTTCATGCATTGGGGCAACACATATAAATAAAAGGGTAGATGAGAAAGGCAAGGAATATAATTGCACTGCGGATGATTCCGCCTATGCTATGTTTGAGCTTAAAAACGGAATCATGGCGAACTTCAATTCATCCTGGTGCGTAAGGGTTCGGAGGGACGATCTTTTCACCATGCAGGTAGATGGGACAAAAGGTTCCGCTGTTGCGGGTCTCAGGAAATGTCTCTTCCAATCTGCCGTCGGGACACCTAAAGCGGTTTGGAATCCGGATATCGACAACCCGATAAACTTCTACGATGGCTGGACTCAGGTGCCTGATACTTCGAATTATGATAATGCGTTCAAGATCCAATGGGAGCTTTTCCTGAAACACGTAGTATGTGGCAGTCCTTTCCGATGGTCACTGCTTGAAGGCGCAAAGGGCGTGCAACTTGCGGAAATCGCATTCAAATCATGGAAAAAGAAGGCTTGGATAGAAGTCCCAAATCTGGGATAAATCGCCTACCAAGCGTAGCATAAATTTTTCTACTGCGAAAAATCAGGCTTCTTCCTTATTCGCAGAATTTGATATGCTCACGCCCAAACCTTCCAATACGTACATTATGGAAACTCCATACCACACGGTATAGATCAGATAAGCTGAAAGTAGCAAAGCAACTGGAAGGGTTTTTTCTTTGACAGGACAAGCCTCTATCCCTCGAAAGTTATATGCCGGCTCCAATATTTTGCTGGTCATAAACTTTGACGCATTTGCTTCCTTACCTCTGTTTTCCTGAACGAAGCGCCGCGTCAAACCGTCGAAGACCACCCACCAGCAATACAACACTTCCTCCGCTGGAATTCCGTATTTGGTACTGAGTTCCGAAAAATTATTTTTAAAAGCCTGTTCAGCATCATTTATGGCAACATGAGCAAGTCTTCCAAAATCCCCTTTCAATCTTACGCGCCCATCTTCAACCATCTGAGATTCAACTCCGCATAGGCTGAGCATTGCGACCAATTTTGACTTATCTACAAGCTCTCTGGGTGAAACTCCGATGTCAACATTTACTCCAGTCACTGAGTCAGCCTGTTTTCTTCCCGATGTGATGTAATTCGCGGAATGCTTCGCAAGGCGGTTGAAAAGTTCGTCGGCCTTCTCCAAGCCAGTCTTTTGTCCAAAAAGCGGCAGGAGTCCCGCAATCAGCACTACGACAAATGTCACTATGCCAAATACTCCTATGGCAAAAGATTTTCTGTTTGTCACTAAGGATCTTGAAGATTCTCCTGATGAAGCGGCACGCATTGCCTTTACGTTATTAAAAAAAGTTATCAATATCCATAGTGAGAAAACCCCTACTATTCCAAAAAAGAGAAATGTGCCGGCAGTTTCAAGCGCTACGCTTGCCTGACGCGGAAGCGATATGTATCCAAGGTCGGCAAGTTTTCTCGGTAGAGCGAATGCTCTGTTTACAAAACCGGCGATTATCGTCAAAGCATAAAATGCTCTGATCTGAGATCCCTTTACCATCTTGGTCACCAAAGCGCCTATTTGAACTCCTACAAGCGAACCTACCAACATGCCCATTGAAACACTGTAAAAGACAAATCCATATATGGCATATTGGAATATTGAAGAATAGCACGTGGTGAAGATTATCTGAAGTATATCTGTCCCAACGGTGGTAAAAGTGGAAACCCCGAGTCCGTAAACAAACATCGGGAACGTCAGGAACCCGCCTCCCACTCCCATTATGGCGGCCACAAATCCAACTATAAGACCGCAAATCACAACAGGATAAACTGGAATTTTACGTCCACCGTCAACGGAATTTTCGTCAAATTTAACACAGGGCTTGAGAGGAAGACTCTGCAACCATTTTGCGAACGGAGTTGTGGCATCCGCTGAAGCTTTCGTACTTTTTCGAAGAGAAATCCAATCATACATGGCATAAAACCCGAGAACACCAAGAACAACGACATACATGAGACTAATTACCATATCGCTCAATGCGGGGCTGTATTGAAAGATAGCCCTGTTTATCATCCCCCCCACGGTAACTCCCGCCAAGGAACCTAAAACGAACCATGCCGCCAATGGGAAATTAACATTACCCATCTTTCTATGTATCGTAGTTCCCATTATCGCTTTAGCGAAGAGATGGAACTGGTCCGTTCCAACCGCCATTATACCGCGAACCCCAAAACTCATCAAGGCCGGAGTAAGGATATATCCTCCCCCTGCCCCGATAACTCCGGTTATGAGTCCAGCAACCAAACCAACAAAGATTGACCCGAAGAACATCTTCGAATTAACTATCGCTGGAATATAAGCCTTGGACCCGCCAAGAATTGGAATTTTTGACGGCAGATCATCAACAACGACTGACGCCGCATTTAAAATTAAAGGCAAAAGAATAGGAAGAAGGAGTATTAAAAGGAAAAACTTTCTTTTACTAAGAATACGGCGCCCCGTTTCGATTTCCCACTTGGCATGAGCATGTGAAATATCGTGCAACAATTTACCTGAGTCCCTTAGGGCATCACGCAAAAAAGCGAACATATCTTGAACCTCTGATTTAAATTTGTTTATCTTGAATAAAAAAAGGCAAGCGTATAATATATACTTTCTAGGAATTAATTCAATTATATTGGGGAAGATTCTAAAAAAATGGAATTACAAGTCTAAGATTTGGTTAAAATTAACTGGGAGCCTTTTTTTCTGATTTGCTCAGCTAGTTTATCTTCAAGGTTTGAGTCAGTTATCACTACGTCAACTTCGTCTATTTTCGCAAAGTGGGCGAAAGATTTCCTTCCAAACTTGTGACTTTCCGTTACGAGGATGACACGATTCGATATCTGAACGGTCTTCTTCTCAATTTCCGCAAGATTGATATCGCTTGTGAAAAGCCCTTCGTTGACAAGAGCGCCATCACAACCGGTAACAAGTACGTCAACGTAATATTCGTCTAGGTTTTTTTGCGTTATAGGTCCTACAAGATCCACCCATTTTTGCCTTAAAGTCCCTCCTGTAAGCAGAACTTGGCATTTGCTCCTGTACAAGGCAATGGCAACAGCAATCGAACTTGTTATGACCGTCAACGGAATTTCCGACAACGCAATTTCCTTGGCAACCTGCAAAACCGTGGTTCCGGTATTCAGCATGACCGATGAGTTAGGTTGCAGAAGTTTTACAGTCTCTCTCGCAATAAGTACTTGCGAATTTCGCGCGGTTCCAGTCAAAAAATCAATGCCTCCGCTTGCGGGAGATTTGATAAGCGCCCCCCGTGAATCCTGCTTGCCTCACCCATTTTCTCAAGGGCATCAAGATCGCGACGAATGGTCATCTCGCTTACATCAAAAGAAGCGGCTTGTTCCGAAATGGACAAATGTCCCGACTTTTTCAGAATAAGTAAAAGTTTTTTCTGGCGATCGTTCATGTTAGATTTATAACATTTGCAAAGAAATCTTCAAACTCATTTTGATTTTTTATGAAAAAATAGATATTCTTGTTGAATATGAAAAACTTTGGGTTAAGTTCACGGTTTCAATCTAACAAAACCAAACCTAAATTAAACATAGGAGACGTAGAAAATGGGCAAGTATCCTGCGGAAAAGTATGCTTTGGATGTGACAAAAGTCCCAAAGCTGGTCACAAAAGAGGTCCCAGGGCCTAAATCCAAAGAGTTGCATCAGCGCTGCTGTAAATATTTCAAGGGTCTCAGCGAACAGGTGAAACTATTTCCTGTCGCCTTTGAGAGCGGAAAAGGTTGTGAACTGATAGACGTTGATGGGAACCACTATATAGATTTCTCATCGGGCATATACGTGACGACACTGGGTCACTGCCATCCGAAGATCAGCGAGGCCGTTGCGAAATACGCGCTAAAGCTTATGAATTGTCATGATTTCACGACTGAGATCAAGACGCTTCTTGTCGAGAAACTCGCCAAGATACTTCCTGGAGATTTGAACGGATTCCAGTTCTATGATTCAGGAACAACCGCAGTTGAGGCGGGACAGCGTGTTCTTCGCGCCGCAACGGGCAAACATGAAATGCTATCATGCTTCTATGACTATCACGGCAAGACCTATGGGGGAGTTTCCCTAGGTCATATTCGTTCGACAGTCTACGGAGCAACTCGCGCCCCCGGATTCCACATGGTTCCAAGACCTGACACATACCGCCCGATGTGGAAAAAAGAAGACGGCAGTATCGACACGGACAAGTATATAGAATTCTATGAAGAGTATCTTGACAAGGGAACCTGTCATCAGGTGGCCGGATTTGTTGTAGAACCAATCCAGGGATGGGGCGGTTCAATTTTCCCGCCAGACGATTTCTTCCCGAAACTCAGGAAGCTCTGCGACAAACACAAGATCCTCCTGATGGCCGACGAGGTTCTCACCAGCATGGCGCGTACAGGAAAATGGATATGCATGGAGCACTGGAACGTTGTTCCTGACGTTGTAACTCTCGGCAAAGGATTTGGAAACGGATTCCCAGTAACCTGTGTGGCAGTTCGCGAACCATACAAGGAAAGCTTCGAAAAGATATCCGCATCCAGCAGTTACGGCGGCAATCCGATGGCCTGCGCGGCTGCACTCGCAAGTATCGAAGTCATCGAAGAGGAAAACCTCCTCGAACATGCGGCAGATCTTGAAAAATATTTCAAAAAACGCATGTCTGACTGGCCAAAGAAATACTCGATCGTAGGCGACTGCCGGGTAAAAGGATGTCTCATGGGAGTAGAACTGGTAAAAGACAAGAAGACAAAGGAACCTTTCGACGCCGCAGGAAAGATGGTCTATCAAAAGGCATTTAAAAAAGGACTTGCCTGGATACCGGCTGGTCACATACTTAGGATGAGTCCTCCTGTTGTTATGACAGAGGAAGTCGCCGCGAAGGGAATGGATATAATTGAAGAATCCATAGCCGAAACGGTAAAAGAACTCTGCTAGTCGTTCCATTGAACATATCGATTCCCGGGGGATGAACAATTCCCCGGGAATTATTATTGCTAGTCTCCAGTAGTTGTCAGAATTTTAACCGATTAGGTTGAGGTGAAATGAAAAATTTGACTGCAAAGAACAAGGTTGGTGTCGCTACCAGAGATATTAGTCCAGACTGGCCTCTTTTCCTTGCCGGATATCCAAATGTGGAAAGGACTTCAGACGGCATCAATGATCCATTGTTTGCATCTGCTATATTCCTCAGTGATGGGACAAACTCAATAATAATGGTTTCGGTAGACCTTCTCATGTTTTCCCCAATGCTTGCAAGGCAAATGAGAGAAGAGATCGAGAAAAAAACTGGCGTGCCCGCGTCAAACATAATGCTCAGTTGCACGCACACCCATTCCGGACCGATGACATACCAGATGCTGAGCCGAAAAGGAACTTCGCCATGCGATTCTCCAGACAGCAGGTACATGAAGTTCTTCTCTGAAAACGTGATCGCCTCGGCCGTTGAAGCGGTAAAGAACGCTGTCCCTGCGGAAATCGCATTCACCTCGGCACAGATTTCCGGAGTTGGTACAAACCGTCATGATCCAAAAGGTCCCAGAGATCCAGAGTGTTCGATAATTGTAACTAGGGATCCAATTTCCAAGAAGCTGATTTCGTTGTCGTTGTTCTATTGCATGCATCCAACAGTAATGCATGAGGATTCAAAAAAAGTATCTTCAGATTTTCCCGGATTCGCCAGAAAATTTCTTAATGCCTCTTTGGGTAAAGATCTGAAGATAATCTATCATACTGGACCTGCGGGAAATCAGAGCCCAAGGTATGATGTAAAAGGTCAGACCTTTGCGGAAGCCGAAAGATTGGGTTCAATATTGGGAAAGGCTGTACTGGAAAGCGTAAACAAGCTAAAAGGCGACGATTTCCGCGATGATCTCCGGATCTGTGCGGCAGTAAAAAAACTTGAACTGCCCTTCCGCACCTTCAAGCCATTGAAAGAAGCTGAGGCGACTCTGGAAGCCGCACGTGCGAAATTCGCAAAATTAAAGGCTGAAAATGCCGGACATGGTCCTGTGAGAACAGCTGAATGCGATATATTCGGAGCTGAAAAAGCAGTTGTTCTTTCCAAGGCACAGGAGAAAGGAGAAATAGCCGCACTTGTCAAGAAATATAATCCGGTGGAAGTAATAATGCTGGGAATAGGTGATGTCAGGATTGTAGGATTTCCGTGTGAGATATTTGTCGAGTACGGGCTTGCAGTTAAAGAGAAGTCTCCTCTCAAAACTTTCACAGTTACATTGGCCAATGGGGAACTACAGGGTTACATTGTCACCAAGGATTCGGCCGCCAAAGGGGGCTATGAAGCCTTCTACGCCATATTTTTACCTGAATCCGGAGACATGATGGTTTCCGGACTTCTTGAACTAATAAACAAAAGCATGGAGTAAGGAATGAGAATTGTAAAATTTGGAATAATCGGATGTGGACTTATGGGACGTGAATTCGCCAGTGCTGTTGCGCGCTGGTGCCATCTCACGGAAATGAAGGCTAAGCCGCAGATAGTTTCCATCTGCGACACGAATGCTGAAATACTTAAGTGGTATAAGGATGCGTTTCCGAGCATAACACAATCCTGCTCCGACTATCATGAGATGCTTAATAATCCAGATGTCGAAGCAATTTACTGCGCGGTTCCGCATAATCTCCATGAACAAATTTACACGGATATAATAAAGGCCGGCAAACATCTCCTCGGCGAAAAACCTTTCGGCATAGACAAGAAGGCAAATGACGTGATAAGTAAGTGTATTGCCGACCATCCCAAGGTATTTGTGCGTTGCAGTTCTGAGTTTCCTTTCTTCCCGCCGATGCAGAGACTCGGCGAAATGATTGACAAGAAGGCTTTCGGACAGATCATTGAAGTCAATTCCGGATTCATGCACTCGTCCGATTTGAACACCGGAAAGCCAATCAACTGGAAGCGCATGGTCAAATTTAACGGCGAATACGGCTGTCTCGGAGACCTCGGCATGCATCCGTGTCACGTGCCCTTCAGGGCCGGCTGGTATCCGAAGGACGTCAGGGCTATACTTTCAAATATCGTGAAGGAACGGCCCGGCAAGGATGGAAAGATGGTGCCATGTGAAACTTGGGACAACGGCACACTGCTTTGCACTGCGATAGATCCTAATACTAACGAGCCCTTCCCCCTCACAATAAAGACTCAGCGCATCGCCCCTGGCGAAACTGACAGCTGGTATTGCGAAATAAAGGGCATGAAGGGCTGTGGGCGCTGGAGTAGCAAGAATCCACGCCGCCTGGAAGTACTTGAGTATAACGGAGGAGAGCAGGCTTGGCAACAGATTGACATGGGTTGGCAGGTGGCATTCCCTGGTATCACTGGCGGAATATTTGAATTCGGATTCTGCGATTCGATACAACAGATGTGGGCCGCGTTCATTTATGAGCTGACCGAGGGCAAGCCAAAAAGCCATTTCGCCGCATGCGTAACTCCGGATGAAGTCGCGTACTCCCATCGCCTCTTCACGGCGGCACTAAAGAGCCAGAAGACCGGAGAAACAGTCAAGGTTTGAAATGCAAAACTGCAAATTAGCTACGAAATATGTATCAGGCATAGACCTTGACAAATACAGAAATGCTTTAAAAATTACATATGATGTCAAAACAAAAATATAAGGGAAAATATTCATGAAAAAGAATAAAAATGTATTGTTTGGCATGTCTGGCGGACCGACGCCGGTGATCAACAACTCTCTGCTAGGAGTCATAGAAACCTGTCGCAGTTACCCGTCCGAATTCGGGAAAATATATGCCGGCTGGCACGGAATTGAAGGCGTTCTCCAAGAAGAACTGATTGATATATCGGCTCAACCCCAAAAAGAAATTGATCTATTGGCTACAACTCCTGCCGCAGGAGCTGTTGGCACATGTCGCTATAAGCTGTCGGAAGATCGACAGGAAGATTTTGAGCGAATTATCGAGGTGTTTAAAGCACACAATATTGGCTACTTCTTCTACAATGGTGGCAATGACTCTATGGATACCGCCAATAAGGTCTCCTTGCTGGCTAAAGAGAGAAATCTGGATCTTACCGTAGTGGGAATTCCTAAAACGGTTGACAATGACTTGGGCGATAAGGAGATAACATACTGCGACCATACCCCTGGTTATGGCTCAATCGCTCGTCACTGGGCTTATCTGATCCAAAATGCGAATGAGGAAAGCATGGGTTGCTGCACCCATAATCCCGTCCTCGTAATGGAGGCAATGGGCCGGGGCACTGGTTTCATTCCAGCCGCTGTCCGACTGGGAGATCCAAACCGTGAAATGCCTTTGCTTATTG
>Ga0116156_10005261_pt1 | contig 10783 bp, 9 predicted proteins | sample AD_UKC045_MetaG_FD_89891 | JGI IMG/M metagenome (GOLD analysis project Ga0116156, IMG submission 89891) | Active sludge microbial communities of municipal wastewater-treating anaerobic digesters from USA - AD_UKC045_MetaG | ecosystem: Engineered > Bioreactor > Anaerobic > Digestate | place: USA... | reverse complement strand
GGGATGGGAGAGCTGCACCTGGAAATTATCATTGACCGGATGAAGCGGGAGCATAACTTGGAAACCAATATCGGCCGGCCTCAGGTGGCTTACAGGGAAACCATTAAGGAGAAGGTCGAGAAGGTGGAAGGGAAATTCATCTCCCAGACCGGCGGCCGCGGGCAATACGGGCATTGTGTGATCGATCTTGAGCCCAGCGAAAAGCCCGGTGACGGCATCAAGTTTATCGACAAAATTAAGGGCGGGGTTATCCCCCGGGAATATATCCCTTCGATTGAAAAAGGGGTTCGGGCGGGCGCGGCCAGCGGGATCCTGGCCGGTTACCCGGTCACGGATTTTACGGTCACGCTCGTTGACGGATCTTTTCATGAAGTGGATTCCAGCGATATCGCGTTTCAGCTTGCCGCCAAAGCTGCCTTAAAAGAAGGCTTGCGCCGGGGAAAGCCGATTTTCCTTGAGCCGGTCATGAAGCTGGAATGCACGGTTCCGGAAGAATTTATTGGAGCGGTCATCGGGGACTTGAACAGCCGCCGCGCCAGGATCGTCAATATGGGGGTTCAGGGGAAACAGAAGACAGCTCTCTGCGATGTCCCGTTATCGGAAATGTTTAATTACGCCAATGCCCTGCGTTCCCTGACTCAGGGACGCGCGTCTTTTTCTATGGAACCCAATTTTTATTCCGAAGTCCCATTCCAGATTTCGGAAAAGATTAAAGCGGAGAGGGAAGAGTTGAGGAAAAAGAAAGAGGTCTCTTGATTCAGGAACGAGCCTCCGGGCCCCGGATGATAAGGTGAAATTTTGTGCCGTCCGGGAGGCGGATCCTCTGATTTTTTATTTGCATGATATGCCCTTTGTGATATAATTCGGTGACTTTAAAGGCGTGAGTGGCGGAAGAACGGGCGGCGAACACGCCGGGCCGTGTGGTATGTCTTCTGCCCCGAGTTGTTCACTATTAAATATTTAAAGGAATAAAATACATTATGCCAGAATTACGGAAAGATCCGGTTGTCGGGCGGTGGGTTATTATATCAACGGAACGGGCCCGGCGCCCTGGCACGATTATTGACCCGCAGCGCGAGGCGATGGACTATGATAATGCCCCCTGTCCTTTCTGTCATAATCAGGAACCGGAAATATACGCGGTTCCTAATGATGATCCGCACTCGGCCAGCCCCTGGAAAGTCCGGGTGACGCCCAGCGGAACCCCGCTTTTAAGAATGGCGCCGCAGTTTAAACGGAAGGGCCACGGGCTCTATGATGTCATCAACGATTACGGGGTGCATGAAGTGGTCATAGAAACGCCGGAGCATATCGCCAACATGGCGGATTTGAGCGAAGGACAAATCAGTGCCGTGTTCCATGCCTACATGACCCGTATCCAGGAGTTGAGCAAGAATAAAAATTTTCTTTATGTGATTGCCTATAAAAATTATGGTTGGGCGGCCGGGAGCCGCAATATCGGGCATTCTCGCTCGCAGATTATCGCTTCGGCCGTCAATCCGTTGGTGGTCAAAGAAAAAATGGCTGGCGCGAAAAAATATTTTGATTATCATGACCGGTGTTTGTTCTGCGATTTAATCCGGCAGGAAAGCCTGGACGGGAAGCGGGTGGTGACCGAATCGGAACACTTCATCGCGGTTACCCCTTATGCCCCGCGTTTTTCGTTTGAGATATGGTTGCTGCCCAAAGAGCATCAATGCGACTTTGTTAAAGGTGTCGTTGGGAAAGAAGCCGATTTGGCGAAAATTTTAAAAGAGGTCCTCACCCGGCTTAAAGTGGGCTTGGATGACCCTTCCTATAACTATGTGATTAACACCGCTCCTTTTCGGAGCCAGGAACGCGGGGCCCGCTGGCCGACGATCGAAGAGGATTATCATTGGCATATTGAAGTGATGCCGCGCTTGACACGGGTGGCGGGTTTTGAGAAAGGGTCGGGGTTTTATATTTGTTCGATCCCCCCGGAGTACACCGCGGAATTCCTGCGGGAGGTGGAACTGCCATGAGCGAAGTGCGGAGAGATCCTATCATCGGACGTTGGGCGATCGTGGCAGACAAGGAGGAATCCTGGGGGGCCGATCGGTATGATAAGCAAGTCCATGACCGTAAGCATAAAGCCATCTGCCAGTTTTGTCCGGGCCGGGAGAATCAGACGCCGCCGGAAGTCGATGCGGTTCGTCCTTTTGGGACAGCCCCGAATCAGCCGGGGTGGGTGGCGCGCGTTGTGTCAAACAAATTTCCCGCCCTGCGCATTGAAGGGCAATTGGATAAGCGCGGTCACGGGATGTATGATGTGTCGAATGGCATTGGCGCGCATGAGGTCCTGATTGAAACCCCGGATCACGACCGTGATTTGGCGGATCTGTCCGTTGAAGAAATCGTGAACGTTCTGCGCCTGGCGCAGAACCGGTCCATCAGCTTGGCGAAAGACAGGCGGTTCCGGTATATCATGCTTTTTAAGAATTACGGGCAGTCCGCCGGGACATCCATTGAGCACGCGCACAGCCAGATCATCGCTTTGCCGCTTGTGCCCCGGGACGTCGTCGAAGAGCTGGAGGGATCCCTGGAGTATTTTAAATTCCGCGGCCGCTGCATTTATTGCGACATTATAGACCAGGAACGGCAGGAAAAGGAACGCGTTGTCGTTGAGAATGCTGCGTTTATCTCTTTTTGCCCTTATGTGCCGAGGTATCCTTTTGAAACCTGGATTCTGCCGACCGAACACTCGTCGGACTTCTGCTATTTGTCGGATCACGACCGTTTTCAGCTGGCGGCTGTTTTGCGCGAGGTTTTAATACGGATGAAGAAAACACTGAACGACCCATCGTATAATTTTTATCTGCATGTGCCCCCGGTGAATTATCAGGAATCCCAGAGTTATCACTGGCATATCGAGATCGTGCCGCAATTGAGCCGCGTGGCCGGTTTTGAATGGGGGACCGGATTTTATGTCGTGCGCACTGAGCCTGGGGTGGCCGCGCAAGCCCTGCGCGATCATGCTCCAGACTAAGTAGAGAAGGAAGCATGAAGGCAAGTTAATTTATAAACATAATGAAGGAGGAGGACGATGGCAATTAACGTTGGTATTAACGGTTTTGGAAGAATCGGCCGCTTGGTGTTCCGGGCCGCTATGCAGGATAAGGATGTCCAGGTTGTCGGGATCAATGACCTGTTTGACGCCGAATATTTGGCCTACATGCTGCAATATGATTCGACCCAGGGGGCTTTCAAGGGGGAGATCAAAGTTGAGGGCAATCAATTGATTGTCAATGGAGAAAAAGTCCGGGTGACCGCTGAGAAAGACCCGGCGAATTTGAAGTGGAATGAAATCGGAGCTGACTACGTTGTGGAATCGACCGGCCTTTTCACAGTTATGGAGACGGCGGGAGCCCATTTGAAGGCGGGCGCTAAAAAGGTCGTCATTTCCGCCCCGTCCAAGGATGCCCCGATGTTTGTGATGGGTGTGAACAATAAGACGTATACGAAAGATATGAATATTATATCTAATGCGTCCTGTACGACGAATTGTCTGGCGCCGGTGGCGAAAGTCTTGCATGACAACTGGGGAATTGTTGAAGGGCTTATGACGACCTGTCACGCTGTGACAGCCACTCAGAAGACCGTTGACGGCCCTTCTAAAAAGGACTGGCGGGGCGGTCGGGGCGCGTTCCAGAATATCATCCCGTCTTCAACCGGAGCCGCGAAAGCCGTAGGCAAGGTTATCCCTGATTTGGATGGCAAGTTAACCGGGATGGCTTTGCGGGTTCCTGTCGCGGATGTTTCCGTCGTGGATTTGACCTGCCGTTTGGCCAAGCCGGCTAAGTATGACGAGATCAAGGCCGCCATGAAAAAAGCATCTCAAGGGGCCATGAAGGGGATCCTCGGGTATACCGAAGAAGCCGTGGTCTCCAGTGATTTTATCGGCGACTCGCGCACGTCCATTTTCGACGCTGGAGCGGGCATCGCTTTGAACGACACCTTCGTTAAAGTCGTGTCCTGGTATGATAATGAATGGGGCTATTCCTGCAAGGTTGTTGATTTGATCAAATACGTAGCCTCTGTCTAAATGTTGATGACGGCAGGATGTTTTTAAAGAGGGGCGGATCCTTTCCGCCCCTCTTTAATTTTTTCTCCAGCGGGCATCGCAAGAGAAAAGTTTTGCCTTGTCAAGGTCCTATAAGCTTATTAGAATAAAAAGCCTGGTTGGTCACTTTAAGCCTACGGGGGCATCCCCGCTGGACGTCCTGTGGAAGGGCCAAGCGGCACGAGAAAGAGGGGGGAGCTTTGAGCCTGGAAGACGAGAATCAGCGCCTGAAAACACTTCTGGAAGCGCTTCGGCAGCAGGTTGCCCGGCAACAGGATGACTTGCGCAACGCGGCCCGGTTTAAAGAGGATTTTATCGCCATGGTGTCTCATGATTTGCGGACGCCGATTACCGTGATCCGTGAGAGCCTTTCTCAATTGGATGACCGGTTGTTCGGCGAGATGAATGAAGATCAGGCGCATCTCCTGAAGTTGGCTTTGATGAACGTGGACCGGCTGTCCGCTTGCCTTAACCAGTTTGTCCGGGACGCCAAGGATGCGTGATCAAGGGGGTAGGATAACCAAAAATATTAATGGGGAGGAAAGGAAGGATGCTTCAGTCGCAACGGGAAAAGACAACGAGTCCGTACATTATCGTTAAAGTTTCCAGAATTCATAATAAAGGGGTTTATGCCAGGATGTTTATTCCGGCCGGAATAAAAATTATTGAGTATATGGGAGAAAAGATATCTAAGGCCGAATCTCAACGGCGGGCGGAAATTCCCTTGGGCCGCCATAAAAAGAATAACAAGAATGGAGCGGTTTATATCTTTGACTTGAACAAGAAACAGGATATAGATGGCGATGTCCCTTATAATACGGCGCGATTTATTAACCATTCCTGTGAGCCCAATTGTGAGGCCGAGATTATCCGGGGGCACATTTGGATCAGTTCCATTAAAGATATTCAGGTCGGCGAAGAGATCACCTATAATTATGGGTATGATTTTGATGAGTACGAAGAACACCGGTGCAACTGCGGTTCTACGCGCTGCGTGGGATATATTCTGGATAGAAAATACTGGCCCCGGTTAAAGCGGCGGCAGAGGCGGGAACAAGAAAATTTGGCTGTGGCGGTTTGATCTCCAGCCCTGGCCATGGGTTTTATCTGTGCGCAAACTCTCCCATCAGGAAATCGTTGAACGACAAAATACGCGAAACCAGGAGCCCGTGATTCCGCTGACGGTTGTCTGTGTGAATATCCGCAGTCTGCATAATGTGGGCTCGATATTCCGCACGGCAGACGGCGCGGGCGTGGAGAAAATATGGCTGTGCGGGATTACCGGGTGCCCCCCGCATCCCGGGATCTGTAAAATTGCACTCGGTGCGGAGGAACGGGTTCCCTGGGAATATCATACCGATGCCCTTGTCGTTGTGCGTCAGTTGAAACAAGCCGGGTACCAGGTTGTTCTTTTGGAACAAACGGACGTGAGTGTTGAGTATCATCGGTTTGAACCCTTGGGGCCGGTAGCGTTGGTCGTGGGCAATGAAATCGATGGGTTGGATGAAGATCTGGTTCCTTTGGCGGATGTTGCTGTTGATATTTATATGGCGGGAATTAAGAATTCTCTTAATGTCGGTGTGGCTTTCGGGGTTGTGGCGTATCATTTGCGGACAAGGCTTAAAAGTTGACAAAGCAATTATTAAATGGTAAACTTTCTAGCAGAAATCAATAGATATACGTAGGCAGGGATCAATTTTTTTTTGCTTATAAAGTTGAGTGATTAAATATTGACAGATACATTAATTATGAATAAAACACAAAATTATAACAAGAGGAACCTGCTGGATTGTCCTGAGTCCCGGGCGGCGTCTTTTCAAAAGAGATATATCCCCGTCCAGCCCCAGGAGATGCTTATTTTGAAATCAGGCTTTGTTCGGCAGGGGCGCGTTTTTAAGGGGGCGATTTTATTTAACGATTTATTTTTAAACAAGAGCTTATCCATTTATAATATAAAAATAATAACTCAGGGAGGGTGTGAGCTATGATGAAACAGGGCCTTCGTAAAAGGGGATTTTATGCGCTCATCTTGACCCAGTTTTTAGGCGCATTTAATGATAACGCCTTTAAACTGGTTATCGCGTTTATTGCCGTGGATCATTTCGCTCAACAGCAAGGCGGGTCTTTGTATTTATCTCTTTCCGGGGCCCTTTTTGTTTTGCCGTTTTTATTGTTTTCCACTTATGCGGGGTACCTTGCGGACCGTTTCAGCAAAAAATATGTTATTGTGGCGACGAAGGTCTTGGAGTTGGCCATCATGGCCCTTGGCTTTTGGGCGTTGAAGGACGGCGGTTTTGCGTTGATGCTTGCCGTTTTGTTTTTGATGGGGCTGCAGAGCGCGTTATTTAGCCCGTCCAAATATGGGATCCTCCCGGAGATTTTAACAGAGGAAAAACTTTCTGAAGGGAATGGCCTCATTCAGTTATGGACATATGCCGCCATAATCTTGGGCCAGGCCGCGGGAGGGTACCTTGTTTATGTGACGCAGCCAGATGTATACCGTGCGACCACAGTATTTATCTCGTGTTCCCTGCTGGGATTAGTGAGCAGTTTCTTTGTTTGCCCGGTCCCCGCTTCCGGCGCCCGGCGGCCCTTTGAATGGAACATTTGGAAAGATGTTTCCAGAAACCTGACCCTGATCAAAACCAACAGGGCGATTTACCTCTCTATCCTCGGGTTATTGTTTTTTGGATTCCTCGGCGCATTGTTTCAGCTTAATATCCTTCTTTATTCCAGAAAAATTATGCAGATTGATCATCTTGCGACCAGCATTCTGTTGATTATCCTGGCTACGGGGATCGGGGCGGGCAGCATCCTCGCCGGGAAATTTTCTGATCAAAAAGTGGAGCTGGGGTTGGTGCCTTTAGGCGCGATTGGCCTGGTCGTATTTTCGGTCAAACTTGGGTTTGTTTATCATTCTTATCTGTCCGTTGCCGTCACGCTGCTTTGTCTGGGGCTGTCCAGCGGGTTTTATATGCTCCCGCTGAATACCCTTATTCAGCAGGAAAGCCCTAAAGACCGGAGGGGCCAGTTTTTGGCGGTGAACAACTTTTTGTCTTTTTCCGCCATCCTGGTGGGGTCTTTGGCGATTTACGTTTTCCGGGACATTTTTCATTTTAATGCCGCTCATATTTTTGTGGTTACGGGAATTGTAACGGCCTGTGGTGCGGTTTATATCTGCCGATTGCTTCCTTACGCCTTGGTTCGTTTTGTCATGTGGCTGCTGACCCATAGTCTTTACCGGATCCGCGTCGTTAACAAGGGAAATATTCCGCAGCAAGGCGGGGCGTTGTTGGTGAGCAACCATGTTTCGCTCGTGGACGCGCTCGTCATCCTTGTTTCGATTCAGCGTCCGGTCCGGTTTATGATTGGCCGGGCCGTTTATAAGACGAGAATTTTTAACCCGCTTTTCCGGCTGGCCAAAGGGATCCCGATCTCAAGCGCCGACGGCCCTAAAGAACAATTAAAGTCCCTGCGTATGGCCCGGGAGGCGATTGAAAATGGTGAGCTGGTGTGCATTTTTGCGGAAGGACGCCTGACCCGTACGGGCAATATCCTCAAGTTTAATAAAGGCCTGGAACACATTATGAACGGCATTGATTGTATGATCGTGCCCGTGCATCTGGACCGTATATGGGGCAGCATTTTTAGTTTTGAGGGGGGCCGCTATTATTACAAGGTCCCGAAAATTCTTCCCTACCCATTGACGGTGACGTTCGGCGAGCCGCTGCCGGCCAAAACGTCGGCTTTTGAAGTGCGTAACCGGGTCAGGGAGTTGGGGGCGGAGGCGTTTCCTTACCGCATGGAGGAGCGTTGGACGCTGTCAGAAGCGTTCTGGCGCGAGGCCCGGTATCATCCGGACCAGTTCTGCATGGCTGATTCCGGCGGACAGGTGCTGTCTTATGGGCAAGCTCTTGTGGCGGCCGTTTCCTTGTCCGACAGATTAAAGTCCAGCCTGGAGGGAGAAACGCACGTTGGGATCCTTATCCCACCCTCGGTCGGAGGGGCCTTGGCGAATATCGCTGTATCGATGTTGCGGAAGGTCCCGGTCAATATGAATTACACGGGCTCTGCGGAGGCGTTGCGGTCGATCGTTCAGCAATGCGGGATGCGGACGGTCATAACGTCGAAGAAATTCGTCGAGAAGACCGGCATTGTTCTTCCTGTGAAGCCGCTTTATATTGAGGACACGATTTCCGCCATCAGGCTGAAACACAAAGCGCTCGCGGTATTTAAATCCATTATTTATCCCCGCTGGATTTCTTTTCAAATGATTTTTGGACGAAGAAGAAACCGGTCGATGGATGACTTGGCCACGCTTATGTTCACTAGCGGAAGCACGGGGGAGCCCAAGGGGGTGATGCTGACTCATGCGAATATCACCAGCAACCTCGAGGGGTTGTACCAGGCCTTTAGCGTCGACAGCCGGGATACCGTGCTTGGCATTCTGCCCTTTTTCCATTCTTTTGGTTTTACGGCTGCGCTTTGGTTCCCGCTGGTCTGCGGGATGGGCGTGACGTATCACGTTAACCCTTTGGACGCTAAAGTGGTCGGGAATCTGGTCCGAAAACACCGGGCCACGATCATGATGTGCACGCCGACGTTTCTTAGTGCTTATACTCGCCGGTGTGATGCGGAAGATTTCAAAAGCCTGCGGCTGGTGGTCGTGGGAGCCGAAAAATTAAAGCCGGGGATTGCGCAGGCTTTCCGCGAGAAGTTTAATCTTGAACCCATGGAGGGCTATGGGTGCACGGAATTGTCCCCGATTGTTTCCCTGAACCTCCCGGACTATGACGAGAAAGGCCCTGTTCAAAAGGCCCATAAAGAGGGGACGATCGGCATGCCTTTGCCAGGAGTCGCGGTTAAGGTCGTGGACCAGGAAACAGGGCAGAGCAAGGGGCCGGATGAGGAAGGACTCCTCTGGGTCAAGGGCGCGAATGTGATGAAAGGGTATCTGAACCAGCCGGAGAAGACGGCCACGGTTATTCGTGACGGTTGGTATATGACAGGTGATGTTGCTAAACTTGACGAAGATGGGTTCATCACGATCACAGACCGCTTGAGCCGGTTTAGTAAAATCGGGGGGGAGATGGTCCCCCATATTAAAGTGGAAGAGAGGATTCATGCCGCTTTGAAGGCGGAAGAACCTGTTTGCGTCGTGACCGCTGTCCCGGATTCCAAGAAAGGGGAACGTTTGGTTGTCCTGTGCCGGGCTGCTTTCGATGTGGGCTGCGTCCTGGAAGAACTCAACGCCTCGGACTTGCCGAAGCTGTGGATTCCAGACCGGACGGCGTTTTATCAGGTGGAGGACATTCCCCTGTTAGGTTCCGGGAAATTGGATTTAGGAGCGGTGAAGCGTTTGGCCATGACTTTAGCGGAGGAACGATCCCTATGACTCACCGGCAACCTCAACACTGTATCACTCGCGCCGAGGATGGGCAGGAAGTCCATTATGATCATTACCGTTTCGGGCATAAAAAGGCGGTGATCATCGCTCACGGGTTTTTTAACAGCAAGGAAGCGGTGCTGCTCAAAAGCCTTGGGGAGGCCCATCATGACCAGTATGACGTGATCATCATGGATTTTCGCGGGCACGGAAAGAGTAAAGGCCTTTTTTATTGGACGACCAAAGAACCGATGGATCTGGAAGCGGTTCTCCGGCAGGCGGCGCAGGAGTATGAACGGCTCGGCGTGATCGGATTTTCTTTGGGCGGGGCCATCAGTTTGATTGTCGCGTCCAGGACAAGCCTCATGCATAGCCTGATTTCCGTGAGCGCACCGGTGGAGTTCGAGAAAATTGATTACCGTTTTTGGGAGTTAGATATGGAAACGGATATCGTCTATAATCTCATCGGTGACGGGCGGATCGGTAAAGGGGTTCGCCCGGGGCCGTTTTGGCTTAAAAAAGAAAAGCCGGCTCAGGTTGCCCCTAAAATTGCTATCCCGGTTTTTTATATTCATGGGGAAGCCGACTGGCTCATTAAACCCTGGCATGCAGAGGTTTTGTTTGATAAAACAAGCGCTCTTAAGAAGATGCTGCTGGTTAAAAACGGCCCGCACGCGGAATATTTGTTGAAGGAAAACGCGGAGGGCACTATTCAGGCGATCCGGAGTTGGTGGCAGGAAACGCTGTGAGCAGGGGGGCTGTGTGCGGTGAAGGGGATGGGCTTGGTTGGGCTTGATTTTAGGCGAAGGAAATGACCAAAAAGAGGAGGAGGTATGAAGTCCTGGATGATGGTGGTCGGGCAGGTGATTTTTACGGTTTTAATGTATGGCATGGGCGCTTTGTTTTTTGGCCTGGCCCTGGTCCCGGGGCTGTCTCTGGTTTTTCGGGTTTGGGCGGCTTCAGCGGTGATGCCTCCTTTCTCGCGCATGTTTTTCCTGGGATGCAGCCTGGCCCTGGGGTATTTTATTTTTGGCCTGACACTGATTTTGCTGGTTGGAACTTTTCGCACATTGTTCCGGTTGCGTCTTCAAGAAGGGAATTATCCGTTATTTTCTTGGCAGGCGCTGCAGTGGGCTTTTGTCAGCTCGTTGTACCTCATGATCAATTTCACTTTTATCGATTTTATCCTCCTGACCCCTTTTGCGAACCTGCTGTTCCGGCTGCTGGGCGCTAAACTCGGGCGCAATGTGCAGTTTAATTCCAAATTCGTTTTTGACGCCACGCTCCTGGAGATCGGAGACAATACGGTGGTGGGC
>Ga0116156_10005250_pt1 | contig 10800 bp, 8 predicted proteins | sample AD_UKC045_MetaG_FD_89891 | JGI IMG/M metagenome (GOLD analysis project Ga0116156, IMG submission 89891) | Active sludge microbial communities of municipal wastewater-treating anaerobic digesters from USA - AD_UKC045_MetaG | ecosystem: Engineered > Bioreactor > Anaerobic > Digestate | place: USA... | reverse complement strand
GGATTCACACTTATTCCGGCTCAGCTTGACACCGCCGTTACTGAAGGGACATATCTCCAGAAATATGAAACTACACCAAGACAGGTCATCCTCTATATCAACCACATCGCAAAAGGAGCGACCGCAACATTCAATTTTGAACTTCTTGCCGATTATCCGATGGAAGGGGCAACAGGCGAATCATCAGTCAACCCCTACTACAACCCCGAACAGAAACATAACGATAATTCTCAGAAACTGACTGTTATTGAATAAACTCCCGTTATCAGATCATTTCACAGGATGTTTCCAATAGAACAATTCTCTTCTATCTGCAAGCACATCATTGAATTCATTAAGTTTTTTGTTGCGGGATAGATTTGTGTCAATTTGAGCCGTAAAGCACCCTGTTTCTTCAGCCGGAGCTTTTATGAGATATTCTCCTTTGGGTGAAACAAGAACACTTTGGCCTGTGAAAGTGAGTTTTTCGCCGTCTCTTGCTTCAGATCCGATGCGGTTTGCAGTTGCAATAAAGATCCTGTTTTCAATTGCTCTGGCATAGTCAACTGTCTGGCAGTGAGGCATAACAAGATTTGAGCAATGCGCTATTATGTCGGCACCAATTAACGCAAGTGTTCTGAAACTTTCAGAAAAATACCAGTCAAAGCATATTGCAAGCCCCACTTTAACTCCTCTCCACTCAAACACATTAAAGCCGGTGTTGCCGGGAGCAAAAAAAAGCTTTTCCTTATAAAAAAGGTGTGTTTTTCTGTAAATGTGCTTATCTCCCTCAGGAGTTATCATCACACTTGAGTTATAAAAGTGACCGTCTGCCGCTTTTTCGGGAAAGCCGACTATCACTGCACAATCCTGCTCTTTTGAAAACTTTGCAAAACGGCTGATATTTTCTGAATCAATAGTGTCGGCAAGGTTTTCAATTTCTTCTTTTGAAGTGATCTGATATCCAGTGTAAGCCATTTCAGGAAGTATATAAATATCTGCTTTCTCTTTGTTCATCAATCTGATCAACTCATTGATATTTTTCTCTTTTTCTCCCCAGACCGGGTTGTTCTGAATAATTGCGACTCTCATTGTCAACTCCCGAAAAAAATGATTCCAATATAAATTACAGATCAATCATTCCATGATATTTCAACAGGAATTAAAGAAGGCAATTCGTTTCCTGTACCAAGTTCCCCATAAGAACCGCTTCCCCAGCATCTTACAGAACCGTCTGTAAACACTGCGCAAGTATGCGAAGTGCCGCAAGCGATATCTTTTATTCCGTTAGAAATATTTCTGACATCTACCGGATATTTAATAAAACTTCCACCTGAAGCATATCCTGTTCCAAGCTGTCCATATTCATTATATCCCCAGCATACCGAGCTTTTATCGTCAAGCACCGCACAGGTATGGCTATCACCGGCATCAATAGTTGTTGAAGCACCGGTTATCATAGATTCGACAGGATATTCAGAATTCCATGTGAAATAATTTCCAAGAAGTTCATAGTCACTTTCCCCCCAGCACTCCACCTTGCCATTTAAAAGAAGTATACAACTGTGGTATCGTCCACAGCTTATATCTGCGGCACTGCTGATCCCTCCGATCTCGACAGGTGTTGAACTGAACGAAACACCGGCGGATCCAAGCTGACTATACTCATTAGATCCCCAACATTTTACAGTTCCATCATCAATGACAGCACAAACATGATCAAAACCGGCTGAGATAGCTTTTACATTCTGAAGACCATTGACTGAAACAGGTGCCGCACTATCTTCAGTCGTTCCGTTGCCGAGAGTTCCGTGTTCATTATTCCCCCAACATTTTACAGTACCGTCATCAAGAAGAGCACATGAATGATAACCGCCTGCCGAAACACTTTCCACTCCGGATATTCCTGACACAGCTTCAAGTGGAACAGGATCGGAACTTTCCTTCCCGAGCTGACCCTGCAGGTTGCTTCCCCAGCAGAACACCTCTTCACCGTTTGAAAGTGCACAGACATGTGAATAGCCCGCGCTTAACTTGCTGAATCCGCCTGAAACAGTTATTTCAAAAGGACTCAATATCTTGAATTCAGATGATCCGGGACCTGCCTGACCAGAGTTATTCATCCCCCAGCAGTATGCTTTTCCGTTTTCTCCTAAAGCACATGTATAATTCCATCCTGCATCAATTCCAGCCATAGGAGGAACCCCTTCAGGATCAACTGTTCCCGAACAGACACCGGAATCATTGCATTTATCGCCTGTCGTATTAATTAAACCATCGTCACATATATTGTTCTCGTTCTTATAGCTCCATGTCCCAGACGAAGCCGGATCACATATTCTGCATAAATTTACAGGATCGTGAGCTCCATTTGAATAACATTTACCGTCAATATAACAAAGATCTTTCAATGCAGGGCATTCATCCTGGTCAATTTCTGAATTTTCACCGGATGTTCCTGTGAACAGAATGGAATAATCAAATCCGTCAGAAAACGAACCCTTCAATTCGCAATGAAGAATTTCTGGATAATACTCCCCGTAACCTGAATCATAGACAGCATCCATCTCCGCACACAATCCGGCTTGAAGAGACATGGCAAGAAGAATGTCAAATCCCGAACTGGTATCAACGGGATTTCCATCAATCTCAAGATCTGTTATGGAAATGCTTCCACATTTGCCGAAAAAACCATTGTCTTTAAGTGCATCTGGAATTACAGCAAAACCGCATGTGTTACAGACAGAGATGTGGCTTGAAGCGGTATTTCCATGGGTTATCGTTCCAAAATCATATTTATTTCCGATATTGATTTGAATACATCTTCCATCATCGATGACATCTTCATCATCATCTCCATCATTTTCTGTTTCTTCGCCGTCTTCATCAATTTCCGTATCACCATCATTATTTTCAACAACATCCGGGTCAACCGCATTATCTTCATCAAAGGACTCATCATTTAGGTCTGCATCAATTTCTTCATCATGTTCATCATTTAAAGCGGTGTCTCCATTTTCATGATCGTTAAGATCAATGTCATTCACCTCTTTCTTTTCACTGTTGCAGGAAACAAAAAAAATAATTAAACAGATAAAAAATAGATATTTCTTCATAATATTCCCCCATAAAAAAACAGTTCGTGGTTTGATAATAGAATAATATATTTTTTTTGCAATTTTCGCATTAAAACCTTTCCTTTTCTTTTTTTGTGCTTATATATCAGTCCGTTTGTTGTTTATTATAAACTTTGGGAGGGTTTTATGAAAAAATTGATTATTTTACTGATCGTTCTTATCAGTTTCTACAATCTTACTGCTGAAGAAGAGAACATGTTCGGAGACACAAGTGAACCGGTTACAAACGAAGACAAGCTCGAAGAAAACGAAGGGAAGGAAACAAATGCCGCTCCTGCAGAAACAAAACCGGCAAAAGGCGGAAACAAATTTCAGCAATTCGTTCACAGATCACCCAATAAAAAGGCACTTGCCGGCATCAAATTCGGTCCTGAGATATATCACACGAACTATACTAAGAATAATTCTCTCTTCAATGACCGTGTTGACTACGGCTTCCATACAGATCTTTTCTTTGAATATAATTTTATCAGGAATTTCGGTCTTCAGGCAGAATTGAATTTCGGCGGCGGTTATTTCGGTTTTTTCCGTCTTCCAATAATTGCACAATTCAATCTTCCGATAAATGATATGTTCTGGCTCAATTTCGGATTGGGGCCATATCTTGCCGCAGGATACTGGAATGGATTTGATCTTGGTCTTATAGCAAAGGCAGCACTTGAAATTAATACAAAGGTCGGTGTTTTCGTTGCCGATATAAGATACACATCCAGTCTTTACGGGTTAAAATATGACTGGTATTTCGGTTCATTTGCTATTCTTGTCGGTTATGCGGTTCCGCTTCCTTTCTGAAAATTTTCCCTTAACAGATAATTCATTTGCTTTTTTACTAAAATAGTTGTAATTTCTCTGCGGAACTTTTTAACTTTCTTTGGGGGGAATTATGAAAAAAATCCTTATGATCACAGTATTTATGCTTTTTGTTTTCAATGTGTACGGACAGGTTTATGAAAATGTTGAAAGAACTTCAAGTTTTTACCTCATTCCGGTCCTTTCCGACACAAATGAAAGAACTGACGGATACTATCTGCCTTCACTTCTTGCCGCAAACAAGAAAGGTTACGGCTACATTGACTGCAACTTCACAAAGGGCGGACTCATTGTTCCCATGATGGGAAGAACTCTTGTTGCTGCGGCATGGTATGAGCATGGCAACACAAGAAGCATGATTGACATAAAAGAGATAATGGGCGACCTTCAGCCGGGTGGCCCCGCAATTCCCGACACAAACCACTTAATGGGATTCGCATTCGGCGCAAACATAACCGATAAGATCGCTATCGGCATTAACTTCAGATATCTTCTCGGCAGATATTATGAAGAGAACAGCACAACCGGAGCGAAGAACAGCCATAAGATCGACACAGATAGAATGGAGATCAATCCGTCATTAACTTTCCGTACTGCAAAACTTTTTGCCGATGTAGGTCTTGCCATCAATTTCCAGTGGATGACTGAAAAAGCTGTCGGAACTTTCGAATATGACAGAACTACGACATATAACGGAAATGCCGATTTTTCAATTTTCGGGAGAGCCGGTTTCAAAGCTACACAGTATTCAGACATCGTTATCGGAACAGGTTTCGGAGTGCTTCCGGTACATGAATATGTTCTTGACAACAATGGCGATAAGATAGCAAAGATCCAGCATGATTCATATTTCTGGAACTTCAAGGCGGCATCTGTGATCAAGCCGGTAAGCTGGATGAGAATTCACCCTGCATTGATCTTTTCCCTTTACCATTTTGACAACATTCAGAAACAGGTCGATGTTGCAAACCCCGAAAAAATGACCTCCAAGAGCGATGAATTCTATCTTACAATGGCTCTCGGGCTTGATGTAATGCCTGTCGAGTGGTTCTCCATCAAGGCAGGTGTAATGAAAAACTTCAAACTTGTTGATGATAAAACAACAACAGTCGTTGCAGAAACAACCGCTCAGGATACTGCTCTGGCTGAAACACTTGATGCATATTTCGGGCCGTCATTGACTGTAAAAGGGTTTACTTTCACTTCTCTCATAAACCTTAAATTCTTCACAGACGGACCTTATATGATCACAGGAAATAATCTTTCTGACTGGGCTTATGTTGCAACTGTGGAATATCAATGGTAACAGCCCTCGTCACAGGCGCTTCAAGCGGATTCGGTGTTGATTTTGCCCACATTCTTGCTTCAAAGGGGTATGATCTCATAATCGTTGCAAGAAGAAAGGATAAGCTTGAGGAAGTCAGCAGAAATGTTGCAGATAAATACGGTGTCAAAGTTCGTATCATTGACATGGACATTTCCGGCTTTGATGCGGCTGTGAAACTCTACGATCTGACAAAAGACGAAAATATTGAAGTGCTTATAAACAATGCCGGATTCGGGATGTATGATCTCTTCATTTCTCAGGATGCCGCAAAAGTTGATAGCATGATACAGCTTAACATTGCGACACTCACCGCTCTTACAAACCTTTTCTTGAAGGATATGGTTAAAAAAGATTCAGGTTATATCTTGAATGTGGCATCTTTTGCCGGATTCAATCCAATGCCAAGCTACGCCGCATACGGTGGCTCAAAAGCATATGTCATGAACTTTTCCGTGGCTCTTTCAACAGAACTTAAGGAAACTGGCTCAAAAGTGAAAGTGAGTGCCTTCTGTCCGGGATATACAAACACTGAATTTGTTGCCGTTGCCGGACAGAAAAGGTCTGAATTCGTTAACCGGACAATTGGCGAAAGCTATCCTGCCGCACTTGAAGCAGTTAATGGACTTTTTAAGGGCAAGGCGATAGTCATGCCGAGATTCATCAATAAACTCGGTGCGTTAATGCTAAAGTTCATGAGTCGCAAAAAAGCTGCGGAAACGGTTTTCAAGTCCATCAGAAAATGAACTGGCTCAATCTTTTTCTATTCATATCTCTTTCTATTTCAGCAATTATCTGGATCTGGCAGAGTTATGCATTATATATGTCATCAAGATCACTTCCTGTTCTTGAAAAATTCAATTATAAATCGTCAAACCCACTCCCGAAAGTAAGCATCATAATTACCGCCTGCAATGAGGAAAAGACAATTGAGCAGGCAGTAAATTCAAGGTTGAGCGACAGCTATAAAAACATTGAGTTTATCGTTGTTAATGATAGAAGCACCGATGGAACTTTGCAGATAATTCAGAAACTTGCAGAAAGTGACCCCCGGATAAAAGTTGTCAATATCGAAACACTTCCTGATGGATGGCTCGGAAAGCTTCATGCGATGCAGAAAGGTGTTGATATCGCAAACGGTGAGTGGCTTCTTTTCAGTGATGCTGATGTTTTTATTTCAACCGGCGCATTGGAACAGGTTATATTGTTTGCTGAAAACGGCTCGATTGACCATGTTGCAGTACTTCCCGACCTTAAATCAGATCTTTTTTTAAATAACTGTGCGACTTCAACTGTTCTGCGGGAAATACTTTTATACACCAGACCATGGACGATAGGAAGACCGGGAGCAAAGCAGGCGGCCGGATCAGGAGCTTTCAACCTTGTGAGAAAAACTGTGTTTGACAGAACAAACGGATTTCACGATATGAAGATGGAGGTTGTTGATGACACAGTTCTTGGACAGCTTCTCATTGAACAGGGAGGAAAACCTTCAGTTGTGATCGGTAGAACAAAGATAGGTTTAACATGGTATCATTCATTTTCGGAACTTCTGGAAGGTCTTGGACGGCTTGCCTTTGCAGGACTTGGAAGTTTTTCAGGAAAAAAACTTGCCGCAATTGCATCCATCCCGTTCTTTTTTGACATGCTCCCCTACTTCGCCCTGTTTTTAAGTGATTCGATCCTGATAAAAGCCGTCTCCCTTTTTACCGTGACACTTTCATTCATCGTCATAAATCTTTTAAATATTTACCTCAAACGACCTCTGATCCCCACCATCTTTCCCCCGTTAAATCATCTGCTTGCATATTTCATCTGTCTTCATTCCGCAATTATAAACGGAATCAGGGGCGGAATAATCTGGAGAGGAACATTCTATCCTTCAGAACTTCTCAAAAAAGGACAGAAGTTCGATCCTATGGCGTTGAAACGGTAAGATGAAGCGACTGAGACATCAATAATAAACTAGCTATTTTTTGATGACGGTTTCCTGATAATTCAACGCATCTTTTGAAAGAAAAACATCTTTGCATACTGCATCTGTGAATAAATATTTTTCACTGTCACCGATACTGCTTATTACAAAATTCTCTTTTTCTTCTATTTCAGGAAATCTTGGTTCATAGATTTTCCCTTTTATTTTAAGAGAATATGCATTTGTTCTGATCTCCATGGCTCCATCCTCCCAAGAAAGGCATTTTTCCTGCCCCCAGACATATTTTTTGCTTTTACAGATTTTTGATTCTATTTCGTTTTTAAATTCTGGGAAAACCATTTCTGATTCAAATTCATATTCATCAAAGAATAGATGCTCTTTTTTCGATGTGCTTTTAATTGCTGTATAAGATACTTTTTCAAGAAGATTTTTGAGATGTTCCCTTTTGTTTTTACTTAAACCATAAGATCCACAGTTGTATGATTTTGAGTCAAGATCTTTCTTGATTATATCAATTACTTTTATTTGGATATAATTCTTTACTTTTTCTTCAGAAAAATTCGATTTTCCAGAACTTAAATCAATGATCTTGCAAACTTGAGAACCATTTGGACCGACAAACATAATGCCTTCTTCAGCTTTTGACACAGAAATTGTCGATCCGAAAACAGATGTTGTATATACATTTTCATTTTTCACTAATGAAAGTGTATTTCTTGCATCTGATAATTCTGTGGCAGGAGAAATTTTCACTATTTTAAGAACTGTCTGTTCATTTTCCTTTTTAATTGACATTAATTCTTTGTCACACAGAAAATTTCCCTCAATGTTTTTACTGCAACCCAAAAAAAGGAAGAAAAACAACATTAAAAATCCAATTTTAACAGACACTTTCATTAAAAACCTCCGAACTCTATGGTTTCATTATAATACGGTATATACGGAAGAGATTTACCATTTTTGTTGTAAACAGATCCTTCGTCAAAAAAAAGATTACATTGAAAATATCCTTTATCTGACACCTTGAATATCTTTTTGCCGCTTTCATCTATTACCCACCACTGATTTCCTTCAAGCACTGTGGCTCTCCCGTTTTTAAAAGAAGCAGCATCATTAAACGAGAATGAGATTTTCTCTTCTCCTTCAGAATTAATAAATCCCCACCTTCCATCTTTTTTTACAGCAATTAAATCATTATTTGATGACAAGTTAGTATAATCAATTTTTTCATACACCGGCTGTCCGATTTTTTTTCCTGTATATTCAATTATTCCCCATAAAGCACCCTTTTTGTAAATGGCTTTCCCGCCTTTTGCAAACGATTCAACATCATCGAACCATTCGCTTCCAAGAATATTTCCGCATGGATCTAAAAATGCCTTTTGTGTTTTCATACTGTAAAGCATTCTTGAGACAGTAAAAAAACCGTTGTTGGCTTTTTCATCCATGGATTCAAAATAAAATTGTGTAATTATTCTTCCTTCCTCAGAAAACAAACCATGTTCATCTTTTTTTTCAAACTTTCCTACACCGCCTTCGAACAATAATGAACATTCCCCATTATTTTCAAAAATCTTATCACCTGAAGGAGCCGTTAAAATATAATGATCTTCTTTCTTAACCAAATAGTTTCCATTATTCACTTCAGGATAATTCTTAGGAGTAACAAGTTCATATCCTTCCGGTATTTTAAGATCTAAAACTCTGTTTTCCTTATCTACAAGCTTCAATAAGGAACCAATCCGACCCAGTTTGAAGTCCTTTGTGATTGCAACAGGTTCATCAAAAACAAATTGAGTTAAAACTTTCCCGTTTTTATCAATCAATGCCCATCGTCCATCTTTTTTAACCCATGCGAATTCGTTAATAAACTGAGTGACATCATCATAAACGGGTTTCGAAATTATCTTGCCTGCAACGCTCATGAAACCATATTTTTTAGTGTATTTCCTGGGCTCTGCATTTTCAAACCATACCATCCCGTTTGATGGATAAGATATTCTATTTGCCTGAACTTTAGCTGTTATGCGACCATTATTATCAATAATCCCGAGAGTTTTTTTGTCTAATAGCCTAACAGGTCTGTAATCCGACTCATCTTTATTCACTTTTTCAAAAGATGAAGTGAGTCTCGAACAGGCTTTATATTCAAAAATAGAATTGACAAATTTCTTAACAAGCTCATCGCTACTGTTGTCAGCCAATTTTCTAATGTCATGATTTTCTTTATTAAAGGTTTTGTATGGATCAGCTCCATTTTTTAAAAGAATTGCTGCTGCTTCTATCTGTCCGTTAATTAAGGCATACATCAACGGAGTAAATTTATTAAATTCATTATTAATATCAATGCCTTTTGATATTATCTCCATCATTATACCATTTAATCCTAAAACCGCAGTTAAATGTAGTGGGCAACCCGTTCTTTTATTTCCGCATTTTTTAACATCAGCTCCTTTTTCTATCAAAAATTCTGCTATTTTGATTTGCTTTCCGTGTAGAGCCGCAAGCAAGAGAGTAAAATCATTTTCCTGACTCTCTATATTGAAAGATTTGCTTTCGGCAAAAATCTTAAAAATTTCAATATTTCCTTTATCTATTGACATAAATACCGGAGATGGCAAAGGATCTTTCTCATAACCTCTGAAGTTTATATTCGCATTGTATCGAAGTAAAAGCTTAATCAAATTAACATCTTCAATGTGAACTGCATATTGAAGCGGAGATATTTCTTCATCATCAAATAAAAAATCAGGAGAACCGTTTGCCTTAATAAGATTTTCCAACTCCGTTAAGTTCTTGCTTTTAAGATAATTTTTAAACTCCAATTTTTTATCATTGGAGTAGTAACCAAACAAATTAAAAGAAATTATAATTATCAACAAGATGTACATCTTTTTCATAAATTCCTCCTTTTGAAAAAGTAGGTTCAGAATATAAAATCATGAGATTTTTTCAACAAAATTTTGCGACTAACAAAAACTACTGCTTATTTCCAGAAATAAACCATTCAAGATATTGATTAATTTTTCCGGCAAAACAATACGGCATACTAAGAAGTTTATATTTTCTGCCTGATGGTATGCTGACCTCTTCGACAGACATTTTTCCGCTGTACAGCCGTACTGCATAAGGATGGTCACAGGAATCCATAAACTGATGAAGCGATCTTAATGTCCCTTCAGCTCCTGATTTGACTTCAACCGGGATGAATCTGTGAAGATGCTGAACAATAAAATCGACTTCAGCGTTGGACTGTTTTTTTTCACGCACCCAGAACGAATAATTTGAAGGGGAAAGACTATCCATTCCGATCAGTTCCTGCCCGACAATATGCTCCGCAATTTTTCCTTTATTTATGTTTTGAAGATCATCAAATTTGAAGAAATAAGGTTGTGAATTTGTTGCAAAATTCAACAATCCTGTATCCACAAACTGAAGCCGTGGAGATTTTTTTCTGTCAGCCAACGCAGGTGGATGAAAAGCTGTTATCGGATATATCAGGTTTATCAGCATTGCTCTTGAAAGGGTTCTGAGTGCTTCACCCATTTCTCTGCTCTGATAGTTGGAATTTCCAAATCCCTGAAACTTAATTCTGTTCCCGGCTTCAAAAGGTG
>Ga0116156_10005234_pt1 | contig 10822 bp, 11 predicted proteins | sample AD_UKC045_MetaG_FD_89891 | JGI IMG/M metagenome (GOLD analysis project Ga0116156, IMG submission 89891) | Active sludge microbial communities of municipal wastewater-treating anaerobic digesters from USA - AD_UKC045_MetaG | ecosystem: Engineered > Bioreactor > Anaerobic > Digestate | place: USA... | reverse complement strand
TCGGCGGTCTTCCTGCTTCTGCTTTCGCTGGGTCTGTTGGAGTATTCATGAGCGACGCGCTGGTCTTGCTGGACGAGGTGCATTTCGCCTACCCTCCGCACCGGACGGTTCTGGCCGGGTGCAGCCTCCGTCTGGCGCGGTCGGACCGCATCGGTCTGATCGGTTCCAACGGCAGCGGCAAGACGACCCTCTTGAAGTCGATTGTGGGGCTGGTGCGTCCCACGGCCGGCCGCGTCGAGGTGTTCGGCCAGCCGCGGACGCGCGAGCGGGATTTCCAGGAAGTGCGCGGGCGCGTGGGTTTCTTGTTTCAGGATTCCGACGATCAGCTTTTCTGTCCCACCGTAGCCGAAGACGTTGCCTTCGGGCCCTTGAACCTGGGCAGCTCGCGGGAGCAAGTGGCGGCGATCGTTGCCCGGACGCTGGAATCGCTCGGCTTGGCAGGCTACGAAGACCGCATTACCTATCAGCTGTCGGGCGGCGAAAAACGCCTGGTCGCCTTGGCCGCCGTGCTGGCCATGCAGCCGGAAGTGCTCCTCTTGGACGAGCCCACCTCCGGCCTGGACGAGGAGGCCACCCAACGGGTCGTCAGCGTCCTGGCCGGCCTTCCCCAGGCGATGCTGATCGTGTCGCACGACCGATCGGTGCTGCAGCCAATCGCCGCCAATTCCCTCCGGCTTTCGGCCGGCCGGTTACAGCAAGTCGAGGAGGGGCCCGCCGAGGCGGAACAGATCGCTTGGAGACAGCACCAACAAGTGCAACCGGACAGCTGATTGGCAGTCCTCAGCCGCCGGCAACCAGTTCACCTCCGGCGACCGTTCCCAGGGCGCGCCAGACGGTGCCGTCGATCGTCTGGGGCATGAAGCGGACGGAGCCGTCGGCCAGCAGCGACATCACGCCGCCGGGGTGGCAGCTGCGCGAGGTGATCGCGGCGAAGGTCGGCCCGCCGTTGCGGTTCCGGCGGATGATCTCCCCGTCCGTACGGGCCACAATGCCGGAACCGCGCGGACTTGGTCCGGCCTACTCCTTTACGTGCCTCGGATAATCCCAGCGGCCGACGTGGTCGCGGACCCATTCATAATAGAACCGGACTCCACGGTCGTTGGTGCCCGTGCCGTAGCCGCCCATCTCGGCATGCGGCGCGCTGCCGCTGTAATTCGTAACTCCCTGGACAAAGGCCGCATGGAACAGCAGCAGTTTCGCCTGCGGCGTCAGGGCTGCGGCCAGGGCGCCCGGATCAAACGTCCAGCGGCCCTCCGCCAGAACCAGGGGAATGGTCTTGAGGACCCGCCCTGTCGCGGCGGGAGCCGTGAGAAACGGCGGATACACGGGCACCAACGTCAACACCTCTTCGTGGGCAGCGGCATAGGCCAGGCAGGCGGCGTGCAGACCCGGAACCAACCCCGGCAGCCAGACGATCCACTCGGCGTCGATCGGCCAGCCGTAGTGGTCCTGGCCCCACGCCGTGACGGCCCGGTTCACCTCGTCCGTGGCCAGGGGATAACCAAAAACTCCGTGCTCAACGCGCCGGCGGAGGGCCTGTACGATGCACGCCGGCGAAGCAGAATCCATGTCCGCCACCCACATCGGCAGCACGTCGGCGCCGTGGCACGCGCGCCATTTCTGACTGTCCGACTCACGCCGGTCAATGGGCTGATCGAAATCAAAGGTCATGTTACCGCTCCGGGGCGTCTTTCCTGCCAGAACCCACCGACGGTTCCAAGGGGCGGTACTACAGGCAGGGCCATTTCCGGCCCCGGCGACCAAGTGTGCCGGCCTTGAGTTGGCCCCGCCGGCAGACCGTGGCCGGTCAAGGCAAATCCAGATGATGTGACGGATTCCGCCTTGGTTCGCCACGATCCCAGCGCCGACGCTGGGAGAACCGGCACGAGACGACCGCCGAATTCGCGACGCGGTGCAAGCGGTGCTGTGCGCGCAGCCGGGGCATTTCCGCAGTGACCAGAATCCGTGATGGACCGACAGAAAGAACGGGGTGGAGTTGAGTCCCGCCTGCGTATCATTCGCCGGTCGCACGAATCCGATCAGGCTGGACGATGGGGCCGTCGGTGGCCAAATCGAAGTTCACGGTGTTTTCGCCGCGGCCGACCGTCGTGCTCAGTTCGCTCCTCAGGTTGTACTTGTACGGCACGCGCTCGGCGACTCTCGCGACCGGCGGATCGCCATCGGGGTCGCCCTCCGTGAAGGACGAGATGGCTACCCGATGCTCACCTGGTTGCGCACCGTGGACGTCGGACGAGTACAGCAGCGAATACTCGCCGTTGGCATCCGTGACCGCCACCGATTGGGAGGCGGCGGTCTTGGGTGAGAAGACCACGGTTGCGTTGGCAAGCGGCTGGCCGTCGAGCGTCACTTTGCCGGACACGCGGCCCAAATCGTCCGGGCCACGGCCACACCCGGCAGCGAGGAGCAGCGTGAAAGCGGCCAGGATCTTCAGACCGGAGGTAGGATACCAGTTCTGCAGCATGGCAATGACTCCTTGTACGTGTTCGAGGATGGTTCGCGAGTTGTCTCGCAGAACGAGGAGGGCAAGGGAGGTTGCGTGGGCGGGCGGATTGAGCGAGCCGTTCAATAGCTGTCGATCGTCAGTCCATCATTCCGGGACAGCAAGCGTTGGTAGACGCCGTTCTGCGGGTCGGTGTGTTCGTTGGGAGCACCGGCCGTCGTCGTTCCGTACCAGAAGTGATGGATCGAGTCGGAAACGAAACGCACGCTGCCGTCAGCCGCCAAGAACAGGGCTCCGCCGGGATGCAGGCTGCTGAAGCCTTCACCGCAGCCGAAGTTGGCCGTGTTCCAGGCGATTGCGGTCGTGTCCTGATTCAGTTTCGGACGGCTGTGGCCCACGACTACCTGGGTGCCGCGCGTCCCGCTGCCGTTGGGATTGCGGACGCCGAGCCAAGTCCCAGAGCGGCAATTCTTGGTCTCCCGCTCGCCCACCGCAAACGTGTTGCTGGTCCCATCCGTGATGTCGGCCATCGAGATGGCGCTGTTCCCAAAGAAGATTCCCGTGTTGGTCTTCACCTGGACCACGTCGCGGTGTCCCGAAACGCCGATGTAGTTGCTCAGACCAGGCCAGACCGGCGTGGGAACGCCACCCGCGACCACGCCGACTCCATCGTTGAAATTCCGGTTCTGATGCACTCTGCCGGGCTTGTTGTATTCTGTGTCTGACGGGCAGATGAACGCGGGAAGCGGCGTTTCGACAAGTTCCTTGAATGCCGTCCCGCCCGTTGCGAATGCTCGGTACAAGGGCTGCCGCACAACGCCCAGTTGGTCGTGCAGTGCCGATTGCTCCAGGAACGGCAGAGTCAGGGCGGCCCAGCCCCAACTCTCATTGTCGGCCGCGGCTGCCGTGGTGGCCACACTGGGGTAGATGTACCCGGAGGGGAACGACTTGAAGGTGTCGTGGTAATTCTGGAGGCCGATGCCGATCTGTTTCAAGTTGCTATTGCACTGCGCTCGCCGCGCGGCTTCCCGCGCCGATTGGATGGCCGGCAACAAGAAAGCCACCAAGATCCCGATAATGGCGATCACAACCAAGAGTTCGACCAGCGTGAAACCAACCAGGTGTGAGGCCGATCTGCCGCGGCCCTTGCGAGTCGTTTCCGCGAAAGTGTGCTCCTTGAGCATTTCCGTTCTCCCTAAAGGAAGGTTCTTGACGTTGGGCCGAAGCCTCCTTGCTCCGCTGACCCGAACAGCCACGACGAACGCAGCACGGGATAGACCACCGCCGCGGTTGCGTGCTTACGACACCGAGAAGAGCAACAGGCGTGCCGCCGGACACGGATGTTCCGTACCAGCCGAATTCGCAGAGATCCTACACCGTGAGCCATTCGCGATGGTCAGCTAGCCATGACATGTGCTGGATCTGCCCTTGGCATTTCACAGATCCAGCATCGGCGCACGGCTGCAGATCATGCGATAAGACGCGGAGCCGGACTGCTGGCACCAAACGGGATTTTGTTGTTCTTGGGCTGCGCTTACGGAGTCGCGCTTTCTGTGTGGCACGGCCTACTCGTTGGCCGTGTCTTCGTCGTCATCACTGCTTGCAGGCAAGCAGTGCCACACAGAACTTCGTCTCGTTCGCAGAAGACCTGCGACGCGACGGGGACGGCGTCAGTACTAGATTGTCACCGCGGACGGAGCGGCATCCTTCTGAAGGTCGAACAGAGGCGTGCTGAGATACCTTTCGCCGGAACTGCAGGCGAGCGTGACAATGGTCTTGCCGCGATTCTCGGCACGGGCGGCCAAACGGGCGGCCACGGCCAGATTGGCGCCGCTGCTGATCCCGGCCAGGATGCCTTCTTCGCGTGCCAGCCGGCGCCCCCACTCAAATGCTTCCTGGCTGGTGACTGTCTCGACACCGCTGAGCAGGCTGGTGTCGAGGTTCTTGGGAACAAATCCCGCACCGATGCCCTGAATCTTGTGCGGGCCCGGCTGGCCACCGGAAATCACCGGCGACTCCGCCGGCTCGACGGCGATCGCCTGGAATCCAGGCTGGCGCTTGCGAATGAACCGCGTGACGCCGGTGATGGTCCCGCCCGTGCCCACACCCGCTACCAGGATGTCCACGTGACCGCCGAGATCCGCCCAGATCTCAGGCCCGGTGGTCGTCTCGTGGATGCCGGGATTGGCCGGGTTATCGAATTGCTGCGGGACCCAGCTGCGGGGCGTGGCGGCAGCCAGCTCCTGGGCCCTCGCCACGGCGCCGCGCATGCCATCCTTGGCCGGGGTCAGCACCAACTTCGCGCCCAGTGCCTGCAGGAGCGCCCGCCGCTCCAGACTCATGGATTCCGGCATCGTGAGCGTGAGCCGATACCCCCGAGCCGCGGCGATGAACGCCAAAGCGATCCCTGTGTTCCCGCTGGTCGCCTCGATGATTTCGGTCTCCGGCGTGAGTTGTCCCGCGTTTGCCGCGGCCTCGATCATGGCCCGTCCCATGCGGTCCTTGACGCTGGACAGCGGGTTGAAGAACTCGAGTTTGACGAAGACGGCTGCCTGCCCGCGAGGAACAATCCGGTTCAATCGCACCAGAGGTGTGCTGAACACAGTCTGGACGATGTCGCTATAGGATTTGTTGCGCATCATGGTTCACTTTGCTCCTGGTTCGTACGCGTTCTTGACGGAAGACAGCGGTCTGCGTCAATCATCGTTTTGCCGGAAGCGGTTCCAGTCGATCCCCAGTTTGCGCATCCGGGCGCGCAGGGTATGGGGATTGATCTTCAGGGCGACGGCGGCACCGCGGCGGCCTTCGATGCGTCCCTTCGTGACGTGCAACGCGGCTTCGATGTGCCGCTTCATGGCTTCGTCCAACGGCAGGATCTGCTCGAAGGAAACGGGCTTCTGAAATCGGGACGGCTCACCAGACGGCTGCGTGACCGCAGACGCCGGCGGTGCGTGTTGTGCGGACAAACCCAGCGCGGCGCCGACCTCCAGACATTCACCATTGCCCAAGATGGCGGCCCGGTCGATCACGGCTCCCAACTCGCGGATATTCCCCGGCCAGTGATACGCGCTCAGGAGGACGATGTCCTCGTCGCTGGGAAGCACCAGCGGCAGAGTGAACCGGACGGCCGCGCGCTCGGCGAAGTGAATAGCCAGCGCCGGGATGTCTTCGGCACGCTGCCGCAACGGCGGCAGGAAGATCGGGAACACGGCCAGGCGATACCACAGGTCTTCCCGGAAGCGGCCTTCGCTCACCATCGTCGCCAGGTTCCGGTGCGTGGCCGCCACGATCCGCACATCGACGTGGATCGGTTGCCGGCCGCCCACACGCTCCAGCCAGCCGTCCTGGAGGATCCGCAACAAGCGAACCTGCGCGGCCAATGGCAATTCGCCGACTTCGTCCAGCAGCAGGGTGCCTCCGTCCGCCCGTTCAAACCAGCCGGGGCGAGTCTCGGTGGCGCCGGTAAATGCGCCCCGTTCGTGCCCAAACAGTTCCGAGTCGATCAGTTCGGGAGGGATCGCTCCGCAGTTGACTCGCAGGAACGCATGGCCGGCTCGGGCCGAATGGGAGTGGATCACGCGCGCAATCAGCTCTTTACCGGTCCCTGTTTCGCCCAGCAGGAGCACGGTCACATCGGACCGCGTGACGAGTTCCACCCGCTCCATGACTTCGCGCAACCCGGCGTCGGCGCCGACCACGGACTCGATGACTTCTTTGCGGCCCAAGCGGTGCAGCAGCGATTCCTTGTCGGCCTCCGCCGCGGCTCGCAGAGCGACGACTTCCCGCAGACGCAGGTCGTTTTCCAGGGCAGCGCTGAAGGGCTCCAGCAGCGTTGTGGCGAGATCTTCGTGTTCCGGCGAGAACCGTTCGCCGGGCGGCGCAATCAAAATCAGCACGCCCAGCAGTCCACGAGGCGCCGTCAGCAGCCCGACCAGCGCGGACGCCGATTTCGCGTCCGCAGGCAACAGACAGCCGGCCACGTCCTCTGCGGCGTCGCCGGGCGCCAGACACCGCAGGCGTTGCCTGCGCCAGGCGTCCTCCAGTTGCTGCAGTTGGCGGGAAATCAGAGTCGTCCGTACAGCGGCCGCATCGCCGGATTCCGCCGCGGCGGTGTCGGCCAACGTCTCGACCAGGCCTCTCTGCCGATCGATCTGCCTCACGACCGCGCGGTGCAGTGGCGCCACTTCCCTGAGCAGACGCATGATGGCCGCGGTGGACTCCGAGATTTCCACGTGCCGGCAGATCTCCTGCCAGACGCGGAGCATCCATTCCTGCGGAGGAGCGGCCCGCCTGGACTGCGTCTCCGAGACGATGGCACGACTTGAATCTGACTCTTCTTCTGGCATGAATCCGACTCCTCGACACCCACGCAGACATGATACTACTGCCGTCCCGGTCTTCGAAGTACCGCATTTCTATCCCGCTGCGACGACGCGACGCTCTTTAACACGAACGGCATGGTAATGCCGCGACACTTGACCGGCTTTCAGTTGGAATTCCGACAAACGTGATTTCCGCAATCGCCAAACCTGAAGTCCGCAAGCAGCAACGGCCGTGCCGACATCCAGCACAACCGTCATATTTCCTTACGCCCCCAACAGGCGACCGAAAGACCAACGCCCTTCACCGAGAATTGAGACAGGAGAAACATGACCGAAAGACTCTGCCTGACAGAGAGTTGTGACTTCCTGACTCGGCGGCTGGTCGCAGCCGAGTTGGGATGGATTGGCAACCTGTCCTCCAAAGATGCGCGCACGCCGTGGGCATTTCCGTGATATTCGCTTGCCTACCGAGCAAATATCACGGGAATCGTCATAGCTCACGGCATTGGTGGCCAGCCGGTGCCGCCATGCACTACGACCTGTAGGCCCGCTGGAAACAGAGCCGATACACTGCGCCTCCCAGCAGGCCGCCCAGCAGGGGCACGGGGGGCAAGACGAGCGGCAGATTGACGAGGCCCTCGATGCCCCACTTGCCCATGAAGGACGCGCGGGCCAACAGGTACCCCACGGCAATTGCCCAAGGCAGTCCGGCCCGGCGACAGCAAGACGACGGGATAGCGAATCGGACTGCCGAGTTGCGGCGGGATGTCCAGAGCCACCTTCACTTTCTTGCTGATCGCCGCATCGGTGGCGTAGACAATTCCCGCCTCCGCCGCTCCCGTCGCGACAAAAAGCCAAGGCTTGGCACACCTCGTCTGCCGCGACGACTTTGCCTTTCAGCCGCTCCCACAGTCCCAACTCCGTCAGCGCCTGCATGGCGCATCTTCCCGCCGGCCCGCCCTCGGGTTCTCCCATCGCCGGATGTCGGATTTCCGGTCTCCCCAGGTCCGCAATTCGCTGCACGGGGAGTGAAAAATCAGTGGCGCAACCTTCCAGCTTGCGATCCCGCTGTCTGCCGCAAGCTGGAAGCTTACGCCACGCAAGAATACTACCGGCAGCAGGGCGGCGCGGCGAGCCCGTCGCCCACGTAAACCAAGTACAACTGGGGCAGTTTCTCGCCTCCCAGCAGATCGCGAATCGTGCCCAGTGTGCCGCGAATGACGCGCTCGGCCGGATAGCTCGCGTCGCACACGATCGCGATCGGAGTGTCCGCCGCGTATTGCGCCTGCAGTCTGGGCAGCAACTCGTCCAGTTTCGCGCGCTGGGTGAACACCACCAGCGTGCCACGGAGGCGCCGGTCTGCGTCTGCGTTCCCCAGTTCTGTGCCCGACGAGATGATGAGCGAACCCAGCCCCGCGACGCCCTGCTGGAGGGCGGCGTTGGCGGCATTGAAGGAACTGATGCCGGGAATCACCGTGGGCCGGCATTCGGCCAGATACTGCGGAAGCCAAGCCCAGGGGCTGAACAGCAGCGGATCGCCGTTGTCCGCAAAGACCACGGTCTTCCCCGCCGCGACCAGTTCTTTGACGCGCTGTTGCAGCTGGGCCAACTCCTCGTTGGTGCGGACCACCCGGTCGCGCAGTTCCCCTTCGAAGTCGGCGGGCTTGGCGCCGCAGTACTGGCCGCCCATGAGCAGTGGGGAAGCGATCTGGACGACGCCCGGTTGCACGAATCCGGCAATCTCGTCCTTCATCCAACTGTAGCAGAACACGACGTCGGCCTGCCGCAGCAGTTGCGCGGCCTTGACCGAAATCAGTCCCGGATCACCCGGTCCGGTCCCCACGAGATAGACCCCGCCTGGTGTCTCCTTCGTGGCGGGCGCCGCCGGCGGTGCGGATGCCGGCGCCGCCGGCGGTACGCTTGCGGGACCTGGCGGCGGAGCGAAAGCCGAGGACGTGCCAGGTTGCACCAGAATCCGCGTCACCTGGCGAATCCAACGCTCGTAGGCGTCGGTTCCCGGCACGATCACTTGGTACGGCGCGGCTTTCGCGCTCAGCGGCTCGCCGTTCACGCGATTGGCCAGCAGCACCTGGCGTCCTCCCAGCCGCGGGAGAAATTCCGCGATCGAGAAGACGACCTGGTAGCCGTCCGCCGCTTCCACCAGCACATACGCCGTGCGCATCGCGGCCAGCGACTTGGTGGGGTCTGCGGGGTTCTCGAACTGGACTCCTGCGGCGCGAAGCACTTCGTGCAGTAAGACGCCTTCGTAGACGGCATCCTGGTCGCTATGCGGGAGCTTGTCTCGGACGGTTGCCCGCGGCAGCTTGGCGAATTCGCCGGGCGTGAGCGTGAGAGCCTTTCCGTCCAGGTTGCGCACGACCAGGTGGCGCATGCACGGCGCCTGAGCGGCAGCCGACGGCGACGCAGGTTGAGCACCCCAGGCCGACACCAGGCACCAGGACAGGACGAGGGGCAACAATCGGAAGTGGCGAGGCATGTTCATTCCTTTCTGGATGTGTGATGTGAAACAAAACGAGTCTACCGGGAGACCTGCGGTCGTTGGTTTCGGCGAGGTCGGGAGACCTGCGCCGAACGAGTCTACTGGGAGACCTGCGCCGAACGAGTCTACTGGGAGACCTGCGCCGAACGAGTCTACTGGGAGACCTGCGCCGAACGCGGACGCCCGCTGCATGCGACTTAGGGCAGGGACATGGTTTCACCTCCTGCACGCGTGCTCAGGGCCCGATACACCGTCGTGTCGACCGAATCGGAAATGAACCGAACCGAGCCGTCGACCAAGGCGAAATTCGCTCCCCCCGGGTGAAGGCTGCCGAACGCGGTCGTCCGCAGGCAAGCGCTGTTATTCCAGATCTGAGCGGCGTCGGCACGGTAGTTCAACGGGGCCAGCGTCGTCATCGTGGCGTCGACGATCGCCAGTCCCCCGGCAGAGTGCCAAAAACCGTACTGCCCGATCACCTGCTGGCCGCCATTGGCGGCCGCCAACGTGTCGAACACGGGGTCGACGTGGCCTCGTTCCCCGAAGAAGATAGTGTTGCTCGTTCCATCGAGTACGTCGGCCATTTTCACCGGCTCCTGCCCGGCGGTCGGAGCCGAATTGGGGCCGGTCTCAAAAAACATGCCGTCGGTGCTTTGCGCCGTTACGGTCCTGCAGTAGCCATAAAAGCGATAATACGTCCCCCCGGTCCCGCCGTTGCCGCCGTAGCTCGTGATGCCGTACGGATAGGGGGGCGTTCCCTGGTTCACGGGATTCTGCGGGATCACGTCCGACGGACAAACGATCACGGGCAGCACGATGCCGGCCAGGCCGTTGTTGATGTTGACGTACGGGTCGTTGGGGTCCAGTTCGTTGCGCAGACTCGATTGCTCCATCTCGTTCAGAATGAAGACGAACAGCGCCGTGGCGCGGCTCTTGGGCGCAACGGCAAACGTCTTGGCAAGCGTTCCCGGGGGGAAGGACCGGAGTCGGTCATGGTAGTTTTGTGTGCCCAGAGCCAGTTGCTTCAAGTTGTTGCTGCACTGCATCCGCCGGGCTGCTTCCCGCGCCGCCTGAATGGCCGGCAGCAACAAGGCCACCAGGACGCCGATAATCGCAATCACCACGAGCAGTTCCACCAAGGTGAACCCGGCCCCGGCCCGCCGACAATCCCCCGCCAACCAACCTCGCCCTTGGGCCCCGTCCAGGAACAACTCGGCGTTTCTGTCGCCTTTCGCTCCGCGAAAGGGCGTTCTTTCGCGGAGCGCAAGACGACATTGTTCGTGGACGAGTCCTTGAACGAGACCGCGGTCAGCAAGACCTTGGGGCCGCGTTCGCAACGTCGCATCTCGCATGAGCCGAGCCTCCTTGAGAAGAAACAATCATGAGAAAAACAACCGTCCACCAGGACTCAGTCCACCTGCTGTATCTCCCCGGCGCCGGTCACGGCGTAACCGGGTAGTTCCGCCAACTGGCGGCGAAACTCGACAGACCGCACGACCTTGACCCGCGCCTGCAGACGCTGGTCGCCCGCCAGGTCGTTCG